>Ga0208820_1001823_pt1 | contig 11213 bp, 8 predicted proteins | sample June2015DPH_16_5_FD_184713 | JGI IMG/M metagenome (GOLD analysis project Ga0208820, IMG submission 184713) | Peatland microbial communities from SPRUCE experiment site at the Marcell Experimental Forest, Minnesota, USA - June2015DPH_16_40... | ecosystem: Environmental > Terrestrial > Soil >...
CCGGGATCACCGCCGATACAGCGCTGCGTCTCGGCAAGGCTCTCGGCACCTCCGCACAACTGTGGATGAATCTACAGAACCGCTACGATGTGGAAATCGCCAAACGCGAGATCGGCAAGAAGCTCGACAAGATCGAACCGATCATCGACCACGCAGCAGCATGAAATGAAAACGGCGGGGCCGGGTCCGGTTGCGAAAGCGGCAACCGAAAAAGAGCTAGGAGTCGCTAGATCTGGGAACGGCCTCCATCGGCACAAACAGGGTCTTCTCCTGCGTCCGCCGCACTTCGGCGACCGAGCCGCCCAGCGGCAGCAAAATCGGCATCGATCCGATGAAGTGACTCAGACGTTGGTCCACTGGACCGGCGTTAGCGAACGGCGGCATGAACGGATTGGGGATTCATTCTGCTCAAGGCGGTACGGCAGCTCGTGTCCGCCAAGCCAGCGTCTGATTCGTGGCCAAGCAGCCGTGCTTGATCCGCGGCCGCCAGCCCTCAGGCGCTCACTACCTTCGCTTCGCGCAAACCGTGCCCTCGGCGCAAAATCGTTGCCCGGTTGACATCAAGACATCAACCCGCATATGACTCGATGATGCGAACCACGTTGACCCTCGATGATGATGTGGCCGCGACGCTCGAACGATTGCGCCGCAGCCGTCGCATCAGTCTGAAACACCTAGTCAACGAAGCGCTGCGTCGTGGCCTCGACGACATGGGCAGGCGACGTAAAACGCGCGAGTCCCTGCGCACGCGAGCGGTGGCGCTCGGTCGCGTGCGCATCGCCAGCATCGACAACATTGGCGAGGCGCTCGCCATTGTCGAAGGCGAAAGCTTCAAGTGATACTGATCGATGCCAATATCCTCATCTATGCGCATGTGAGCTCATTCGCTCAGCACAATCTCGCGCGGGATTGGCTTGATCAACAACTGAACGCTTCTGCCCCGGTCGGCCTACCTTGGGCTAGCTTGCTCGCATTCCTGCGCCTGGTCACAAATCCGCGTGTGTTCGAACAGCCTGAACCAATTAGCGATGCTTGGCAGCAAGTGCGCGCATGGCTTTCATCTGAGACGGCTTGGGTACCGCAAGCTACGGAACGGCACGCCGATATATTGGGCAAATTTCTTACGCTACCTGGCGTCCACGGTAACCTCGTGCCAGACGCTCATCTCGCAGCATTGGCGGTGGAACACGGGCTGACGCTCTACTCCACGGACGGCGATTTTGCGCGGTTTCAGGGATTGCGCTGGATCAATCCGATCGCAGCCTGAGAATTCTCATCCAATTAGAGCATCCACGGATACCACCACGGTGGCAAATGAAGGTGCGGCCGGCGTCAAGTTCATCGACGAGAACGGTGGTGGCCCCGGGGCGTGGCTACGGAACCGGCAAGTGAAGGAAGGATAACGGGTGTGGCTCAAGACGAAGCCGCGTCGATCAGCGGCTGCGCGGCGAGATCGTCGGCGTCCGTCAATTCGGCCAGGGCGTCGCCCTGCAGACTGCCGCTCGCCCGATCGGCGGCTGGGACCACGTCGCCAAGCGTTGCGAAGATATCGCCATCGCCTTGCTCGGCCTCGTCCTCGCCTCGCCGGTGATGATCCTGGTGACGCTAGCGATCATGCTCGAGAGCCGCGGCCCCGTGTTGTTTCACCAGCGCCGCAAGGGCTTCAACGGTGGTGTATTCACGTTGCTGAAATTCCGCTCGATGTATCACAAACACACCGATCCCCACGCCGCCCGACAGACATGCCGCGACGATGCCCGCGTGACCTGGGTCGGGCGTTTGCTCCGCCGCTGGAGCATCGATGAACTGCCGCAATTGTTCAACGTGCTGGAAGGCTCGATGTCCATCGTCGGGCCGCGTCCACATGCATTGAGCACAAGCGCCGAGGGCCGCAAACTTGAGAATGTGGTCGACTACTACGCTTCGCGCCACCGCGTGAAGCCGGGAATAACGGGCTGGGCCCAGGTCAAGGGGCTACGTGGCGAAATCAACTCGGTGAAAAAGTTGCAAACGCGCGTCGATTACGACATTTCCTACATCGAAACTTGGTCGTTCTGGCTTGACATCAAGATCATAGCGCTGACTTTCCGCGAAATATTCCTAACCCGAAATGCCTATTGACCTTCGGCGATCCTTTGTCCGCACCATGGGCAGTTTGGCGCGTCACGGATTTTGCAGGTGTGCCGTTATCCGCGCCCCTGTGATCCGCTAGTGACACACTCAAGACAACAAGCGCTTGGCTGCGCTCGGCACGACGAGCTCCGTACGTGTCAATCGGCGTTCAAATTGCACGCCGAATGACAATTGGGGAGTGTTATCCACTTGCCCGGCGATCGTCGATTTCATTCGCCACCTCGTCACAAACGGCGGCCAATTCTAGAAACTCCTGTTTGCGGGAGGCGTCTTCGGCGGTTTCGGCAAGCAGCCGATATTTGGCCGCTTGCTCCCGGAGATAATCTGAGTAGTGCTGCATGCGATAACACCCCGCTCAAGAACCAAGCTGACGCGCGGTACTTCGCATTTTTCCGGATCAAACATGCCTCGTTTGCGAATAACATTCAATCGGGTCGCTGGGCGCACGCGCGACGCTAGCGCGACGAAATTCACGTCACGGGTTTTGGAGGGTTTGCCGGTGAGCGGTGGCTGGTTGAGCCGCGGAAGGGGATTGGTTGCGTCCAAGGCCAGAGGCGGTCAAACTCGCGGTATGACCGGTCCCGATGACATCGCAGTCCTCGCATTGAACTTGAGAACATCGAACCGCTGATCTGGCGGCGCGTGGCAGTGCGCACGGCGATAAATCTCAAGACCTTTCAAAGTGTAATCCAAGCCGCGATGGGTTGGCTCGATTGTCACTTATGGGAAATTGCGACCGGTGAGCACAAGTATGGCATGGTTCTCCCTGACGACCCTGATTGGAATGAGCGGGCACAATGAAAAGCCCCGCGCACGTGAGTAGCGGGGCTGAGTTCGCAGCGTAGCTTCGGATGCAGAGCTGCGAAGTTCAAAGAGCTATTACGGTCTGGGCTTCCTTAGCTAATCGGAGCGCTTTCAAACGTACGGTCTTTTCGCGAGTGGCGCGAGCTTGAACTTCATATTCGGTCATCGCCGCTTGACCATCCCGATCGCGTTCTTCCTTTTTGAAAACCGCTTCTGCCCATCGTCGGGCCTTATCTGAAATCATAACAAATCTCTCCTGCGCGGCGACGGTGCCGCAAAAACACCCCATCCTTTGTGGCGTTGATCGATATAATATCTGGGGAGGCAAATATCATATGTAAGCACTAATCTGACAAAGAAAAGCCCCGCGCACGTGAGTGGGCTGAGTTTTAGGCTTAGGCGACTGCGGAGCCTGAAAGTTCAAAGAAGGGAGTGGAGGGTTTGGTGCCCCGGCCGTGTATTGAGCGATGGTCAGGGAGCCTATTTTAGTTTGCGCACGCTGTTGGCGGACATGTTTAATTCCGCAACCTTCTCGGGGGTGAGGCGCCAGCCCGTAGGAACGGCCATCCATCCCGCTGGAAGTAGTTGCTGGACTGCCACCGCCGACGTCTTGCGTGGCGTTGCGGCTGCCCAAAATTCGGTCTGCCCGTTCCTGGTCGCAGCTACGACGTAAATGCGACCAGCAAATGCGTTGCCCATGCGACCGAATATCCGTTACGCAGTACTCTTAGGGCCATGCGGCAACGGACGCCGCTGTGATCAGGCCATCCAAAACGGCTTGGAAGCCTCAAAATTAGCCGTGCAGCGAGACATGCCAATGTCTTGCAACACCCTGTCATTGAGCATCTCGAGTTCGGCGCGCGAACGTGCGCGGCGCCGCCACTCGACAAGGCGTTGTTTCACTTGGCTCCAACGCAACCTGCGATGCGGATGAACGGCGACATTCAGGCTCATCGTGCTCATGGCTCCCTCCCATGTTCGGAGCACTACGCAAATTCTTACTCTCGCCCCACGGTTGAGGATGTGATCCGCGGCACAAATCGGCGCTTTTGCCATAAGTGGCAGGATTTGCGCGGCTTTTCTGCATCTGATGAATTGCAACGAGCGTGAATTCGGTCGCGGAGAAGAGGAATCAGAAGTAGAGCCCGCTAGGATCAGAGAGGCATACGGCGAATCCTATGGGGTGCTGGTGGTGAGAACCCCTGTGCCGCACGAGAAATATCGGGCAAAGAAAAACCCCGCCGCTGATACGCAACGCCACGGCGGGGCCATTGGAGACTGCACATGGCACCTCGGGGGAATGTCGGGGGGATGGGTGCCGTGTACAGTAAAGTCTATACCATCCCCAGATGATTGCTGCAAGTTCGCATTTTGTGGCCTAGGAGCGAAACAAAGGCGGCCAGGACCAATGCCGCGATGCGCGGTGAAAAGGCTCGGTCAAGGCCGCCCGGGCTCAGATTTAAAATCCCCGAATATCCCCCGGTTCTGAGCCGGGCATAACGGTGTGCGTCTCAGCCCAGGCTCGCAACTTCAAACAGCGATACGAAGGCTGTGGCTAATTCTGGGTGTTCAACAAATCCTTGGCACCACACACAACCAGGACCTCTCGATTTGACCCATGGGTGAGCTTCCTGCGGCCGGCACGCGCCGTAAGAGCCGCTAAGGACCGGTGGGACAATCTCGAAAATAAGCGTTGGGATAAAATGGGACACTAGGCAAAGGTGGGACACGACAAGCTATTGATCGGGCTCATTTGGGTCGCCCCTCTCCTGGGCACCATTAACTACGGTCAGTCATGGTGCTGAACACGGCGGTAAGCGCACTTTCCGGTAATGGCCTTGCTAAAAACTCAGGCGCCGCGACCTGTGACGGACGAAGGCACGCAATGGCCGACGCCAGTCAATAACCGCTACTGAAAGGGTTTGGGCGCCATTGCCGAAACACTTTGAAATTCAGTGACTGGTTCTTTGCCCAAACCTAGCTCTAAATCATTGATTTCGCTAACTTCACTCGGTCCCGTAGGGAGCGCCAGCTGAACGCAACGCCGACCTGAGCCCTTGGGACAATTTGCCCGAGGTGACCCCTGTTGTTCTCGTGCGGCGCAATGGAATATTTTTTTGCACATACCGGTTCCGCCTTCATCAATTGCCGGTATAAGCCCCGCCCCTGTTCTCCTCCCGGGGCGGGGCATTATTTTATGCGGCCGGATTCAGGCATCGCTCCGATGAAGGCGGAAATTTTGCGGTTTTCTCCGGTAACGCTCTATCGAGTGCCGCGCGCGAAGTCGCGCGCCGCCGACAGCACTTTGCCGTCCGCGCCTCTGGCGCCGACAAACTGCAGGCCGATGGGAAGGCCGGCGGCTGTCAAGCCGCACGGCGTGGAGACTGCCGGCTGCTGACTGAGATTGATCGGAAAGGCGAAGCTGCCGGCGTTGATACTCCGATCGAGAATGACATCGCCGGGAATCTCGGGGCCGACGACGAAGGCGGGGATCGGGGTCGCCGGCGAGACAATGAAGTCAAGCTTCGCCAGGAGGTTGTCCATGGCAGCGCCGAAGGCTGCGCGACGCCCCTGGGCGGCGACCAGAGCGGACGCCAATATGGTCGAGCCGGCCTTGGCGACAGCGACAAACCCGGGATCGCACAAATGCGCAAGTTCTGCCGGCACCGCGGCAAAGCGGTTGGCCGCTCCGGCATACCAATGGGTGCGGAATATCCCGCCCAGATCTTCGCCCGGCAGTTCGATGGGTTCAACATGGGCGCCGAGATTCTCGAGCCTGCCGGCTGCCTTGGCGACGGCGGCGGCGACCTCCGAATCGACTTCTCCACGGGGCGGTGTGGTCCACAATCCGATGCGCGCTCCTTTGAGGACGCCGTGCGTCCATGCGAGCGGCGGCAACTCACCGACGCCCTGGTTCCAGTCGTCGATATCCGGCCCGGCCATAACGTTGAGCATCGCGGCGGCATCTTCCGCTGAACGGGCGATCGGCCCGATATGGGCAACGGTACCGAATGCGCTCGGCGGATGGGCGGCAACGCGACCGAAGGTCGGCTTCAATCCCACCACACCGGTGAGCGAACACGGAATCCGGATCGAACCGCCGCCGTCGGTCCCGATATGCAGCACGCCGGCGCCGGTTGCCGCGGCGACCACGGCGCCACCCGACGAGCCGCCCGGCGTCATCTGCGGATTCCAGGGATTTCGGGTCATGCCGGTCAAAGGGCTTTCCGTGATCGCTTTCCAACCAAATTCGGGGGTTGTCGTAATGCCGATGAACACCGCGCCTGCGGCCCGCAGCCGCTTCACCGACGGCGCGTCCTGCGTGCACGGCTGGGTCGATGTGGTGCGACTGCCGTACCTGATGGCCCGGTCCTTGACCCACACGATGTCCTTGATGGTCGTGGGCACACCATCGATCGGCGACAGCGGCGCGCCGCTTCGCCACCGCGCCGTCGACTCCGTCGCCATCGCCAGCGCCGCCTCCGCATCGATCAGCGAGAAGGCATTCAAGCGCTCCTGCACTTGCTCGGCGCGCGCCAGCGTCGCCTGCGCCACTTCCAACGGGGTAAACTTTCCGGCAGAGAAGCCTGCCGAGAGTTCGGCGACGCCCAAGCGGCACAGTTCGTTGGCGTCGTCGAGAAGTCGTTTGGGCATCATGGTCTCGGGTCCATCAGTGGGCGTGTCGCTTTAGCTCGCGGTTACGGTCAAGGCAGCCCGGCTTATTCCGAGCGCCAGAATGCGATGCAGCAAATCCCGGTAGGCGATGCCGTCGTGTCGCGCCGCCGCGGCAAATTCCTGGCTCTCCGCTATTTCGGGATTGGGATTTGCTTCGAGAAAATACGGAATGCCGTCGGCGGAGAGACGGAAATCGATGCGCGCATAGCCGTCAAGCTCCAGCGTGCGGTAGATGCGTTTGGCTATGCGCTGGATGCGGGCGGCTAGTTCAGGCGCGAGGTTCTTGGCCGGCCCGTGCAAGATGCCGCGCCGTTCCTGATAATCCGGATCGTGCTTGGCCTTCTCGGTGGCGATCGGCCAGTCGCCTTGAGCCATATTGCCGAATTCCAGCTCCCAGACCGGCAGCACGCGCAGCCGGTCGTTGCCGATCACTCCGACATAGAGTTCACGGCCCTCGATATATTGCTCGGCAATGGCGGGAGTGCCGATGCGCTCATGAATGAAGCCGACGCGCTCGACGAGCTTGGCATCGGTGTCGACGACGGAGGCTTGCGAGATGCCGTAGGAGCCGTCCTCGTTCAGGCTCTTGACGATCAGCGGCAGCGCCAACCGCGCCGGGCGGCGGACCTTGCGGCGCATCGGGAACACGGCAAAGGCCGGCACCGCAATGCGATGGTAGTGCACCAGCGTCTTCGACAGGTCCTTGCCGCGCGCCAGCATCAGGCCGCGCGGATTGCAGCCGGTATAGGGGATATGCATCAGCTCGAGATAGCTGGCGACGTTCTGGTCGTAGATCGCTTCGCCGCGAAACTGCTCCAGCAAGGTCAACACCACGTGCGGCTTCCAGCCGTCGACTTGGTCGCGGATCGGTTTGAGCTCGTCATGCACGCCGAGCGGCCGGACCTCGTGCCCGGCGGCACGCAGCGTCGTCACCACATCGTATTCCGTTTTCCACTCATTGATTTCCTGCTCGCTGTACCCCTTGCTGGAGTCCGGGGGTATCAGGTCCGGGTGGACGAGCACCAGGACGCGCAGCCGCTTCATAATGCGATCCACCTTCGCCGCGACGGACCGAACAGCGCATGCATCGTCTTCGCGGTCAATACCACGGTAAATTCCATAACCAGTTTGCGCTCGGGGCCGACCGCGCGCAAATTAAGCTCGCGGCACCGCGCAATAATGTCGTCGAGCACGGCATCGAGCGTGAGCTGATATTCGCCCGTCCACTTTGCCACCAGTTCTCTCACCCTGCCGCGGTGGCGCCTGATGAACGACGACGCCGCTTCGGACCGGCGATGGCTTGGATCGGCGGAGAACAGCCGCTGCAAATCGCGGTCGTAGGTTTTCGGCGTATCGAAGGCATAGAGCGCCTGCTTTTTCTTGTAATGTTCGGCCAGCGTCTCCGACAGCCGGCTGAGAGGGTCGACACGTTCCCGATGGGTGAGCAGCGGCCGTTGCATGGTGATTTCCGCCATCAGCTCGTCGACATATTTAAGCTTCTTCAGCGCCGGCCATCCGGCATAGCGGGTGCGCCAGTTCGAGCGCGGCCGCAGCCACACGGCAAAGGTCTCGGCGAAATCCTCGTCCGGATGACTTTGCGCGTACCACAGCCGTAGATGCTGGACAAAGTTCCGGCTGGCCGGATTCGGTCGGTAGTAGCGCGGATAGCGTTTCGAGGTGGGACCAAACAGCTGTTGCCAGCGGCGGCGGCGATCGAGCTGATAGGCATGCTGCACGACGTGACCGGCTTCATGGCGAAGAATCGCCATGCACTCCGACCAAGTGCCGCCCTCCACATCGATGATCATTTTTCGTTCCAGCCGCATCAGCCGCGGATGCGCCAGATAGAACGGGATGGCGATGCCCGGCGTGGTGTTCGGGCTGAACCACTCGCTTGAAATCCAAGCATGCGGCCGCACGCGAATGCCGCGCTCGGCCAGCTCGTCGTGAAGCGTGAGCAGGCAGTCCTCGAGCCACGTGCCTTCGACCCTGACCTTGAGGTCCTTGAGGCGAAGCTGCAGCAGCCTCTCGTCGGGCAGTGCGGCCCAGGCGAATTTCCTACGCGGCATGGTGCTTCGAAGCCTGACACCCAATCACTGCGGCGATGGTGTCACGAGAGGCCGTTTACGACAACCGGGGCCGGTGTCGGAATGCCAGACACGGGCTTGCGATGGATGGTCGCTCTTGGCTTCGAGCCGCCCATCACCTCAATCCGCACCGGCCGCGCTGCGCGCTGTTCGGTGCGGCACCTCAGCGCGGCCTTTTGCAGCAGCTCGTCAGTTCAACAATCCGGCCTTCGCGAGACCGTCCGCGAGCCGCTGGGCATCCTCTTGCCGCTTGAAGGGCAGCCGACTCAAATGTTCGTTGAACGAGTATTTCGGATTGATCTCCATGAGCTCGCGCCAAACGCGGCGGGCCTCGTCCATCTGGTCGAGATGACCGAGAGCGGACGCCAGCGCGGATCGTGAAAAATCCGTTCCCGGGACAAGGGCAATACGCTGCTTGAACAGAGCCGCTGCGGTTTCGTATTTGCCGGCGAGCAGGTTCGCCATGCCCAGGAAGTGCAGATATTGCGTGTTGGCCGCGGGGTCGAGGCGCATGGCGCGCTCGATCAGGGGGATCGCTTCCAGCGGTTGTCCCGCATACATGCGAATGCTGCCGGAAATGCTGTAGGCCATAGCGAGATTCGGGTTAAGCGACAGCGCTATGCCGATCTGGGACTGCGCCCGGTCGAGGTCCCCGTCGAACGTTGCCGCCACGGCCGCGACCGCGCGCGCCAGCGGCTCCTTGGGGTTCTTTTCGATCGCCTGTTCGGCGTACCGTTTGGCGAGCGGCAGTGAGGCATCGGGATCGTTGCTCCAACGGTTTTGGTAATCGAACATGTACGCAAAACCGAGACCCGCATAGGCTTGCGCGTAGTTGGGATCGAGGTTGATCGCCTTCAGGAAGGAGGCTTTCGCCTGCTCGAATGTCGAGCGGTTCTTCGGGTTACCGAGCAAAAGCTCGCGGCCACGAAGCGAGTAATCGTACGCCTCGACGCTGGCTGTCGCGGTGTCGGCAAGTTGCGCCTTTTCGGCCGGGCTGAGCGTGACCTTGAGCGCGCCGACGATTCGTTGAGTGACGTCGTCCTGGACCTCGAAGATATCCGTCAAATCGCGATCGTAGCGGTCGGCCCATAGGTGCGCACCGCTCGTCGCATCGATGAGCTGCGCGGTGATCCGGACGCGCTGGCCGGCGCGGCGGATCGAGCCTTCGAGCACCGACCGTACGCCAAGGTCGCGCCCGATGGCACGAACGTCGACGGCGCGTCCCTTGTAAGCGAAGCTCGAATTGCGCGCGATCACTGTCAGGCCGGCGATCTTCGACAAATCGGTGATGATGTCCTCAGTGATGCCGTCGGAGAAATATTCCTGCTCCGGATCGCCCGACATGTTGGTGAAGGGTAAAATAGCGATCGAGGCGGTGGCGCCGTTCGCCTCGGGCTTGGCGGCATTGGGTTGGGCCGCGGAGATACTCGTTCCGGTGGGTCGCCACTTCCAGACTCGGATCGGCCGGTCGATATTCTTGACACTGATGTCGCCGCCGTCCTGGAAGCGAACGTCGATCCGATTGCCAATGCTCTCGTTGACGATCGAGGAGATGCAGATGCCGCCGGGCTCGGCGAGCGGCTCCAGGCGCGCGGCGATATTGACGCCGTCGCCGTAGATGTCGTCGCCTTCCATGATGACATCGCCAAGATTGATGCCGATGCGGAGCACAATGGCGGGCTGGGATGGGCTGTGATCCGGCGGAATAGCGCTGGAGCGCTGTATTGAAAGCGCGCAGTTCACAGCGTCGACCACACTGCCGAACTCGACGATGGTGCCATCGCCGATCAGCTTCACGATACGTCCGTTGTGGGCGGCGACTGCCGGGTCGAAGACGGTTTCCCGGTGTCGCTTCAGGGCGGCCAGCGTGCCCGCCTCGTCGGCTCCCATCAAGCGTGAATAGCCGACCACGTCGGCAACTAGAATTGCTGCCAGCTTGCGGTGGATGTGTCCTTCGGTCATGAACGATTGCAGCGGCCCGTAACGTCTTGGCGTCTCGCAATAAATCGCCTCGTGCGGTCACGCCGTCTGTCCTGCCGACTCACCCTTTATCAATTCGCGAAGCTTGTAACGTATGATCTTGCCCGACCCGGTGCGAGGGATCTCGGAAATTAATTGAACGCTGTGCGGCACCTTGTACGCCGATAAATGAATCCGGCAGTGGGCCAGCAAGGCCTCGCTGTCCAATGCGATGCCCGGGCGTGGTACCACAAAAAGCATCGGCACCTCGCCGAGGTGTTGGTGCGCCGTCCCGACCACGGCGCAGTCGAGTACCGCCGCAAAGCTATTCACCGCCTCCTCGATCTCCGCCGGCGCGATGTTCTGGCCGCCGCGAATGATCAGCTCCTTGAGCCGTCCGGTGATGGTCACAAAGCCGTTCTCGTCGCGCATGGCGAGATCGCCGGTGTGATACCAACCATCGCGCAGCGCGTTACGGGTTTCCTCCGGCTTGTTGTGATAGCCGGGCATGACGTTGGGACCGTGGACGATCAATTCGCCTTCCTGGTTCGGCGC
>Ga0208820_1001825_pt1 | contig 11207 bp, 10 predicted proteins | sample June2015DPH_16_5_FD_184713 | JGI IMG/M metagenome (GOLD analysis project Ga0208820, IMG submission 184713) | Peatland microbial communities from SPRUCE experiment site at the Marcell Experimental Forest, Minnesota, USA - June2015DPH_16_40... | ecosystem: Environmental > Terrestrial > Soil >...
GGCACCGATTCCTCCACCATCGTCGCCTTGATGGCGCGCGCCAGTTCCGGCCCGGTAAAGACTTTCTCCATCGGTTTCAAGAAAGACGATTTTAACGAAGCCCACTACGCTCGCATCGTCGCCAAACAATTCGCCACCGATCATCACGAGATGATCCTTGAGCCCGACGTAGTCCAGACCGTCGAGCATCTCACCACTTCGCTCGAGGAGCCTTTCGGCGACTCCTCTATGCTGCCCACCTACTACGTGTCGCAGATGGCGCGCCAGCACGTGACGGTGGCGCTCTCCGGCGACGGCGGCGACGAAATCTTCGCCGGATACGATCGCTACCGCATTCACGCGGATCGCCAGATCTTCGAGCGCATCCCCGGATGGGCGCGCAGATTTTTTCGCAACCAGATTTTTCCCCGCTTGCCCAACCGCATGCAGGGCCGCAAATTTAGCTACAACGTTTCGCTCCCATGGCAGGAGCGCTACGTCGACGGCCTTTCTTTTCTGCCTGCGTTCGAGCGCGATACTCCGCTCCTCTCGCACGATTTTCGCCAAATCCTGAACCGCAGCGACGATCCCGGCAATGTTCTCCGCCGTTACTTTGCGCAGGCGCCCGCGAAAGATCCCGTCGACCAGCTCCTCTACGTCGATACCAAAACCTATCTGGTCGGCGACATCCTCGCCAAGGTTGACCGCATGAGCATGTTGAATTCGCTCGAGGTCCGCGTCCCCATCCTCGATCATGTCTTCGTCGAGTGGGTCACCGGCCTGCCGCCGCAGTGGAAACTGCGCGGCCATCGCCAAAAATACATCTTGCGAAAGCTGGCGGAGCGAGTCGGCGTGCCCCGCGAAGTGCTCTATCGCCAGAAGCAGGGATTCTCGCTCCCGCTCGTCCACTGGATGCGCCACGAACTCAAAGACATGCTCATGATCCTGCTCGAGCCCCGCACGCTCGAGCGCGGCTACTTCCAGGCCAGCGGCGTGCGCAAGTTGATGGACGATCACCTGCTCCGTGGCAAGACCATGACGAGCCGCCTCTGGCGCCTGCTGATGTTCGAGCTCTGGCACCGCAACTTCCTCGAAAAATACATCAAACCCGCCGGGTTGTTCTCTCTTCCCGTGGTTGCCGACTCCCGGAGAAAAATGCCAACCGCTCCCGTGTTAGCATCTGCCCCGGTGGGAGAATGACCGGGTGGGCGCCACGAACGCTGCCAGCATAAACGCAAGCCGTCCCGCCGATCCCCCGATCAGCCTGTTTCTGATGATCAACACCTTCGAGACAGGCGGGTCGGAGCGCCAGTTCACCCTGCTCGCGCAAACTATCGGCGCGCCAGCATTCCAACTTCATTTGGGATGCGTGAGCCACCGCGGTCCTTTGGCCGCCCACTTCGCAGACGTGCCGCAGTTTCCCCTCGGCGGCAGCCTCTTCGGATGGAAGTCGCTGCGCACCCGCCTAAGCCTGAGCCGCCATCTGCGCCATCATCGCGTGCAAGTCGCCCACGCCTTCGATTTCTACGCCAATCTCACGCTGATCCCCGCCGCCCGTTTCGCCCGCGTGCCCGTCGTCATCGGCAGCCATCGCCAGCTCGGAGACCTGATGACCCCCGCGCAGTTCCGCGCACAGCACGCGGCTTTTCGCTGGTGTGACGCTGTGGTCTGCAATTCGAAGGCTGCCGCCGATCGCCTCATCGCCACCGGCCTTGCGCCCGATAAAATCGCAGTCATCGGAAACGCCCTGCCGGCCGAGGCTTTCACCGCAACGCCCGCGCTTCTGCCGAAGCGCCCCGGTGCCGCCCGCGTTGGCATGGTCGCGCGCATGAATCATCGTTACAAGAATCATTCTGGATTTCTGCGCATTGCCGCCCAGGTCCATCGGAACATAGCCCATCAGCGCATGCCCGATGCCGAATTTGTTCTCGTCGGCGATGGTCCGCTGCGTCCGGAACTGGAGAACGAAGCGTCGAGCCTCGGCCTCGGCGCCTCCGCCATCTTTCTCGGTGATCGCCAGGATATGCCCGCCGTCCTCGCTTCCCTCGACGTCGCTGTCCTCACCTCCGATTCCGAAAGCTTATCCAACGTCATTCTCGAAGCCATGGCCGCTGGTTTGCCCGTGGTCGCCTATAGTGTCGGCGGAAATTCTGAATTGCTCAGTCATCAACGCGGGGCCTTGATTCCCGCCGGCAACGAAACCAGCTTTGCCGATGCCGTCGAGAAACTTCTAGCCGACTCCGCACTCCGTGAGCAACTGGGTCGCAATGCCCGGCAGTTCGCAAATGAAAACTTCAGTCTCGATCGCGTGCGCCAGCGCTACGAGGAACTCTATGTCACGCTTCTCCAGAAAAAGCGCCGCAGGAACTCCGCTTTATGAGCGAACCGGTAAAGTTTGCGCGTGAGAACTCGTTGTCGGACGATCCGGCGGAAGGAAATGCCCAAGATTCCAGCCCCGGAGGGGCGAACCAGCTTAGCCCAGCGCTTCAGCGCTGGGGAAAGTGGAAGAATGAGTCAAGTCCCGGAGGGACGACCCAGTCCTCCCGCATACTCGTCAACCGCAGCCCGCCCAAGCGCCTGCGAGTCTGCATCGTCGCGCCCAGCTCGCGTTATGTCGGCGGACAATCCGTTCAAGCCGGTTTGCTCCGGCGGCTCTGGCAGCACGATCCTGACATCGCCGTCAGCTTCCTCGCCATCGATCCGCCGTTGCCCCGAGCCTTCGCCTGGGCGGAACGCATTCCCGGCCTGCGCACCATGCTGCGCGAGCCCATCTACTTCTGGCACCTCTGGTGCGGCCTCAAAGGCGTCGACGTTGCCCACATCTTTTCCGCATCCTACTGGTCCTTCCTGCTGGCGCCTGCACCCGCTTGGTTCTTCGCGAGACTGCGCGGCTGCAAGAGCCTGATCAACTACCACAGTGGAGAAGCCCGCGACCACCTCCAGCGTTTCCGCTCGGCCAAGTTCGTTCTCTCTCGCGGCGATAAGATTGTCGTTCCCTCCGGCTACCTCGTCGATGTTTTCCGCGAATTCGGATTGCCGGCATCGGTTGTGCCCAATATTGTCGATCTCGCGCAGTTCCGCTATCGGGAGCGCGCTCCGCTGCGCCCGCACCTGGTCTGCACTCGCGGCTTCTCCGCTTACTACAGTGTGGATGTCGTTGTCCGGGCATTTGCCGAAGTAAAAAAAGAATTCCCCGAAGCACAGCTCGATCTGGTAGGCAGCGGCCCGCTCGAATCCAACATCCGCAAGCTGGTTGCGGACCTGAATCTCAACGGCGTCAACTTCACAGGCGTCGCATCGCATCAGGAAATCGGCAAGTATTACGAGCACGCTGACATCTTCATCAATGCCTCGTGGCTCGACAATATGCCGGCGTCGATCATCGAAGCCTTCGCGGCGGGCACTCCCGTAGTCACCACCTCGCCGGAGTGCATGCCCTATCTGGTCGAGCACGAGCGCACCGGATTGCTATCCCGCGTGGGCGACGAAAAAGCCCTCGCCGCAAATGTCATCCGTTTGTTGCGAGACCCCGAGCTCGCCGCTCGCCTCGCGCACAACGCCCACCATGAAGCGCGAAACTACACCTGGGAAGCCGTCCGCGAACAATGGCTCAACACCTATCGTGGATTAGTCTAGAGCGGATCCGGTGTGAGGACGCTCGTGTGGGGACGGGCGTCCCGCCCGTCCAAGCCGAGCGCAGCTCGGCAGCTCCTTGCGGCGATAACGCCTCTGGATTTGCCAACGCGCCGCGCCCTTACGCCGTTTTCTTCGCCAGCGGCCAAACCGTAGTCACCACCAGCGCCACCGCAATTCCCAGCGACACCTCCAGGAACCGGTGCCAACCGACAATCCAGGGAGGACGCGACCGCGGAATCAGCAAGACGATACTTAACGCAATTCCCGCAAACCGGTAAGCGGTTCCGACGCGCAATAACCACGCCAGCACACCGCACAAAAGAATCCCCAAACCGTAGACCACCGCACTAGGAGCGAAGAACGTAGCCAGCGCCGCGCCCATCACCGCCCCCAGCGCCGTCCCCACAAATCGCTGCCACCCCAGCGTCCGGGGAGGAATCGTGGATTGAATGATAACGATCGCCGAGATCGGCGCCCAATAATATTCCGGCAGCTTCAACAGACGAGCGACCATCATGGCAGCCACCGCTGCAACAGCGGTGCGCACCGAGTCCAGTACACAAGCCCGGTTCACCCCGGAAAAAATCCTCCCGCTCGCCATTACCCCCTCCGCGCAATCTCGTCAGGAGCCGATATTGTATCGCTCCAGCGCAGGACCGCGTGGGTACAGTTCTACGGCATGAAGGAATTCGCTTTTGAGGACGTTGACGGGTACACGATCACCATCGCGCAGAAAATGGGATGAACCGCTTTTCCCGGCCGGCGCAGGCTGGCGGTTTTCCTGCCTCTGGAGAATGGAACGACCGCCAGTGCTTCTCGGATCAAGCCGCCGCATTAGCTCGAATCTGCTTGAGTTTTATCTGAGCTTCAGCTCCCAACAGGTCGGCATACAGCAGCAAGCGGGCGACACTTAGGGTGGAAAGCTTGCCGCGAGTGAGTTCGCTCACGCGCGGTTGCTGATCAACTCCAAAATTCTTTGATGCAGCGACGCCTTCAGCTTCAGCTCCAGCGCGCCCTGACGATCCAGCCCGAGTTCATCCAAGACACTCCCGCTTACCCTGTATTCACCTTCGACGGAGCGCTTGTTTGGCAATTCTTTTCTCCTCGCGCTTAGCTTCCAGCACGCGTCTTAACCGCGGTTCTTGTTACTTGTATACACGATACATGTATGAGCGTCACGATGTTTGTAGTGGAGGTGGCAGCGGGCGATGGGGTGCCTGCTTCGACATTCCCATTATGGAACGGTTATTTGCAATTTGTTTATGACGATTGTGGATTGGGGTGGCGCAGCGCTTTAGCGCTGCGATAGGGTTGCTTTCAGAAGACGGCTTTAGCCGCTGAGGTTGGGATGCCACACCGAGGCAATACTGGATTCAGCGCTTACTTTATTACCGCTGCGACCTTTCAAAAGCAAAGTTTGTTTCAATCGGACAGGATGGCTGATTTGTTTATGCAGGTTCTTCTGAGTTACAGAGAACAACACAAATATCTTTTCCATGAGTTTGTCCTCATGCCCGACCATTTCCATCTCCTAATCACGCCAACACTGACTCTGGAACGAGCCCTACAACTAATCAAGGGCGGATTTTCATTCCGCGCCAGGAGAGAATTAGGTTTTGGTGGCGAGATCTGGGAAAAGAGTTACCATGACCGCCGCGTGCGGGACTGGCAGGAGTATTGCGCCCTCCGGCAGTACATTCATCTGAATCCTGTGAAAAAGGGGTTGGCTGAGATTGCTGAGCAGTATTCTTATAGCTCTGCCAGGGTGGGGATGGCGCTGGATGCCGCACCGCAGCGGCTAAAGCCCTCGGATTCGGCGGCCTGAATCGCAGCGCTGAAAGCGCTGCGCCGCCCAAAAGCGCCCAGGGACGCCCCAAACTGCTGAACGAAAGATTGTTATCCGTCCAGTGCTGCCGCCCTCCTTTTGAGCTCAGGTTTAGGTTGGCGCAGACCTAGGTTGGCTCAGGTTTGGGGTGGCGCAGTGCTTCAGCACTGCGGTTAGTCAGCGACCTTGGAAATGGGCTTTAGCCCCTGAGGTCAGAGCCACTCAGTTGTTCGGCCGCTCACCCCAAATGCCGCCGTCCAAAGGTTCCCTAGGTTAGCGCGCAAAGAGCGCGGGCGAACATGGGGCACTCCGGGCGGGTGGACCACATCCAGTCCCGGAAAGTATAGCGCGGGTTCGTCTTTTAACATTGACCGAAATAACCGGGGGTGCGCCACTTCTCACGCTTTTTGAGAAGTGGCTCGCCGAACTGCTGGCATTGTGAGACTCCGCTTTACGCCGCCGGAGGCCGGGGTGCCCCATTCAAGCCCGCCTTTGGCCTGAGCGGGAAGTTACGAACCTAACGTACTAACGGCTGCCAGCTCGCCGCTCCTCTTCCATCACCCTCCGCAGTACCCGGTTAACCTCCCACTGGTATCCCCGCCCCATCTCCCGGAACCAGGCCAGCACATCGGCGTCCAGATTCAGCGTGACCCGCTTCTTGGGCAACCGGAGCCAGCCCTTAAGCTCCAGCTGCCGCTCCCGCCACTCCCGCCAGCGGTCCCCGTCGTTTGTGGAACGCCCCTGTTCCACACTTCCAGAAGCCCGAAGGCTGGCGACCCTCCCGCGCCTCGTAACTCTTTTCTTCCGTTTCATTTGCCGTCAATCATAATACATATACGTACGTACGAAATAAACTGCAAAGTGTTCCACGTGGAACACTCCGCCCCAAAACAAAAAAACCCCGCTCTCGCGAGCGGGGCTAGATTCAAGCTAACAGCTAAGAGCTAACAGCTAATAGCTGGTCTTAGTACATGTCGCCCATGCCGCCGCCGCCGTGGCCGCCCGGCATTGGAGCGTTCTTCTTCTCCTCCGGAATCTCCGCCACCAGCGCTTCGGTCGTCAACATCAGCGCCGCGATCGAGCCAGCGTTGGTTAGTGCTGTGCGCACTACCTTGGTCGGATCGAGCACGCCCGCCTTTACCAGGTCTTCATACTCGCTGGTCAGAGCATTGAAGCCATAGTTCTGGTCCTTGGAATCGTTGATCTTCCCCAGGACGATCGCGCCTTCCTCGCCGGCATTCTCGGCGATTTGGCGCAACGGCTCCACCAGGGCGCGCTTCACGATGTTTACACCGATCTGCTCGTCCCCTTCCAGCTTCAGTTTGTCGAGCGCTGCAACGCAACGCGCCAGGGCCACGCCGCCGCCGGGGACAATGCCTTCCTCGACTGCCGCACGCGTCGCGTGCATGGCGTCTTCCACACGCGCCTTCTTCTCTTTCATTTCGGTTTCGGTCGCGGCTCCTACTTTGATTACCGCAACGCCACCGACCAGCTTCGCCAGCCGCTCCTGCAACTTCTCGCGGTCGTAGTCGCTGGTGGTCTTATCGATCTGGCCGCGAATCTCTTTCACTCGGCCCTGCACGTCACCCGGCTTGCCTTTGCCTTCGACGATGGTGGTGTTGTCCTTGTCGATGGTGATTTTCTTGGCTTGTCCGAGATCGGCCACTTGCACGTTCTCCAGCTTGATCCCCAGATCTTCCGTGATGGCCTTGCCGCCGGTCAGAATCGCGATGTCCTGCAGCATAGCCTTGCGGCGATCGCCGAAGCCCGGAGCCTTAACCGCCGAGACTTGCAGCGTGCCACGAAGTTTGTTCACGACCAGAGTCGCAAGCGCTTCGCCTTCCACGTCCTCGGCGATGATCAGGAGTGGCTTGCCGCCCTTGGCGATCTGCTCCAGCAGTGGCAGCAGGTCTTTCATCGAGCTGATTTTCTTTTCGTGGATCAGGATGTAAGCGTTCTCCTGCACCGACTCCATACGCTCCGGATCGGTAACAAAGTAAGGAGAGAGATAGCCGCGATCGAACTGCATGCCTTCGACCACGTCGAGCTGCGTCTCCAGCGTCTTCGACTCTTCTACCGTGATGACGCCATCCTTGCCGACTTTCTTCATGGCTTCGGCAATGATCTTGCCGATGGTCTCGTCGTTGTTCGCCGAGATCGTTCCTACCTGCGCAATCATCTCGCCGGTGACGGGCTTGCTCAGTTTGTCGAGTTCGCCTTTTTCGTGGTTGCCTTCCTTGTCGAGTTTGCCGGTGATGAGGATGACGGCCTTCTCGATGCCGCGCTTCATCGCCATCGGATTGGCGCCAGCGGCTACGGTCTTCACGCCTTCGCGATAAATTGCCTGGGCGAGAACCGTGGCGGTGGTGGTGCCGTCACCGGCGACGTCGCTGGTCTTGCTGGCGACTTCGCGGACCATCTGCGCGCCCATGTTCTCGAGGTTGTCTTGCAATTCAATTTCTTTGGCTACGGTTACGCCGTCTTTGGTGATGGTCGGCGCACCGAATTTCTTTTCAATAACCACGTTGCGGCCCTTGGGGCCAAGTGTAACCTTCACTGCGTCAGCCAGCAGGTTGACGCCGCGGAGAATGGCCTGTCGCGACTCTTCTCCGTGAACAATTTGCTTTGCCATAACTTTTCAGCTCCTTAAGATGTATGCAGGCTTTGCCTGCGGAATTTTCTGACTCAGGACGGGGCAGAGCCCCGTCACCACACATTTACTTGCGCGATTACTTGCGCGATCCGGCCGTTTCCTTCTTGGCTGCGCCCGTGAGCACCCCCAGCACTTCTTCCTCGCGCATGATGATGAAGTCCTCACCATCGATTTTGATCTCGGTGCCGGAATACTTGCCGAACAGAATGCGGTCGCCTTCCTTCACATCGAGCGGCCGAACCTTGCCCTCTTCGCTGATCTTGCCTTTGCCGGCGGAGATGACTTCTCCCTCCATCGGTTTATCTTTCGCGGAGTCGGGAATAATGATCCCGCCGCGGGTGGTATCGGCTTCTTCTACCCGACGGACCAGGATGCGGTCATGCAGCGGGGTGAATTTGGTTGCCATAGTTGCGTACTCCTTTCAAGAGTGGTTTTTGGAATGGGTTGAATTCGAATTTTCGCAATTTGACCCGAGAACCGGGAGTGTTAGCACTTGAACGCCACGAGTGCTAATTATAGGAATATGAGTAGGTCGTTGTCAAGCTGGTGGTGTGGATTAAGTCGAGCTGGTGGTGTGGATTAGCAATACATCCATTATAATCAATGACATAACAGGTTGGCCAGGTGGCCCAACCTTTCGGGGGCACAACCAAGAGCGGGTGGGCGGAGGTCGGATCGCACAATGGGACCGGCGGCGGAGTGGCCAGGCCGACCAAACTTCTGGGCCAGGCTATCGGGCCGCAGCTGCGGCGAGAGGCTTTATGGCCTTGAGTTCCTTGGCATACTTCTGCTTGACCTGATGAACCGCAAAGGCATCCTGCAAATTCAGCCAGAACTGCTCGGAAGTTCCGAAATATTTGGCTAGCCGGGCGGCCATCTCGGGAGTAATGCCACGCTTCTCCCGAACGATGTCGTTGACGGTCGGAGGAGAAACGCGAAGCTCCACCGACAACCGGTAAGCGGAGATGCCCATAGGCTCCAGAAACTCCTCCCGAAGAATTTCTCCCGGATGCACTGCCCACCCCGCTTGACCCTCATTCTTAATACTCACGATTGCTCTCCTGTTGCAGTCATCCGACCCTGATGTGCTACCCACTGGATTCAGTGGTAATCCGTTATCTCTACGTCGTAGGCATCGCCATCCCGCCACACGAAGCACACGCGGAACTGGTCGTTGATGGCAATACTGTGCTGGCCTTCCCGGTCATGGCGCAACTCTTCCAGCCGGTTGCCGGGAGGAATTCGCAAATCCTCCACTCTGGTGGCTGAGTTGAGCATGGCCAGTTTCTTCCTGGAGGCTTTTCGCAGGTTCGCCGGGGGCATTCTCTGGCTCTTTCCCGTGTCCCAGAACTCTTTCGTGCTCCTGTCTGCGAAAGTCTTGATCAACGAACAGAGTTTAATTAGTGTCGTTAATAATGTCAAACATTAAAGGAGGACTGGCCCGGTTTTTTCGTGACCAGCACACCTGCGGAGTTTAGTCCCGAGCTCGCCCGGCGCTTTCGCGCTCTTTTGCGAAGGCAGGGCTGTTCGTCCAACATAGCGGAAACGCAGAGAAAGAAGTAGTCTCGCACTCAAGCCCAGATCTTCGCATCGTCCCAGCGGGCGAGGGACCCGTCCCTCCGCGAACCGGTTTCGCTGACGGCTGAGAGCTGAGAGCTGAAAGCCGCCCGCGCCCCACTGCCAGTGTCGCCCAACCGTCGGCAGACTTGCCAGCCTTCCGTCAAGTTTTGGCGGCCGCGGACGGCATCATGCTGCAAACAGTGAGTTTCAGACCCGAAATGGAACGGCAGTCGCCATGCAATCACTATGGGCATCACCTTCCGCACGGGGCGGTTCGGTCAGCCACGAGATTCAAAACATTGATGCGTGTCAATGGCTGCTCGCCACCCGACGCACGCGCGTTGCGGCGAGGAGATGGAGGAGCGCCCATGAGCATGTCCGGCTTGCGCTGCGTTGAAAGCTGTCTTAATTGCCATCTGCGTTCCAGCAATTTTTTCTGCGACCTCGCGCAGGAGTCGATCGAGGCTTTCAACAAAATTAAACACGCCGCGGTTTTTCCTGAACACGCGGTGGTTCTTGTCGAGGGACAAAATCCCTGGGGAATTTTCATCCTCTGTCAGGGACGGGTTAAGCTTTCCACCACCTCGCGCGAAGGCAAAACGTTAATTGTGCGTATCGCGGAAGCCGGCGAAGTTCTGGGCTTGCACGCGGTGGTTACCGGCGGGCGCTACGAATTGACGGTCGAAACCATGCAGCCCTGCCAACTGAACTTCGTGGGGCGCGAAGACATGCTTCACTTCCTCCACACCCACGCTGACGCTTCTCTGCATGCCATTCAGCATCTTGCCCGAGACTGTTCCGACTCCTATGGCGTGGTGCGCACGATCGGGTTGTCACACTCGGTGTCGGAGAGGTTCGCCAGATTCCTGCTCGAAACCGCCGCCGATGGCGAGGTCAGCAACGGAAAGGTGCGCGTCCGGCTGGCCATGACCCATGAAGAGATCTCGCAACTCATCGGCACCAGCCGCGAAACCATCACCCGGCTGCTCTCGGAGTTCAGGAGAAATGCGATGGCGGAACTGAAGGGCTCGACCTTGATTATCCATAATCGCCCCGCCCTGAAGAACCTGGTCAGGGCTTAGCAGTTTGCGGAAAAAGTCAAGTTTCGTATCAGGGCATCGCTTCAGCGATGCGTAAATTCTTTGACGTGAGATACCCCTTTAGTTGCTGTGCGCCGAAAACCGAGTTTTCCGCAATCTGTTGAGCCGCTGAGGGCACGGCTCTCGACCAGGAATTACTTTTTCCGCAAGTTGTTCCGCACTGCGGTAACTGGCTTGTTTTCAGGCCCTGCTTTAGTGGCTGCGCTCTCGCATCAGCGGGCGCGGATCGACTTGCGGCGATCTGCATCTTGTCAGTCTGCATTATGCTCCGGGTGTATCATGTTCCTGTAGGAAGCCAGCACTCGCGCCCGGTAACACGGAGGGCAAAAAGCTCGACAATGCCGTCCGTAAAATGCGGGAGGAGAGGCGAAGTGGAAGCAGGCACGCAGTCGGAACAAGCGGGCTAAGAAGGACCGACTGACCAATCTAGCGTTTTGGGAGGCTTTATGTTTGA
>Ga0208820_1001828_pt1 | contig 11196 bp, 12 predicted proteins | sample June2015DPH_16_5_FD_184713 | JGI IMG/M metagenome (GOLD analysis project Ga0208820, IMG submission 184713) | Peatland microbial communities from SPRUCE experiment site at the Marcell Experimental Forest, Minnesota, USA - June2015DPH_16_40... | ecosystem: Environmental > Terrestrial > Soil >...
TGTGACCGCCGAAGCCATCTGCAATCTTGAAGAACGCGCAGTTGGGGACTCTGGTCATTAGCGGCAAGCCGATGACCTCCGCGTAGAACTTCTGCATGACGTCCAGATTGGTAACGCGGAGTGCGATCTCGCCCAGGCCGCGCACCGCTGTGCGAATCTTGCCAGCCGTTGATCCTGCCATGATCGGCCTCCCGAGTTAGACAACCTCTCCGCCCAGTGGTGGTGCCATAATACCTGCTCCATGGCTTCGACACTGCCCATTGCAACGCAAGACACCATCCACCGTATTCAGCGGATTCAAGCCATCACCATAGGTTGGATGAGTATCGAGGCAGCGGTGTCGCTAGCGGCAGCTTGGATCGCTCGCAGTCCCGCTCTACTCGCATTTGGCGGTGACAGTGCTATCGAACTGCTTTCCGCAGTAGTTGTGTTATGGCGGTTCCGCACCCATGCGGTGCCGGAGCACTCTGAGAGGCGTGCTGCCCGAGTCGCAGGAGCATTGCTGTTAGCCCTTGCCGCTTATGTGATCGTGGCATCAGCTATGAGCCTGCTGGGTCACAGTGAACCCAAACCCACCTATCTCGGGATCGCCATTTTGATCGCAGCCGCGGCAATCATGCCGTGGCTGGCAAAGGAAAAGTGTAAACTTTCCGGGGTCATAGGCAGTGCCGCCCTCAGAGCAGATTCCGCTCAATCGGCCCTGTGTGCTTACCTCTCGCTGATTGCTCTGGTCGGCCTTGGGGTCAACGCAATTTGGCATGTCCGGTGGGCGGACCCGGCGGCGGCTCTGGTGGTCGCGCCGCTAATAGTGCGGGAAGGCCGGGAGGCAATGCGCGGCAAATCCTGTGGGTGTTGCTGACTTGACTGTTTCGGAATCAGAGGAAGCCGATCGCACGGCTTAGAGGACTATGCTCAAACTCGTTTATTGCATCACCAAGAGGGTGGGCCTGACGGACGATGAATTCTTTCGTTACTGGAAAAATATCCACGGCCCCATCGGCGCTCGAATCCCTCGACTCCGCAAGTTCGTGCAGAGCCACCGTCTGACCGTCCCCGGTGACAAACGCCGACCGGATTACGATGGCATGGCGGAACTCTGGTTTGACGACTGGGAAGCCTTGCTCGCGGCTCGGGAATCGCCCCAATGGAAAGCCTCTAGCGAGGACGAAAAGAACTTCATCGACGACAACAAGGTTGCTTACTTCGTCTCCGAGGAGCACACCATCTTGGACAGGACCAGGGAAAATAAGTAGGAGTCGGAGGCGGGGCTCCTCTGGCATAATCCTTCAATGTGCGGGCGTTATCGACTGTCGAGGAGAAAGCAGATTGTTGAAGAGTACTTCAATACCGTCTCTGGGGAGGAGGACTGGGCTCCCCGGTTCAACATCGCCCCGACCCAGCCGGTCCCCATCATCCGCCAGAATCCCAAGGAGCCAATCCGTGAACTATCGCTTGTCCGCTGGGGACTGATTCCGTCATGGGCGAAAGACCCGTCCGTTGGCGCGACCATGATTAACGCAAGATCGGAAACTGCGAGCACCAAACCCGCGTTCCGCGATGCGTTGAAATCTCGCAGGTGCCTGATCCCCGCAGACGGGTTCTACGAGTGGGCACGGACGGGGAAAGCCAGGCAGCCGTACTGTTTCGAAGTCAGCGAAGGGAAGTTGTTCGCGTTCGCGGGAATCTGGGATCGCTGGAAGGACGCCAGTGACAAGACGATAGAGACCTGCTCGATCCTGACCACGACCGCTAATGCAGTGACGGCAGCGGTCCATGACAGGATGCCCGTTATCCTTGATCCAGACGGCTACGACCTATGGCTCGATCCGGGAATGAGGGATGTGCGTGCAGCGTCCGAACTGTTGAAGCCCTACGACGCTCGACTGATGCGGTCGTATCCTATAAGCACTCGGATCAATCACGTGGCCAACGACGACGCCGAGTGCTCGCGACCAATGGAGCTTGCAGAGATTCAAAATCGTCTTTTCTTGTAGAGGTTACTTTTCGATGAATGAAATCCTTCAGTTCCTTCGCAGGCCCACAGAAAGCTCCCGTAGCATACTGCTCGTTCGTATTGCGGTGGGGCTGATCTTCTTTACACAGGGCATTCTAAAGTACATCGACCCCAACATGGGAGTGGTTCGCTTCACAAGAATCGGATTCCCGCACCCGTACTTCACGGCCCATTTTGTCGGTACCTTTGAGGCTCTGTGCGGCCTCCTAGTACTGCTGGGGCTGTGGACGAGACTCGTCTCCATTCCACTGCTGATCGTGATTACGACCGCGATTGCGACTACAAAGGTTCCAGAGTTGTTTCGCGCTAACCAGGGCTTCTGGTATATGGTCAGTGACGCGCGCACCGATTTCGCCATGTTCTGCTGCCTGCTTCTTCTCGTCTCAGTGGGTGGCGGGAGTTGGTCTCTTGATGCAAGCAGCGCGCGTGGAGGAAGAACTTTATGAACTCTGTGGCCTCAGCTCAATCGTCGTCGCAGGCTTGGTACACGGGGCTCACCCCAACGCACTGGCGCGTACTTGCAGCCAGCTTTCTGGGATGGATTTTCGACGGCTACGAGTCATACGCGCTGTTTGTAGCTCTTCCCTTCGCGCTGCGGACGCTGCTGCGGCCCGAGCAACTGAAGTCGGCGCCGGTTTGGGCGGGCATTGCCATCAGTACAACCCTGCTGGGGTGGGGCATCGGTGGCTTGATCGGCGGAACCCTGGCCGACTACGTGGGCCGCAAGCGAATGATGATCTGGTCGGTGTTCTTATACGCGCTATTTACCGGGCTAACCGCTCTGAGCCAGACGTTTCTCATGCTCGCGGCTCTCCGATTCATTACCGGGCTGGCCATGGGCAGCGAATGGAGCACCGGGGTAGCGATGGTGGCCGAAACTTGGCCCGATCGCGCCCGGCCCAAAGGAGCGGGGCTCTTGCAATCAGGCTTCGGATGGGGCACTCTGCTGGCCGCCCTGGTCTGGTGGGCTATCGGCCGGATTAATCCTCTGGGACCTCAGTCGTGGCGGCTGATGTTTGTGGTCGGCGCTATTCCCGCATTTTTCACCCTCTACATTCGCCGTGCCATCAATGAATCGGAGCGTTGGCTGAAGGCCGTCCGCGAGCGACGCTGGGCTGCGACCGACGAAGACAAGGGAGCGGCCAGCAAGTCCGCCCGGCGTCCATTGACGATAGCCGAGATTTTCCGCGAGCCTGAGAGTCGTCGTCGCGTGCTTCTGACTTTTCTCATGTCCCTGGCGACCATGGTTGGCTGGTGGGCCATCTCCAGCTGGCTGCCCGCTTACACCCAGCAACTTGCCAAGGCCCAGCACTATGCCAATTTTGTGGAGTGGGGAAACCGCGCTGCGATTCTCTACACCATCGGCGCGGTCAGCGCCTACATGATCGCAGGTTTTCTCATCGATGCCATCGGACGCAGAAGGTTCCTGTTCCTGACCTATGCCGGAGCACTGTTAATGACGCCGGTCACATACTTGTGGACCCACACTGTCGAAACCATGATGTTCGTGGCATTCGTGAATGGCTTTTTCACACTGGGGTTGGCATATTCGTGGATGGCCATCTACCCGGCCGAGCTGTTTACCAGTAGCGTACGGTCTACCGCGTGTAGCTTCGTGTTCAATGGCACTCGTTTGATCGCATGGCTGTTCCCGATTCTGGCAGGAACCATGATCCAAAAGTTTGGCGGTATTTCGCGTGGCGCCGTGACCTTGGGACTCATCTATATATTAGGTTTAATTGTGCCGTGGTTCGTGCCGGAAACCAAGGGCAGGCCCCTGCCGGAGTGAGCGGGCGAAGCAGTTTGCCGGCCGTTTGTGCGGCATTCCAAGGGGGAAAACATTACTATGCCGCAGCGGATTTATCGTATTGGTCAGATAGTCCCCAGCTCCAATATCACGATGGAGACCGAAATTCCCGCCATGTTTCGCACCCGCGAAACCATAGAGCCCGAGCGCTTCACTTTTCATTCGAGCCGTATGCGAATGAAGCGCGTTACCAAGGAAGAATTGAAAGCGATGGACGGCGATTCTGTGCGCTGCGCTCTGGAGTTGTCGGACGCGCGCGTCGACGCGCTGGTTTACGCCTGTCTGGTGGCCATCATGAGCATGGGAAAGGGCTACCATCGCCAATGCGAGGCCAGGTTACACGATGCCAGCGTGGAAAATGGCGCTCCGGCTCCTGTCGTAACCAGCGCCGGCGCACTCGTAGATGGGTTGAAAACGCTGGGAGCGAAGAAGATTTCAGTCATCGCACCCTATGTTTGTTCGCTGACCAAGCTGGTTTGCGATTACATCGAGGCGGAAGGGTTGCAAGTTGTGGACAGCATCTCGCTGGAAATTCCGGATAATTTGGAAGTCGGGACTCGCGATCCTATGGCGCTGGTGGACATTGTCAAACGCCTGAAAATTGGCGGCGCCGATGCCATCGTGCTCTCCGCATGTGTGCAGATGCCGTCTCTCGCCGCCGTGCCGGTTGTGGAGGCCACCTGTGGCCTGCCGGTAGTCTCGGCGGCAACCTGCACTGTGTTTCAAACTCTGCAGAAACTCGGTTTGAAAACCGTAGCGCCCAACGCCGGCATGCTTCTTTCCGGCAAGTTCGGCGCGAACGCGACGGCTGAGCGTACTCTTGTTGGCAGTCACCGATAGAGTGCGCTGGACGCCGTTTCGGCCATTGACCTGACCGGCTGTGTGAAGTGCGATCACCACAGGGGAACAGAGGATCACTGAGAAAAAACAAGAACAACGTGTTCTCTGTGTCCCCTGTGGTTAATGATCTCTGCTCCAGGCCACGAGGAACTAAGAGCCAAGAGCTAAGAGCCAAGGGCTAAAGGCCTTTTCTCTCCATCAAGTACGACTCTTTGTAACCCAGATAATTATCGGCGTAGCGCAGAATTGTCTCCTGGTCTTTTTCATCCAGGCGGCGGCGGAATTTTCCGGGAGAGCCCATCCAGAGCGAATTCGGCTCCACGATCGTTTTCTCGGGGATTAGGGTGCCGGCGGCGATGATGGAGCCGCTTCCGATGACGGCGCCGTTGAGGATGATGGAGCCCATGCCGATGAGGCAGCAGTCTTCGATCTTGCAGCCGTGCAGGATGGCGCTGTGGCCTACGCTGACGTAGTCGCCGAGATAGACACCGTATAGTTCCTTCATGCCGTGGAGGACGCTGTTGTCCTGAATGTTGGAGTAGTGGCCGACGCGAATCTGATGGACGTCACCGCGGAGGACGGAGTTCATCCAGATGCTGGAATGCTCGCCGAGAATGACGTCGCCGATGAGCTGGGCGGAGTCGTCGATGTAGGAGGTGTCGGGGAATTGGGGGGTGATGCCTTTGTAGGAGCGGATCATGAGCTTGCCAGACGACGAGACAACATACCATGAATCAGGTCTCAGGTCTCAGGTGTCAGGTGTCAGGTCTCAGGTTCCAGCGGGTTTCCTGAGACCTGACACCTGACACCTTGCACGGCGTATGCGCATCGGGCTCGATGATTTATTCTTTTGATTGAACTGACACCTGAGACCTAAGAACTGAGACCTAGCAATGAAAACTGGCATCATCGGTCTGCCGCAGGTCGGCAAGACATCCCTATTTCGCATTCTCACGAAGGCGAATCTTTCCGAGCATGCATTAGCGAACCCGCGCGAGGCGCACATCGGAGTCGCCAAGGTGCCCGACGAGCGCCTCGACAAGCTGGCCGCGCTCTACCATCCGAAGAAGCTGACGCACGCCTCGGTCGAGTATGTAGACGTCGGCGCCATCGGTCAGGACGCGCTGAAGGAGACCGCCTACATCGGCCATCTGCGCCAGGTGGACGCGCTCATTCACGTTCTCCGGGCGTTTGAAAACGATGCGATTCCGCACGTCGGTCCCATCGACCCTCTGCGCGACATCAAGAACGTCGAGTTCGATCTTATGGTGAGCGATCTTGGCCAGATCGAAAAACGACTGGAGCGTCTGGAAAAAGATTTGAAGAAGATGAAGACGCCGGAACTGGAAAAAGAAAACGAGCTGCTAATCAAGGCCAAAGCCTTTCTGGAAACCGAAAAGCCGCTGCGAGAGATGGAGATGACGCCCGAGGACAAGAAGCGCATCCGTGGCTTCATGTTTCTGAGCGAGAAGCCGATGCTCTACGTGCTCAATATCGGCGAGAGCACGGAACTAGGCAAAGACCTGGAAGCGGCGGTTGCGAAATTCAAGGTGAGCGAAGTGGCCGCGCGTCCGAATGCCGGAGCGAGCGCGATCTGCGGCAAAGTGGAAGCTGAACTGGCGGAAATGAGCGATGAAGACGCGGCGGAATTTCTCAGTAGCTATGGGCTGACCGAGAGCGGACTCTCACGGCTGATCCGCAAGAGCTATCACCTGCTGGGACTGATTTCGTTTTTCACGGCTGGCGAAGACGAATGCCGCGCCTGGACGATTCCGCTGAATACACGAGCGCAGAACGGCGCCGGCGCCATTCACTCCGACCTGGAAAAGCATTTCATCCGCGCCGAGACCATTCGCTGGGATCAGCTGCTAGAAGCGGGATCCGAGGCCAATGCCCGCGCCAAGGGAACATTGCGGCTTGAAGGCAAGGATTATATTGTCCAAGATGGGGACGTGATGCACATCCGGCACAGTGGATAGAAAAGTACCCAGTACTCAGTACCCAGGGAAGGAAAGGTCAGAGGGCAGAGGTCAGATTGCAGAAGTAAAAGCCGTTGGTTTTCACCTCTGCAATCTGACCTCTAACCTCTGACCTCCTTTACAATTCGATCATGCTCCCCGCTCTCGTCGCCGGGGGGCAGGCGCACCACAGCCATCGTGAATTCCGCCATTTCCTGCGACATTCGGCAGGCTCGCTTGCCGAGCGGGTAACCACAAGTTGCTTTTGGCGGGTAAGAATTGGGCAATTTGTGGGGGGTACCCCCCCTCCCCCCTGAAATGAGTTAAGTCGATGATAGTAAGGTAGTTACATGTAACGTGTTACAAAGATGTGACTTAGCGCTTGATTTTGCTGTTTGGCGTGCACTTGCGGGTGTGCTGACCGGGGCCATATGTTGTCAAATAGCGGTAAAAAGTTTGCGGCCGGAAATGCGTTCGTCTCTGGAGACTGGCGCAGTTCTCGATGGTGCACTGTCGAGGTATCTTCGCACCACTGGGGTGCGGGTCTGTGATGAGCGTACGAGAAGAATGTGATGAAAGGGTGCTAGCGTAGTCAGTCGGCTCTGTAACCTCGAACGAAAGCCTAGACTCGCAGGGGTCGTGGCGGAGTCGAACGGTGTCGGCTGTGCGCCGGGCCACTTCTCGAAAAGCGCGAGAATTGGTGCACCCGGCACGGAAAGTCTGCTTGATCGTTCCCAATCGTAAACCGGGAGTCGAGCCGCGCCTGCGTCTGGTAGTCGAACGTACAGCCCACCTTCGAGGCATCGCGGAGTGGACAACCCAACCCTAGAATTGTGATTCACAGAGGAAGTCGCAAAATGACGACGAGCATGAAAATCTTGACAGGCGCGATCTGCGCGGCTGCATTGATTGGCCTCGGGTTCGTTCCGCTAATCCACGATCCCCGCCCGGAAATCGCCGCTCACGCCGAAACCGAGCGCATCACCCTCCAGATGGAGGCCGAAAGCTCAGAGAGACTTCACCGAGCCAAGGTCAGGCACGCCTATATCGACAGCGACGCCGTGGGCGACCTCTATGCTCATTGCACCGGTTTTGAGCCGCCGAAGCAGCCCGCCAACCAGAAGCGCTGCCAAGCCGTGATCGATCGCGTCGAGAAGGAAATCGCCGCCGCCGATGCCGCCCGTGCCAAGGCCGAAGCTAAATGGTGAAAGATCGCTAACAGGGAATTAGCCTACTACAGAGACCTGAACGGAGAATTCTTTTCAATGCACATGAAAAAACCGATCCAGCAAAAACATGCACGCCGCTCCCACGAAGACTAGCAGTGCCATCTTCACACCGGGTTCTTTATTTACTTCCGGAATCAGATCCGACGCGGCCACGTAGATCGTAACGCCCGCCGACAACGGCAGGCCGAAGCTTACCTCGTGGCGGAAGATTGCCATCGTCATCACTCCGGCCACGGTTGCTACGCCTAACATCACGGACGATCCCCAGGCGAAGCCGCGGCTTCGGCCACTGGCGAGCATCACCGACGAGATGGTGAATCCTTCTGGAATTTTGTGCAGAAAAACCGCGAGGAAGATGATCCAGCCGAGCGCCTGGGAAACGAGGAATCCCGAGGCGATCGCGATGCCATCGAAAAACGTGTGGATCAGCAACCCGATCAGAACCGAGTATCCCTTGTGAGAATGGACGAACTGGTCGGCGTGAGTTTCTTCTCCAAAATGGAAGTGCGGGGTGACGGTGTGCTCGAAAAAATGGACGAGCAAGTATCCGAGCAGGATGAGAAATCCGGCATACCCGCCACGCAGTTTAATGCTCTCCGGCACCATTTCGACGAGCGCCGTCGCCAGCATGAAACCTGCGCCGAGCGCGACGAAGTAGCGGAGGTAGGAGCGCTCCCAATGCTTCTGAACGATGATGGCGCCGCCGAACACGTTCGCGCCGGCCGCGGTCAGCCCCAGCAGCACACTGGTCAGGATGGGGGACATGAGGGAGAAGAATAGCAGGAAGCAGTGGTCAGTGGTCGGTGGCCAGTGGTCAGTTGCAGTGACTTGCGCCGGCGCTCCGATCGCCGCCTGCTAAAATCCGCGCATGCTCCGCTGGCTACAACTCATTGGATGGCTGGCCTGCGTCGTGTATTCGACCATCCCTGCCTTCTGGCTGATGATTCATCCCTTTGCCGAGCGCTGGCGCGCTCGGCACCGATCACCATATTTGCTGCTGCTGCCCGCGTGGGTGGCGGGGTGGATTGTAGTCGCTCTGCTCACTCGGCCTTGGCAGAGTATCGCGTTGTATCGAGCGGACTGGACGTGGGCGTGGGGAGTAGCGGCTCTGCTCTTCGCTTGCGGGCTCTACATCTATTCGCAATCCGGAAAGAGTTTCAGCGCCAAGCAACTAGGCGGGCTGCCCGAGGTTCACGGCGGAAATCGCGATCAGCGGCTGGTAACGGATGGAATCCGGGCGCGGGTGCGGCATCCGGTGTATTTGGCGCATCTGTGCGAGATGCTGGCATGGAGCGCCGGGACCGGCCTCGCCGTGTGCTGGTTGCTGACGGCATTCGCAGTGATCACCGGAGCGGTGATGATCCGGATGGAGGATGCAGAGTTGGAGAAGCGGTTCGGCGACTCCTACCGCGGGTATCGCAGGTCCGTACCGGCGGTTCTGCCAAGAGTGTTCTCGCCGCGCCAGCTATAATCCGCTGTGACTGCCAGCTGACAGCCGCTTCTCATGCGCTTCGAACTTTTCGTCGCAACCCGCTATCTTCGAGCCAAGCGCCGCCAGGCGTTCATTGGTGTCATCACAGGGATCTCCATCCTGGGAGTGGCAGCGGGCGTGGCTTCGCTGATCGTCGCGCTGGCCATCAACAACGGCTTTCGGCAGGATTTGCAGGCACGGCTGCTCGGTTCGACGGCACACATCAGTCTGCTGCGATTAGAGAGCGACGGGATCCGAGATTGGCGTCCGCTGCTTGAGAAGTTGTCGAAGCAGCCGCACGTAGTGGCGACGGCTCCGGCGATTTACGAGCAGGTGCTGATTTCGCGCGGGCCGCGGGCGCGCGGCGCGGTGCTAAAGGGGATGCTACCGCGGTATGAGCGGAAGGTCAGCGATCTGCTGAAAACCGTGACGCTGGGATCGGCGGCAGCGCTGGAAGAAGAAGCCGCGGGCGCCACAGGTGTGACTCAAGAAACAAGTTCAAAAGCAAATGCAAGGGCAAATGCAAAAGCAAATGCAAGCGCAAATGCAAAAGCAAGTACAACGGCAGCGGGCGAGGGCGCCCGCTCCACACAGGCAGAATCGCCCGACGACTTAACTGGCGTGCAGCAGCGCGTTGCGGCTATGCCTCCGATTATTCTTGGCAAGGACATGGCGGATGAACTGGGCGCGACCGTGGGCTCGGTGGTGCTGGTGACTTCTCCGCAGGGCGAACTGACTCCGTTTGGCATGGTGCCGAAGTACATTCGCTTTCATGTCGCGGGAATCTTCAACTCCGGTTTTTTCGACTACGACTCTTCCTGGGCATTCATCCGGCTGGCTGACGCCCAGCAGTTGTTTGGGTTGGGCGACGTGATCTCGGTCATCCAATTCAAGATCGACGATATCTACCGGGCAGGCGAGGTGGCGCGCGCTCTCGAACAGGCCGCCGATCTTATTTCAGGAAGCCACGGCTTCATGGCCACCAGTTGGATGGAACAGAACAAGCCTTTGTTCCGCGCGCTGCGATTGGAGCGCGTGGTGACCTTCATCACCATTGGGCTGATCGTGTTCGTGGCCGCGCTCAATATCTTGATCTCGCTGATCATGATGGTTATGGAGAAGACAAAAGATATTGCCGTGCTCATGTCGCTGGGGACCAAGAAGGCGCAGATCCGGCGCGTGTTCATTGCGCAGGGCGTCTTGATCGGCGTGATTGGGACGGCGATCGGGCAGGTGCTCGGCTACTCAATCTCGTGGGCGGGCGGACACTACCACTTTATTGCGCTCTCGCCCGAGGTCTATTCGATTGACTACGTGCCATTCGCGCCGCGCCCAATGGACGGACTGATCGTGGCGCTGGTCTCCATCGGGATTTCGTTTGTGGCCACGATTTACCCGTCGTGGTCGGCGGCGCGCATCTTGCCGGCGGAGGCGCTCAGGTACGAATAAGGGTCTGCAGGCGCGTTTCCGTTTCTCCATCTGTGACCGGGGTCACATTGCAATTGTTTTCCGTAGGTATACAGTCTCTTGCATAGCTCGTTGCCGCAAACGGAATTGCGGGAACGCGTTGTTCCTCCGCGTGCTCTGGCAGATCATGCTCTGTTGGGTCATGCTCTGTTAGATCATGCTCTAATGGAATCAGGGACCGTCTTCTCAAGTGGCAGCCGGAGGCGGCCTTGATACTTCGGAGGGGGAACTTGCATCCAATGACTCAAGATCCTCTGTTGAGGGTCGAAGGGTTAAGTAAGGTCTTTCGCTCAGGCGAAGCCGAACTCGTGCTCTTTGAGAATCTGTCTTTCGAGGTCGCGAAGGGAACGATGCTCGCCATCGTGGGGCAATCGGGCGCAGGAAAGAGCACTTTGTTGCACATCCTGGGG
>Ga0208820_1001829_pt1 | contig 11193 bp, 10 predicted proteins | sample June2015DPH_16_5_FD_184713 | JGI IMG/M metagenome (GOLD analysis project Ga0208820, IMG submission 184713) | Peatland microbial communities from SPRUCE experiment site at the Marcell Experimental Forest, Minnesota, USA - June2015DPH_16_40... | ecosystem: Environmental > Terrestrial > Soil >...
GCACCTTGGCTTCCAAGCGGGCAGTTTTCCGGTCACCGAGCGTGTGTCCGGGACCATCCTTTCTCTGCCCATGTTTCCACAGCTTGTCAGCGAGCAGCAAAAACGAATAGCGGAAGCCATCGTCCCGTTCCTCTCACTCCAAGCGGCGCCGGCGCCCGAGCCGGTAAGCATAGGCTGAAGAGCAGTCGCAGTTCAACATCGGCATTACAGAATCCCAAGGGTTCAATCAGGATGAAGATCATCCCTGTCTTTCCTGAACGATGGGACGGAAAAACCGGCGCACGAATATAGTGAGAATTCTGCTCCAGCAGTGGCAGTTGCGCAGCGGTATGCGCTGCAGTGAGTCGGTATCCGCCGCTCATGCATGTCCCTATGTTCTTCGCTGCACGCACTCAGCAGCGTTCAAGCTCTCCTGAGTTCCTTCCCCAATGACGAAAGATGGTCTATGACGCCTAACGGAACTAATAACAACCATAACGGAACCATGCACCCGAAGAAAGTCTGGATCGACCTTGAAAACTCTCCCCACGTGCCGTTCTTCAAGCCGATTATCGAGGAACTCGAGCGGCGCGGCTACTCCGTCCTGGTGACTGCCAGGGACTGTTTCCAGGTGTGCGAACTTGCGGACTTGCTCCACGTTCGCTACAAACGCGTTGGCCGGCACTATGGCAAGCACATGGTCGCCAAACTGGGTGGACTCGGTGTGCGCACCTTACAGATGATGCCGACCATCCTGCGGGAAAAGCCCGATTTGGGCGTCTCGCACGGATCGCGAGCACTTTTCCTGCTCTCTTCCTTGCTGCGCATTCCCACCATCACGATGTTCGACTATGAACACGTCAAGTGGGCGGGGTTCGCCCGCTCGTCCTGGATCATGGTGCCCGACATCATTGCCGACCAACCCGCGTCGGCGATGAGAATCAGGAAGGAGCGTGTGCTCCGGTATCCCGGCATCAAGGAGGATGTCTATGCTTCCTCGTTCCGCCCGGATCCCTCAATCCGCGAACGGCTCCATCTTCTTCCTGACGACATCGTCGTGACGGTTCGTCCGCCGGCCACGGAGGCCCATTATCATAATCCCGAGAGCGATATACTGCTTGACTCGGTGCTCGACTTTCTAGGTCAGCGGCCAAATACCAAGGCCATCTTGCTGCCACGGACGGCCAAGCAGGAAGGCGAACTGCGTGAAAAATGGCCAGACCTGTTTTCCAGCGGGAAGGTTGTCGTGCCCGACCACGTGGTGGACGGCATGGACTTGATCTGGTTCTCCGATCTCGTCATTAGCGGCGGAGGCACGATGAACCGCGAGGCCGCCGCACTTGGTGTGCCGGTTTACAGCATCTTTCGCGGAAAGCTTGGGGCCGTGGACAAATATCTCGCGGAGGCAGGACGGCTTACTCTTTTGCTGACCCCCGAAGATGTGCGCAGCAGGATTGCGCTGGTCCATCGCCACATGGATGTCAAACCCAAGGCAGACGGACGGCCTGCCTTGCAGAGTATCGTCGAGAATATCGTCGGCATTATGGAGTCGGGATGTCCTGTACACAATCGGAAACAGCGCAAAACCAGCTGACCACCACATCGGTAGTGACGTTGGCCGCATCCGGCTTAGAGCAGATGCTGGATCCTGAACATAAGCTCTTCTGCTTCACACTGCGCCAGGGGGCAAGTGGGCTCGTGCGGGAAGGAATCTCCCATCGTTATACGATGATGACTCTCCTCGGCCTGGACCGGTTCGAGAAGGCCGGGCAAACTTCTCCTGTACCTATCTCCCCTATTCTTGACCGGCTGATCGCGGACACAGGTTGGATCGATTGCGTTGGAGATCTCGGCCTGTTGCTCTGGACCTGCGCCATTCTGGCTCCGGAGCGTTTGGCGGCGGTCGCCGATAAGACGCGGGTCCGCGATGCACTCGCGCGTTATCAAGATGCGCGCGAAGGCCGGACCATGGAGCTCGCCTGGTTCTTGACTGGTCTCTGCTACAGTGCGGCGACTGAACTCCCAGGCCTTTCCGATCTGCGAGAGGAAGCCAACAAGACGTTCCGATCGCTCGCGGCGAATCAGGGCTGCCAAGGCATTTTCCGGCACCTTGGTCATCGTAAAAGCATGGCGGCAATCCTGCGGGGACGAATCGGCAGTTTTGCCGACCAAGTGTATCCGATTTACGCGCTGGCAAAATTCAGCGCGTTGACCGGTAGCCGAGAGGCGCTTGAGCGCGCCTCGGCATGCGCGGAATCCATTTGTCAGCGGCAAGGACCATCCGGCGAATGGTGGTGGCATTACGACGCTGGCACAGGACGGGTGGTAGAGACCTATCCCGCCTATTCCGTCCACCAGGATGGAATGGCGCCGATGGCGCTGTTCGCTCTAGCGGATGTCAGTGGCCGCGACTTCACCGTGCCGATCCAGCGAGGACTTGCCTGGATTCAAGGCAATAACGAGCTGGGACGCGGCCTCGTTGACCCGTCTCGGAAGTTGATCTGGCGCAACCTGCAACTGTCCGCGCAGGAACAGTTTATCCGCCGCCTTTTCCCGTCGCGCCAGATTGGCGTCACCCCGGCCAGGAAGCTGGAAGTAAACCGCGAATGCCGTCCCTATGAGCTCGGTTGGGCCCTGTACGCTTTAGCTGGCCGGGAACACCTCTGGACATGTGCCAGGAGCGGATGGTGACTTTAGCAACACTGGCCGAACGGACAATCGCACCTTGTTCTGCAAGTGCACTTCCGTGTTTGGTAAACCCAAATTCTCTGTGCTAGTTTCGAGATGGATTCTTCCTATCGGGAGTACTACTATGGGTCGCTTCGGTCACGGTTGGCGCATTTTTACTCTGGTTGCGGCTTGTATTTTGGCTCTTTCGGTTGCCGCATCGGCAACCACCTACTACATCGACTACGCTGCGGGCAGCGATTCCAACAGCGGAACTTCGACAGCCGCGCCCTGGCAGCACATGTCGGGCATGCACGGCTGCATCGCGAACTGCGCCAAAACGACTCCCAAGGCCGGAGACAGCATCATCCTCAAGGGCGGGGTCACCTGGCCGAACGCCGCTTTCCCGATCCTGTGGTCCTGGTCGGGAACCAGCACCAGCGACATCTACATTGGAGTCGACCAGACCTGGTACGCGGGCAGTTCTTGGACCCGCCCCATCTTCGATGCGCAAGACCAAGTCATCGGCGGATCGTGGAACATGTTCTTCCACTGCGTCTATTCTGGCGTGCACAATGTCACGCTGGACAATATCGAGATGAAAGGCATCTATTGGAGCGGAGCGCCGGCTTACGGTCATCTTGCATACATCACCGCTAACACAGCGTCGGAAATCCATCTAAAGAATCTTTACCTGCACCGCTGGACCCACGACAGCATCGCAAACGGAACGTCGGATTATCTCAAAATTGTTCTAGGGGATACCAACTCCCCTTACTGCTCAGGTTGTTCGTTCGATAGCGGAGCGATTGACAACACCGATGGTGATTCGAATTCGGGAGCAGCGTTCTACGCTTTTGGCTCAGTCACTAACTCTGTCGTCCACGACCTCTCCAATGGCTTATTGCTGGGGGCGCCGTCTAGCGGAACCCTCTTTGTAACCGGCAATCTGGTTTATAACATAATGACTTCCTTTACTGGCGTCCATGAGAATATCCTGGAAACAATTGGTCCTAATACAGGCACGGTGATTGTGGCCAATAACGTCTTCCACGATTCGGTGGGTGAGAGTTCATTTCTTGGCGGCCCCACCACCGAAGTCGATTATTATTTCAACAACGTGCTTTACAACCTTTGGAACGAACCTGAGTTCTGTAGCAGGTCGAGCTGCGGCAGTGTCCATGCTTGGAACAACACCATTGTCCCGAGATCCGGTCAACCGTGCTTTCACCAAGGCCACAGCGGTCCTAAGATGGTAGTAGCCGATTTTCGGAACAATCATTGCATCACAACATCTTCAGTAATTGAGGACAACATTAGCGCCACAACGCTTATTACCTCGTCCAATACCATGATGACGCCGACGAAATCGGCCGCCCAGGGGTACTCGACCGGGAACTACTACGCGCCTACATCGAAGGACAGCTCCACGGTGGGCGCAGGTGTGAATTTTGCAAGCCAGTGTTCCGGAAATATTTCGGGTCTGTGCACTGCTGTTAGCATTGTGTCGCCACCTAGTCCCGGCCCCCTTCGTCCGAATGGGAGTGCCGCATGGGATTCTGGAGCCTACTTGTATTCCGCAGGAGGGGCAGCACCAGCAGCGCCAAAAGGCTTAACTGCAGTGGTCCACTAGAATCCAATCCTTGACAGTTTAGGATGTGACATTCTTCCGCAGTTGATTCCATGAATCGCTTTCTGCGCCGGCTCAAAGAAGAACTTCTTCCGTCCCGTCACGCCTTCGATTGCGTGCGCGGAACCGACACTTCTGGCATCGTTGCGCTCAAGCGTCTGCGAATCGCTTCGGGCAACAAATCGGACGGCGCGAGTTATCAAGCCACCCCACCGGAAGTTTTTTAGCAAGCGATGTCCTGGGTTCCGGTTGATGGATACACGTTTATCGACCTGGGTTGTGGGAAGGGCCGCATGTTGCTGATGGCTGCGGAGTTGGGATTCCGCAACATCGTAGGGGTGGAGTTCTCTCCGCACCTCGCACGCATCGCCCGTAATAACCTGGCGAGTATGGGAGTCGATGCAGGCGTCGTTACGGGAGACGCTGCCGAATTCGCCTTCCCCGACGACCCTATGATTGTCTTCATGTACAACCCGTTCGGGGCTTTGGTGATGGGGAAGGTCATGGCTAAACTTGCCGTCCACCAGCATCCGGTCTTTGTGGTGTACGTCAATCCGAAGCATGAATCTACTTTCCCCGCCTCGTTTATCCGGATCGCCCGTTTCCAAGACTGGGCCGTTTGGCGGAAAGATGCTATTGCTCCTTGATCGTCGCTAGGACACCCGCCGCGCTATTACTGCGACAGGCCCGACGATCCCGTATTACAATCGCCAACCTTGGCGACTGACGTGCTGTGAATGGTGTACGTCGAACTCGGGAACTGGGAGCACTCCGCTTCGTTTCGCCAATGAAAAATCACAACCTAAAGTCGATGGTTACCGAGTGCCCTCCAGCTGATCCGTCTGGCCCGGCGCCCGCGTTGTCCCTGCGCGTGCTCCGCACCTTGCCAGAACTCGAATCACTCCGCGGCGTATGGACTTCGTGGAAAGGCCATCGCGACAGCGACATCGACTTTTTTGCGGAATTTGTTCGAAGTCGACCAGAGGTTATTCGCCCTCATGTGGTCGTGCTCTACCGGTATGGCACTCCGGAAGCGATGCTCATCGGCCGATTGGAACGCACGCAGCTGACCTTCAGAATCGGATATCTGAGGCTCCCCGGAATTTCGGCCCGCATACTCATCTTTAGTCAGGGTGGAGCTCGTGGGAATGTTTCCGATGCGAGCAGCGCTGAACTCGTTAACTCAGTTAGAGCTTCGCTGCGAGGTGGCGAAGCTGATTTGGCCTTCCTGCACCAAGTCGATGCCGCTTCTCCCCTTTTCAAGAATGCCCTCACGGCGGTGGGCTTCGCGAGCCGCGATCATGTTACTGCCCCTGAGCCTCGATACTTGATGAAACTCCCGAGGACCGTAGAGGAGCTCTATCAGGGCTTCTCAAAAAGGGTGAGAAAGGAATTTCGCGCAAAGAAAGCAAGTCTTTTCCGGAATTTCGAAGGGCGTATTAAGACTGAACGCATTCAGACTTCCGCGGAGTTAGATCGCATAATTCCACATCTCGAGGCAATTGCGGAAAAGACGTATCAGAGGGGGCTTGGCGTCGGATTTGCCGATACACCTCAAATTCGTCGGAGACTGCATTTGTTTGCAGAAAAGGGATGGCTGCGAGCCTACATTTTGTATTTGGATGACAAACCTTGCGCGTTTGAGATTGGCACCGTTCACGACGGCATGTTTGCAGGCGAGTTTACTGGGTATGATCCCCTCTTTCGAGACTATTCCATTGGAAGCTTCATAATGATCACGATGATCGAGGATCTGTGTCGCCAAGGTGTTAAAGAAGCCGAGTTCGGCGCCGGGCAAGCTGAATACAAGCGGAACTTTAGCAATTGCCAAACGATGGAGGCTAGCATCCATATTTTCGCGCCCACAATCAAGGGCGTGACGCTTAACACGTTGCGAACGGTAACCGTGTCCACGGATCGTGCTCTCAAAGGGATGTTAGAGCGAACGATGTTGCTGCGTGCACTGAAGAAGTTCTGGCGTGACCAACTGACACGCGTATCGGCGAAGCAGGTAACGAGTTGATGATCTCAGCTAGACATCTCTACAGCCGGAGTCGCTGGGTCATGACGAACCTGTTTCAGCAAATTGCCGGTGGTTACTCGACCGGGGGCATCCGCGGTTACAACACCACAGGGGGGGTATTATTCGGAATAACGTCGTCCACGACAGCATCAACGGCGCCACCGCTGTCACGGCACCCGCGAAATGAATAGGACAATGTCAGAAACGAACTCCAGGCCGATGGTTCCTGGTGGCAACCTTGCCGCCAGCATCGGGCGCAACACGCTCTTCGGAGTCGTGGCCCGAGTTGCGCAAGTTGCGACCCGGCTCGTAACGGTCCCGATCGTGATCTTTCATCTCGGCCTTGGTGGCTACGGTATCTGGTCGATCATTATGACGACCGCCGCCTACATGCGCTTCGGGAGCATAGGGGTCAAGTCGGCTTTCCAGAAATATGTGGCGGAAGCGACAGGCAACGGAGACTTCGAAACTGCCAACAAATTGCTCAGCACTGGCTGCGCTATCATGCTGTTGGTGTCCTTGGCCGGTCTGACGCCGATTGCATTTTTTTCCAGAGAACTCGCGACCTTGGCGGGAGTTCCCGCTGAATTCCTGAGTTCCTCCGCCCACTCCTTCACCATGCTCGCCTTCATTATGGTGATCGCCAATGTGGGGGCGGTCTTCGAAGCGATTGTGATGGGCGGACACCGGGTTGACCTTGCCCGAAACTTCTCGACGTTTTTCACTGTCGCTGAGGCGGTGGCTATTATCATTCTCCTCCATTTTGGGGCCGGATTGTTCGCGATGGCCTCGGTGATGGCGGCGTCGGAGGTGGGATTCATAGCAAGTTGTTACATCGCCTCGAGGAAGATTCTGCCTCAGATCCGTCTCCGCCTGGATCATGTGACGAAGAGTGTGGTGCGCGAACTGGTGCGGTTCGGGGGCAGCTATCAACTGGTCAGTGTTCTGCAAATACTCTACCTCTCTATCGTGCCTGTCACTGTGCTGCGCATGTTCGGGGCTGACGCGGCTGGCCTCTACGCCCTTACAACCAGGCTGGCGGGTTCGGCGCTTATGCTCCCGGACGCGCTTCTCCTGCCTATCCTCTCCGGTGCAGCCATGGTGTTTGCTTCGGGTTCGGCGGCGGAAATGAGGACGCTGATCAATAAGTCGTTCAAGGTCACTTTGGCCTTGGGGCTTTTCCCGTTGGCTTTTATCGCGATTTTTGGACCCATGATCGTGTTCGCATGGACAGGCGAGGCCGCTTCTTCGCTGCGGGTTGCCTTTTGGCTGGTCTGCGCGGCAGGTTTATTTCAATCGTTCTCCATACTGGGATTAGTACTGTACCGGGCTTCGGGAAGGGCACTTTTAGACAATGTTCGGCAGGCACTTCAGATCTTGATTCTCCTTTCCATCGCGATTGCCGCTCATCGTTTGGGGTTTTACGGCGTTTTAGCCGGCCTCGCTCTTGCCGAATTGTTCGGGATGCTCTTCATGTTATTCGCTCTCGAGAAGGCCTTCGAGGCATTCCGTGTAAGGTTTTTGCTGACCGATACTCTGAGATTAACGGCTGCCATTGCAGTCGTTCTCTCTGCCGCAGGCGTTGCTTTGCTGCTGCCGGTCCCTGCGGTTTCCAATCCACGCCTCGCGGCAACTCTTCAGTTGGCGAAAGTCACGCTCGCTTGTTTAGTGGCCGCCTGGCCAGCCCTGGTGCTCACGAAATCTCTGACAGGAACAGAGGGCAGGGCCCTCGTGGGTGCATTTCTACCCCGTCGAGGCCGCCCTCGCCCTGAGCCGCGTCCTATCGAGACGGCGAACTGAACGCCAGGAAGATGGTGACTCAGACGGGCTTTGCTGCCGGGGAACCGCTCTTTCAGCCCCATCAGAAGTAAGATGACGATGATCGACGTAATCAGCGAACAAGCAACTAGTGATCCTGGAATCTGCCCCACATGTCACGGCACACGGGTTTCGAGGTTCTTAAGCGCCCCCGACAGATTTCACGGGCGACGGGAGCTTTATCACCTGACGCGTTGTTCGTCCTGCTCTTGCGTCTGGCTGGTGAATCCGCCCAGGCCAGAAGAAATGCCGTTCCACTACGATCAGGATTACCATCACGCCATTGCCGTAGGCGGCGAAGGTTCGGCCGCTGAGCGTTGGCAATGCGAGCGCGAGACTGTTCTGAAGTACAAACAGCGCGGCGCTATTCTCGACATTGGATGCAGTTCCGGCGGGTTTCTAAGTACGATGATGAGCGCGTCCTGGAAGCTGTACGGCATCGAAATGGAGCCCTCAACGGCTGACAGAGCCAGGCAGACTACCGATGCGGAGGTGTTTACTGGGGACGTGATCGAAGCCCCTTTTGCCGCCGAAAGTTTCGATGTCGTCACCAGCTTCGACGTCCTTGAGCACATGTATGATCCCAGCACATTTCTAGCAAAGGTGCTGCAGTGGCTCAAACCCGGAGGTATTTACTGCACCAGGGTTCCAAACATCGATTGCTGGGAGGCACGCATGCTTGGAACCTTTTGGTATGGGCTGGAATTGCCTCGACATCTATCCCATTTCTCGCCGCGCTCTTTGAGGTTCGTCATGGGGGCGCTTGGTTTTGAAGAAGTCCAGGTCCAAACCTCCCCAGTTTCGTACCTGGAGCATAGCGCTGGTTATCTCTACTCGGCGGTCGTAGAGCGACTGGGTTTCTCCGCGCGGCCGCAGTCCCAGAACAGGTCACAAGGAGTTGCCCGGAGAGCCGTCCGGAAAGCCATGCGCTTGACGGTCGTCGAGCCGTTCTGCCGGCTCGCCTCCAGCTTTGGCGCGGGCGCCAGTATGCTGGCTATTTTTCGCAAGCCAATCTAAGCGAGCCCTTATTCCAAACACCTGATTCATGCCTGTTGAAAACCTCAAATTCGGCGGTGGTACTGAGCAGACGATGTTGCACCCGCTTGTGCTGATTGCGATGCTGCTCGTGATCGTGCTGATGTTTAGCTTGCGCCGCAAGTATCTGATCGTGCCGTTTCTGCTGATCGCTTTCCTGGTTCCGCTGGGGCAACAATTGGTGGTGGGCGGACTTCACATTTTTGTTCTTCGGATCGTTGTCCTGGCCGGCTTGATCCGGATATTTGTTTCCAAGCGCCCGTCGGGCGCCAGCCGCATTGCCGGCGGATTCGACAACTTCGACAAGCTCTTCGTAGCCTGGGCTGTGCTGCACTCCATCGCTTTTGTTCTTTTCTACGCGCAGATGGGGGCGGTGGTCAATCAGTTCGGCTACCTGTGGGACACCCTGGGCGCCTTTTTCCTGCTGAGGTTCCTGATTCGAGACGACAAGGATGTCGAGAGGGCCATTCGCGTTTTTGCCCTGATCGGCGTGGTAGTGGCTGCCGGCATGCTCACCGAGCACCTTCGCCATGTCAATGTGTTTGGCCTGCTGGGCGGAGTGCGCGTTGAACCCGAATTGAAAAATGGCCATGTGCGCGCGCAAGGCCCGTTTGAACACCCCTTGTTGGCGGGTACTTTCGGGGCAATCCTGCTGCCTTTGTTTTTTTGGCTCTGGAGGAGCCGGCGCTTCAGGAGCACCGCGGTGGCGGGCATGGTTTTATCCACTTTGATCCCTCTCCTGACGTCTACGAGCACGGCGCTGATGGCGTACGCGGCGGCAGTGGGGGGCACCTGTATGTGGGCCTTGCGAAAGCATATGCGTGTAGTGCGCTGGAGCATTGCAGGCGCGCTGATTTCCTTGCATCTGGTCATGAAAGCGCCGGTGTGGATGATCATTGGTCATATCGATCTTACCGGCGGATCTTCGGCCGACCATCGCGCTTACCTTATCGATCTCTTCATACGCCACATCGGCGACTGGTGGCTGCTGGGCACCAACGCCAATCTCAATTGGGGATGGGATATGTGGGATACGGCCAACCAATACGTCGAAGAGGGTTACGGAGGCGGCCTGGCAGCGTTCATCTGCTTTCTTGGGCTGATCGCGATGGCGTTTAGCAGATTGGGGCGGGCACGGAAACGCGCTCAAGGGGACCGCCGTCAGGAGTGGTATTTCTGGCTGTTAGGCGCGGCGCTGTTTGCCAATGTGGTGGCGTTTTTCGGCATCAGCTATCACGATCAGACACAGATTGCCTGGTTCGCGCTATTGGCGATGATTTCCGCCGCCACGATTTCGATACGACACCCGAAACTGGCCCAACCAGCCATTACTGAAACGGTCCCTTGCCCGATTGCCGGCGAGGACCCCAACTGGGCGCTTACGGCCAGCGAGAACAGCGAGCTGGGCGCGCCACAAGAGAATGTCAGGCCGGCACAATCGGTGGATGGCACGGTCAGGTCTTTCCATGCGTATTGAGCCCAGAGAACCTTTCATGGACCTCTCCATCATCTACGCGAACTGGAACTCGATGGATTACTTGTGCCGGTGCGTCGTAAGGATCTACGAACACACGGGTGGTATCTCTTTCGAAATCATCGCTGTCGGCAGTGCGTCTCCTGCCATGCCAAGAACCATTTCATGGATTGCGTAACTTCAAAAGGGGATGAGATGTCAAGTATTACCAATCGAGGCGTTCGCGAGCCTTCCTCCGAAACTTCCTCAGGCACAACGCCGGTGAAAGTCGATAGTGCCAAGGCTGCTAGCCCGCCGCCGCAGCAGAGGACCCGTGGGAAAAAGATCTGGATCGACCTGGAGAATTCCCCCCATGTACCGTTCTTCAAACCGATCATTGAGGAGCTTGAAGAACGCGGACATTCGGTGTTACTGACGGCCAGAGATTGCTTCCAGGTATGTGATCTTGCCGATCTGCTTGGCCTGCAATACAAGCGAATCGGGCGCCATTATGGCAAGCACATGCTGGCAAAGGTCGCGGGACTCGGGGTTCGGGTACTCCAGCTAAGTCCCACTGTTCTGAAGCAT
>Ga0208820_1001830_pt1 | contig 11193 bp, 8 predicted proteins | sample June2015DPH_16_5_FD_184713 | JGI IMG/M metagenome (GOLD analysis project Ga0208820, IMG submission 184713) | Peatland microbial communities from SPRUCE experiment site at the Marcell Experimental Forest, Minnesota, USA - June2015DPH_16_40... | ecosystem: Environmental > Terrestrial > Soil >...
GTAAACGTGAATTCGTCGGAAATTCCTCCGGAACGGGCCAGTAGCGACATCGCCCGCAACATGATCGCCCGGTGCAGACCCGCCAGGATGTCCGGCCGCTTCTGCCCCAGAGACAGGCGATCCCGCAGCTCGGCTCCGGCAAAGACCGTGCATGTGCTGTTGATCTTTACGCTGCAAGTGCTCTCCTGTGCCAGCCTGCCGAGTTCATGCAAGCCGATGTTCATTTCGTCGGCGATATAGCCCAAGTAGCGGCCACATCCCGCCGCACACCGGTCATTCATCTGGAAACTTGTGACAATACCGGTGCGATCAACTTGAATAGCCTTGGTGTCCTGGCCTCCAATGTCGAGCACCGTGCGCGTCCCGGCGAACATGGCATGGGCGCCCAGGCCGTGGCAGAGGATCTCGCTGCGGATCTGTTCTTTCGGGAACGGAAGCCGTTGCCGGCCATAGCCCGTACCGACCATTCCAAGCACCCGGAGGTGGAGCGATCTCACCGACTCCACGGCAGAGCGCAGTCTTGCTTCCCGTTCGTGGATGTCCGCCGGTGCCGTGGCCAGCGTCTGCTCGAGTGCCGGCCCGGCATGCCGTTCAAATGCCCCGTCACCTGCTGCATTCTCGACCACCAGGATGGCGGCGTCGAACAGGCCACACAGGACGTCGAAGTCAGCGTGCTTCGAATCGCTGAACTGTTCCGCGAACTGCATGTAGTCGGCTGCGGCCAGATCGCGGAAGAAATCGCTTTTCCGCACCGCCAATTCGCTGAAATAGCCGGGAACGCGCAACCGCATCGCCTGGCAGATACGATTGAGCATTTCCTTGACTGCTTCCCGGTTGGGCGCGTATCGGGGCGCATCGGCACAACGGTGCAGCGCCGACTCCAGGAACTCCAACTGTTCCAAATGTTGCTGCTGGCGGAAATTTCGCACCAGCGATCCAATAAACTTCTTTTCGATTCCTGAGAGTTCTGGATCGGCTGCCATGAGATGCCGCACCAGTTCGAACCTTGATTGCACGAGCGCTTCGTCACGAACAATCTGGGAAGCGACTTCATAGTTGCTGCGGGTGTTGGTGATGCCACGGCCCAGGACGCGGCCGGTTCGATCAAGCGCGATGGCCTTCGTCGTGGTCGAGCCCAGGTCAATACCGAGCAGAACCTCAACGCTCATGCCGTCACCCCAGTTACTCGCCTTTGTGCAAGCATCTGCATGAAGCTCTCAATGCGGTTCTTGATGTTTGCCGGCGAAAAATATCGAGGATCCACGAGATCGCTCTCGATGAATCCGCCGGGCACACCCGTCCGCTGCTCGAGCTGCCGCAGCATCAGCAATTGGCCGACGCTGAAGGAATTGCAACTCTTGACGCTGTTGATCATGAAGCCGTCAGCGCGGTATTCGCGGATGTAGCGCTCCAGCAGATCGACGCGCGCAGGCAGCCCGAGGTTGGTGTAGCAACCCAGGCAGTACTCAGCCAAGCTCTCGAGCGGGCGGTTGGGGTCGTGGCGAAAACCGCGATCGTAGAGTCCACCCACTTTGGTATAGCTGCTGGCAACTACGACAGCGCCTTCGTCGTAGAACATCTTCCAGAACTCGCGGAAGCTCGTCCAGTTGGGCGGGCCTTCCACCACCAGTCGATAAAGCTGGCGCTCCATCGTGCCCTCGGGAGTAACGGGACCAAGTCCCAACCTGATCCGGTCCGCAATCTCTTCGCGCAGCACGCGGTAATACTCGACTCCCTCGTTTGCGCCCCGGAAGGCGGTGAAGATCGGGCCGATGTAGTACACGCCGCCGAAGTACGCATCAATCGGCGAGGGCTCGTTTTTCGCGCTCTCCAGCACCCACACGAAATCGTCTTCTGCCTTGGCAGAAAGAGCCAGCATCTGGGAAAGTCGAGCCTCATCGTAGCGCCGGCCGCTGACCTGCTCCAGTTTCGGGATCACCTCGGTGCGCAACTGCTGCACAACGTAATCGACATGGTGTGGTTCAATGCGTCCGCTGGCCAGGTACGGCACGTGCAGCATGGCCACCGGGCATTGATACTCCTGGCGCAGGAGTTCGAACCACTTGAGAAACGTGAAGCATCCCGTGTAGGAGAGCAGCAGCAGGTCGGGATTGGGGAGTTTTACGCCGGTGGGACCCACGTTGCCCGACTTCAGCATGCCGATGTCGCACTTCACGTAGGTGCAGACATCTTCGCTGTGCCCTTGCTTCTCCGCTTCCGCAATGTAGTTGGCGGAAAGCTTGCGCATGCCGGATTGTAGCGCGTTGATCTCCGGCAGGATCGGTAGTAGATCGAAGGACCGCAGCAGTTCGGTCAAATTACCGGGAACAAACGTGGAGACGACTCGCCTTCCCTCTTCACGCGCCCGTCCCAGAGACTCGTAGTAGTCCCGGATGAGTTGTTTCTGCAGGACCATGCTCCGCTCTTTCTGCACGGTCGATTCCTGCACAGGGTCTCTGGTCATGCCTCGCTCCACAGCCGGATGGAATCCGAGAAGGTGCCAGCCTGTTCCCGGATGACGGCAAATTGTCCCGTATCCTCGGAGTACTTGAACTGGGTGTGGGAAATGTGTTCGCGGTCCAGGGCGGCGACCAGCATGGGTTGCTCCAGCAGTGCGGGATCGCAAAAACTCGGAGCGCAAAAAATGACGCCATCCGCGTGATTCTGCCGCACGGCATCGACCAGCCACCGGCCGCGTTGCCCATCGGGCGCATAGCAGGAGGCCGTCGCCACGCTTTGCGTCAGGTAAGCCTGCACCAGGTTTTCGATCGCGTCACCCTCCTCGGGTACCTCGCCCGTGAACCAGCGCAAACCCAGTAGCAGGTCGTCGTTCACGATCCAACAGCCCGCGCGTTCCAGAGTGATGAGCAGCGCCAGCGGAGGCTGTTCACAGAACATGCCCGTCAGTACGACTCGGCTGCGATCCTCAGGAAGGGTCGATTCCTGCGAGGCCATCTCGACGTAGCGACGCACCATCGTGGTGTGCTCCTCCGGCGGCAGCACACTGCCTGCGCGCAGTACGGCATAGACCTGCGAGATGGGATAGAGCCACGGCGATTCACTGCGTGCCTGGTAGAGCTCCCGGATCGCACGGCGGTTCTGGTTGTAGATCCCGATGCTGTTTCGGAGATTCCGATCGGTGATCTGTCCGCCCGCCAACCGCGCCATATCCTCGCGGATCGCCGTCAATTCCCGCCGCCAGAATACTCCTCCAACGCGGGCGTCGTAGTTCTGGGGAAGATCGACATAACGCACGTAGCGTCCGGGAAAGAGCATCGTCCACATGCCGCTCAGGTTGCGGATGACGTCACAGATCGAAGGGAACAACATGCCGTCCAGCACATCGAGCCGTCCCGATAGTGCCAGCTCGATCGTGCTGCGGGGAATATGGCAGATGTAGCTCTGGAAGTAGGCGTCGCCACGGATGATTTCCAGCCGGTCGCCTCCGCCGAAGATGCCGACAGGCAACATTCCAGCCGCATGAATCAGTTCTCGTGGGACATAAATTGGCATGTACCCGATCGCTCTGCGCCCGGGCGCGTAAGACTTCCATTCTGCAACTGCCTTGTAGTCAACGTCTTCGTACAACGTCTGGGCGCGGCTGAGGATCTGCTCGAGCTCAGGGTTCACGCGAGCGCTCCTCTCTTCTCCCAACGCGGCTCACGTTTTTCCATAAAGGCGCGGAGTCCTTCCACGGCGTCGGACTCCGCCATGAGTTCGTCAAGGTACATGCGCTCAAATTGCGGCAGATCCTCCTGCAGTACCCGCCGCAGCGGGAGGCGGGCAGCGCGTACGCCGTAGCGCAGCGCGACCGGCGAACGGGCCAGAAAGTGGTCGCGGATCCACGTTTCGACCGTCGCTTCTAGCTGTCCTTGCGGCGCGGTTTGCACGATCAATCCTGCTCCCGCAGCTTGGGCGGCGCTCCAGGCGGCGCCGGTCAACACGAGTTCCGCTGCGCGACTCACGCCAATCCGGGCCGGTAATAACACAGCCGCCGCGGGCGGAAAAACTGCCAGCTTGATTTCGGGACAAGCGAACTGGGCGCCTTCCTCCGCGACGATGAAGTCGCAAGCCAGGGCCAGCTCAAACCCTCCGCCCAGGCACTGCCCGCGCACGGCCGCAAGCGTGACCGCCGGCAGTTCGAGCATTTGCCCAAGCAGTCCGCTGAACCGCGGCAACATGGTCCTGACATACTCGGGCAGGTGCTCCTGTACGCTGGCGCCAAAACTGAAATGCGGGCCTTCCGCGGTGAGAATCATCACCTTGAGCTGTGGTCGATTCCGCAAGTCTTCGAAGGCCGCCGCCAAAGCTGCCATCATTGCCTGGTCGACGATGTTGGCCTTGGGCGCAGCCAATGCGACGCAGGCGACTTGGCCATCGTGTTCGAAGGAGAGTTTCAGGCGGTTCATCGTCCTGCCTTTGTCGTTTCCGGAACTGCCCAGGGCGCAATTTCGGCGATCAACTGCTCACTCCAGCGCACGCCTTCTGCCAGACGCTGACGCAACCGGACGAAGTCCACCTCGCGTTGCTGCCCGGTGCCGTAGTGGAAAGCACGAAAACCGGCATTGGCCTCCGTCATCATGTTCAGCGCCAACCATGCGCGGTTGGTTTCGCGGTTGCGGTCCCAATGTTCCAGTTTGTGTTTCCTCACACTCTCGGCAGTCTTCGTCAGGCAATCAGGCATGGTGTGCAGCAGCTTCGTACAGAGTCCCTCGACCGCTTCATCCAGCAATGAAAGATCAATGATGCCTCTGGACATCAGAGCTTTCCCCGCCTCTCGGGCTTCTTCCGTCTTCCAGTCTCCGAACACCAGCCGGCCAAATTCGTCGTACTCCCGATCTGTCACGACCAGCGGATTGGACATATATCTGCCGTCAACCTTGAGTGCCGGAACGATCTGCGTGAGCCCACCCAGACGATAGAAGCGGTGTGCGCTCCACGGCTCGCATAGCGTGGCGCTGTGCATGGCGTGCTCTATGCCCACGAACAGTGGAAGGAAGTCGGTGCTGCCGCCATCGGGCGCTGAACCGTGCCTCGGTCCGGCCTGGCCGAATACGGCAAGGTCGCTGGCTAGGGAAAAGTCGCAGGCCATTCCAATCTCTTGCCCACCGCCGACGCGCATGCCGTTCACGCGGCAGATCACCGGCTTGTCACAACTCAGGACGGCACTGACCATATCATTGAACAAGCGCATGTATTGCCGGTACTCGCCTGGGGCCCCGGCATAAATCTCTGCATACTCGCGGGTGTTGCCGCCAGTGCAGAAGGCCTGCGTGCCCGCGCCCGTGAGTACGACAGCAACCGCGGCGCGATCATTGCTGGCTTCGCGTAACGCGAGGATAACTTCCTTGATCGACGTCGTGGTGTAGCTGTTCAGCTCGCGCGGATTGTTCAGAGTGATCCAAACATTGTGCAGCCCGTTCACGCTTGTGCCGTCACGATCGCGTGCGGGCCTTCGCTCCAACAGGATTTCGCTGGGGGAAAAGTGTTCGACCAGGTTGTGATCTTTCATGGCTTTGTTCCTTGTTGTATGCCCCGCGGCTGCGGCACCAGCACCGCTCGCCTGCGGAGTTGGTGATGATGGACCGCCTCGAGAACTTGCTGGGCCTCCTCGAGTGGGTGCATCTCGACAAAAGGCTGAATATGAATTTTTCCTTCGAGGACCATGGCCAGCGCGTTCGGGTACTGACTGGGAGGGCATCCCCAATTTCCACGAGCGGTGGCATCGAAGGCCATCAAATTGGACAGACGCACTTCAACTTTCTGCGCCGTATACCCAACGATCGCCAGGTGAGCACCCGGGTCGAGCAGGCTGAACGCAGTTTGCTGGCCGGCGGCCGTCCCGCTGGTTTCGAAAATCTTGAAGCCGATCCCGTGCCGGCCGCTCTGCCTGGCGAAAGACCTCACGGCCGATTTCACATCTGCGCACTCGCGGGCGTTCAGTGCGAGAGCCGCACCGTACGCCGAGGCAAGCTCCAGCCGGTCCGCGTCAACATCGACTGCCACGACTGCTGCGCCAAGCGCAGAGGCAATTTGCACTCCGAAAGCCCCGATCCCACCGACTCCGACGAACACCGCGACTTCGTCGGCGTTAAGACTGGAACGGCGAATTGCCTCTAATGGAGTCGTGACTGCGTCAGCGACGACCGACAGCATCTCCAGGGTAAGTCCCTTGGGAAGTTCTTCAGGTACCGGGCACAGGCCACGTGCCGGTACCCGTACGTAGGTCGCAAATCCTCCATCGGCATCATTGCCCGGCATGAACTGTTTGCGGCAGATAGTCGGACGCCCGCTGAGGCAGGCATCGCAATCGCCGCATGGAATCACGGCAGGCACAATGACCGAGCGCCCGATCCAGTTTCCAGCGTGCTCACCGGCCAGCACGACACGGCCGGCGATTTCATGTCCCAGAATCAACGGCAGCGCGTGGCGGGTGGGAATCCCCTCGTAAGCAAATCCTATGTCAGTGTGGCAAACACCGCAGCCTGCTACCTCGATTATCACTTCGTCACGTGAGAGTTCCCCCAGAGTTGTTTCGGCCCAGTCGAACTGGCCGTTGGCAACTAACGTCAGCCCTTTACTCGTGGCGGGGGCGGAGCATGCGCTTTGCGCGGGCAGGGCTGTCGTCATCGGAACCTTCCTCACCCACAATTCGAACGATCGTTCGAAAACAATGAGCCAAGGCTACCCTAGGTTGGGGGATCGAGGAAGTGATGGCAATCACATCCGTTTGTGATTTGACGGCGGGAGAGCCTGCCCCGAAGAAGCGCTGGCCGTTCTTGAGCTTGCCCAACTTCAGAGTGCGCCGTTATCTACAGTTCAAGGAGCTGGAGGTGGTTGCGACCACATCTGGTCTTGTCTTCGCGATTCGGATGTGTCGTATTGGCTTGTCGGCCAGCCGTTCAGTCTTCCCTTAGATGGAGGTGCTGGCGGATGCGAGGATGGTCAACCGTTTGTCGGCGACCGCTGGGCCAAACGACCTCGATGTGATCCACCGATGTGGCGGAACCCAGGCCGAAATGAAGAGGTGTCGCGTGTTGCGACAGGTATGATCCCTGGCTGCCGACACTTTGCACGTAGGTGCTCCCACCAGCGACAACGCGCACCAGCAAGTGGGCCGAGCAAATCTCAACGTCCGAATCGGAGGCGGGTTGAACAGGTCTGAAAAGGCTGGTGGCGGTTCCCCGGCCCAAAGCGCTATCTGTTGACTGCCGCGCGCAGTTTAAAGCGCTGGAGCTTTCCCGTGGCCGTCTTGGGAAACTCAGGGAAAAATTCCACCGCGTGTGGACGCTTGAAGACAGGCAAGCGACTGATCACAAAATCCTGCAGTTCGAGGGATAGCTCAGGTGTGCCAGAAACTCCATCGCGCAACACGATGCATGCGACCGGTTTGATTAGCCCGTTCTGGTCTGCTCGGGCGATGACCGCGGCTTCTTGCACCGCGGGGTGCTCGATCAAGACGCTTTCTATTTCAATTGGACTGATCCACACGCCGCTGACTTTGAGCATGTCATCGGACCGTCCAACGTACCAGAAATATCCGTCCTCATCCTGGTAATACTTGTCGCCGGTTCGGATCCAATGACCTTCAATCGTGTCTTTGGTCTTTTCGTGCTGGTTCCAGTAACAGGCACAGCCGGAGTCCGCTCTAACCAGCAGATTGCCGGCCTCCCCTTGCTTCACCGCACGGTTATTGTCGTCCACGACTCTGGCCTCGAACCCAGGAATAATCGTGCCACTAGAGCCAGGACGCAAAGCTCCCGGACGATTGGAGATCATCATGTGCAGCGCCTCGGTTGAGCCGATCCCGTCCAGAATCTCGATTCCGAAGCGCTCTTTGAAACGATGGAATACCGTTGCCGGCAACGCTTCTCCGGCGGAAATCGCATGGTGCACGGAGGAGAGATCGAATTCTCGTCCGTCCGGCGGGGGATTTGAGAGAAGCTTGGCGTAGTTCGATGGAACTGAAAAAAACAGGGTCGGGCGGTGGCGTTCAATGACTTCGAAGACGTTCTGCGGTCTCGGTGGACTGGGCAGCAGGATGCTGGTGGCGCCTACGGCCAGTGGGAAGTAGAGTCCGTTCCCCAGCCCGTAGGCAAAGAAAAGTTTGGCGACGCTGAAGCAGCGATCATTCTCCGAGATGTTCAGGATCCCCTTGGCATAGCGCTCTGTGCTCACCACCATGTCATGCTGAAGATGAACGCAAGCCTTAGGCTGACCCGTGCTGCCGGAGGAGTAGAGCCAGAAGGCGGCATCGTCTTTGCTGGTCGGCTCTGCATCAAGGGTGGAAGAACTCTTCTGGGTTAATTCCTCAAAGGGGACCACGCCCGCCCGCGGCCCAGTGTCGACAACGACGATTGTCTCCAGATAGCGCAACCGATGCTTGGGAATGGCCTGGACGAGAGAGAGCAATGACTGACTGACAATGGCCACGCGCGCTCGCGAGTTGTTCAGCAGGTACGTATAGTCAGCGGGTTTTAGCAGAGTATTGACCGGGACTGGAACTGCTCCGATCTTGACAGCACCGAAAAAGCTGACGGCAAACTCTGGCGTATCGAGCAGCAGCAAGAAAACGCGGTCTTCGATGCGCACACCAAGACTTCTGAGTCCATTGCCCAACTGGTTCACGCGCTCAAAAAGTTGGCGATAGCTGACCTGAATATCCCCGCACTCAATCGCTACCTTTGCGCCGCGGCCTCCTGTAATGTGGCGGTCTATGAAGTACGCGGCGGCATTGAATTCGTCCGGAAGTACTATCGGAGGGGCCGAGGTCATGGCAAAGTCAGATTCTTCAGCTAGAGACAATCTTGTACAGGTTCTCCGCGAGGGCCCCTACATTTCGCAGTCTATCCTCAGCGGTCTTCCACAACTCCACCGGGGCTCGGGGATAACATCACGGCTGCGCACGATAAACCGTCGTGCCATCAATCATGGTCCCCCTCCTCCGCCGATCTTGCCGGGTATGCGCTAATGGGAAACCGTCTGTCCCACGGGTTGGGAGGGCGTTCTGGAAGCTATTTTCATCGGAAGTACTCTCGACGGGCCAGCCTTAGGCGACAGCTTCGATTCCGACGAGGCGAAGCCTAAGCCCACGCCAACTGCGCCGAGTGCATTCACAATGAACGCCCGCTTCCACACGGTCCACTGGTCGAAAATCATATAATTGCAGATTGTAAGCCAAGTGCCCGAAGTTGAATCGTCGATAACTGTCGTTAACAGGCGTGGCTGTTGAAAAACTCCTTCCTCCGAAATTCGCAAAAATAAAATTGTGTCAGGATGCCCTACAAACGACTTTCTCGGTTTTCCTAGACATATCCTATCCCCCAAATTTTCGCTGTTTTGAACCCCGGAATCGGCTCGTCACTGGGCGGATGGTCGCCAAACAGGAAGTGACTGTGTAGATCTCAGGCAGAACTGTCAACCAAAAGCTTTTTCAGCGGCGTTTTCCACTCCACGAACTCATGAAGTCATGAACTCATGACGCCTTTCTAGCGCTACAACCAGGCCTTCTTTGCCTCTCTAGCCTCGCGGAGCGGCTAGAACGCGAGCAACAGAGAGGATAGCCCCGGCTACAGTCCGGGCGGCTCTTCCTATCTACACGCGGTCCGTCGAAGCCAGTAGGAGAGGGCGATTTTCTTTGACGGATTTGACGGATTCCGAAGTTCAAAACCGTCAGGCAGGGCAAACATTGGTCTGCAGGCGGGCTGCTGTGGAACACATTTTCAGGCTGTAGATTTCAGGCCCGCATGTCGGCTGGACACCTCGGTGGCTTACTTTCCCACTCTCTCCGCCAGTTTTCAAATTCCGACCGTAAACCATAGTACCTAAAGGGCACTTAAGTTCGTGTCTCCATTGTCTCTCCTAAGACAGAATTGAGCAGTAGTAGTGCATAGGGAGGACACGTGGCGAACACCGCTTGGATCATCCGCATTTACAAGGTGCCCGGAGTCGGCTGGAGGGCACTCAAACCAGTTTTCTCAAACACATATAAGGGTAAGCCGCTGCTCACGACACGGGCCATCTTCCGTGGCGCGGAAATCCATACTCCCGGAGGCCACTTCGAGATCGAGTGGTACGAGAACGGGAAGAGGCAGCGCCAGAGGCTGGGCGACGACCCTGCTGAGGCAAAGAAGGCTCTGGCGAAACAAATACTGAAGATGCAGGCCGTGGAAGCTGGCATCGCCGTCGCTGACGTGCAACCCAAGAATGGCAAGCGTCCGATCAAGCAGGCCGTGGAGGAATTCCTGGCTGAGAAGAAACGCACCAAGGCCAAGAAGACCCATCAGGCGTTGAAGCAAGTGCTAGACCTGTTTGTGCAAGTGGTGGGCCGCAACTACCTTGAGGACGTCAAACGATCCGATCGCCAAGTGGCTAATGCAACAGGGCGTACGCTCGATGTCCAAGGGTTGAGTCGCACAGGCGGGCGAAGACTTCACCTCACAACCCAGTCAATGAGGCTATTTTACGCCAACAATTCACAATAGCACGCAAATGATGTGGGGGACTCTCAGCCCTCATCGCGGGAAGGTCCTCCCCTTGCTCACAGTGACCCCTGAAACAGAAGCAACGCATACGATTGCGACTATTTTCTCACTATCCGCTCAACAGCTTGGTTTACGTCCTCACGGGCTTTCTTTTTGGCGGTTTCGCGGCGGGTGCCATTTAGCCTCTTCTCCGATCGGTCGGATTGGCGCTGTGACCTCTCAAGTTTTGTTTGCTTCCTTGCCATGCTCACAGTTTCCCACAGCCGATCAAACTTTGGCCATCCCTGTGAATACTTAAACTGGCTCACTAGCCAATTTTGAGGTCGCTACTCTAATCGTTCCCGATTGTTGGTGTAAAGGCGAGTAAAAGATGTGACTCAAGTCACTGACATCACGCGCTCATTCGTGTGGCATTAATACGTCTCGCCTCTCCGAAGAGCAGTTCCCACCAGCTGAGGCGCACACCCCCTGAGGTGAGGGGGACTTTCTATGGCCAGCCGAGCGTTAGGTCAGGATTTACGCGTCGGCCTTGAACTGGGCCACTACCGCATCGTCGAGAAGCTAGGCGGTGGCGGGATGGGCGTGGTCTACAAGGCTGAGGACACTGAGCTTGGCCGCTTCGTCGCCCTGAAGTTTCTTCCCGATGAACTGTCGCGAGATCCGCGGGCTCTAGAGCGCTTCCACCGAGAGGGACGTGCGGCGTCCGCTC
>Ga0208820_1001833_pt1 | contig 11179 bp, 7 predicted proteins | sample June2015DPH_16_5_FD_184713 | JGI IMG/M metagenome (GOLD analysis project Ga0208820, IMG submission 184713) | Peatland microbial communities from SPRUCE experiment site at the Marcell Experimental Forest, Minnesota, USA - June2015DPH_16_40... | ecosystem: Environmental > Terrestrial > Soil >...
ACCATCATGGCGGAGGTGTTGAGTAATGTGATCTCGTCACGCGTCTTGATCAGGCGCGCTTCCGACATGAGCGCCTGCCCATCGACGACTTTGATTCCTTCTTTCTGCAAAGCAAAGAGGACCGGCAATTCGATGATGTCGATGCCCAGCGGTTCTTTATGCAGGCCGCGCATTTCGAGTTCAATGCGAATTTTCTTCGCTACATCTTCGGCGCGCCCCATCTCCGGTGTCATGGCGCCGCGCAACATGGAGATTCCGGCACGCGACCGCTCTCCGAGCCAGGGACAATGTAGTTGGTGGTGTTTCGCCGCCGATCCGAAATCCCATAAGATCGGCTCATCGTTTTGCGGAAGGAGCGTGAAGCGATTCGCCTTGTCCTGAGCCCACGTACCAATGTGGGTCGCGGTAATGTACCGGACATTGTTCATGTCGAAACACAGCAGCGCGCCCATCTCAGATTTCTCTAGAAGATCCTTGGCCTTCGCCAGCCGCTCGCGGCGCAGGCGATCGAAGTCAACCCGGTTTTCCCAATCGACTGCCATCGTTCCATATGTAGGTAGAGCCATAGAATTCTCCTTAGAGAGCAGGTCAGAGGTCGGAGGTCAGATTGCAGAGGTGAAAACCTAAGTATCGAGCTTCGAAGGTTCTTACCTCTGCAATCTGACCTCTCACCTCTGACCTCCCTCTACCGTCCGCAGAGTGCGCGGGCGGCCTGAAACACGGTCTGCTCGGTTGGCACGGTTGCATCTTCCAAAGGCGGCGAGAACGGAATTGGAACATGCATCGCGCCCATGCGCTTGACCGGAGCGTCTAGATCATAGAATGCGCCGGTGGCGATCACCGACGCAAGTTCGGCGGTGACGCCATAGCGTTCGTAACCTTCGTCGAGAACGATCGCCCGCGACGTTTTCTTGGCCGATTCAATCAGAGTTTCTTCGTCGAGCGGCCACATGGTGCGCGGATCGACCACTTCGGCGTTGATCCCGATTTCCTCCAGCAACGTCGCCGCGCTCAACGCCACTTGCACCATGCTGCTGGTGGCGACCAGAGTGATGTCCTCGCCCACCCGTTTCACATCCGCGACGCCTAGCGGGACGGTGTAGTCGTCCGCGGGCACCGAACCTTTGAGTTTGTACATCATCTTGTCTTCGAAGAACACAACAGGATTCTCGTCGCGAATCGCCGCCTTCAGCAGTCCTTTGGCGTCGTACGGCGTCGAAGGCAGAACCACCTTCAAACCGGGAACGTGGCAGAACCACGCGTGCAGCGATTGCGAGTGTTGCGCAGCGGAACGGCGAGTCGCTCCCATGGTCGTGCGCATCACCATCGGCACTCTCCACTTTCCGCCCGACATGTAATGGACTTTGGCGGCTTGGTTGACCATCTGGTCCATGGTCAAAGTGATGAAGTCGCCAAACATGATGTCGACCACCGGACGCATTCCCGTCATGGCTGCGCCCACGGCAAGCCCGGTGAAGCCAGCTTCGGAAATCGGCGTATCGAGCACGCGGTCTTTGCCGAATTCCTCCAACAGGCCAGAGAGAACTTTGAAGGGAGTGCCCGCCTCGGCGACGTCTTCGCCCAGAATGAAGACCGTCGGATCGCGGCGCATCTCTTCAGCCAGCGCCTCGCGAATCGCTTGCGCAAATGTCAGTTCACGATCGTTTTGCGCGTGAAGATGGGTCTCAGGCATACACGTCCTCGTCCACTTCATTGACGGTTGGGTACGGTGCCGCCACTGCGAAGTCGACTGCCTTTTTCATCTCAGCCTCAAGGTCAGTCTGCAGCCGATCAAGCGTCGTCAAATCGGCGAGCTTCTGCTCGACCAGCCACTTCCCGAAATTCGCGATCGGATCCCGCTCCGTCTTCCAAGTTTGTTCTTCCTGCTTGGAGCGGTAATATTCGCGGTTGATGTCCCCGACGTGATGTCCGTGGTAGCGATAAGTATTGCAGAGCAGGAACCGAGGACCGTCACCGTGTCGGGCGCCGTCCACCAATCGCTGTGCGATGGCATGCACTGCGCGTACGTCCTGACCATCTACGCTGGCAGCCTCCAAGCCGAATGCAGTCGCCCGCAGCAGAATGTCTCCGGCCGTGGTTTCTGAATAATGCGTATATTCCGTGTAGAGATTGTTCTCGCAGACGTAAATCACAGGAAGCTTGAACAACTGGGCGAGGTTCATCTCTTCATAGAGCACGCCCTGGCCGAGCGCGCCTTCTCCGAAAAAACACACCGCAACGCGGCCGTTACCTAGACACCGAGCCGAAAACGCGGCTCCAGTGGCAATGCCGGCGCTGCCGCATACGATCGCATTCGCTCCCAGGTTGCCGGTCGCCGGGTCTGCAATGTGCATGGAACCGCCTTTGCCCTTGCAGTACCCGGCCTTCTTGCCCAGCAGTTCGGCGAACATGCGATCGGGGGAGGCTCCTTTCGCCAAACAATGTCCGTGACCGCGATGCGTGCTGGTGATGTAGTCGGTGCGCTCGAGCGCTTCACATACGCCCACCGCAACCGCCTCCTCACCGATGTAAAGATGCGCCAAGCCGGGCATCAACGCCCGCGTGTAAAGTTCGTTGACCTGCGCTTCAAATTGGCGGATGGCGACCATCTGCCGGTACATCCGGAGCCACAATTCGACTTTTTCCGAAGCTTCTCTCGGTTGTGCGGCAGTCGTCATTTTTGCACTTCCGTAGTTACTCCCGACATGCGCGCCAAAACGTCGAACATGACGGCAAAGTCCAGCTTCTCCCAGCCCATGCCGCGCGCGGCGGTCAGGAACTCGTTGCTAACGGCGGTGGTGGGAACGGGAACATTCAGCTTGCGGCCCAACTCCATCGCCAGCAGCATGTCCTTCTGCATCATGTTGACGTCGAACCACGCTTCTTCCGGTTGCTGCAAGACGAAGGGACCGCGATACTGAATCATCGGTGAGGCGATCGCGCTGTGCACCATCACGTCCACAGCGACCTCGCGCGGAATTCCGCTCTTTTCCGCCAGCAGCACGCCTTCGGAAAAAGCCAGCATCTGCACGGCTAATTGCAGATTCAACGCAATCTTCATGGCCAGCGCCACGCCGTTTTCGCCGACATGCGTCACCTTTGGTCCAATATCCAGCAGCAACGGCAGCAGGCGCTCGAAAGTTTCTTTGCGGCCGCCGACCATCACCGAGAGCTTGCCTTGCTGCAGCGTGATGACGCTGCCCGAAACCGGCGCGTCCACCATGTCAGCGCCCTTCTCGCGAACTTTCGCAGCCAGTGCGCGGCTCACTTCGGGGCTCACGGTGCTCATGTCGATGTGGAACTTGCCAGGACCAATGCCTGCGAGCAATCCCTCCGGACCGTCTGTAACCGTCGCGAGCGCTGCGGCGTTGGTCACCATTGTGAACGTCACATCCGAAGCAGTCACCACTGCTTTGGGAGAGTCGGCCAACTTCATGCCCCGGTCGATCAACCACTGCGCCTTGGAGCGCGTTCGGTTGTAGCCGGTCACGGTGTGCCCTTTTTCGAGCAGCCGGGCTACCATGTTGCCGCCCATCACACCGAGACCGATGAATCCAAGTTTGGCCATACAACAATTCCCTTTCTTTTCTTCTATAAAACAGCGCTTACGAGCTCAGTTTGAAGTGCGAACTACTTTTTGCCCAACGAAGACGAATCCGCAAGCACCTGCTTGAGATGGGCGCGCATCGCTTTTCGCGCCGCCTTCGGATCGCGCTGCTCGATGGCCGCCAGGATTCGCTTGTGATGGAACTGTCCGCGCTCTGGTCCTCCGTTCACATCGAAAATCCGACTGCGCTGCTCGCGCAAAAGACCGACAATCGAATCCAGGAGCGAGAGAATCAGCGGGTTTCCCGCCGCTTCTGCCAGCGCTAAATGGAAGTCCAGATCCGCTTCCACATAGGCGTCGGGATCATGCAGGCTGCGATCCATCACAGCGACGGCGTCCCGCATGGTGCTCAGCAATTGTTCCTCAATTCGGGCAGCAGCCAGGCCGGCAATCTCCGGCTCCAGTACCAGCCTCAACTCCGCCAGGTTCGCCAATCCTTCCTGCTGGTTGATGCGGATCATCAGATCCAGCGACTGCCGAATCGCATGGGAAGTCCCATTCGTCACGAACGTGCCGCGCCCAGAATAGGCCTCGACCAAGCCCTTTTCACGCAAGGTCTTCACTGCTTCGCGCACCGCAGTGCGGCTCACTCCAAAGCGCTGGGCCAGGTCGCGCTCCGCCGGCAACTGGTCCCCAGGCTTGAGCTGGCCTTTCAGAATGGAGTCTTCCACCTGCTGCACAATCTGCTCGTACAGGCGGGACGTCTTTACCGCCCGGTACGTTGGCTTGGGGGCTACAGAATCTAGCGCTTCGACTGTCATTAAGGTCCTCAACTCATTCAGGTCCGATCAATTTCGCAAATAGGTATAGCAGTCTAACCAACATACCACACAGCCCGTTTACTGGATCCAAACCGTCTTGATGTTCACAAACTCGCGGATGCCTTGCACGGCCAGTTCGCGCCCGTGGCCTGAATATTTCACCCCACCGAACGGCAAGCGCGGATCGGAGGACACCATCTTGTTGAGAAAGACCATGCCGGCATCGAGTTCGTTGATGAACCTCTCGGTTTCCGTCGGGTCGTTCGTCCAGGCGCTGGCACCGAGCCCGAAGCGGCTGTCGTTGGCGATCTGGATCGCTTGATCCGCATCCTTTACTCGAAAAATTGACGCCACGGGGCCGAAGAATTCCTCCTTGTAGGCCGGCGAATCTTTTGGAATGTCGGTCAGCACCGTCGGCGCGTAGAAGTTGCCGGGACGATCCAACGGATGGCCCCCGGTCAGCACACGCGCACCGGCGGCCACAGTTTTTTTCACATCGGCAGCAAGCGTAGTAACAGCGTCCGCGCTGGACAGCGGACCGAGTTGCGTGCTCTCCTCGAACGGATCGCCCACGCGCAAGTCCTGCATGCGTTTGACGAACTTGCGCTCGAACTCGTCGGCAATTTCTTCCGACACGATAAAGCGCTTGGCCGCGATGCACGACTGCCCGTTGTTTTGAATCCGCGCCTCGACCGCCGTGGCGACAGCCGCATCCAGATCCGCGCTGGGCATCACGATGAAAGGATCGCTGCCGCCCAGTTCGAGCACGACTTTCTTGATGCGCTTGGCGGCGGAAACTCCGACCTGAACCCCCGCCTGCTCGCTGCCCGTTAAAGTCGCGGCGACAACGCGGGGATCGTTCAGGATGCCATCGACCGGCCCCGAGCCGATCAGCAGCGTCTGGAACTCGCCTTCGGCAAAACCGGCCCGGCGCAGAATGTCCTCGATCTTCAGCGCGCACTGCGGAACGTTCGAAGCATGCTTCAGCAGTCCGACATTCCCCGCCATCAGTGCCGGCGCGGCAAAACGAAACACCTGCCAGAAGGGAAAGTTCCACGGCATGATGGCCAGGATGGGACCAATCGGCAAATAGCGGATGAAACTGCGCTTGGCTCCCGTCTCCACAATTTCGTCGGCCAGGAATTTCTCGGCATTTTCCGCATAGTAGCGGCATCCAGTGGCGCACTTCCGCGCCTCGCCCACTGCGGCCTTCAGGGGCTTGCCCATTTCGAGCGTCATCAAATGGGCGCAATCGTCTTTTTCCTTTTCCAAAATCTCGGCCGCGCGCATCATTTTGCTTGCCCGTTCCGCGAATGAAGTCCGCCGATGTTTTCGGAACGCAGAAGCCGCTAGTTGCAACCGCTGCTCGATTTGCGCCGCGGTGAGAGGCTCGAAAGTTTTCACCACTTCGCCGGTTGCGGGATTGATGGTCGCTATTGCCATGATGGATTCTCCACTTTCTAGTTGGGGTAGCCAATTCCCCAAGATGTCCAGGTCCTAAGCCAGCAGGGAGGAACAGCTGTCTTGTGGTCGGACCACAATACTACTTGACTGGTAGACCGCGTCAAGGTATATCTTCCAATCGCACTTGGTTCGCCACAGAAACCAACTTCGGTTGTATAGGTGCCCGGACCATGAAAAAACGTTCTATCCCCCTATTTGGAGGCTGCAATGCATTCTCCGTTGAACGGCATTCGGGTTCTAGGGATCGTCTGCGTGGTACTTTCCATCTCTCTTCCCGTGTTTTCCCAAACCACCACCGGCCGCATTCTGGGCACCGTGAGCGATCAGTCCGGTGCCTCGGTTGCTGGAGCCGCGGTAGTCATCACCGATGTTCAGCGCGGCACCGTTCGGGCCGTCGCCACCGATGCCTCCGGGGACTACGCCGCCCCGCAGTTACAGCCCGGAGTTTACAAAGTCCGTGCCGAAGCGAAGGGATTCAAGACCGTGGAGCGCGTAAGCATCGTCGTGGAAGTTGCGGAGGACGTGCGCGTCGACATCGCGCTCCCGACCGGACAGACTTCCGAGACGGTGGTCGTCAGCGAGGAGGTTCCGCTGGTCGACACTACCTCCTCCACTTTGGGCGGCACGCTCAGCAATCAAGAGATCAACGACCTTCCGCTCAACGGCCGCAACTACGAAAACCTCCTGCAACTGCGTCCCGGCGTTATACGTTACCCGGGCGGCGGCTTTTCCACGACCAGCGCCAATGGGCTGCGCGCGGAAGATAACGCCTACCTGGTGGACGGCTTGTTCAACAGCGAACCCTTCTCTGGCCAGAGCATCATCAATGGCGCCGGCATCGCCGGAGACTCGGCGACCATCCTGCCTGTCGACGCCATTCAGGAGTTTAATGTTCAGCAAAATCCTCCCGCCGAATATGGCTGGAAACCGGGCGCGATCATGAACGTTGCCGTTAAGTCGGGCACAAACAGCATTCACGGCACTGCTTACGGTTTCTATCGCGATACGATTTTTGACGCGCGTAACTTCTTCAATCCCGACGGCAGTCTGAAGACGCCGCGGAATCTAAAGCAGTTCGGCGCTACGGTCGGCGGCCCGATCGTTAAGGACAAAATCTTCTTCTTCGGCGGCTATGAGGGCCAACGCTATCGCGTGGGCAATTCAGGGTTGGAAGGCAGTCCGGCGATGCCTTCCCTGGCAACGCCCTCGACTCCGGACTGCACGTATATCACCAGCGGCGATTGTACGAACAGCATCACGGACGCGATTGCGGATGTCCAGGCGGCACCCTCGTCACTCGGTCTTACGATAAGCCCAGTCAGCCTGCAGTTAGCGGGCTGCCAATTAGGCCCGCCCGTCACCTGCAATGGCAAAGGTTTCCCGCTAAACAACGGAAACAATCCGGCTGGCCCGGGTCTGGTTAACGAAAGTCTGCCGAATACCGTGAATGGTGACAACGCTATTGGTAAGGTTGACTATCGCATCACGGATCGCCACAGCCTGAGCGGGTTGTATTTTTTTGGCGACGACTCCGGAACTGTTGATGATGCGGGGGAACTGCAACCGCAATGGTTGACGCAGATTCATACCCGGGCCCAAGTGATGGGAGTGAACTGGGCCTTCGCGCCGAATGCCCGCTGGGTCAATGAGGCCAGGTTTGGCTACAACCGCCTCTACCAGCCGACATTCACTGCGGACCATAACGTATTAGCTTCGTCCTATGGCATCAGTACCGGAGTGACCAATCCGCTGTATGGTGGCTTGCCAATCATCACCATTCTGCCTTTCAACGTGCCGGAAGTACTGGGCGGATTTGTATGGCCCAAGGTGCAGGGGCCGGACGCAAGATGGCAGTTCGTGGATCACGTTTCCTATACGCGCGGCAAGCACGTGTTCAAGTTTGGCGGTGAACTTCATCGTGACAGCTTCACTGGAGGCGCCTACGCCGGAGGCAGGGGACGCCTCAAATTCCTCGGTGGCGGGGCTTGGTCTTTGAACAACGGCACCGTGAACTCTACGCCTTTGGAGGATTTCTTTGCCGGTGAGGTAGCCGTCGGTAGTGTGCTCATTGGAGACCCAACGCGCCACATACACAATTGGTCGGAAGCAGGTTTCTTTCAGGATGACTGGCGTATAGCCAGGAATCTCACCTTGAACTTCGGCCTGCGTTATGAATACAGCGGCGTCATCAAGGAGGAGCATAATCTCCTGGGCAACTTCGAACCGACGGTGGGTGACGTGCAAGTTGGCCAGCAGATCAGTTCTCCCTACAAGGGCGACCACACAAATTTCGCGCCGCGGTTTGGCTTCGCGTGGGATGTCTTCGGCAGCGGGCGCACGGTGCTACGGGGCGGCGGCGGCCTCATCTATGAGACGGTGAACTGGGAGTCCTTTCTCGCATTCAACAACACGCTGGGCCTCAGCAGCATTCCTACGGCCAGCGCCACCGGAGCGTTGCCCGGCGGCGGCACTATCGACGTCGGCAACATAAAGGTCTTTCCCACGGTCGATCAATACAATAACACTAACAATGCCGGCCCCATTTTTCCTTCTGGGAATGTGCCAGTCAATTGCACGAATAACCCATGCACGATCCTGGCGATCGATCCAAATATCACGACTCCCTATGTCGCCAGTTGGAATCTGAACATTCAGCACGCAATTACCACCAACGTCTCCCTAGAGGTCGGTTATGTCGGCAACCATGGCTTTAACTTGGTAGGCATTCATGACATTAATCAGCCGACTGTGGGTGCTGGCTGGGGCCCGGGGTGTGTCGGCCCCGATCCGGTATGCGAACAGAATGCGCGCCCCTTCAATAGCGCCTTCCCGTTCTTGGCCTCCATCTACCAAATGGGAAACATCTATCGATCCAACTACAATAGCCTGCAGACCACTCTGACCGCGCGCAATTTCCATGGCCTTTCTGCGATTGTTGGTTACACCTATTCCCATGCTCTGGACGATGTCGGCGCCAACTGGGACTTCGGACAAGGCCTGGGACTCCCTCAGAACAGCGCGCAGCCTCAACGCGAATACGCGAGCAGCGACTTCGATATCCGGAATCGCCTGACCGTATCCACGACGTACGTCATTCCCGGCAAGAAGTCCTTTGCTCAACTGCTCGAAGGTTGGGAATTGAACTCAATCGTGACCCTAGCCAGCGCGCAACCCTGGGGCCCGACCGATTCATCTACCGACGTCAGTGGGACCGGCGAGTCAACGGGAGCCGCCACCGGAATTGAGCGCTGGGACTTCTTTGGCAATCCCAGTGATTTCAAGTCTGGCCCAGTAGGAATTCCGTATTCCTCGGGGGCAACCAACCCCGCGTGCGCGGCCGAGGCAACTACTCCCTTGATGCAGCAATCCCTTGCGCTGTTTGGTTGCTTCGCCAAGGGCAACTCGGTGATGATTCCTCCCGCCCTGGGAAGCTTTGGCACCATGGGCCGCAACCTGTTCCGGGACTCCGGCTTCAAGAACTGGGACTTCTCCGTAGCCAAAGGCTGGAAGCTCGGGGACCGGCTGAAGGTGCAGTTCCGAGCTGAGTTCTTCAATCTTCTCAACCATCCCAACTTCGCCAATCCGTTTGGCGGACAAAACGGCTTTGGGACCGGAGGCTACAATGATCCGTCCACAGCGGGCGCCGGCCTATTTGGCTGTGGCTGCGCTACTCCTGATAAAGCAGCTTCGAACCCTGTTATTGGCTCGGGAGGTCCCCGCGCCACTCAGTTTGGCTTGAAGCTCATTTTCTAGATGATGCGGCGCTTCCCCGAGAGCAGGGCCGGAACTCAATCCGGCCCCCGATTTTTCTGCTGATTCACCGAATGAAAGCATCTGGAAAGGAATTGTTTGTGTACTTCGACTGCTGGCGCTCCCAACATTCTTCTCAACTCGCAATTCTGTTGACTGTGATCCTGACAGCCTGCAACGCGGCTTTTTCCCAGGAGCGGACGGAGCGCACCATCGACGAGATCAAGGCCGAAGCCGTCCATCGCGCCGAGGTGGGACAGTACCCGCTCATCGGACTTGATCCCGCCGACGTCAAGGAAGCCTTCAACTCCATCCATACTCGCGATAAAGACGAGTGGGCGGCGGGCTTTATGGGAGTGGCCGATCGCTACATGAACGAAGCCAAGTCTCTGCAGAAGACCGACCCGGTGAAAGCCAACGCCGACTACATCCGCGCGTGGCGGCTTTATTCCTTCGGACGCTGGCCCATTCCCGCATCTCCCGGCAAACAGCGCTCGTATGAAAAAGCCATCGAGGCCTTCCTGGCACACGCCCGCTTCTGGGATCCTCCGCTCGAAATCGTGAAAATTCCGATTGAAGGAAAAGAAATCATCGGTTACCTGCGCTTGCCGAAGAATGCAAAAGGCCCGGTGCCGCTGGTAATCGCGGTGAATGGTTTGGATAGCCGCAAAGAAGATCTGACGGAAAGTTTCAGCGCGATCCTTCCTTTCGGAATCGGTTATCTCGCGGTCGATGGCCCTGGAACTGGGCAGGCGCCGATCAAGGCCAGCGAAACTTCCGAGCGCTTGTTCTCGCGCGTGATTGATTACGCGCAGTCCCGTCCCGAGATTGACAAGAGCCGCATTGCCTTCCACGGCGTGAGCTGGGGAGGGTACTGGGCCACGAAGATGGCAATCGTCGAACACGCGCGGCTGCGGGGCGCAAGCGCGCAGTCGCCGATGATCGACAAATCCTTCACGAAGGATTTTCTGATGAACTCTCTGCTGGGCAATCGCGAATATCTGTTCGATCAGGTACCAGCGCTCATGAACATTCTGGAAGGCGTGCACACGCTGGAGGAAATGGGCGAGTATCTGCCGAAGATGTCGCTGGTGCAGCAGGGATTGCTGGGCAAGCCGATGGCGCCTATGTTGATACTCGCGGGAGTCAACGACACCCAGGTTCCCATCGACGACGAATATCTGCTGCTGAGCAAAGGCGACGTGCCGAAAGAAGCCTGGATCAATCCTCACGGCGGCCATCTCGGACGGCAAGTTGGTGTGTGGCCCGATCCGCGCATCTTCAAAGAGGTAATCGTTCCGTGGCTGGTGCGCACGCTTGAACCTGAGCCTGCGAGATAGAGCCATTAGTTAGAAAGAGAGCCATTAGCAATTCGGTTCTTTTTCCGAGATACGAGTTAACGACAAACATCTTAGGACAAACGACCAACGATGGAGACCCTTACACCCACGCAAGCGGGTCTTGCCAACGCCGCACCGCCGACATCCAGCAAGTTGCCTTTCTACCGCGAACTCTGGGTGCAGGTGCTGGTGGCCATTGCCCTGGCCATAGTGTTGGGCTACGCGGCCCCGGCCCGCGCGATTGCCATGAAGCCGCT
>Ga0208820_1001834_pt1 | contig 11173 bp, 8 predicted proteins | sample June2015DPH_16_5_FD_184713 | JGI IMG/M metagenome (GOLD analysis project Ga0208820, IMG submission 184713) | Peatland microbial communities from SPRUCE experiment site at the Marcell Experimental Forest, Minnesota, USA - June2015DPH_16_40... | ecosystem: Environmental > Terrestrial > Soil >...
GCACGCTGCTTTTAGAGCGCCAGTCGGCTATGGCCAGGGCACTGACGAACCTACCAGTGCTGGAAGCGAGATACAAACTAGTCTACAGCGACGATCTGGCAAGTGTATTTGTCGGCCGAGCAGGGAATCAGTAACGTCTGCTTTGGCGGGCAGGAGAGCCGAGATCAAGGAGAATTCTTTCTACCAATTGTGGACGAAAACTGTGGCGATGTTGTCGCGGTAAATGACTCGAAATCGGCGATCGGTCAACAACATCCCGGCGATAGGGAACTTATTCTTCAGTATCGCCACTCCAGCTTCGTTGAGCAAGGGATCAGTGGTGTACGAAGGATCGGCTTCCTGTGTCGAAAAGTACTGCTCATCCATGGCGTCGCCGTAAAGATCGGTGCGACCGTCGATGGACACGGGATATTGCGGCATATAGAAGATCAGGAAGCCGCCAAAATCGAAGCTGTTGTAGAGCGGGCCTCCCACCGGATTTCTTCGCAGGAAATTTACCGCATCTACTGGATACTCGTGGCTGATCGCCCGATCGAGACCACGCGTGTTGAAATCCGTGTTGCGCACGGCGAGAAGCAGCAGCAGGATGCTCGCCAGCGACACACCTGCCCAGCCGGAAACTCCGAGCGAGCGATCACGCTTCTGTTCGGAGATGGGGAAGTCGGCGATCATCGCCGCCGAAGTCACGCACAGGAACCACGCGTCACGCCAGGTGCGGAACCCGAAAATGCAGGCAAAGACCAGCAAGACTAGCTGGAAGGGATCGATCTTCTTTTGCCAGCCCAAGGCCAAGAAAGCGCCGACAGCCAACAACAGCTCCACATAGTTGTTGTAGTACTTGAAGCTCAGTGACTGCAATTCGATGATCATGTTGTACATGACCTTCGATTGTGAGATTACAAACGCCTCAGGATAGAGGTGGTACGAATAGGGGCCGATACAGCCCGCAGCTACGCAAGAGGCGAAAATTATGAACAGCGAGTTAACCGGCAATGTGGGCTTTGTCAGGAACTCCGGATATAGCCCTAACGAGATCGCGATCCGCTGCAGCAGGTTGATCCCCGCGAGGAGGCCCACAAGTGCGAGCCCATAGATGAACTGGATGTGGGTGTTCGCCCAGATGATGAAAATCAACGGCAGCCAGTACAGCAACTGCACTCGTCCGCTGCTTTGCGCCTCAAGAACCAGGGTGAGGGCAATGGTAAAGAACACGACCGAGAAGAACAGTGGCCGCGGTGCAATGTTGAACAAGAATCCGGCGAAGCTGAGCAGCGAGAGTGCCCACGCCGTCCAGAATTGGCCGGAAATGCGGTACAGCATCACGAACACGGCTACAGCGACTGCAATCGTGAGTGCCGTTCCGAACACGCCAATCCCAACGAATGTCCACAAATCGTAAAGACGGGAGAGCAGAACCTCGTATCCCCAACTGTAGGCCATCCAGGGGCGATTTGCGGCTGTGCGGGAGAAGATTCCGGTGTGCGGGAAGGCCTGATTATGAACGATCCAATCACCCACGCTGAGATGCCACCAAATGTCGGGATCCAAGACGGCGAGCTTGGTGATGAAGCACTCTGTGCCGATCGCAACCATCAGGGCGGTCAATGCGAGCCCGCGCAGCACTCGCAGTCTTGTAAGGGCGAGTAACTCCTCGATCGCGCTCATCGAGTTGGGAGCCTCAGGTTGAACATTTTTCCGGTGTGTAAGCCAGCCGAGCCAGAATCCTACTGCTCGAAAACAACCGACGACAAGATCAGTCTACGAGATTCGCGTGCTTTGGCAGCCTTCACCTCTGCCAGTGATCGAGACTTCGGCTCCTCTTTCGTTTCCGGTTCGTCCGACAGGGAAACTTCAATCTGCAACTCGTAGCATCTATCCCTGTCAAACGTCCTGTAAAAGTCGGCTGCTTGCCAGTGCCCGGAAACTGTTTTCCGGATCGAAGCGTGCCGGAACACGCCCTCATTGATGTCGATCGACGTCAATTCAGCGCGCCCGCTCGGGGATTGTGGTTGATAGGCATAGGTCAGACAATCGGATTCGGCACTCACGCCCGAAACCGTGCGCACCGAAAAGCCTGCCGCTTCGAAGTTGGTCTCGTCCGGGCTTTCGACAGGATAGATCACACAAATAAGAGCCGTCGAAAAATCACACACAGGGATGCCCACGTGTCGGCCCTGCGTGCACTTAAGCATACGCTCGCCGATCAAGAGGTCGTAGGTCTGAGGATAAACCAAGCGGAATGTGCCGTCGGGGCTGGTAAAGGTGTCCAGCGCCGGCGCCTGTCCCAGGGCCGTGCGCCAGCTGAAACTCAGGAGGAGGGCGATACCAAACCACTTCAGCAGATAGCCATCACGGGAGAGATGGTGTGCAAGCGGCGTAGCAAAATTAGAAAGGAACTGATGCTTCGGAAGAAGTCGCATTCCGCACAAGGACTCAGATTCCAAACGCTTCAGGCTGTGCAGAAATCAAGATCGCATGCTGGCGAGAAATCGCCCGACGTAGTGTGCCTTTTCACCCAGACATCGATCTTCCGGGCAGATCGACGCCGCAGTTCGTGGAAGGGCAAACCCATTTCTGCCCGGTTTGCGCGCTCAAGATCCGCAGGAAACGGGGCTAATTTGCAGGTTTGTCGGTCTTGGTGCCGGGAGCGATGCCAAGATGTCTCTGGGCTTGAGCCATCATCTGTTCGATTTCGGATCGCTTGGGATTTTTCGGATCGACCTTCAAAAAGGACTGCCAGGCGTCGATCGCCGCCTTCGGATCCGCTTTTCCCTTCCATTCATAAAACCCAAGGTTGTAGAGGACGTTGGCATTTTTCGGATCGATGGTCAGAGCCTGATTCAGCGTCGCAATTCCTTTGTCGAGGTCGCCCATCTTCACATAGACGAATGCCAACTCGTTCAGGACGTCTGGCTCCGGCTTCGCTGCAACGGATTGTTCGAAATATTGTTTGGCGCTTTGAAATTGCTGGGCGGCCATGTAGGACTGCGCAATCTTGGCCAGCAGGTCCGCATCTTTGGGATTTTTCTGTAGCTGTTCCAGCAGAGGAGCGACTTGTTTGTCCGCCATGCGCTTCAGATCGGCAGCGCTCGGCATTTGTGGAACGTTACCGGGGACGGCATTGGATGAAACATTCGCGACGGCGGAACCGGCGGCGGCGGTCGCTGGAGCGTGCAGCAGATATCCGGCTGCGATGCCCAAGATCAGGGAGATCACTGCCATGCTATAGGTTTGGGTATTGGTCCAGGTCTTTGAAGTTTGCGTCATCGCGGCCATGGATCTCCTTGCTCACAACCAAACGAAGCACGTCAGATGCCAAAATTGGCAACGTGGAACGCCGAGATCTTTCCTGTTTTCATGTTATTAGCCGCAGTGCCGGAATTTACCATCCCGCTTCTCTCTAGGGACGACTATAATACCACAGCGCGCGGGGTATATCGCTCACCGGTTTCCGGCACCAAGATCGTGAAAGGGAAGAAGCTAACCGAAGCCTGATGAGGTGAACATTGCCGAACGCACTGGCAACTGTGATTTCAATCACACCGTCCGGACCGCCCGTCACGCGACAATGCGGTCACAAATCGGGGATTCCGACGAGGAGAATGGCTATGGCTGAGAATAAAAGTGCTGAGACAAATGGTTCAAATTCAAGCACCTGGACCAGCACCCAGGCCTATGTTTTGTCCGTCATTTGCCTTCTGGTAGGGGTCGCGGTGGGATATCTGATGCGCGGATCGGCGCCTGGCCAATCCGCAACCGCCGCTGCGGCGCAGGCTCCAGCAGGCATGGGGACCCAAACCGGCGCGTCGTCCATGGACAACGCGCAGCAGCGCACTCCGGAGCAGTTGCGGCAAATGGCCGTTGCGCAGGCCCAGCCGCTTCTTGCCCAACTGAAGACCGACCCCAAGAATGCGGCCCTGCTATATCAGATTGGAAATCTGTACTACGACGCTCAGCAGTACCCGGACGCGGTAAAGTATTACGAAGACTCGCTCAAAATCGATCCTAAGGAGACCGACGTCCGCACCGATCTCGGCACTGCCTATCACTTGATGGGACAGCCCGACCGGGCCATCAGCGAGTATGACGAAGTCCTCAAGATCGATGGCAAGCACGCCAACGCGCTGTTTAACGAGGGCATGGTGAAGTGGCAGGACAAAATGGATATCAATGGCGCAGTTGCGTCCTGGAAGCGGCTGCTCGAAACCAACCCCAACTATCCACAGCGTGATCGTGTAGAGCGCCTGATCGCTCAGGCGGAGCAGCACGGGAGTATGAAAGCCGGCACGAAAACTGACAAACCTGCGGCCATTGCGCAATAGCAGAGCTGCCAATCGTGACCGGAAGCCGCCCATGAACTCTGAGCTTGAAGCCGAACCCCCGGCAGCCCACAAGCGCCCGCATTGGGCGCTTGTGGTCATTGCGGCGGTTTTCGTTCCTCTGCTCGTTCTGGGAGTCCTTGAGCTCGGGTTGCGACTTGCCGGCGTCGGATACAGCACCGATCTGCTGGTGCCATGTACGATCAGAGGCACAGCCGCCAACTGCTACAACTTGTTTTTTGCCGCGCCGTTCTTTCCTGCAGGCATGGTGCAGACGCCCCGGCTCTATGCCATTCCAGCCACCAAGCAACCGGGAACCTATCGCATTTTTGTTCTGGGCGAATCGGCCGCCATGGGAGATCCCGACTCCGCCTATGCCTTCAGCCGATACCTGGAAGTCATGCTGCGCGAGCGCTACCCGTCGCTGAAATTTGAAGTGGTGAATACTGGCAGCGTCGCCATCAACTCCCACGTCGTGCTGGCCATTGCAGCGGGATTGGCCAGTCAGCAGCCGGATCTTTTCATCATCTACTCCGGCAACAATGAAGTCGTCGGGCCTTATGGCGCTGGCACCATGCTCACTTCCGCCGGCATGAGCATGCCGCTGGCACGCGCCAGCATGTTGTATCACTCCACGCGAATCGGGCAGTTTCTGACCAAGCTGGGCACGCAGAAGCAGGAATGGCGCGGCATGGAGATGTTTCTCGATAAACAGGTGCCGCTCACTTCGCCGTCGATGAAGTACGTCTACGCAAACTACGAGCAGAATCTGCGCGAGACGATTGCCGTGGCTCGCAAATCGGGAGCGAAGGTGATTGTCTCCACGGTGGCGACGAATCTGAGAGACTGCGCACCCTTCGCTTCGCTGCATAAAGAGGGCTTGAAGCAGGACCTGCTGAATAGCTGGACCATGCTCGTACAGCATGGCGATTCCCTCGAAAACGCGAACTCGCCAGCCGAAGCATTGAAGCAATATCTTGCCGCGGCAAAGATTGACGATGACTACGCCGAACTCGAGTTTCGCATCGCCCGAAGTTACTGGAGTATGGCCAATTACAAGTCCGCACGAGAGCATTTCTCGCGGGCCCGCGATCTTGATGCTCTCCGCTTCCGCGCCGATAGCCGCATCAATGAAATTAACCGTTCGGTAGCCGGTTCGTTTGCAAACGGTGTTGCTCTGGTGGATGCCGAGAAAATTCTGAGCGACGCCAGTCCTGACGGAATTATCGGCGGCGAATTCATCTATGAGCACGTGCACCTCACGCCCGAAGGCGGCTACCTGCTAGCTCGTGCCATGTTTCAGCAGGTGGCGAAGAACTTGTCACCGGACGCAGCCGGCAATTCAGACCCTGTATCCGAAGCCGATTGCGAGCGATTCCTTGCTTTAACGCGCTATGATCGCGCGCGCCTCGCCTCCGAAATGCTGAATCGCCTGCAGAAACCTCCATTTACCACACAGCTGAATCATTCCGAGCAACTGTTCCGCATGGCTGCGAAGGCGCAGAGTCCCGACGAATTACCGAACGACACTGCCGCGCTATATCAGTGGGCCATCGCGCGCGACCCGGATGACGCCATGCTGCGCCTGCGCTTCGGAACATTCCTTTACGCCTACAATCGAGCCGCCGCTGCCGAACAGATGGCGCTGGCCCAGCCCTGGGATGGCTATCCGGTGTTCCTGCCGGACGGCACGCAAATCCGCTAGAACCGCCGATACATCAGTTGTCCTGCGTTCACTTGTTGTCCGTGTGTGATCAAGAAAACGAAGAGCAATGCCAGCGCGTACAGCGACGGAATCCAAAACCAGCGCCAGCGCGCGATGAGCGCAATGGTCGATCGAGCCTCTTCGCTTGATCGAGCAGCTTCAATGTGTTTGTCGAGGACTGAGCCAACCAGCAGCACGAGGGCATATCCGGCGGTGAGAACAGCAACCAACCCGTACAGGCTCAGGCTGAGAAAGTGCGACGCATAGCTGGTTGGCGAGAGGGTCGCTGCCAGCATCTGCACTGCTTGTGCGGGAGAACTTGCGCGGAACAAAATCCAACCCAGGCTGATGAAAATCGCGGTTGCAAGCCAGCCCAGCGCAGTCCAAAGCTTTTCCGGCGGCCGCCACTCGAAATTACGCTCCCATTGCTGGATCACGCGATGCGAGACCAGCAGCACGCCGTGGTAACAACCCCAGATCAGAAACAGCAGGCTCGCCCGGTGCCAGATGCCGAAAGCAGCCATGGAGAGAATCAGCGCCAGATTGCGCCACCAGACCTCGCGCCGTGCCGTCGCAAGCGGGAAGAAAAGATAGTCGCGAATCCAGAACGACAGCGACATATGCCAGCGCGTCCAAAATATGGTTGGATTCGTCGATGCAAACGGCCGCTCAAAATTCTCCGGAACTGTGATACCGAGCGCTTTCGCAGCTCCCACAGCAATGTGCGTGTAACCGGCGAAATCGAAGAAGAGTTGCAGTCCGTAGCCAAACGAGAGACACCAAACATCGGCTCCGCTCCATCGCGTTGTGCGGTCAAATCCGCTGACAATGCCGTCGCCCGCCAGAATGCCCTGGCCGAGCAACTTCGCGATCTGCATCATCAGTACGCCGATCGCGATTCGTTGTATCCCGGTCGCAACCTCACTCCATGCAGTTTTCTCCTCGGAACGGAATTGCGGCAGCATCTCCGGCAGGCGGCAGACCGGTCCGGAGATCGTGATGGGGAAGAACGCCATATACATGGCGAATTCCATGAGTGACGGGTCAAGTTCATCGCCGCGATACAGGTCGAAGAGATAGCTCATCGCCTGGAACGTCCAAAACGAAATGCCCAGGGGCAGAGCGAGATCGACGAAACTGCGAAGCGCATGGGACGAGACGTGAACCGCCAATGCCGGCAGGTATTTGAACACGGTTAATAGCGCCAAGTTAAAGATCAACCCGGCCGAAAGAGGCAGCCAATTGGGATTCCGCTGTAGCCATTTCCCAATCATGAAATTAACAACAATCGAGGTTGCCAGAACAGCGGCGAACCACGGCGTCCACGTGAGGTAGAGTGCACAGCTGGAAGCGAAAAGAACCGCCTGGCGGACGTGTCGCGCGCGAACTCTCGCAAGGACCAAAACGCAGGTCAGGAACAGCAGCACGTAGCAGGCGCTTTGGAGAAGGACCCCCCGAGTTTCCAAGCCTAGTTTGCGCCTCCCTTGTGCGAAGCGACCTCCTGCAGATGTCTGGCCATGGAGTCAGCAGGATCGATTCCTAGAGCCTGTGTAATCGCTTTTTGCGCTGCGTCATAGTCGCCCATTTGCAGGAGCGCCTCGCCCGACTCATCCAGACAGATCAATGCCATGTCGCGGCTCGCAGTATAGCGAAGTGCCAGCTGGTATTCGTGGAGAGCGTCGCTGTATTGCCTGCGCCCGGCGAGTATATGTGCAATATTGTAATGACAGTACTCGGTGCGCGGCTGGATTGTGCAGGACTCCTGGTAATGTTCCAACGCCTCATCCGTCCGTCCTGCAGAAAACAAGGCATTGCCGTAAAGCTGTTCCAGCCAGAAATCCGGTCGGCCCCAGGAAGTTCGCGCCCGCGCGAACAGCGACACCGGATCTTTCCAGCACTCGAGATAGCGAGCCGAAACCGCCACGAGCCCGATAACGACACACAGCCCGCCCAACGCCAGCGCAGCTCGCGCCACGGGAATCTGGGCAACCATCTCGGACAGTCCCCACACCAGTGCAATCAACAAGCCAATGGCGGGGACGTACGTATAGCGGTCGGCCATCCCCTGAAATCCTACCTGCACGATCCCAATCACCGGAACCATGGCAATGAGGTAGAAGAACCATCCCACCGCGAGGTACGGAAGCTTCCGGAGATACAGCACCGGCGCCGTGATGGCGATCAAGATAGCCGCTGAGGCGATCGCATCACCCGCATGCGGAGTGAGTTGAATCGGATAATACGTCGCCAGTCGAGCCGGCCACAGGATCTTGCCGATGTAGGTGACGTACGAAATCAATGCATTTTCAATTCGCGCCGAGACCGGCAAGAGAGACAACTGCATAACCGACCCCCCGGAATTTTGCGCCATCTCGGTCAGCACGGAACTGCCTGCGCTCAGGGCAAACAAAGGCAGCTTTTCGGTCGTTAGCCGCGCCCATCGCTGAAGCAACGGAAGCTGCTCCCATCGCCGTAAAGGCCAGAAATCAAAAAGTAATAAGTGCAGCGGCAAGGTGACCGCCATCGGCTTCGCCATCAGCGCAAGGGCAAAAGCGCCAACCAGAAGCGCATATCGTTTCCAGTCGGTTCGTTGTGCGTACCATCCGTAGGCCGCGATCGTGAGCATCGAGAAAAAGACGCTCAGCAGACTTTTTCTCTGTGCAATCCATGCGACAGTCTCTACGTTTAACGGATGCACCGCAAAGAGCCCTGCCACGAAGAAGCTGCGCCACACCGCTCCGGTAGCCCTCTGCAATAACCAGAACACGAGAAATACATTGGCCGCATGCAGCAGCAGATTTACCGCGTGTTGCGGACCGGGATTCAGCCCAAACAATTGGCAATCCACCATGTGCGACAGCCACGCCACCGGATGCCAGTTCGACTGCTCAAAGCTGGTGAACGCCCATCGAATATTTGTCAGCGTCAATCCGCTGCGGACGTGAGGGTTGTCGGTGACGTAAGCGTCGTCGTCCCAAAGTTGCAGAAAGCCGTGATGGATCACCGGAGCATACAGAAGCAGTACAATCACCACCAGCGACGCGCCCAACAGCCCACGTCGCTCGCGTAAATTTTCCAGTTGCGCTGCAAACTGCATTGAGCCTGCCCCGGTTCGAATAAAATCCGAAGGTACCTTATCCAAGCACCGTAGAAGTATAACTGTCGCGCTGAACACCGCCTGTGTACTGCTTCACAGCCAAAAAGATCAGATTGGTCTAAAATGCGCTGTGATTCGTGCTGCGAACCTGATCGACGCCCTGAATCGAGCGCCTGCCGGGCAGCCTTTCATCACATTCTGGATCGACGAAGACGAACGCCAGGCCTTGACCTTTGGCGAGTTCCGTCGGCGAGCCCGCGAGCAAGCACGCGTGTTTCGTGATCACGGCCTGCAAGCAGGCGACCGCGTGGTTGTCATCATGCCCCAGGGCATCCCTGCGATGACAACCTTCGTCGCGGCCATGATGCTGGGCGCAGCGCCAGCGTTCCTGGCATACCCGAATTTCAAGGTGGAACCTTCGAAGTACCGCTCCGGGCTGCTTGGGGTAACCGCCAACCTGAGCGCAAAGGCCGTGGTGATTGACGATGAATTTCCGGAGGAAATGCTGGCCTGTGTATCTGTCGGCGACGACACCATGCTGCTTCGCGCCGGGGCCAAGGATTTCAAAGCCCAGAGAGAGCTGCAGGAGTCGCACGAGCACACTTCAAAAGAAGAGATCCCGAAGATTCGACCCGATGGCCTGGCCTTCATTCAACATTCTGCCGGTACCACGGGCCTCCAAAAAGGAGTCGCTCTCACGCACGCGGCCGTGCTGCGGCAGATTGAACATCTTGCCCGAGCTTTGAAGATCGACAACGAGGCGGATCGCGTTTACACCTGGCTGCCGCTCTACCACGACATGGGGTTGATCGCCTGCTTCGTGCTGCCCATGGTGTGCCATCTTCCCGTCGTGATGCAGTCGCCGCTCGATTGGGTGATGCACCCGGAAACGCTGCTACAAATTATCAGCGAGCACAAATGCACGCTGGCGTGGATGCCGAACTTTGCGTTTCAGTTCGTGCCGCGGCGCACACCGGAGAGCCGATGGCGTGACTACGATCTGTCATCTCTTCGCCTCCTGATCAATTGCTCCGAGCCCGTACGAGCGAGCAGCATGAGCGAATTTCAGCGAGCCTTCGCAATCAAAAGCGCAGTACTGCAGTCGTCCTACGCGATGGCGGAAAACGTTTTTGCAGTGACGCAGTCAGACATTGATCGGCCATCAGGCCCGCTGAGGATCTGGGTTGACGGGCAGCAATTCCGAGGAGCACATCGTGTCAAATTGGTGGATGAGGGAACTCCAGGGTCGATGTCCTTTACGTCATCCGGCCGTTTGCTGCCCCATCAGCAGGTTCGCGTCGTGTCAGACTCCGGAGTCATCCTCCAAGACGATTTCGTCGGTGAGATTCTTGTGAGGGGCGATTGTCTTTTTGAAGGCTACTACAATCGTCCGGATCTGACGGCTCAAGCCATTGTCGATGGCTGGTACCACACAGGCGATCTCGGGTTTCATCTTGACGGCGAACTCTACGTGGTCGGCCGCAAGAAGGATTTGCTGATTATTGGCGGCGAGAATATTTATCCCCAGGACATCGAGGAAATCGTCGGAGGGCATCCATTCGTTCACGACGGACGGGTGATTGCGATGGGCGTGTACAATCCCGATCTCGGAACCGAAGAGATTGTCGTGGTGGCGGAAGTGGAGCATGAGGAGTTGCTGGCCGGCGCCGTAGAACTCGAGCAGGAAATCCGCAGCCGGGTCGTTGCCGGCTTGGGAGTGGCCGTGCGAACAGTATTTCTGAAACCGCCGAAATGGATCGTCAAGAGTACCGCCGGGAAGCCCGCCCGTTCCGCAACGCGAGAAAAATTGTTGACCGAGCACCCGGAATTGAACGCCCAAGCCTAGGAGCGGGACATCGTTATGACTTCAGAAGCACAGCAAATGATCGACCACATTGTTCAACTGATCCGGAAACCGGGAGTGACTATTGACGAGAACACTCCGCTGGTCTCCTCGGGACTGATCGACTCCATGGCGCTGGTGGATCTTTTGCTGAAACTGGAAGACCTGACGCACCGGCGCATCCCGGCGGGCAAGGTTCAGCCCAAGGA
>Ga0208820_1001842_pt1 | contig 11133 bp, 8 predicted proteins | sample June2015DPH_16_5_FD_184713 | JGI IMG/M metagenome (GOLD analysis project Ga0208820, IMG submission 184713) | Peatland microbial communities from SPRUCE experiment site at the Marcell Experimental Forest, Minnesota, USA - June2015DPH_16_40... | ecosystem: Environmental > Terrestrial > Soil >...
AGCCAAATACGGCCGGGCCATTTTGCGACGTCTTCGGGCGTGGTGGTGTTCTTCATTTTCTTGCCGCAGCGGCAGTCGCCCGCCCGACGCCGAGACGGCGCTTCAATCACTTGTTTCCGTGGCGTTTCGCCGATCTCCCGGTCGCGGTCATACAGTGTGATGACCGGCGAATTGCCGAGCGCCTTGGCTTGCCTACGAGATCGCGCCCGCTCGATGCGGCGATTCATCTTGGTTATCTTTTCGCGATTCTTGGTTATCCGAGTCCTCCAGGCCATCACCTCACCATCCTCACCGGAGTGCAGACGAAAGTTAGATCTATGCGATCACCGCCGGTTCCTGTCGAGATACTTAATCGCACTGGCCAGCAATGCGGGGTCGTCTCGGAAAAGACCAAGGCCCATGTTGCAACTGCTGCACAGAAGGCCACGTTGACGATTGGTTTTGTGACAGTGATCGCGGGCAAGGGCCTTGCGCCCGCCCCACTTCAATTTGTGATGTTCAAAGTCACCGCAAATGCCGCAGCGCGGGGCTTGGCTCTCCGCCCATTTTAACGCCGCACCCAATCGATCCTTGTTGCCGGATCTGTCATCGCGGCTAGGCGCATCGAGAGGTTTCGTGACTGGGTGCTTTTCGTCCCACCATCCGCAAGCCCGAGCACATTCGATGACGGAGTAGAGGCCGTGTGGTAGCTCAACCAGATCGCCGCCGCACTGGGGGCAGCATGTATAGAGCTGCGTTACCTGCATTTAAGTCCTCAATCAAGGTTCATGGCGCGACGATTGTCTCGTGATTTCAAACCCGAACGCAACAGCGGGGCATGTGTCGCTGACTGTGCATCCGATTATGCAGTAACTATGTAGCTTCATCTGTACAATCTGTCGCTATCGGCGTTTTCGTCCTCTCTAAAACGTCCTAAGGGGAATGCGAACATCCTGTAGAAGACCGACATTGGCTGACAAATGTCAGAATCCACATGGACCGTCATCCTGAACGAAGTGAGGGATCTCGCGCGGTCCCCCGCGCGCTAAAGCGGTGAGCTACTACGTTTACATCATGAGCAGCAAGTCGGGAGTGCTTTATATCGGCGCGACCAACGACCTGGACCGGCGAGTTTTCGAGCATAAGCAAGGACAGATCGAAGGGTTCACCAAGAGGTACAGAGTGACGCGATTGGTATATGTCGAGGAGTACGTTCGAGCGACGGAAATGGTCGCGCGCGAGCGGCAGCTCAAGAGGTGGACGAGGAGCAGAAAGCTGGCTCTGATTCATAGTCAAAATCCCGAAATGGCGGATTACGCGCGGAGGACCGCGCGAGATCCCTCACTTCGTTCAGGATGACGGAGGAGGCGTTCCTTGACGACGACAACTGACGGGAAGGCGAACTGCGAAAGCGGTCCGCCTCTGCGTCTGGCGAGGGGGCGCGCAGGCGCGCGACGAGGCGGATCGGGATAACGCGGGAACTGCGACACGGACTGGGAGGCCACGCGAGCGGGTGTGGGCGGGTGACGACGGCAAGAGGCTACCCGAGCAACGCGAGCGTTAATCACTGAAGGGAAGTCTGAAACCTCGGTGAGGTTTCAGAAAGAGGCTAAAATTTTGCGTTCCTCGACCACGCCTGACGCGCGTTTTTGACGGTGCAGGGTGCGCTGGAGTGGCGCGCGGAGGACCGCGCGAGATCCTTCGACTCCGGCAGCCTTCGCTCAGGATGACGGGAGAGGGGGCGGCCTTCGCTCAGGATGACTTTTTTCAGTGATTGACGCTCGCGATGCTCGGGTAGGCGGCCAAGTCGTGCGGTGCGTGCTCAATCATAAAGAACCGAGACCCCTAGCAGGCTCAGGATGACGGAGGGGGCAGCGTAGGGGGGCGCGAGGGGCCGCACGGGCGGGGCGACGAGGTGACGCTTCGCAGATGCGTCGGCGGCGCTGATCACTCCGGAGAATCTTCTGCGTTCGAATTGGGCCGTGCGGTTGCGGTCCGATCGTGCGAGGCTTTTGGGGTGATGCCGGGAGGCAGGTAAATGATTTGTCCGACGGTCAACTGATTTATGTTGGTCAGCTGCGGGTTCGCTTTGACGAGTTGATCAATTCCGGACTTCGATCCGAAATAACGAATGGCAATTTCCTCTAACGTATCGCCATCCCTGACGGTAATCTGACTGCGCTGCTGCGGGGCTGCGGGTACTCCGGTCTGTTTCGGAATCCCGGCGCTTACGGCAGCGGCGGCAGAAGCGGTCGAAAATAACGGTATTCCAGAGGCTGTCGCAGGTCCGGTAGCGTCGCTTTTGGGTGCTGCGGGTGCCGCCGCTCCGGGAGCAGACGATGCCCGCATTTCGACCGGGTGGGGCGCGAGATAAGTGGCGGCTTTGGGTTTCGCGCCGGAATCGGGATGCCCTTGGACGCCCGGTGGCTCGACGGTCTTAAGGTGCTTAGCTGCCTGAGCCCGCTCTACTATCTCAAGTGGTTCAAGCGTCCGATCGGCCGGCTCGCCGAATGCGACGATATGGTTGCGTACCCAACCCGGCCAGAAGTACCGGTAGCGGAAGCCCAATAGCAAAAGAGACGCGGCACCCACGGCCAGCATGGGCATCAGCAAACGCCGCGCGCGGGATCTCTGGTAGGTGATGCCGACCGACTGCTGGTACTCGGCGGCAACCTTCTTGGCGGTGCTGAGACTGACTTTTCTCTCCAACGCGTGAAACCCGGCCACCATCGCGTTATGGCAGAGCATATTGATTTTTCGCGGTATTCCATCGCTACACCGCAGCAGGTGGTTCAAAGCGCGGGGCTCGAAGATGGTTGCGCATTTGCCGCCTTGAGCACCCAGCCTGCACTCGACGTACATGATGCCTTCAGTGAGGTTGAGCGGCCTCAGCACTCCGCGAGAGGAAATTCGCTGATTCAGTTGACGTAGTTCCGGCTTCTTCAATCGCTCAGCGAGTTCGGGCTGGCCCACCAGGATGACCTGCAGGAGGCAGGTGTCGTTGCGTTGACCGCGATTCCACAGGAGCCGCAGTTCCTCCAATACGTCATCGCTCAAAACCTGGGATTCATCGACGACGATTGCAATTCGTTCTTCTTTGCCGTGAAGCTCCAGCAAATGGTCCAGCGTCTTGAGGTAATCGAGCTTCGTCGATCCGGCGCAGTAAAGATTCAGCTGAGTCAGGATTACCCGCATTATTTCGAGGAACGAGAGCTTGGGATCGTCGATGTGTGCGATCCGGACCCGTTTGAAATCGCGCTGCAGCAGGGAATATATGAGGGTGGTTTTTCCAGTCCCGGCTTCGCCAGTCAGCAGCGTCAAGCCATTCAGATCCCCCGCCAGTCCCGCTTCGAGCGTGGCGAGGCCTTGAAGATGAGTTGGGCTGAAATAGACCGCGCCGTCAGGTGCGGCGGGTTGGAAAGGCGGTCCATCCAGGCGAAAGTACTGATAGTACTCCATCTGTGCTCAATTTATATGCTTGGTCAACGAAGAGCGAGATGGATATATCAATGGTCACACGAGCCACGGATAGAGCACGGGAGAATCGTTGAGTTCCTCAACGGCTTCTTTGATAGCCAGATGAGGCGGCAGGCGCGAGTGGTTATCGGGATGCGTTGGGGGCGTGCCTACCTTCGCTCGCTTTCGCGCGCATGATAGTTAATAGAAGCGAGCGAGGTGCCAATGAGTGCGGCTAAAGAGACGCTGGCTATCCTGGTCGGGGGCGGGCCGGCTCCCGGTATCAACGGCGTAATTGCCTCGGCCACGATCGAGGCGATCAACTGTGGGCTGCGCGTGATCGGATTGCGCGAAGGTTATCGGTGGCTGGTTGAAGGCGACACCAGCCATACGGTGGAGCTGCAGATCCGCGACGTCAGCCGGATCCATTTCACCGGCGGCTCGATCCTGTTCACGTCGCGCACGAATCCCGCGCGTGACGAGCAGAGTCTCCAGCGCGTGGTCGATACGCTGATCGCCCTGGACGTGCGCTATCTCGTCTGTATCGGCGGCGACGACACGACCTACGGCGCCGCGATGATCGCGGAGCGCGCCCGCGGCCGTATCGGCGTGGCGGCGGTGCCCAAGACGATCGACAACGATCTGCCGCTGCCCGAGAACGCGCCGACCTTCGGCTTCGAGACCGCGCGCAGCACCGGCGCCTTGATCGTCGAGTCGCTGATGGAGGACGCGCGCAGCACCGGCCGCTGGTACGTGGTGGTTACGATGGGGCGAAAGTCAGGCTCGCTGACGCTGTCGATGTGCAAGTCGGCGGGCGCCACGCTCGCCGTTATCCCCGAGGAGTTCCATCGCGGCAACTTCGAGCTGTCGCTCGCGGTCGACACGATTGTGGGGGCGATCGTCAAGCGCCGCTCGATGGGCCATGACAACGGAGTCGCGATGGTGGGCGAGGGTATCGTCGAGCGCATCGATCCGGCTTCGCTGGCGGCCGGGACCGCGATCGAACGCGACGCCTACGGCCATGTGAATTTGGCGGATGTGCCGCTGGGGATGGTGCTGCGGGATCGCGTGCGCACTGCGCTCAAGGAAATCGGCGTGGCGGCCAACGTAATCGCCAAGGATATCGGCTACGAGCTGCGCTGCGCCAAGCCGGTGCCGTTCGACACCGATTACACGCGCACACTCGGCTATGGGGCTGTGCGCTATCTGCTGGAAGGAGGATCGGGCGCGCTGATCGCGATAACCGGCGGCCGCGTTACGCCGGTCGGGCTGGCCGACCTGGTGGACCCTGATTCGGGACGGATCCGGGTGCGGATGGTTGACGTTTCGACCGAGTCATACCGGGTCGCGCGCTCGTACATGATTCGGCTGGAACCGCGCGACCTGGAAGAACCCTCGCTGTCGCGTCTGGCGGCGATTACGAAATTGTCCGCAGACCAGTTCAAGGCACGCTTCGAGCCGGCGGTGACGGCGACCGCGCTGTCGCGGCCGCCGAGTCAAATCGGGAAGTAGCAGGCGCGGATTCATCGGAACGGGAGAGTTGTCAAGGAACTCGAAACCTTTATTGCATTGAAACCTCATTGAGGTTTCAAACTTCGCATCACGGATACACGCTCGCGATGCTCGGTTGGACAGCCAAGTCGTGTGGCGTCAAACCACGATAAGGTTCTTTCAGGGCGAAGCCCGCATCTTTCAAGTGGGAAGTCTGAAACCTAGTGAGGTTTCAGAAGAATATAAGTTTTGAGTTCCTCGACAAGCTATTTGACGGCATCGGGCGGGCGGCGCGGAGCGCCGCCCGCCAGCCGAATACGGGCGGCAACCTTCAAGTAGCGAATAGCTACTTGAAAGGCTGCCGGCTAACTCAGTCGGACGACAGCGGTTTACTCTTGAAGGTGAAATTGGACTCCATCCGCGCGCGCACCTCGGTCAGATGGTTGCAGTACTGGAAGAAGCCGCCGTTGTAGTTGCCGTCTTGCCGACGCTGGAACTCGCCCTCGAAGTTGTAGTAGCCGGGCGTGCATTCCTGGTTGCGGCCGGTCTTGCCGCGATGCTCGATGACCTCCTGTACCCACCATTCCTCGGCCGCCGGGGTCGCGTCGAGGGACTGATAGCCGTGGCGGCGCGCATAGTCGATGCACGCGGCGATGTGATCGCCTTGGGCTTGCAGCATGTCGGTCAAGTTAAATTGGAACGACGCCTGGTAACCGCCCATGATGAAGAGGTTGGGGTAGCCCTGCGAGTGGATGCCGAGCAGGGTGCGGATGCCGTCGCGGTACTTGTCGTTGAGCTCGAGTCCGTTCACGCCCCGGATTTCGTTGTAGATGCCGGTCTTTTGGACCTCGAAGCCGGTCGCGTAGATGAGGACATCGAGCTCGTACTGCTTGCCCTCGAAGACGGGACCCTTTTCGTTGATCTCGGTGATGCCCTTGCCGTGCGTATCGACCAGGTGGACGTTGGGGCGGTTGAAGGTGGGCAGGTAGTCGTTGTGGAAACAGGGGCGCTTGCACATGAGCATGTACCACGGTTTGAGCGCCTCGGCGGTGGCCTTGTCCTTGACGATCGAATCGATGCGCTGATGGATCTTCATCATCGCCTCGATATTGGCGTTCTCCTGAAAGCGGACCTTCTCCTCGTGGGACATGGCGGCCTGCTTGGCCTTCTGCGCCTCGGACATCTGCGGTTCCATGCGGGCGAGTGCGCGGCGCCGAGCCTGCCATCCTTTGGGGAGTCTGCGTGCCCAGTTGGGATCGGTCGGCCAGTCATCGCGGATATCGATCGAAGAGGGCGTGCGCTGGAAGACATAGAGTTCCTTGGCCGCCGCGCCGAGTCCGGGAATCGCCTGCACTGCAGTCGCGCCGGTGCCGATGATGCCGACGACCTTGTCTTCGAGTCCCGAGAGATCGGGCTTGGTGTAGGCGTAATCCCAGCGCGAGGTGTGGAAGGAATGGCCCTTGAAGGTTTCGAGGCCCTTGATTTTCGCGAGCTTGGGTTTCGAGAGAGTGCCGTTGGCGCAGATGACGAAGCGCGCCTTCATCCGATCGCCGCGGTCGGTCGCGATATGCCACATCTGCTCGGCTTCGTTCCAGACGGTGGAGGTGACGGTGGTCTGAAACGTCGCGAGCTCGTAGAGGTTGTACTTTTTGGCGATGGCCTGGCAGTGAGCGAAGATTTCGGGACCCCGGGAGTAGTGGTTCTTGGGGACGTAGTCGAGTTCGTCGAGCAGGGGCAGGTAGTCGTAGGCGACGACGTCGCAGGCCACGCCGGGGTAGCGGTTCCAGTACCAGGTGCCGCCGACATCGGCGCCGCGCTCGACGATGCGGATGCTTTCGACGCCATACTCGCGCAGGCGCGCGGAGGTCAGGAGGGCTGAGAATCCACCGCCGATAAACAGGCATTCGACGGTATCGTTGATGGGCGCGCGGGGCGTGACTTCGCCGCCGTACGGGTCAACTTCGTAGTGGGCCAGTTCGCCGCTCAGGTCAGAGGTGTACTGCGCGGTGCCGTCGGGGCGGTACTTCAGCCTGAGGTCGCGTTCCTCGGCGAATTTGCGCTTGACGTTGTCGTAAAATTCCTGCGGCCGCGTGGGACGGGCCGCGAGCCCAATGGGCTTCTCCACTTTCTCGTTCATTAAGATGTTCTCCGTGCGATGGTCATTGCGTTGCTTTCGATCCAGCGCGGTCAATGCCGACGAGCCGGTCAGTTGGACAGCTTGCCACGAGAAGGGTGGGATTTTCCAGAGCGCCGGAGCACCCTGGGGCGCCGACTGATTTCGAGGCGCCGGAATCGAACGGCGGCGGGGCGCACTTGCTACGGTTCTTGAGGCTCTGGTAACCTCGACCGGTTGCTCAGGTGGCGCGACGCCGCCCCGTGCGCTCTCGAGTCCCCGTCGTCTAGCTCGGCCTAGGACACCGGCCTTTCACGTCGGTAACACGGGTTCAAATCCCGTCGGGGACACCAAGCTTTTTCGCTTCCCGTGTGGCATTTGACAGCCACATTTGACAGCCACCGGGAATACGACCACGGGGTTGCTGCGCAGTAACGCCGTAGGGATGAGCATCCGGCAGCCTACATTGCCGCCAATCGAGAAAATGATGTAGATTTCTGCCTTGCAAGGGGCGTCGTACTATCTGATTGAGGAATTCCCTTCGCGGCGCGCGATGTTCTAGGCTCTAGCTAGAGAGAAGAAGAATGCCGTTCCCGGATTATCCGCGTTATCGCTACCAAAAGCACACTCTTCAAAATGTGATCTGTCAACTTCGTTTTCCCACGATCCTGCGAATTGGGTCAGAGCCGCCTTCAGATTTTCAGGACAAGGTCCGCGAGCAATTTCCACTGTATTCGGAAATCCGGCAGACGCTCACGGAGATAGAACTTCCAGAGCCACTCGCGCGACTCGTGCGCGAGCAGATGAGCTTGTCTTCCGGGCCGGTGGCCCATCAATTTCGATCTGCGGACAAAAGATGGCTGGTTTCCTTGGCCAACGGCGCTCTTTCGTTGACGGATTCCGCCTATACACGATGGGAGGAATTCCGCGATCATCTCGAAGGCCCGCTTCTAGGACTCGAAGGCATTTATCATCCAGCATTCTATGACCGGATTGGACTCCGCTACCAAAACCTAATCCGCCGTTCCGAATTGGGCCTGTCTGGAGTCGAATGGCGGGAATTGCTGCAGCCTCATATCGCGGGAGAGTTTTCACAACCTGAAGTAGCCAGCGAAATCGAACAGGCGGCGCGACAAGTCGTGATAGACCTCGCCGCAGATCAAGGGAAGGTCCAGATACAGCACGGTCTCGTGCGACCGGCAGCAGTCGCCAACAGCGAGATCGAGGTTTGCTTCGGAATCGATGCAGACTTCTACAGGCAAGAACGATCGGAGGTTCAAGATGCGAGAAAAGTCCTCGACAGCCTTAACAAACGCGCTCGATCTGTGTTTCGCTGGTGCATCACCGAGCGTCTCCACGCAGCCATGGAACCAAAGTCCCTTTAAGATTCGTATCTTTGGTTCAGGGACTTCCGACATTTCCGCGGATTTTGAATGGGATGCACAAGTTGGTGGGGGTACAGTTTCGCATTTCATAACCTTTCTTCCGCAACAGACCGACCCATCTCCTGAATTATTCAGCAGCTTGCGTACGCGATTGCTTTGCTATGTGATTCTCAGCCATTTGCCCGATGAAGCCCTACGCGAGGTGTGCGAGGCTCTCGGGGACGCATACGCGTACTACCAGCCAACGCCGCTCCGCCTTCCCTCACCGATCGTTTCTCGAAATTCCCAGTTGGGCAACACTCTTGTGCGTCAGCCGATCTCGTTTGAGGAAGACTGACTGCAGTGGCCGAGCCGCCGCGGGTATACAGCCCGATCAACTCAGGACAGCTGCGCCAGTGCGAGGTCGTCTCGGGGCTCGTCGAACCACGCGCACGGCCTGAGGGACTCGATTCCAACGATGGTTTGATAACCGATCTCAAAGCACACCCGCTTGCAATCATCATGACGCAAGACTGCGAATTGGAAGGCGATCATCGAGCGAGGAATGCGGACCCTGTTGACCTCAAGAAGCAGATTGGCACTGTTGTGCTCTGCGAGGTTTACCCTGAGGAAGAAGTCCGGGCTGCTGCCAGAGAGATAGGGCTAAATACAAGGGAATGGAAAAGGGTGCGGCAAAACCGGGAAGAGCGTTTCCACTATCTTCAGCCGGTCTCTAAAGAGGAAGATGCTGTGGGAGAAGGCTTAACAGCGCTCGGTGTTGATTTCAAACATATTTTCGCCTTGTCGCCAGAACTCTTGTACTACCAGATCGACCAAAGTGCCAGGCGGCGGTTCAAGCTGGAGAGTCCATACTTGGAGCACCTGGTTGTGCGATTCTTTGCCTATCAATCACGCATTGCTCTGCCAGTTCCACACGCCTTCAACGGGGGCGAATAACCGAGAGGCCGAGGCGGCGGGGGGTATCGCCGAAATTCAACGAGACAAGATAACGTCCATCTTGTCGGCGGCATCGCGCATCATCGCTGGCATGACGTGCCCGTACACATTCATCGTCACTGTGATCGAGGAGTGCCCGAGCAATTCCATGATCGCCCGTGGATGGACGCCCTGAGCGAGCAGCAATGATGCCGCGCTATGGCGAAGATCGTGAAACCTCAGAGTCGCCGGCAGTCCCGCGTTTTTCAGTAGCGCCTTATAATCCCGATGGAGGAGAATCGGCTCGATGGGTCGCCCGCTCCGGTTCGTGAATACCAAGTCCTGGTCCTTCCACGACATGCCGGCCGCGAGTCGGTCCTGCGCCTGACGGGCGCGATGCGCTCTAAGAGAACGGACGACGGAATCGGGTAAGGCAATGGTTCGACGGCTTCCGTCTGTCTTGGTCTCGGTCGCTCGCAATTCACTCTTTTTGCCTTCATCCGAGCCCGTGCTTAGCCGCTGAACCGATTGGTTCACCCGGATTGCCCGGCCATCGAAATCGATGTCAGACCATCGCAACCCCAAGACCTCTCCCCGGCGCATCCCGAGCGTCAGAGCGACGGTGTATATCGCCTCGTAGCGCCCACCCTTCGCGGTCTCAAGCAGTTTGCGTGCGTGTGTCGGATTGAGCGGTTCGATTCGCTTGTGCGGAATCCGAGGGGCATTTACGAAAGCCGCGCTGTTCCGAGACACCAGATTCCATTTCATCGCTTGGCTCAGGGCACTTCGCAGAACGGTTCGGATGTTCGTGACCGTTTGAGGTGACAGTCCTTTTTTTGACTTCTCGTCGAGCAGCTTTTGAATGTGCTGCGGCGCCAACTTGTGAAGCTGAATTTTCCCGAGCGATGGTTTGATGTGGAGCCGCGCGATGGTTGAAAAGCTCTCGTAGCTTCGGGGCTTCGCTTTTGCCTTGAGCGTGTGTTCGAGCCAGTGATCGAGATATTGGCCGACGGTCTGTCGTTCGATTGCTACCGGAAGACCACGCGAGTGATCCGAGCGGGCCTTGAGAAGGTGTTCCTGCACCTCGCTGGCGGTCTTGCCGTAGAAGTTCTTGCGCTTGCGCCGCCCATTTTCCCAGCCCAGATTCAGCACGCCACACCAACGCCCATCTTTGCGCTGAAATATAGATCCTTCGTTCTGTCCACGCTTTCGCGCCATCGCGGTAGCTCCTGTCACGTTCTGGTCGCGCGCCGCCTGCGTTTGCGGCTTGCGAGAATTTCATCACGATTGTGGGCGTAGTGGTCGCGGTTCGCGTAGCGAACGGGCCATCCTTCCTGACGACATGCCCGGCAAAACACGCGTCTGTTTTCTTGAGGCTCGCGCCGTGGTGAGACGAGAACCTTGCAATGAAAGCAATTGACCATCCATTTGCCCTTGGTCGCGCGAATTCGGCCGACTAGCTCGAAGACAAGGGCAGGGAAGCACCCGCGTTGATCACCAGCGACAAAGGACATCCCGAAATCTACCGGCCGCGACGCTGTGTACGTGAAATACAGCCGAACCGGACACGCAATCAGCCATTTGTTGAGTAACTCAAGAATGAGAGTCCAAGCGGCGCTCCGCAACCCGTCCGTGCGAGCACCCTCGATTTTCGCCAGTATCACGCCATCGTTTGCATAAAGCCGCGCTTCTTCGGCTAATTGGCTTTCTGGCAGAATTTGCTCGGTTATCGGTGGCGGGTTCAGTTCGTGGATGAGCAATTTGTTGATAGCCGCCAAGTCGTTCAGCTGCGGA
>Ga0208820_1001843_pt1 | contig 11132 bp, 9 predicted proteins | sample June2015DPH_16_5_FD_184713 | JGI IMG/M metagenome (GOLD analysis project Ga0208820, IMG submission 184713) | Peatland microbial communities from SPRUCE experiment site at the Marcell Experimental Forest, Minnesota, USA - June2015DPH_16_40... | ecosystem: Environmental > Terrestrial > Soil >...
ATTCCGCGTAAGAAGCCCTTTGCATTGAGCCGAAGTGAAAGCGAGCGCTTGCAGCCCGTGGTGCAATATGATTCGTATCAGGGTATGCCTTCAGGCATACCGTAAGAGCCGCGTTATGAATGCGCCTTTAGGCGCCGCCTTGGGCGCCGGACTTTCATACAGGCTGCTAGGCGCATGGCACGTTTGACCCCATTTTCCTTTTTTCCACGCGGCAATTATAATCACCAATCACCGTAATCTCGTGCCAGTGTTGACAGAAGACAAGCCCCGACTAGGAGGGCGTTCCTGGCGACGCTGGCCCCGTCAGACCCGAGCGGCCAGTGCAATCTGTATTCGGTCGGTTGTGGGCATTTTTTGCATTCCCTGGAGGCACGTTAAGGAACATGAAGAAACTTGTCCACTTCGCTCTGGCATCTCTCTTTCTTCTCGGCATCGCTTCCGCTCAGAACATTCCGGCCATGGATGTATTCGGCGGTTACTCCTACCTCAGCTTTCACATGCCGGCAAACGCGATTACGTCCTTTTCTTCCGCGGAGACCCTGACCCTGAACGGCTGGGACTTGTCCGCCTCGGTCAGCTTGTTTCATCATCTTGCTGTTGAGGGAGACATCAGCGGCCATCAGCTTAGCGATTGCGGCTTCACTATTTTGAACTGCAGCAATCTCTCCTACATGGGCGGGGCGCGCTTTAATGTTGGAAATCGCTCAAGAAAGCTCACCGGCTTTGTGCACGGCCTGATTGGGCAAGACCGGATGGATATTCCTGAAACCTCCACCGGGACTTCCGTGTCCGATACGGCGGTGGCGTTCGCCGGGGGCGGTGGCATCGATTATTGGGTCTCTCGTCGCGTCGGGCTCCGCTTGGGGCCGGTCGATTTCATATACACCAATCACCTGCACGCTGACGGCGTTTCCAGCCAAAACAGTTTCCGCCTCGGTGGCGGAGTCGTTTTTCGCTTTGGCCGTGGAGCTTATGGCGAGCCCGCGCCTAAGTCCACGCGTGCTCCTTCCGGCAGTCAACCCACGCCCGTGGCCGTCCGTCAGCCGGCTGCGGTAAGTGTGCCGGGCCGCGGCATGTCGATCCCCGCGCTCGGCGTCTTGGTTGTGCCCCAGGAATTTGACGGAGCGAAAGTTCTGGAGATCGTGCCCGGAGGCGTCGCGGAAATGGCATCCATGAAGCCAGGCGATCTAATCAGGTCAGTGGATGGCAAAGCAGTACGGACGCCGATGGAGTTGGCCGCTGAGCTAACGGACAAATCCGGGAAAGTTCGCCTAGGCTTTCAGCGGGGTGACTTTGCAACGGAGACGGTAGTCCTACTGCACTGAACACCCCCAAGAAAAAAATCGCCCAAAAAAAGCGCTTAACAACTTGCGGAAAAACCGGCGCTGCCCTTGCTTTTGGGTGGCGCAGCGGTTTACCGCTGCGGTCACTGCTTTGTTTTGAATTAGGCTTTAGCCGCTGAGGGCAAGGCTCTCGACCAGGAATTACTTTTTCCGCAAGTTGTTAAGGGATAGCTGAGAGCTGACAGCCGAGAGCTGCCCTACAACTCGTACTTCTTCATCAAGTGACGAAACGACCGGTAGGAGATGCCGAGCACGTCGGCGGCCCGGATCTGCACACCGTTGGTTTGTCCCAAAGCAGACTGCAGCAGCGAGCGCTCGATCTGCGCAACGTAGTTTTCCATGTTCACGCCCTCGGGCAGAACCGAGCCCGCGGGCACGCTCCCGCTCATGGTCGTACTGATTACGCTTGCGCTTTCCGCGCCAGCCGCCACGGCGCGAGCTTTCGGACGCTCCGCCGGCAACTCGACGCGCAGTTCGCTCGTGGTTTCGAGCGCTACCGCCCGTTCGATCGTGTTCTCCAGTTGCCGGACGTTGCCCGGCCAGTCGTAACTGGTTAGAGTTTCGAGCGATGCCGCTTCCACGCCGTGAATGCTCTTCCCCGCCCCGGGCGCATATTTTTTCAGAAAGTGATTGGCCAGCAGCGGAACGTCCTCGCGGCGCTCGCGCAAGCCCGGCACGCGAATGGGAATCACGTTCAGGCGATAGTAGAGATCCTCGCGGAATGTGCCCTCGGTGACCTGCCGATCGAGATCGCGGTTGGTAGCGGCGATGACGCGCACATCCACCGGAATTTCGCTGGTGCCGCCCACCGGACGCACCGTGCGCTCCTGCAGCACGCGCAGCAATTTGACCTGCATGGGCATGGTCATCTCGCTGATCTCGTCGAGAAAGATCGTGCCCTGGTCGGCCACTTCGAACAGTCCGCGCCGGTTCTGGTTCGCTCCGGTGAAGGCGCCCTTGACGTAACCGAAGAGTTCGCTTTCGAGCAGCGTCTCCGGGAAGGCGCCGCAGTTGACGGAGACAAAAGCTTCGCCGGCTCGCGGCGAGCACGTGTGCACGGCGCGGGCAACCAGTTCCTTGCCGGTTCCGCTTTCGCCGTAGACCAGAATCGTGCTGCTGGTGGTAGCAACCGTGCGGATGGTCTGCTTCAGTTTTTCGAGCGCCGGACTTGCGCCGATGATGTTGTCGAGCGAATTGCGCGTGGCCGCGTCGCGGCGCAGGGCAAAGTTCTGACGGCTGAGTGAAACTTTAGTGAGCGAGCGGGCGATGGCCAGTTTGACCTCGTCCACCAGTCCCGGACTCTTGCGAATGTAATCGGTCGCGCCCCCCGCCTTGACGGCCTGCACCGCAGCTTCGTAGTCATCGACCGCAGTCATCAAAATGACCGCGGATTCGGGCGAAATCTGGTGCGCGTGGCGCAGCACTTCGACCCCATCCACGCCCGGCATCTTGATGTCGGTCACAATCACGTCGAAGAGCGCGCTGTCGATCTTGCGCTTGGCCGCTTCGCCACCGGTGACGGTTTCCACCTTGTGGCCATCGCGGCGCAGGGCAATATCGAGCAGTTCGCAGATCGATCGCTCGTCGTCAACGACGAGAATGTTACCCACGCGGGCCTCCTCCTGCTCCTGCTCCCGCTCCCGCGGCCGCCAGGGCAGCTCCCGCGGATTCCAATGCGGAGGAAGTTCCGCCAGCGGCGCCCCGCTCCAGTCGGCGCAATCGCACCACGAAGCTGGTGCCCTTGCCGACCTCCGAACGCGCCCACACCTTGCCCTCGTGCGCCTGCACGATCTGGTACACGATCGCCAGGCCCAGCCCGGTTCCGCCTTCAAAGTTCGACTGGAAGGGCTCGAAGATTTTTTCCGTCTGCTGCGGGTTGATGCCCGGACCGGTGTCGGCAAAGCTCATCTCCCAGTCCGGGCCGCGCTCGGTCAGACCCACGGTCAGGCTTCCACCTTTAACTTTCATTGCGCGCACCGCGTTTTCCGAGAAGTTCCAGAACACCTGTTTAAGCTTGTCGCCATCGGCCAGCACCCAGGCTTCGGACTTCTGAAAGCTGCGCTCCACTTTGATGCCGGCGTTCTCGGAGGTGAGCCGGTGTTCGAGCAACGTAAGCGTGTCCTCCAACAACGGAACCAGATTCACGCGCTCGAAACGATACTGCTTGCCTCGTGAGTACGCCAGAAAATCGGTGACGATGTTGTTGAGGCGATCGGACTCGCGGGTCACAATCTGCAACAGGTGGCGCTCCTCGGGATTCAAGGTGGGCGCATCCGACAACATGCTGACCGAGCCGGCAATGGAGGTCAGGGGATTGCGGATTTCGTGAGCGATGGCAGCGGCCAGGCGGCCCACCGCCGCCAGCCGATCCTGCATGCGCACCTCGCGCTCCAGTCGCCGGATCTCGGTCAGGTCGTCAAACGAATAGACAAATCCCAGGTCGCCGCGCGCGCTCACGTTGAGCGCGGAAACCAGCACGCGAAAAGTCTTGCGGAAGCCGTTGACGGTAATGTAGCGGACCTCGGCATCGCCCCGGGCCACGCCGAAGTGGGGCAACGGATCCTGAAACAGATCGCCCACGGAGCGTCCGCACAACTCGGCTTCGGAGATCTCGAGCAGTTGCTGGGCCGCTCGATTGATCAGCGTGATGCGCCCGTCGAGCCCGGTCGTGATCACACCGCCGCTCATGGACTGCACGATATTCTCGTGAAGCGCCTGCAGATTTTCGAGCGCGCCGCTGGCATCCTTCAGTTGCACATCCACCTGGCGGAGCTTGCTCATCAACAAGCCCGCCAGGTAGGCGATGGCAAAGTAGGCAAACAGGTTGACGAAGATGACTACCTGCAGCGCCTCCAGCTTGGGATGCGAGTTCGCATACGAGGGAATGACCAGGTAGTAATCGAGTTCGAGGATGGTTCCGAACAGGATGAAAGCCAGAGCCGCGCTCAGATATCCCCAGCCTCGCGGCAGAAGCATGCAAGCGACCACGATGACCAGGGGGTAGAGGAAATTCAGCGAGCTGTCGATGCCGCCGGTTAGATGGACCACCAGCGTGACCATGGCCAGATCGGCGAGCACCTGCAGAATGGCCTGCAGGCGGTGTTCCCTCCACACCGAAACCAGAAAAAGGAAAAACAGCGAGAGCACGAACCACAGCACCATCCCGGTGAGAAAGGGCATTATGGGCAGCGGGCTGGGCGTGAGGCGCATCACCGCGAGTTCGATGGCCAGCAGGACCATCAGAATCAGGATGCGAACCTTCACCAGCCAGGTCAGCCAGTTTCGCTCATCGGAGATGTAGGGCATGAAATTTCGTCGTTAGTCGTCGGTCGTTAGTCGTTAGTCGTTGGTCGTTCGCGGACCAGTTGCTTCGAGCTTCGAGCCGCGAGCTTCGAGCAACCCTCTTGACTCCTTGCCTGCTCGTAGCCCGCAGCTCGTAGCTCGCAGCTTCTTTTATCCCGCCAGTTTTGAGATCATCGCGAACAACGGCATATACAGAGAAATCACTATGCCGCCGATGCTGATGCCGAGACAACCAATGATGATCGGCTCCAGCATGGCCAGCATGTCTTTGGTGGCGGCGTCGACTTCGTCTTCGTAGAAGTCCGCGATCTTCTGCAGCATGGAGTCCATAGCGCCGGTGGCTTCGCCAACGCCGATCATCTGAGTCACCATATTGGGGAAGACGCCGCATTCGCGCAGTGGATCGACGATGGTACGGCCTTCTTCGATCGCCTTGCGCACCTTCATCAGCGCTTCTTCGAGCACGGCGTTGCCCGAGGTGCGGGCGGTAATGGCCAAGCCCTCGAGTATAGGAACGCCGGAAGTAATGAGCGTGCCCAGGGTTCGGGTAAAACGGGCGACCGCGATCTTGCGCAGCAGCATGCCGAGGATGGGCAACTTGAGCAGCATGGCGTCGAAGTAATAGCGGCCACGCGGGTGCTTGCGAATCTGCTTGATACCGAAGACGGTGCCCACGCCACCCACGATAAAGAACCACCAGAAATGACCCACGAAGCTGCTGAGGCCGATGACCATGCGGGTCGCCAGCGGCAGCGCAACTCCCAATCCGACAAAGAGGTTGGCGAAGATCGGCACCACCCACTTGAGCAGCGCGCCCACGATCAGCACGGCGAGGGAGACGACGGCCACCGGATAGATCAACGCCGACTTCACAGCCGAGCGCAGCTTGACCGCCTTTTCCACATAGATCGCCAGGCGCTGCAGGATGAGGTCGAGAATACCGCCGGTCTCGCCCGCCTCGATCATGTTGGTCGTCAGATCGTCGAAGACGACGGGATGCTGGCGCATGGCATTGGCCAGCGTGGCCCCACCTTCGACGGTGGTCCGGACACTGAGCAGCGTCTTCTGAAAGCTGGGGTTCTCCTGGTTGGCGCCCAGAATCTCCAGACACTGCACCAGCGGCAGGCCGGCGTCAATCATGACGGAGAACTGGCGGAAGAACACCGCCACGTCCTTGACCTTGACCTTGCCACTACCAAAAGTGGGCAGGGAGAATTCCTTGCCCTTCTCCCGGATGCGGCCGGGCGTGATGCGTTCCTTCCGGAGCTGTGAGGCCAGTCCGTCCTTGGTGGAGGCTACGCGCTCTCCCTGAACTTTCTCGCCCGAAGCGCTCTTTCCCGAAAATGTAAAAACCGGCATGGTTGCTTCTCCTTAATTCTTGTTCCGCTAGCGTGGGCTGCCCATCCTGACGACCGCCCGCGCCTGCTTGTCTCTTCGTTAGTCTCTCTTCGTTAATCTCTCTTCCTATGTCTTGCGGCCCGCTGTGCTACTGGGCATTTCTCGGTGTCATCGCTTGGCCGGCGCAGCACCCTTGGCCATCGCAGCCGGAGTGCCGCCCCGGTTCATAAGGCCGGCGCCGCGCGCGATCATTTCCTGCAGTTCGTCCTGACTGCTGGAGCGCATCAGCGCCATTTCCAGTGTGATCTGCTTCTGGAAATACGCGGTGGCCAGCGCCTGGTTGAACGTCTGCATGCCGAACTTCTCTTGGCCCGACTGCATGGCGGAATAGATCTGGTGAATCTTGTCTTCGCGGATCAGGTTGCGCACCGCCGCATTGGGCACCAGGATCTCCATGCACATGGCGCGTCCCTTGCCGTCGATTTTAGGCAGCAGGCTTTGACACATGATGCCTTCGAGCACCAGCGAAAGCTGGGCGCGGATCTGCGACTGCTGGTGCGACGGGAACACGTCAATGACACGGTTGATGGTGGAGGATGCGGAATTGGTATGCAACGTACCGAAGGTGAGGTGGCCGGTTTCCGCGATACGCAGCGCCGACTCGATGGTCTCGAGGTCGCGCATTTCGCCGATCAGCACCACGTCCGGGTCTTCACGCAGCGCGGCGCGCAGGGCGTCGGTAAATCCCTTGGTGTCGGAGTGCACTTCGCGCTGGTTGACAATGCAGTTCTTGTTCATGTGCACGAACTCGATCGGGTCCTCGATGGTGAGGATGTGTTCGTGGCGCTCGGTATTGATCTTGTCGATCATGGCCGCCAGCGTGGTGGACTTGCCCGAGCCGGTCGGCCCGGTCACCAGCACCAGCCCACGCGGCTTGTCGCACATCTTGCTGACCACCGGAGGCAGGCCCAGCTGGTGAAACGACTTGATCTCGAACGGAATCAGACGGAAGACGCAAGCCGAAGCGCCGCGCTGGTTGAAGACGTTGGCACGGAAGCGAGCCAGGCCCTTCAGTCCGAAGGAGAAATCCAGTTCGAGGGTTTCTTCGAAACGGTGTTTCTGCGAATCGGTCATCACGCTGTAGGCCAGTTGCTTGGTCTCGGAGGGTGTCAACTGGGGCAGGTCGAGCGGCACCAGATGGCCGTGCACCCGGATTTGGGGCGGAGAGTTGGTGGTGATGTGGAGGTCGCTTCCATTCATCTCCAGCATGCGGCGGAGCAGATCGCTTAACGAGAGTGCCATAGTTTTTTCCGTTTCCTGTTGCAGTTTTCTGCTGCTCGTCGTTCGCTTTTCGCCTTTCGCAACGCTAAGCGTGCTCGCGAAACGGCGAACAGCGATCAGCGAACGACGTTTTTAGTGGATCGTTTCCCGAGCCACTTCTTCGAGTGTGGTCCAGCCTGCCGCGACCTTGATTAGCCCGCTGCGACGCAGGGTGATCATGCCGCGTTCAATCGCTTTCTTCTTCAGTTCCACCGCCGACGCGCCGACCAGAACCAGTTCCCGGATCTCGTCGTCCACTTCCATCACTTCGTACAAACCGGTGCGGCCCTTGTAGCCGGTCTTGTTGCAGGTGGTGCAGCCTTTGCCCTTCATGATCTGCACCGTCTTGGCCTCTTCGGGCGTGTAGCCTTCATCGATCAGGGCCTGCACCGGCATTTCGACCGGCTCGGCACAGTCCTTGCAGATCCGCCGGATCAGGCGCTGGGCACAGATCAGATGAACCGAAGTCGCCACCAGAAAGGGCTCGATGCCCATGTTCATGAGGCGCGTGATGGTTTCCGGCGCGCCATTGGTGTGCAGCGTGGACAACACGAGGTGCCCGGTAAGTGCCGCCTTGATGGCGATTTCCGCCGTTTCAAAGTCGCGAATCTCGCCCACCAGGATAATGTTCGGGTCCTGGCGCAGGAAGGCGCGCAGGGCCGCCGCAAAATTCAGGCCGATCTGCTCCTTCATCTGCACCTGGTTCACGCCTCCCAGTTGGAACTCAACCGGGTCTTCGGCGGTCATGATGTTGGTATCCGGCTGGTTCAGCCGCGAAATGGAAGAGTAGAGCGTGTTGGTCTTGCCCGATCCGGTCGGCCCCGTGACCAGTACCATGCCGTAGGGCTTCAGGATGGCCTTCTCGAATTTGACCAGCGACTCCGCTTCGAAGCCGAGTTTGGTCATGTCGAGGCGCAGGTTTTCCTTGTCCAGCAACCGGAGCACGATCTTCTCGCCCCACAGCGTGGGCAAAGTGGAGACGCGGAAATCGAGCTGCTTTTTCTTGCCGCCGATCTGCATCTTCAGCATGATGCGACCGTCTTGCGGCAGCCGCTTTTCGCTGATGTCGAGCTTGGCCATGATCTTGAGCCGCGAAGTGATGGCATCCTTCAGTTTCAGCGGCGGATTCATGATCAACTGCAGAACTCCGTCAATGCGGAAGCGGACGCGGAATTCCTTTTCGTAGGGCTCCATGTGAATGTCGCTGGCGCCGCGCTTCACCGCATCGGTGAGCACCAGGTTCACCAGCTTGACGATGGGAGCTTCATCGGCCGCTTTCTCCAGTTCCCGGAGTTCGAGTTCCTGCTCCTCGTTCTGCACCTCAATATCGGTGCCTTCGCCGGCGTCATTCATCGACTGCATGACCTGCTCGAGCTCTTCTTCTTTGGAAGTCCCGTAGGCCTTATCGATGCCCTCGATGATCGAGCTTTCCGAGGCTACGACCGGTTCGATGTTAAAGCCGGTCATGAACTTGATATCGTCCATGGCAAAGACGTTGGTGGGATCCACCATGGCGATGGTGAGCGAAGCGCCGACGCGGCTGAGCGGCAAAATCTGATAGCGCTTCGCGGTTTCGAAGGGAATCAGCTTGACCACGGCGGGGTCGATTTCAAAATAAGAAAGATTAATCGCGGGCACGCCGTACTGGCGCGAGAGAAAGTTGGTGACATCCTCATCCGAGAGGAAACCCAACTTCACCAGCGCCGAGGCGAGCCGGGAGTGCGACTCCTTCTGGAGCTTGGTCGCTTCTTCCAACTGCTCTGGGGTTATGACCTTTTCTTTGACGAGCAGGTCACCCAGCCGCTGAGACATATCTCTCCTGTATTCCCACCAAGTCCGAGTCAGTGCGAAGCCGCTGATTTCCGGGGGGATCAGCGCCGATACTTTCGCACTGACACAAATTGTCAACCCAATGGGAATTCCGCAAAAGTAACTTCGGTACATGGCTGAGGTAACCACAGGTGTTGAACCCGTGGAAGTTACTGAAAAGCGGGTTACGTTAGTTTCGCAGGTGTCGCAGATTTAGGTGGTTTCACGGGAAGCTAATGCAGAAATAGCACAGGGAGGCGAGTCAACTTAATTTGACTCGTCCAAGATGTGCTGGCGGATATATTCACCCAAGCCCTTGCCGCTGACCCTGAGCTTTCGTTTTGGCCTCTTGAAGCGGCTCTCCCGCGTCCCGAAGTCCATCACTCCGGGCATGTCCAGCATGCGCCTTAGCGCGGTGTCGTAGGACACATTTAAGATCGCGGCGACTTCAGATGGGCTGTAAAGTTTGTGCGGTTCCAAAACCTGAACGGTACGCGCCTTCACCTTGGCTTTCCAGCCGGGCTTGCGGTGGGTTCTGCGCGATAGCGCGGCCAAAACGATGGGTCCCACGGCCTTTACTATTCGCTCGCATTCTACGATCTCAGCCTGCTGGGTTCGCAATGCTTTGGCTAGCGACTCCAAGTGTTGTACGTTTGAAGTTTGCATGGTTCGTAGTTCGGCCGTCTCGTTCACCAGACTTGAGACTTCCTGCTCGCACTGGTTGCGGCTAGACCGAACCTTATTTATCAGTTCAGCAGTCGTGATGGCGCTCTGCGTGTCGGCTTCGGGCTGCATGTCCATGCGGCGCTATTTTAAAACATTCTTAACATTTTTGACCTCCTTCTTTTTGAGCGCTTTCACATGGTCTTAGAGTTTTTCCCACGAACGGGTTTTGGGAAATTTCCAGCGGCGTCTTCGCGCAGCCGCTCATTTCATTGTCCCCGCCGCAGCACCGCTTGTATTTCTTGCCGGAGTCGCAGGGACACGGATCGTTCCGCCCGAGTTTGGTTAAGACGCCGGAATCTGCACTGCTGATCATCGTGCTGCCCGCCACACACGTAAGCATCTGGCGACCGGATCGCCGTGCCCCATTTCTCGCCATCCATGAAAACTGACTTTCTGTTCCCTTCACGACAACTCCTCGGACGCAACCGCCGAAGAATCTGACTGCGATTATTGGTGGGCGGCTTCGTGGCCGGGGTGAAAAACAGGAGATCACATGAACAGATCAAACAAAGTTCCTACGCAATCGGATGCTCATGTTCGCAAACGCCGGGAACTACGCGAGAGCAAGCCCGTCAGGGAATGGACGGCCGAGGAACGCCGGGAAGCCTTCCTTGAGGGGCGCAGGATTGAACGCGAGAACGCCGAGGCGGGCATCGTGGAGAAATGGAAACTCTGTGAAACCTGCCATGACTACAAGCACGAGCGGGGTTCTAGCTGGTGCAAGGGCTGCATCGAGCAGATGCGGCAGTATGCGGATTGAGGACTCAAATGCACTACTGCGAAATGGAGCTGCAAGGCCCTGTGTTGGCGCTCTGTGACGAGCGAGCCTCCGTGAAGGTCGAAGGCCACTGGTTTTGCGAGTTTCACGCAAATGCCTTGCAACAGTATGAAGCACGCTGGTCAGGGATCAACTGGTTCCCAATAAGGTATACAGAGACCGAACAACAGCCTCATCCGATCGACGACGACGGCAGATTCTGGGACGATGGAGAGGAACAATAGCCTCCACGGAATGGCTGTTGGAAAGCGGGGTTTGCACTGGTGCAAGAAGTGCATCGAGCAGATGCGCCCGTATGCAGATTGAGTCGATGCCATCGGCACATTGGGTCGGCTCTTGCCCATCAGGATGAAACCACTTTCAGACGTAACCGGATTATGAGTGTAATCGCCTTCCATGAGAAGGCCGGTCGGAGTCAAGTGGGTTCTTTTGTTTTTTCGTTGGACAATGTTTTTTCTCCCCGCCGAGTTACTACTGTCGCCACCCTTCCATCCGCACTCTTCAAGGAGCGATTT
>Ga0208820_1001853_pt1 | contig 11061 bp, 6 predicted proteins | sample June2015DPH_16_5_FD_184713 | JGI IMG/M metagenome (GOLD analysis project Ga0208820, IMG submission 184713) | Peatland microbial communities from SPRUCE experiment site at the Marcell Experimental Forest, Minnesota, USA - June2015DPH_16_40... | ecosystem: Environmental > Terrestrial > Soil >...
CGCCGGACACCGCGACACACTCTTTCGCCCGCTGAAGGATTTGAGAGTCAACGACGAGATTCAGTTCACGACGCCGCGCGGCGATTTCAGGTATGAAGTCGAATCGCTCAGGATCGTGGACCCGGACGATACAGGAGTACTCGCTCCGTCAGGCGAAAACGTGCTGACGTTGGTGACCTGCTACCCTTTCTACTACGTCGGGCCGGCACCCAAGCGTTGGATCGTGAGGGCCAGGCAGGTGTCACCGCCGACGCTGGCGCGAGTAACTGTGGAATGATGAGGAGAGGCCAGTCATGCTTGGTCCACTGGGAGTAAGTCTGGAAAACGCTTCGGTTGTTCGCACCGCCCTAATCCTTGTCATTGAAGACAACGACTCGGACGTGTTTCTGCTCGAACGGGCCCTGAATAAGCAGGATTTCCGATTTGAACTGGTTCATCTGCTGAACGGAGGCGAAGCCCTGGCTTTCATCCGCAGGCAGGGGGCCTACGCGGACGCCGCAATTCCAGACTTAATCCTGCTAGACTTGAACCTGTCCAAGTATTCCGGCGAAGACATCTTGCGCGAGATCCGAAGCGCCACACACCTCGGCGGCGTTCCCGTTTGCGTGTGGAGTTCTTCCCGATCCCCACGAGACGAGGCCCTGCTGAAAGACCTCGGAGTTCGCCAATTCATCACCAAGCCTTCCGGTCTGGATCAATTCATGGAAATCGGCAAGATTCTCAAGGATCTGCTCGCGGCTCCCAAAGCCAGATGACGGAGCTACAATTCAGTCAGTTGGCTCGCCCGCTGTGGCGACCAGGCACCGGCGCCTATCCGGGCGCGAGAATGGCACGCCGCGTGCTAGTGAGTCGCTTTAGCATTTCAGTAATAACGGCTGTTCGTCCGATGAAGAAAGGTAGTGGTGGGGTGTGGTAGAGAAGACCGGCAGTCGTCGGCCACCAAGGGTTGCGCGTTCGCTGCGTGCGCCTGACTCGCCCCGTCCCAAGCGACGAACGGCCGCGACAGGGAAGACCTCAGCGGCAGCCGTAAGCACCGCTACTGCGGAGGCTCTCGTGCGGCCACCCGCCGAGGATCACACCGCAGACAGTTCACTCCTCTTCATCGTTGGCGTGGGAGCCTCCGCCGGCGGGCTGGAGGCGTTCACGGAGTTGCTCAGCCATCTGCCGGACGACACCGGCATGGCGTTCGTGCTGATTCAGCATCTCGATCCAAGTCACGAGAGCCATCTGGCGGAACTGCTTTCTAAAGCCAGCAAAATGCTCGTCTCTGAAGTAAAAGGCGAGACTCGCGCCAAGGCCAATCATGTCTATGTGATTCCGCCACGGTGCAATTTGGGCATTTCCGATGGAGTCCTTCGGACACCGCCCCGGCCGGACACCGGCCGCAACATGCCGATCGACTCTTTTCTCCGCGCCCTGGCGGCAGACCGCGGCAGCAAGGCCGCCGGCGTCGTTCTGTCGGGAACCGCATCGGATGGGACGCAGGGCCTTCAGGCGATTAAGGCTGCGGGCGGCATCACTTTCGCTCAGGAAATGGGAACCGCGAAGTTCGACGGCATGCCGGGAAGCGCCATCGCCGCCGGTGCGGCCGATTTTGTGCTGCCGCCGGCCGGAATCGCGCGGCAATTGGTGGCCATCGCGCGCGATTTTCAGATCCCGGCCGATTCTCGGGAGCCGGCTGAGCCGCCGGGGGATCTGGAACTGGCCAAGGTACTCCGGTTGGTGCGCAACGCTACCGGAGTGGACTTCACGCACTACAAGCACGGCACGCTCGCGCGGCGCATCAAGCGGCGCATGTCCCTCCGCGGATTCGAAACACTGGAAGACTACAGCCGGGATCTCGAACAGAACCGCGAGGAAGCAAACGCGCTGTGCGAGAACTGTCTGATTACCGTCACTGCGTTCTTCCGGGAACCAGCGGTCTTCGAGGAACTGAAGAAGAAGGTGTTCCCCGCTCTGGTTGAGAACAGAGGGCCCAAGGATCCGATCCGCATTTGGGTACCTGGATGCGCCACGGGCGAGGAGGCCTATTCGATCGCCATCTGCCTGATGGAATTCCTGGACGACGCGAAAGCGAGCCTACCGTTCGAGATTTTCGCCACCGATATCAGCGAAACGGCGATCGAGAAAGCCCGCTCCGGCACATACACAGGCGCCGCGTTGGCCCATGTTTCGGCGCAGCGATTGGCGCGGTTCTTCAAGCGAACGGAACGCGGGTACCAGGTTGCGAAGATCGTCCGTGACGTGTGTGTTTTTGCCAGGCACAACCTGGCGCAGGATCCCCCTTTCTCCAAACTGGACCTCATCAGTTGCTGTAACGTGCTCATCTACCTGGGAGACGTTTTGCAACGCAAGGTGTGGTCGATCCTGCAGTACGCCCTCAAGCCAACCGGCTTTCTGGTGCTCGGTCCATCGGAGAGCGTCGGCACGCTTTCCGAGTCATTTCATCAAGTGGAGAAGACCCACAAGATCTATTGCATGCGGCCGGCCGTCGGCACGCCGGCGCTGCCCTTAAGCGAAGGCCGCCGAAGCGAAGGCCGGATCGAACTCCGCGAGAGAACTGCCGACGGCCGAACCGGGCCGGACGTGCTGAAAGAAGCGGACCGGTTAGTGCTGTCCGAACATGGCCCACCCGGCGCCATCATTGACGATCGCATGAACATCGTTCAGGTCCGGGGCCGCACCTCTCCGTATCTCGAGCTTTCGCCTGGCGAGCCGACGCAGAATCTTCTCAAGCTGGCGCGCGAAGGCTTGATCGCGGGTCTGGGTAAGGCCATCCGAACTGCCCGGCAAAGGAACGCCGTCGCCAGAGAAGACGGCTTCCGGATCGAAGACGGGGGCCAGTTTAAAGACGTCACCATCAAGGTAACCCCGTTCCGGGGCTCGTCCTCTTCCAAGGAACGCTATTTCCTGGTGCTGTTCGAGGACGCCGCGCCGGGCGGCGGCCCAGCGGCGCCGCAGAAGCCCGCCACACAGGACAACCGGGGAAGCGCCCGGCTGCAACGCGAGCTTATAGCAACCAAAGAGTATCTGCGATCGGTCGTCGAAGATAACGCAACCACGCTGGAAGAACTCAGGGCGGCGAACGAAGAGGCGCAGGCCGGCAACGAGGAGTTGGAAACCGCGCAGGAAGAGCTGGAATCGGCCAACGAAGAGCTGAACACGCTGAACGAAGAGCTGAAGGTCAGCAACGTGGAATTCAGCAAAGTCAACCGGGATCTGACCAATCTTCTCGAGAGCATCAGCATACCCCTTGTCATGGTCGGGCGAGATCTGCGCATCCGTCGCTTTACGCGCGCCATTGAACCTATGTTGAATCTGATCGCCTCCGATGTCGGACGGTCGATCACCGACCTTCGGCCTCAAATGGAACTGCCCGATCTGCGGCGGTTGCTGTTGGACGCCATGGAGGGCGGCAGCCGGCAACCGCGCGATATCCGCGACTCACACGGCCGCTGGTACTCGCTACGCATCCTCCCGTCCCTCGGACCGGATGGCAAGACCGACGGCGCCGTGCTGATGTTGATCGATATCGATGCCGCCAAGCGCGGTCTTGACTTCGCCGAGGCTATTGTGGAAACAGTGCGGGAGCCTTTGGTGATCCTCAACCAGAACCTGCAAGTTATAAAGGCGAACAAGACGTTTTACGAAACCTTCCGGGCCGCGCGGGCGGAGACGGAAAATCACCTTATTTACGACCTCGGGAACGGGCAATGGAATATTCCGAAACTGCGTGAGCTGCTGGAGAATATTCTTCCCGCGCACGCAACGTTCCGTGATTTCGAGGTGACGCACGACTTTGAACATGTCGGACGGAAGGTGATGTTGCTCAACGCCAGCGAGATCTACAATCCGAATGCGCAGGCGCGGACGATCCTTTTGGCGATTGAGGACGCAACGGACCGCAAACAGGCTGAGGAAGCGCTCCGGACCACCAATGCCGAGCTGCAGAATTTTGCCTATGCGCTCACCCACGACTTGCAGGAACCTCTGCGGATGGTTGTGAACTTTACCGAGCTCTTGGGACGGGAGTACGCGGGAAAACTAGGCGGAGAAGCGGACAAATTCATCGCATACTCCGTGGACGGGGCCCTGAGGATAGAGGCCCTGCTGAAAGCCCTACTCACCTATTGGGAGGTCAACGGGCGGGAACACGACAGCTTCGCCTCGGTCGATTGCACCGCTGTCCTCGACAAAGCGCTGTTGAACCTCCAGGCGGCCATCGCGGAGAGTGGCGCCATCGTAACCTCCGGTCCACTGCCAACTGTGGTAGCCGAAGAGGTCATGCTGATACAGCTTTTCCAGAACCTCATTTCCAATTCGATCAAGTACAGAGGCGAGGAGGCTCCGAAAATCCACGTCTCTGCGGAAAGAGACGGAGAAGGGTGGCTGTTTGCGGTGCGGGACAACGGAATCGGTATCGATCCGCAAGACGCTGGCAGGGTGTTCGGCATGTTCAGACGCTTGCATGGAAACGAAATTTCCGGTACCGGCATTGGGCTTGCACTTTGTAAGAAGATCGTCGAGCGCAAGGGCGGAAGAATTTGGGTGGAATCGGAAGCAGGGAGGGGCGCTACGTTCAAGTTTACAATGCTCCCCCGCACAGCACCCGGACCGCGGCTCGTTGACTGAAGATGGGCAACTCTGTTCAAGACCGCGCGGAAGGCGAAATCGAGCGCTTGCTCAAGGCGCTGGACGACGAAACACAGGCGTGCCTCGATGTCCAGCGGAAGTTGGACCGGGCGAACGCGGAATTTGACGAGTTTGTCTCCATGGCGGCGCACAACCTGCGCGAGTCTCTCCGGGATGTGGCCTCATTCAGTCAACTCATGGCCGAGAACTACTCCGGCCGCCTCGATTCCGACGCGGGCGCATTCCTCGAGCGCATCCGGGACGGTGCGGCATGCATGCAGTCGCTGCTCGCCGACATGGTGGACTACTGGGCCACCGGCAATGGCGGCCGGCAGTCCTCCCAGACGGACATGGAAGCGGTCCTTCGCCAGGCGCTCCTCGCGACGGACAAGCAGATCTCGGAACGGAGCGCAGTCGTCACCCATGACCCTTTGCCAAAGGTGTGTGGAGACTTCGAAACACTGACCAAGGTCCTGCACCATTTGATTCGAAATGCCATCCAATACTGCGGCACGCCTTCTCCGCGCGTTCACATTTCAGCCAGGCGGGCGAATGTCGATTGGGTGTTTTCCGTCGAAGACAACGGCCCTGGTATAGATGCGGCATTCCAGGGCCGCGTATTCGGGGTGTTCAAGCGCCTGCACGGAAAAGAACACCCCGGGAACGGACTTGGACTCGCGTTCTGCAAGAGGGCCATCGAATCGCAAGGCGGTCGAATCTGGGTGGAATCGACTCCCGGGACGGGATCGACATTTTATTTCACTCTCCGGCCGGCCGATTAACATTCTCGGATCGCCGCTGCCATGGCGACTCCCCGTTCGTTTCGTCGGCGTAAGACCTCCTGATTTCCACCATTGAGCGAAATGCCTGCTCGTCCGGCGCGTGACCCCAAGGGATGTGGTTGGATACTTACCGTGGAGCTATGCAAAAGAGTGCACTTCGGTGCAGGTTTTGCCGGTGCCCGCGCGAGCCGGCTTATGACGTATTGGGTGATTGCGCGTGGCCACCCACGTGCACTGCTAACACTCGAAGAGCGCTGAAGATATGTCCAAATGGCTCGAGAATGGGAGAGCGTGTTATGTTTCCTAGACGGTTGATCGGATTGGTTTTTGCAGGTGCGCTGGCCCTCAGCCCGCTGGCGGCTGAAGTTGTGGTTCGCATCGCGCCACCTCGTATCGTAGTCGAGGATCGGGGTCGCCCACCGAGCCCCAACCATGTGTGGATTTCCGGGTACCATCGCTGGGATGGCAACGCTTACGCCTGGACCCCGGGAAGGTGGGAACAGCCTCCACGGCCGCATGCCCGTTGGGAAGCGCATCACTGGGTTCACCGCCACGGCGGCTGGGTTCTAGTGGAGGGGCGCTGGCGCTAGGTCGGCTTCACAGCCAACCTCACATGCCGGTGGACGGCGCCACCGGCGTGTTCTTCAAATCGGCCTTGCTCTGCGCCGGCCGATGCTCACTCTGCCGGCGCAAGTTGTGGAGGACCCAGGCCTCGCATTTGGCTGTGCGATAGTTCGCCCGTTTTGTTCAAAGCAGGCTCGGGGCCAACGACGGTGATTCGGTTTGCATTTTCGGTGATGCTTCTCTGCCAGGCGCACGGTTATGCGCAACTGGGGCTGCAGCCGCCATGCGGAGAGGAACCCGTTCCGCCCTATCCTGCTCTTGACAGTTCGCCCAACGTGAAGTTTTGGAGTGAATCCGATTTCGGCCACGATTGGAGACCACCCGCATGCACCGGTTGGACTGAAGTTGGCTTCTCCACGATGACCACCACAGTCGCGCGGTTTCGTTGTACCTCGGGAGAAGAGGGCTTGCGGCGGCATATCGGGGCAATTTCAGAGCTCGCGGGCATGTCCTACTGGTCGACTACTCACCAACAATGGCGCACGCTGATTTTGGACGCCTACGCCTTGACCGCTTCGCAACCTCCTCAACGCCGCGAAGACTTCACTCCCGGCGAGGTGCAGCAAGACAAGGTGCTCTATCTGGAGCAGGTTGACAACCTCTCCGGCAAAGCCATCTACCGGATGCGCATTACAGAGGCTTCGGCGAACCGGCTCGTCTTCGATGTCGAGAACGTCAGCCTCATGCGCTATTCCTTTGTGACGCTCTTCCACCCGGGTGATGTGCAGTCGGTCTATTTTCTGGACCGCGAATCCGATAACGTTTGGCGCTACTATAGCATCGCGCGCACCGGACGGAACGCGAGCCGCCTGGCCACGGGACATGAGTCATCCTCGATCAATCGGGCTGTTGCATTCTATCGCTCCCTGGTCGGAATTCCCACTGACCAGGAGCCGCCGGCGGCGCGGTGAAGGCATCCGCCATCCGGGAAACGAGCAGCAACTTGTGCGCTCGGCCTCGCGAGCGTCGAACTCCGAGCCTGCGTCACTAACGAAGAGGCGCTCCCGCCGCGGTAAGCGCCGTCGGATGTTGCAGGTCTGAGTTCACGGATTGCAATTGACCGAGTTCCAGAAGCACCCGGGCCCACTCGTTGCCGTTGGTCTTGGTCGAAATCGGAAGGTCCAGATCATGGTAGAAAGCAAGAATATCGCTTCGGAGTTCTTGCGGCAGTTCCGTGTAGTGGCCCTTTAGCTTGTCAAGTAGCTCCGCGTAAGTGACATCCGTCAATCTATACTTGCCTGCCGGAGTGAGCTCCCCCACGTCAAGATTGTCATTCGGCAGCTTAAGGTCGCCCGCATTCTGTTCCGAAAGCAGGTCACAATAATGGCCAATCGTCGAATTGAAGCTGGCCATGTACATCTTCTCGGTCTCCGGCGTCAGCCTCTTGAATGACAGCGCTCGAAACGGGCCCACCTTTGGCACGATGCGAAATACAGATGCCAGGAATTTCGACCGGATCCCAGGCTGGCTATAGGTGGCGCCCCAGGTTTTTTCGTAGCTCGAACGAGACAAATTGTAGAGGAAAGTCTTACGCGTGACGCTGGGAGATTCTTGTCTGATTTCCTCTTTCTTGAGTTGCCATGCAACTCTCGTGATAGCCGGAAGAACCGTACCCACCGCCCGGCGATACGATCCGATGGTGAGATCGACATCCATGAATACTCTTTCCAGCGTCATTCCATAGGTGTCCTGAAAGGCACGATCGAGCAGGGGTTTGGCCACTTCAAAACCGATGAAGTCTTTGTATGCAGCCGAAGCGTAGCGGCTCTTGGCCGCCTGATAAACATCAAAAGCGAACTCCGTCTCATAGTGGGCAGCCGGATTGTCGGCATACGTCACCAGTTTTCCGAACTTGAGTTTCAGCTTTGGGTAGAACAAAGGAACTGCCCGGTTAACGGCCATTGAGTGGCCATTGTTGTCGGCGGCATAATGCGACAATGCCCCCAGGGCGAAAGCGTATTCATTGAGGTCTTGCGACTCGCGGATCAGGTTAAGCACGAAATCTCCGCTCCGGACGTAATGCGCCAGGTTGCTGAAGAACTTGCTGCCGAAAGGGTAGTACCCCAAATCCTGAATAATGCACCCGCCGTAGGCGAATGCGTGCGCTTGCTTCAACTCGTCCGCGGTGGCGGCCGGGAATCGTTTCAGCAGTAGCGGTTTGATCGCGCTGTCCCAGGTGGAATCGATAATGGCTTCATGGGTGAGAACGGAATAGGCAGATGCCGTTGAGACCGAGAAAAGGAGCAGCAGCCCAAGACCGGTTGCGTGCCGAAGTGCGCGGCGCCGGGCCATTGCCTCAAGTAGTGTCATAACTCTCCTTACCGGAGATTCTGTGGATGAATGAGGCACGTTGGTGACCACCGCAGCCTGCTCGCACTCTCCTGGCGTAAGTGGCCTCTCCGTCTGCCTCCGGTTGACCGGGCAGAACCGGCGCCGCCGATCGCAGGTCGGCAAATTTGACGCTCCATGTGCAAGCTTTGCACCTCGGCTCCGAATTTCCGCTAACCCGCGCGTCCGGCCATCGGCAACGGCCTTCAAACAGCAGGGGTTCTGCTTTGGGCCATCCCGTGCAAAGAATCGTAGGCAAGTCGACGCACGAAAGGCGACCGTCATGAAGATAACAGCTAGCGAGAACTGCGGGGTCAAAGAGACCCTCGAACAAAAACAGGCTGAACTGGCATGGGTCTTGCGAGCGCGGGACGGCATTGCCATCGAGAAGAGCGCGGACCAAATGGACGAGATTCAGTATGCGACGGAACGAGATCTGGCGATTCGGAACGTCGATCGCGACTCCGCCCTGTTGCGTCAGGTGAAAGCCGCATTGCGGCGGATTCACGACGGTAGCTTTGGAACCTGCATTGACTGCGAATACGCGATCAGTCCAAAACGCCTCGCAGCCGTGCCATGGGCGACGCGCTGCATCCAGTGCCAGGAAGCTGCCGAGCGGGAACGGCAGGAGTCAACGGATGGGAGCGAGGCTCTGGTCAATGCCGCGTGAGTGGCAGTCTTGGTTGCTCGTCGATCGCCGTTAGATGCGCCGCCCGTCATTGCGATGGCAAAGAGCCGAAGAAAGTGGGTCAGTTTGTGAAAACAGCCTCCAGCGTTCGAACCATCGCGTTTCTCGGCGACTACTTGCCACGTAAATGCGGCATCGCCACGTTTACGTCCGACCTGCTGGGAGCCGTGGCGGAGCGCCATCCGCAAAGCCGCTGCTTCGCGGTCCCGGTCAATGACATTGAGGGATGCTATCAGTATTCCGACGTCGTCCGCTTCGAGATTGAGGAACAGGATCTGGGATCTTACCGGCGCGCCGCCGACTTCTTGAACTCAAGCGACGTGGACACTGTCTCGGTCCAGCACGAGTTCGGAATTTTCGGCGGCCCCGCTGGCAGTCATCTATTGGCGTTGCTGCGCGAATTGGCGGCGCCGGTCGTCACCACGCTCCACACCGTTCTCCGCGCGCCGAACGCCGACCAGCGGCGCGTGATGCAGGAATTGCTCGCGCGCTCAACCCGGCTGGTCGTCATGACGGAGCGGGGGCAATCGATCTTGCAGGAGGTTTACCACGTGCCGGCGGCCAAGATCGATCTCATCCCTCATGGTATTCCCGACGTGCCCTTCTTCGCCCCGGATTATTACAAAGGCCAGTTCGGCGTGACCGGCAAGAAGGTGTTGCTGACGTTCGGGCTGCTTTCGCCGAACAAGGGGATTGAGAATGTGCTCCATGCTCTCCCGGATGTGGTGGCGGAGTTTCCCGACGTCGTCTATATCCTGCTGGGCGCCACGCACCCCAACGAGTTGCGCGCGAGGGGTGAAGCTTACCGCCTCGGTCTCGAGGCCATCGCTAAGAAGAACAGACTCGAAAACCATGTCATCTTTCACAACCGCTTCGTGGAGCTAAAGGAACTGACCGAGTTCATTGGTGCGGCGGATCTTTACATTACTCCTTATCTGGATGAAGGCCAGATTACATCGGGAACATTAGCTTACGCCTTTGGCGCGGGCAAAGCCGTGATCTCGACACCGTACTGGCATGCTGCCGAATTGTTGAGGGACCAGCGTGGAGTGTTGGTGCCATTTGCAGACCCGAAAGCGATTGCGCGCGAGGTGAGCGGGTTGTTACGCGATGAAGCGCGCCGCAACGCCATGAGCGATAATGCCTACAAGTTGGGCCGCGAAATGGTGTGGAGCAACACAGCGCGCCTGTACATGCGCTCCTTTGAAGCGGCACGACGCCAGGCGGAAACAGCGCCTCGCGAATCTGTTGCCGCCAGGGTGTCCGGCCATCGGCCGCATGAATCGCCGGAGTTGAACCTGGATCATCTTTACCGTATGACCGATTCGACCGGCATTTTCCAGCACGCGAGCTTCACTGCGCCGAATCTGTCGGAAGGCTACTGCACCGACGACAATGCCCGCGCACTCATTCTGGCGGTGCTGCTGGGCCAGTTGGAAGAAGCTCCCAAGCGCGTCCGGGCGCTGGCCACCACCTATGCCGCGTTCCTGAAGGACGCTTTCAATCCAAAGGCGAGACGTTTCCACAACTTTCTTAGTGCTAACCGCCGTTGGCTGGATGAACAGGGATCCGAAGATTCTCATGGCCGTGCGATTTGGGCGCTGGGCACCGCGGTGGGGCGCTCGCCGCATTGGAGTTCCCAGGTGATGGCCGAACAACTCTTCACGCAGGCGTTGCCGGTCGTGTTGGACTTCACTTCGCCGCGCGCTTGGGCATTCACCCTGATTGGCATTCACGAATACCTGCGCCGCATGAAGGGTGACCGGCTGGCTTTCGATGTCCGCGAAGAGTTGACCGCCCGGCTGGTGGCGATCTTCGACAAAGTCGCCCAGCCCGGCTGGTCCTGGTTTGAAGAGGGGTTGACTTATGACAATGCGAAGCTGGCTCACGCTCTGATTGTCAGTGGACGCGCCACCGGACGAAGGAGCGTGTACGAGCGAGGCATACGGGCGCTGCGTTGGCTGGTGGGCGTACAGACCTCACAGCATGGTCAATTGCGGCCCATTG
>Ga0208820_1001854_pt1 | contig 11059 bp, 9 predicted proteins | sample June2015DPH_16_5_FD_184713 | JGI IMG/M metagenome (GOLD analysis project Ga0208820, IMG submission 184713) | Peatland microbial communities from SPRUCE experiment site at the Marcell Experimental Forest, Minnesota, USA - June2015DPH_16_40... | ecosystem: Environmental > Terrestrial > Soil >...
CACCGGCCACATCCTCTTTGCTCCCACTCTTTCGCAGCTTCCCCCTGCGAACTCCTGCCTCTCCGGGCAGGTCAATGATTTTACGCCAGATGGCCCGGATTTAGACCTTAACTTTTTCCTTCGGCTGCGCCGGGCCGCTACCCGACCGCATCGGAATGGCCATCGGCTTCTTGCCTCGCCCGCCCCGCCAATCCTGGTACGCCACCAGAATCGGGGCGGCAATCGCGATCGAGGAATAAGTCCCGATGAGGATTCCGATGACCAGGGCGAAGCTGAATCCATGCAGCACCTCGCCGCCGAAAAGGAACAGCGCAAGCACCGTAAGGAAGGTCAGCCCCGCAGTCAAGATCGTTCGGCTCAAAGTCTGATTAATGCTTTTGTTGACAATGTCCGCCAGCTTTTCCCGCCGCAGCAGCTTGATGTTCTCCCGTATGCGGTCAAACACCACGATGGTGTCGTTATTGGAGTATCCGATCAAGGTCAAGATGGCGGCGATCACGGTCAGTGAAATTTCCCAGTTCAAAAGCGAGAAGGCGCCGACCGTAATCAGAGTGTCGTGGAAAACCGTCAACACGGCGGCGACCCCGTAGATCCACTCGAAGCGGAACCCCAGGTAGATCAGCATTCCCCCCAGCGAATAAAGGGTGGCCAGGATAGCTTGCTTGCGCAGTTGCTGCCCCACTTGCGGGCCGACGATCTCGACGTTGCGGATACCAAAGTCCGAGACGTAGAAGTTGTCCTGGAGCGAGGCGACGACAGCAGGATCGGCCACACTCTTCAGCTCATCATTAGAAATGGAACCGAGCACGCCGCTTTTCGTCTTGTCGCGATAGTTGACAATCGCCTGAGCTATCGCCGTGTAGCGAGGGTTAGCCTCGCTGCCCGATCCCAAGTGGAGCGGGTCCTTCTCCAGAAGATAATTCGCGACCGTCAACGAACTCGAGTTGTTGAGGTCCTGCTTGCCCGGGGCGGCGTGACTTTCGAGCGCCTGCAGGATCTGGATTTTACCCTTGTCGAGAGCCTGTTCGCTGGTCTCCTGAATATCGAGGGCGATCAGCACTTCGTTAATGCCGGGCTGGCCGTACCTCTGAACGCGGGCGTTCTTCAAGCCGGCGCGCTCGATCTCCGAGTGGATGGCGGACGGATCGGGAGTATGCGCATACTTCACGTAGACCAGCGTCCCGCCGCGGAAATCGACGCCCAGCGGGATGCCGTGCCAGAACGCCATGGAAAGCACTCCAGCCACGCTGAAGATCAGCGAGAAGGTCAGGAAGTACCACTTCTTCCCGAGGAAATCGATATTCGTGTCTCTAAAGAATTCCACGCTGCGTACGATCCCTTCAAAATCGACTGTTCGCTGTTCGTCGTTCGCTATTCGCTGTTTCGCCTGTCAGGCGTTCGCGCGAACAGCGAATAGCGAACGACGAACAGCATCTTCTAAATACTCAACGCTTCTCCGCGCTGCTTCCTGCTCAGCACCCAATCGAAAATCACGCGCGATACAAACACCGCCGTAAACAGGTTTGCCGCCAGACCGAACACCAGCGTCGTGGCAAAACCCTTGACCGGCCCGGTACCGAAGATGAACAGAATCGCGGCCGAAACAATGGTCGTGACGTGGGTATCGACGATGGTGATCCAGGCATGGCTGAATCCCTGCTCCACCGCCGAGGGCGGCGTCTTGCCGTTTCTCAGCTCTTCCCGGATGCGCTCAAAAATCAGCACATTCGAATCCACCCCCATGCCCACCGTCAGGATGACGCCGGCAATGCCCGGCAGCGTCAGCACCGCTCCGAAGTAGCCCATAAACCCGAGCAGTATCACCAGGTTCAGGATCAGCGCAATATCGGCATTCACGCCCGCCCAGCGGTAGTAAATCAGCATGAAGATGAGCACAGCAAGCATGCCGACCATGGCCGCCCGAACCCCGGAACGAATCGAATCGGCGCCCAGCGACGGCCCCACCGTGCGCTCTTCCAGGTACTTGATGCCGGCCGGCAGCGCGCCCGAACGCAATGTCATCGAAAGGTCCTGCGTCTCTTGCTGGGTAAACCGCCCGTTGATGACGCCGGTGTCGTGAATGGCTTCTTTGATCACCGCCACTTCCTGCACCTTGTTGTCGAGCACCACCGCCAGGTAGTCGCCGACATGGGCCGAAGTGAAAGAATAGAACTTGCGCCCACCCTCAGCGGTGAGGATAAACCGAACCGCCGGCTGCCCATTTTCATCGTTGGACGGTTCCGCGGTGCGAAGATCGCGACCGGTCACGGCCGAGGCGCGAGAGATTATGTACCACTGTTCGCCGCTTTCGCTGTTGCGCGAGCCAATGCTCCTACCTTGCATCAGGACAGTATCCGGAGGCAGCACCCCGCCGTGCTCCTGTAAGGCCGACTGCTCGCTCGAATACGGCCCGCCCAGCGATTGCTTGATTTCGAGCATCGCCGTGGACTGCATGATTTCCTTCACCCGCGCCGGATCGTCCACGCCCGGAAGTTGCACTAGGATCTGGTACTGGCCCAGGCCGTGCTCTTGGATCACCGGTTCGCTCACGCCGAGTTGGTCGATTCGATTGCGGATGGTCTCGATGGCCTGGGCGACCGCGCGGTTCTTCAAGTCGGCCAGGTTTTGGCCCTTCATCGAAATCGTCCAGGAATTTTCCGCGCCCGAACTGGCGTCGTAATCCGGCAGCCGGTCGGCAATAATGTTCTTGAAATCGCTGGCCTGATCCGGAGGAACGCCTTTGACCACGATCATTTCCGGATGGTTCACCGGATCGGGCTTGGTGATCTCGGCGTAACTGATCTTGTGCGTCCGCAAGTCTTCCTTGAGGCGCGCAAGCGCGTTGTCGGAATCGACGTTGACCGCGTCGTTGACCTGCACCTGAAGGATCAGGTGCGTCCCGCCTCGCAGGTCGAGGCCCAAATGAATGCGGTCGGTGATCGATGCCAGCATCCCCCTGCCCGACCAGTCCTTCGGAATACCGAAGATGCCGAACAGGAAGAAAACCAGAAGCCCGAGAATGACTACCAACTTCCAGCTGAGATTCTTATTCATGAAAAACCGTACCAAGAGCGCTTCGAGCTGCGAGCCGCGAGCTAAAAACAACCTCTGAAGCGATTGCTCGAAGCCCGCAGCTCGAAGCTCTAAGCTTTAAGACTTTCCTTCTTCCGCCGTCGTCACCGATACCACCGATGCGCGGCTGATTTCGAGCTTCAGATTGTCGGGCGGCACGCGCAAGACCAGCGCATCGTCCTTGAGGCTGACGATCGTCCCGCGCAAGCCTCCGCTGGTGACGATCCTATCCCCGTTTTTCAACTCGCCCAGCATGGCCTGCCACTTCTTCTGCTTCCGCTGCTGCGGCAGAATCAGCAGGAAGTAAAAAATAGCAAAAATAAACAGCAGCGGCGCCAGCCCGAGCAGACTTGTGCCCCCGGGTAGTTGCAACCAAAACGCCAATCCGCCAGTCACACCAGACGATATGCCAGGCAAAATGTTTTCCACCCCCAAGTCGATCCTGTGGAACGAAATATGTGACGCAATACCCGATTAAAACCGCAGCCGCCCAATCCGCCCCCTTCGGGCCAGTCGAGCGCAACTCGGCACAAGTTTGCTTCTTTCGCCGCTGAACTTTCCCTGCTTAGCTTTGGGAATTCTTTTCTTCTTTGGCCGGAGGATCCTACAACTTGCAGGCTAGAACCGGCGATGCCGCACTCCGGTTTCGATCGGTACGGCACAGAAAGAAACGTACCTTATCCCCAAGTTAAATAGAATGCCGGACGGCTAGCAACGTGTCAAGGACACCACGCCGAATTTACAGGCGACAGCTATCGGTGGAGAGCCGGGCGCCCCCGCCCGGCTGAACCGGCGAGGCGACGCTCGTTCCTCCGCATGAATCATCGCGTAGTCACGGCACGAGCGGCGTTGCCCGCCCGTATCCACGCCCGAACGGTTCGCATGGTGGCCAGGTAATAGTGCAGGTTGTGCACCGTATTCAAAACCTGCGCCAGCAGTTCGTTCGCGGCGTAAAGATGGCGCAGGTAGGCCCGTGAATAACGCTGGCAGACGCGGCAGTCGCAGCCGGCATCGAGCGCGCTTTCGTCCTGCGCGTACCGCGCCTGCTTGATCGAAACCTTGCCTTCGGAAGTAAACAGCAATCCATGGCGGGCGGCGCGGGTAGGAAGCACGCAATCCATCATGTCCACGCCCGACTGCGCGTACTGGGCGATCTCTTCCGGAGTGCCGACCCCCATCAGATAACGCGGCTGGTTGCAGGGAAGATGCTCAAGCGTGGATAAGACGATGTCGCGAGTAAGCTCGCGAGGTTCGCCCACGCTAAGGCCGCCGATAGCATACCCAGGAAAGCCGATGTCGATAGTCCGTCCGGCCGACTCGCGACGCAGCTCAAGGTCCATTCCGCCCTGCACAATACCAAATAACGCCTGCGTAGCCTCAACTGCCTGAGTCGCCCGCGCCCGCGTATGGGCGGACGCCCTCGTCCGCCCAGCGGAGCGAAGCTCCGCAGCCTCTGTGCGCGCCCAAGGCACCTCGTGCTTGTGCTCCTCAAAATAACTCTTGCAGCGCTCAGCCCAGCGCAGCGTCAATTCCATCGAGTCACGCGCACGTTGAGCCCCGGCCGGATACTCCGTGCATTCGTCGAGGGCCATAATGATGTCGGCTCCCAGCCCGATCTGCGCCTCCATGGCTTTTTCGGGACTCAGGAAGTGCGGGGAGCCGTCCAGGTGCGAGCGGAACGCCACGCCCTCTTCGCTGACCTTGCGGAGATCGTTCAGGCTGAAAACCTGGAAGCCGCCCGAGTCGGTGAGGATAGCTCGATCCCACGACATGAACCGGTGCAGCCCGCCCATCTGGCGAATCGTTTCAACCCCAGGACGCAAATAAAGATGATAGGTATTGCCCAGCAGAATCTGGACGTCAAGATCTTCGAGCACATCCTGCGAGACGCCCTTGACGGAAGCCAGGGTTCCGACCGGCATGAACACAGGCGTCTCCACCTCTCCGTGAGGAGTGATCAGCTTGCCGGCACGGGCGGACCCGCGCGTAGCGTCAATCTGCAGGCGAACAGCCACCGGAGGATTCTAACGTAGAGACGGGGCTTGCCCCGTCTTCTGTGCGCGGCGCTCGCAATATCGGGGTGCGGCTCGTGTGGGGACGGGCGCCTCGCCCGTCCAAGCAGAGCGCAGCGATGCTCGTGTAGGGCGGACACTCTTGTCCGCCAGCCGAGCGCAGCTCGGCAGCCTTCCGGGATGCCAACTCATTTCAGAATTACACCGATCGAAATATTCGAGAAGTATCCGCCGGAAACTCAACGATCGTCATGCCCGCATTCCCGCGATCGAGATCTTCATCCTTGCCGAGAAAAGCATAGCGCTGCCGCAGATCCTGCGAGTCCCTGTCGAAGATGCTCCAGTTTTCGCCCGCCACCACTTTGAGTACCTTGCCCTCCCGCTGCCACGCCGTCATCTGTTCACGGATCGCGGTGCGAATGGCCCCACCCTTCCCCGAAGATCCGTAGCCGTGAATGATCTTCACCACCGGCCCACTCGCTCCCCGCGGCGCATACAACGACTCCAGCAATCGCCGCTTCGCCTGCTCGACCGTAGGCATCCCCGTCTTAAGGTTCAGAACAATCAGTTTTGTTTGTGAAGGCGCGCCCACAACTCGTATTCTACGAGCCGCGATGCTCGTGTAGGGCGGACACTCTTGTCCGCCAGCCGAGCGCAGCTCGGCAGCTGCCAGTGGTCGCAACAACCCGGAATTCGCCACGCTCTAGCGCCCATGCCGGATAATCCTGCCAACTCGCTCCCGAATGGCGTCCGCGCCATAGCCGCATTGTTCGCACTCTGCGCAATTTACGTGGGCATCGCGGGCGTAGCGATGCTCCTTCGTCCAGGCATGGTATCGATGTCGGTAGGCGCGCCGCTGTTATTCGGGCTGGAAACGTCGGGCCCTTACATGTTCCTGCTCGTCGCCGTCGTAGGAAGCGGAGTCGCGTGGGGTCTCGTGGAACTCAATAACATCGCCAGGCACACCGCGTTACTGATTGCCATCGCAGGAATCGCGATGCTGGTCCCGTCAGTTTCAGCCGCAACCGTCACCGCTCAGCCCAAAGCGCTAGCCTTCGGCGGGCTGGGAATTATTGTGCGCGTGATAGTGGCGTGGTATTTGTCGCGCGGAGAAGTAACGGCCGCGTTTCACCGCTCGGCGTAACGCTGCCGCCGAAAAAATTACCCCAGCCCTCTCAGCCGGCTCTTCAGTTCGTCCGGGTGAACCGAAAACTCGATGGCTTCCTCCCGCTCCAAGTGCCCGCCTCTCACCAGCCGTGACAGCGACTCCTCCAAAGTGATCGATCCCTTCCCCTTGGTCATCGTGATTTCCTGGTTCAGGTGTTGCAGCGCGTTGTGGCGGATGTGTTGGCGCGCCCCGTATCCGATCATCAGCAGCTCAACCGCCGGAATTCGCCCGCCCTTGCGGCTCGGCAACAGTATCTGCGTCAAGACCGCCGAGATCGCCATCGCCAGTTCCTGCCGAATCGTGCTCTGCCGTTCCACCGGAAACGAATCGGAGATGCGCGAGATCGCGGAAGACACGTCGGTAGTGTGCAGCGTGGATAGCACCAGATGCCCAGTCTCGGCAGCCGAAACCGCAATAGCCATGCTCTCCGGATCGCGCATCTCGCCGACCACAAGCACGTCCGGCGCCTGGCGCAGCGCAGCGCGCAAAGCGGTAGGAAAGTCCGGGGCGTCGGTTCCGACCTCGACCTGCTCGATGACGCTGCGCACGTGCGCATGCTCGTATTCGACAGGATCTTCGATGGTCACGATGTGGCGCGCATCGCGCTGGTTGATCTCGTTGACCAGCGCCGCGAGAGTTGTGGATTTCCCAGCGCCCGCCGCGCCTCCGATCAGCACCAGTCCGCGACGCAGCCCCGCCAGATTACCGACCTCGACGGGAAGTCCCAGTTCGCCGAGAGCTGGCACCTTCATCGGCAGCGCGCGGATCGTGGCCGCGGCGTGACCGCGCTCGCGATGCAGGTTAATGCGGAATCGTCCAAGGCCGGCAATTCGATAAGAAGAATCGGCAATCTGCACGGCGCGATACTGCCCGGCCGCGACCGGCGTCAGAATCGGCTGAACCAGAGATTCAATTTCCAAGCCATCCAGCGGATCGTCTCCGATCTTCTCGACCTCTCCGTTCTTACGAATCGAGGCCGCAACTCCATGAACCAGGAGCAGGTCACTGCCCCCGCGCTGGAGCAGTTCCTGCAGGAAATCACGCAGCTTCGTGTCGTCAGCCAATGTAGTCGTCCCGCGGACTCTAGCGTCAGCAAAAAATCACGTAGGGGCGGACGCCCTCGTCCGCCCAGCCGAGCAAAGCTCGGCAGGGTTTCCGCCGCCTCGCCACACAAGCATTACTTCTTAGCCCGCGCGGCCTCTTTCTCCCCCACCCGCTCGCTGACCTTAAAAGTCATCTTGCCCGCTTTCTTGTCGGCGTCCACGACCACGTGATCCCCATGCAGCACCGCCCCGTCCAGAATTTTCAGCGCCAGCGGATCCTGCACCAGCTTCTGAATAGCCCGCTTCAGCGGACGCGCTCCAAAGTTCGGATCGTAGCCTTCGGTAAAGAGCAACTCCTTAGCGGCGTCGGTCAGCTCCAGAGAAATCTTGCGGTCGGCCAGCAGTCGGCGCAAATCTTCAAGCCGCAGCTCGACGATCTTGACCAGCTGTTCCTTGCCCAGCGGATGGAAGATGATAATGTCGTCCACGCGATTCAGGAACTCAGGTTTGAAATGCCCGTGCAGCGTGTCCATCACCTGCTTCGAGGCGCGCTCGAAGCCCTCGGCGGAGCGAATGTTTTCCGACTGCAGGTACGCCGAGCCCAGGTTCGAGGTCATGATGATGACCGTGTTCTTGAAGTCTACATGGCGCCCCTTGCCGTCGGTGAGGCGGCCGTCGTCCATGATCTGCAGCAGGATGTTAAACACATCCGGGTGCGCCTTTTCGATTTCGTCAAAGAGCACGACCGCGTAAGGATGCCGCCGCACTTGCTCGGTGAGCTGTCCACCCTCTTCGTAGCCGACGTATCCCGGAGGTGCGCCGATCAGACGCGACACGGCATGTTTCTCCATATATTCGGACATGTCGATGCGCACCATGGCGCGCTCGTCGTCAAAAAGAAATTCGGCAAGCGCGCGCGCCAGTTCGGTCTTTCCAACACCGGTTGGCCCCAGAAAAATAAAAGACCCGATCGGCCGCTTGGGATCGCTTAACCCGGCGCGCGAACGGCGGATGGCATTAGCCACGCGTTCCAGCGCCGCATCCTGTCCAATGACGCGCAGCCGCAGCCGGTCTTCCATATTGATGAGCTTCTTGACCTCGCCCTCAAGCATCTTGGAAACCGGAATGCCAGTCCACTTGGAGACGATGCGGGCAACGTCTTCCTCATCCACTTCCTCTTTCAACATGCGATGCCCAGCCTTGCCATCGATCTGCGCGGTGACTTTTTTCAGTTCTTCTTCAGTGTTGCGGATGAGCCCGTAGCGGATCTGCGCCACGCGCTCCAGATTTCCCTTGCGCTCCTCGGCCGCTTCTTCGGTCTTGAGCTGCTCCAGTTTTTCTTTCAGCGCGCGGGCGCGCGCGATGACGTCTTTTTCCTGCTTCCATTTGGCCTTGAGTGCATTCGATTGTTCGCGAATTCCGGCCAGTTCTTTCTCGACGTGAGCAAGGCGATCCTTCGAATTGGCGTCGTCTTCCTTTTTCAGCGCCTGCTTTTCGATTTCGAGTTGCGTGGCCCGCCGTTCCAGCTGATCGATTTCCGTGGGCATGGAATCGATCTGGATGCGCAAAGAACTGGCGGCCTCGTCGATCAGGTCAATCGCTTTGTCTGGCAGGAAACGGTCGGAAATATAGCGATGCGAGAGCGTCGCCGCCGCCACGATGGCCGAATCTTTGATGCGCACGCCGTGGTGCACTTCGTACTTTTCCTTCAGTCCGCGCAAAATCGCAATCGTGTCTTCCACGTTCGGCTCGCCCACGAACACGATCTGGAAGCGGCGTTCGAGCGCGGCGTCTTTCTCGATGTACTTGCGATATTCGTTGAGTGTGGTGGCGCCGATGGCGCGCAACTCTCCGCGAGCAAGCGCCGGCTTCAGCATGTTCGAAGCGTCGATGGCGCCTTCGGCGGCGCCGGCGCCGACAAGCGTGTGCAACTCGTCGATGAAGAGGATGATCTTGCCCTGCGAGTCCTCGATTTCCTTCAGCACAGCCTTCAGGCGGTCTTCGAATTCGCCGCGATACTTCGCGCCGGCGAGCATCGCGCCCAAGTCGAGCGACACGACGCGCTTGTTCTTGAGCGCTTCCGGCACGTCGCCCGAAATGATGCGCTGCGCCAGGCCTTCGACGATGGCCGTCTTGCCCACGCCCGGCTCGCCGATCAGCACCGGATTATTCTTGGTGCGCCGCGAAAGCACCTGCACCACGCGGCGAATTTCTTCATCGCGGCCGATCACGGGATCGAGTTTTCCGCGTCGCGCCTGCTCGTTCAGGTCGCGCGCATAACGCTCCAGCGCCTGGTACTTGCCTTCAGGATTCTGGTCGGTGATGCGCTGCGATCCTCGAACCGCCTTGAGCGCGTTCAGGATCGCGTCGTGCGTCGCGCCGCGACGGTTGAGCAACTCCTGCGCCGCATCGCGCTTCAAGTTGGCCAGCGCCAGTAGCATGTGCTCGGTAGAAACGTATTCGTCTTTGAAGGTGTCGGCTTCTTTGAAAGACTTCTCCAAGAGCTGATTGACCTGCGACGACATCGTCGGCTGCTGCGGTCCGCCACTGCCCGAGACTTTGGGCAGCTTCTCAATCTCCTTGTAGAGGTCGCTGAGCAAGACCTCCGGCCCTATGCCGATCTTTTCGAGCACAGGCGCAACGATGCCTTCCTTGTCTTCAACTAGCGCGGCCAGCAGATGCAGCGGAGCAAGTTCCGGATTGCCATGCTCGGACGCGAGTTCGTTCGCGCGCTGGACGGCTTCCTGCGCCTTGACGGTGAATTTGTCCCAACGAATGGGCATGGGTTTCGCTCCCGAGCTCCAATCCCGAGCTCTAGAATTTGTGATTTGTAATTGGGAATTTGTAATTAACAAAAACTTGCGGTTTTCGATTTTCAAATTACCAATTACAAATTTGCCAATTACAAATGAAACGGGAGGCGCTGTTTCTCGCCTCCCGCTGAGTTTACATCTGCCGGGCTTCGCCCGGTGGGGCGGACGAATGCGTCCGCCCCTACGTGAGCTTCGCTTATGCCGCTTTGCCGACGCCCTTCGGCTCTTTGCCTTCCAGCGTCTTCTGGCTGCCGACGTTTACCTTGATCTGCTTCGGCTTGGCTTCTGCCTTCTTCTCCAACTTGATCTTCAACACGCCCTTGTCGTAGTCGGCCTGAACGTTGTCATGGTTGACTGTGCTGGGGAGCGTAAAGGTGCGGGTGAAGCTGCCGTACTGCCGCTCCATGCGGCGGTAGTTCTCTTCTTTCTCTTCCTTCTCGAACTTACGCTCGCCGTGCACGGTCAGCGTGTTGTTTTCGATGCGGACGTCGATGTCCTTCTCGTCGATTCCCGGCACTTCGATCTTCAACGTAACGTTGTGCTCGTCCTCGTAGACGTCCACCGGCGGAGCAAATGCGGTCGTGGTTAGAGATTCATCCTGCCCTTCCGGCCCACGCGGGTCGCGGAACAAACGATTCATGCGGTCTTGCAGGGTGACGAACTCACGGAACGGGTCATAACGCGTAAACATGGTCATAAAGTGAATCCTCCTTCAAATTTAAGCGGGGGCTATCGGAGCTCCCGGATTTGCCATTAGTATGAACAAATAATATAATCTTAGCGTAATATTGTCAAGTGTACATATCGTTTTATTTTTCAGTCACTTACTATAAATATCAGGCACTGGAGATAGCTGGTTTCAGGCACATTCAGCAATATTGGATGGTCCTTCGCCGCTCCCCTGTTCTCCACCAGGCGCAGGGATTTGTGGGCGTCGCGGGCCGCGTCGGC
>Ga0208820_1001856_pt1 | contig 11043 bp, 9 predicted proteins | sample June2015DPH_16_5_FD_184713 | JGI IMG/M metagenome (GOLD analysis project Ga0208820, IMG submission 184713) | Peatland microbial communities from SPRUCE experiment site at the Marcell Experimental Forest, Minnesota, USA - June2015DPH_16_40... | ecosystem: Environmental > Terrestrial > Soil >...
TGGCCGCCTGAAAGCCCTTGGGGCCTTTGAGCAGATCGAACTCGACAGTCTCGCCTTCGTTCAGCGAGCGGTAACCGTTCTCCTGGATGGCGGAGAAATGCACGAACACATCCTCGCCCGTGGAGCGCTGGATGAATCCGTATCCTTTCGCCCCGTTGAACCACTTCACAGTACCCTTCTCTCTCACAAAGAAACTCCTTTCCCCTCATCGCTAAGAATTATTCTTCCGTCGCTTGCCGGTTTGCCCGATCAGGGCAGCCTCAAAACGGCGTAAGAATTTTCGGGCTGGCGTCGCCGCGCGCGGGCGATACCGCACCAACAGAAACGGCTCCCCTGCATCTCGTCGAACAGTTGCCCGCGACGAAATGCGGCGAAGCCGCGAAAACGAAGGCGCGATTTACGACTGCTGACACAGAAACGTCAATCCTGCTACGCACTCGCCAATCTGGCCCGAGTGACGAGCAGAAGATAATAGCAGGAAGATTCCAGTTGGCAAGGACGAAGTTGCGGAGAATAAACGGAGAACCAACATGACCCGGGCTCATTAAAGGGCGCGCGCAAGTCGAGTCTCGACGGAAAGCCGTAACTATTTGATAATATTTGAGAAACCATCTCTTCGATCAATGTCTTCGATCACTCCCACCGAGCTTTCGGACAAGAACGGCGCGGGCGAATTTCGTGCGGCCCCGGCCGATGGCATCGTGCGCTCGACCGCGCGCTATCTGCTCCGGACTGAGGTGCACACCTTCGCCTTCTCCGTCGCCGCCAACGCCATTCTGTCCTTCTTCCCGTTCCTGCTGTTGCTGCTGACGCTGATCCGCTACGTCTTTCATTCCCGGGTGATGTACAGCGTAGTCGAGAACCTGTTGCGCGACTACATTCCAACCGGGCAGGAATTCGTGATCCGAAACTTGAATGCGCTGGTCGGTGCGCATCACCGGGCGCAAGTGTTTTCGCTGGCCATGCTGCTGATTACTTCCAGCGGAATTTTTCTGCCGCTCGAAGTTGCGCTGAACCGCGTCTGGGGATTTCGCAACAACCGCTCTTACCTGGGAAATCAGTTGATGTCGCTCGGACTGGTGTTTGCCTGCGGATCGCTCGCCCTGCTCTCGGTAGGATTGACCGCGGCCGGAAGTCTAGCCATCTTGAAAAGTGTGCTGCACGGCTACGGCGCCTGGTATGTGCAACTGGTGGACTTTCTGATCATGAAGATCTGTTCGATCGGGGCCAGCATCGCCATCTTTTTCCTTGTCTACTGGCTGTTGCCAAACGGCAAGGTGCCGGCCCTGGGAGTCCTGCCGGCGGCGGTGCTCATGGGATTGCTCTCCGAGGCGCTCAAGTATGTATATGTCTTCGCCCTGCCCCGGCTGAATTTCGCCGAAGTGTATGGGCCGTTCGCCATCTCGGTCAGCCTGATGTTCTGGGCGTTCCTGTCGGGGATGCTGCTGCTGACGGGAGCCCATCTCTCGGCGCGAAAAATATTGCGGGGCTGAAGCAGCAATGGGAAGACTACGGGCCTTATATCGGAAGCGATAGCGGATGTCTACGAAACCTTTTCCCTCTTTGAACGTCAATCCAGTAAACTGAGAACTGTCGTGTTCACTGGTCTTCAGCCAACGAGTCTTCAACCCATGACTTCGGCATTCCGGCGCCATTGTGCGGTCGGAGTGTCCGTGGCCGCGCATCTGGCGGTGCTGGCCATGATTGTGTTCCATAATCCCAGGGTGATCGACCTGAGCCCCACCTGGCTTGCCTATGGAGACGGCACTCACACCTCCAAGCTGATCTACTTGCCGCCGGGTGCCAACGAAGACACGCCCGCAGACGCGGCTAAGTTGTTGTTCCCGCCCCCGGCCAGCAAGCCGCGCCCACGCCCACAGTCCCAGCTGCCAAAGCCTGCGCCAGAGCCTCAGCACGTAACGGCCGACGCGGACGCCGGCGACCGCAATTCTCACGCCGGGTCTCCGCTGGGCACCATGATTGACGGACCGATCACCGGCCATGAAGTCCACGTCGCGTATCCGATCGTGTTTCCTGATCCTCCCGTCGCGCGCGCCGAGCTCCCCCGAGACCTGCAGGGCGATGTCGTCATCGAGGTGACCATTGACTCTCAGGGCAACGTCGTCGAAATCAAAATTGTGCAGGCGATCGGCCACGGGATCGACGAAAAGATCGAGGCCACTCTTCGCCGGTGGCACTACCAGCCAGCCACGCTAGATGGAACGCCAGTCGCCTCCAGGCACGACGTGCACTTCCATTTTCCATCGTAAGAAGATCGGGTCATCGGAGCATCGGGCCATCGGGTCGTCTGAGTACAGCGGTTTTCAGCTGGCCCGATGACCGATCCTTTGTAATTGCTTGCGTTCTTGGTTACGGCGGGAAACAATTCCTTTGGCACGGCTATGCGACTTACCTATGGACTCGCGATTGCGCTTTGGCTGAGTCTCCCGGCTGCGGGGATGGCCTCGCAGCAACAGGAGCCGGCGGACTCCGCGAATTCTACCGGCAAAGTTCCGCCTGCGGCTGCGACCGAGAGTACGCCGGATGCGGGGTCGAAAGCTTCGGAGGGCGTGGCAACGAAGAAGACAAATGGTTCAACGAGCGCAAACACGAAACGCCGCAAGCGCGCGGCGCCGGCGCAGGATGGGAGCCCGCGGAAGATTGTGGTTCGCGAGGGGGGAGCGAGCGAACCGGCGGCGCAGATTGCGGCCGACTTAACTCCGGCGGAAGCGGCCCGCCAGCGCCAGGACGCGGAACGGTTGCTGGGCTCTGCCGACGACCAACTGAAACTGGTGGCGGGACGCACGCTCGACGCGCGACAGCAGGAGACGGTGGGTCAGATCCGAAACTATATGGGCGGCGCGCGTTCGGCTTTGCAGGAAGGCGATTTGCGAAGAGCGAATACGCTGGCGCAGAAGGCACACTTGCTGGCGGACGATTTGGTGAAGCATTGACACCCTGTGGTGAAACTCGCGCGCCCAAATCCAGCGCCTAAAGGCGCACTCATAAGGCAGGACCTGCGGCATGCCTGAAGGCATGCCCCGATACGAATCAGACTTGCGCCTACCTGACACCTGCCTTACTCAGAAGCGTGGGCCTTCCTTGCTCCAGCGGTAGAAGCGAATCGGATGTTTGGGAAACTCGTCCGCCTGGGCGGCATCGAAGTGTGCCGTTACGCCAGGCCAACTCTGGGCGAGCACTGCGGCCGTTGTGCCATCTACCCAGACCTCGTGCCCAGCGGCGAGATCGCGTTCCGCGTTTTGGGCGAAGATCGCCACGCCGTTCACGGGATCGATCTGTTTCCAGGACGTACGCGGATTGAAATAGCGGATGAACCAGTCGTCCACAATGAAGTCGCTGTAGTAGACCACGGTGCCCTCCGGCCACACGTGACCCATCCGGTGGGCAAACCGCAGCGCCTGGTTATAGTCCGGGCGTGAGTAGGGATAGATATAGAAAGCGAGATTCGCCAGCGCCATGGTCGCAACGAACAGCGCCAGCCGGTAACGGCGCGGGCCCTGATCTCCGGTCAAGACGTGAGCAATGATGACGATGATAGCGGGTAGACAAAACAACTTATAGAAAGTATTCGAGGGCAACCAGAAGAAGAGAAAGACCGCATATGCGGCTAACCACACGATCGCCATGCGCAGCGGTAGGGTTGGCGCAAGCCTGAGGTGCAGCCAGCGCAGTTCCTCCAGGTGGCGGAGGGTGCGAGTTAGCAACGCGGCCAATGCCATCGCAAGGAGGAAGAAGGTAACCAGCATGAATGGTCCGAAGAACTGAAGCAGGTGTCCGGTACCTCCGAAAAACAACCGCGGATAATTGATCAGCGTGATGGCCAGGTTCATGGAGAGCGTGAAGGTGAACGTCGAATCTGGGGAATGAAAGGTTAGCCAGCGCAGGAAAGTGTCCAGGCGGGCAGAGCGTTGCTGGAGCCAAAACCCGGCGTAATACACTGGCAGCGTGACTCCCGCCGCCAGCGCACAATATCGCAGCAGGCTTCGGCGGCCGCCCTTCGAATAGACGCCTAACGCAGCAGCAGGAAAAAAGAAGATCGCAAGCTGATGAATGAGGATGGCGCCGACGTGCAGGATTCCGACCAGCAGAGGCCGAGGCTTCGAACTCGTGCACAAGACGTGGAAGGCGGCCACGAGCAAAAGCACGCTCGGAATATAGGCGTCGGCGTCGGTGGCAAACCTCCAGAAAAGCGCGGAGAACGCAAATAGCAAGGTCAGCGTCGTGCTCAGATAAGCAGACTGTGTGAGGCGGAGAAGCGTGCGCTGCAGTATGCCGACGCATACCGCAGCCAAAGCCATGTTTATGGCCTGAAGCACGGCAATCGCCCGGACCTGCAATCCCAGGCTGCGCAGCGCGATCCACACAAAATACCCAACGCTGTCGTAAAGAAGATGATTGGGGCGTATAAGACTATGCCAAAACGACGGCGATCCAAATGCGCCCGCCTGTTCGATATCCTGAGCGAAGGAAACGCCATCCCAGTAGTAATTCTTGGTGGGTAAAACGGCATAAACGGCAAATACAACTACGGCTAGCCATCTCGAGATCACTTCCCACTGCGAAGGGCTGATCGAATCGACCCGGCGGTGAAGGCTTGGAGACATATCAAAAAGGTCTTGGGTCTTAGGTGTCAGGCGTCAGGAAAATCTCAAGGCATTGGGTTCTGTGCGTGCCCTGAGACTTGTGACCTTAGACTTGGGACCTGCTCTACTCACTGGTGAAGTAGTCAATGGACACGGGGTTCTCAAACAAGGAGTAATCGCGCGTTACGACCGTGATGCCGCTGTCGGTGACGAAGTAGCGTTCGCGGTCGGCTTCGGCATCGAAGCCTACAGTGGTGCCTTCGGGAATGTGCACGTCGCGGTCGATGATGGCTTTGCGGATGCGGCAACTGCGTCCCACGTTCACGTGCGAGAACAGAATGCTGTGCTCGATTTCGGAGTAGGAGTTGACGCGGACATCGGGAGAGAGCACGCAATTCTGGACGGAGCCGCCGGAAATGATGCAGCCGGAAGAAACCAGGGAATCGAGGGCGTGGCCCATGCGCTGGTTTTCGGCAAACACAAATTTTGCCGGCGGATACTGGCGCTGGTGCGTGCGGATAGGCCATTGCTCATCGTAAAGATTGAAGACGGGAGAGACTGAAACCAGGTCCATGTTGGCTTCGTAGTAGGCTTCGAGCGTGCCCACGTCGCGCCAGTAGAGGGCCTCTTTTTTGTTTTCGTCGACGAAATTGAAAGCGAAGACGCGGTAGTCATCCAGCATTTTGGGCAGAATATCCTTGCCGAAATCGTGACTGGAATCGGGATCCTCGGCGTCTTTGAGGAGCACGGGAATGAGCACGTCGGTGTTGAAGATATAGATGCCCATCGATGCTGAAATCTTGGTTGGATCGTAGGGCGAGCGCAGCGCGGTCTGTTGCGGTTTTTCCAGGAATCCGGTGATGCGATTGTCGTGATCGATATCGACCACGCCGAAATGGCGGGATTCGGCCGGGTCGGTGACCAGCGTGGCGAGGGTGGCGTCGGCGGCGGCGTCCTGGTGCTGCTTGAGCATGCGCCCATAATTCATCTTGTAGATGTGGTCGCCGGAGAGGATGATCACGTACTTGGGCTGCTCGCTGCCGATGGAATAGATGTTTTGATAGACGGCGTCGGCCGTTCCCATGTACCAGTTCTCGCTCACCCGCTTCATGGGGGGCAGGATTTCGATGAACTCGCCGATTTCACGGCCGAAAATATTCCAGCCTTCGCGGATCTGACGATTCAGCGAGAGCGCCTTGTATTGGGTGAGGATGAAGACGCGGCGCAGGCCGGAGTTGACGCAGTTGGAAAGCGTGATGTCGATGATGCGGTAGATGCCGCCGAAGATCACGGCGGGTTTGGCGCGATCGCGAGTGAGCGGATAGAGGCGCTCGCCGGCGCCTCCAGCGAGCAAGATTCCGAGCGTATCGTTCATTGACACACCTTAGGGATGCAGCGTGCAACGCGGACGCTGTCCTGGGTCAAGGCGAAATATTAGCATAGGGGGCGAGTTCGGATCGGTGTCCTAGGGCACAAGAATATTTGCTGGACTTTGTCGTCCCGGGCAAAGCGAGGGAGACGGCCGAGCTGCGCTCGGCCTGGACCCTTCGGCTTCGCTCAGGGCAGGCTCGCGAGGGCGCCCGTTCCCACACCAGTTACCTAGCAATGCACGATCTTGTCGCTCTTGATGCCGCGAGTGGCGTTACGCGAATCCACCACCAGTTGGGCCTCGTTGACGATCTTTTTGTAGTCGTAGTTGGAGTGGTCGGTGACGATGAGCACGCAGTCGTACTGGCCGAGATTGTCGAGCGAGGAACACTTCATTTGCAGGTCGTACTTGCGGCCGCGGCCGACGAAGGGGAAGTAGGGGTCGTTATAGCTGACTGCGGCTCCCTCTTTTTGCAGCAGCTCGATGATGGTGAGAGCGGGCGACTCGCGCAGGTCGTCAATATCTCTTTTGTAGGCGATGCCCAGCACCAGAACCTTGGATCCGTTGATGGCCTTTTTCTGGCGGTTGAGCGCGGAGATCGTGGACGCGATCACGTTGTAGGGCATGGCCACATTGATTTCGCCGGCCAGTTCGATGAAGCGGGTGCGGAAATCGAACTCCTTCGCCTTCCAGGAAAGATAGAACGGGTCGACCGGAATGCAGTGTCCGCCGAGACCCGGCCCGGGATAAAACGCATGGAAGCCGAAAGGCTTGGTGGCGGCGGCATCGATGATCTCCCAAATGTTGAGGTCCATGCGCAGGCAGAGCATCTTGAGTTCGTTGACCAGCGCGATGTTGACGCAGCGGTAGATGTTCTCGAGCAACTTGGTCATCTCCGCGGCGGCGGGTGAGGAGACGGGAACGGTACGGCGAAAGATGGAGCCATAGAGCGCCGCTGCGATTGCGCTGGCCTGGGGATCGAGTCCGCCAATCACTTTCGGAATGTCGTGACGAGCCACCTGGGTGTTGCCGGGATCCTCGCGCTCGGGCGAGAACACGACCCAAATCTCGTTGTCGGCGGCGGCTCCGTTGCGGGATGCTTTCAGGCCGGCCTTGTTCTCCTTTTCGAGAATCGGAATCAGCACTTCTTCCGTGGTGCCCGGGTAGGTAGTGCTCTCGAGGATGACGATCTGACCAGCGCGCAGATAGGGCGCTACGGCGTGAGCGGTGTCGGTGATGTAGCTGAGGTCGGGCTCGTGATATTCGTTGAGGGGAGTGGGGACGCAGATGATGATCGCATCCATGGCGGTGATCTGCGAATAGTCGGACGTGGGTTTGAAGCCGTTGGATTTAGCCGCTGCGATCTCCGCGGGCGTGATGCGGACGATGTAGGTGCCTCCGTTCTCGAGGGTGTCGACTTTTCGCTGATCGATATCGAACCCGGTGACGGGGAATTTCTGCTCGCTGTAGAGCAAGGCCAGCGGCAATCCGACGTAGCCGAGTCCGATGATTCCGACCCGCGCCTGGCGCGCATCAATGCGGCTTTTCAAATCGGTAAAGAGGGAAGAAGCGGCGAGTTGAGTATTCATAGGGCAGAAATAATTCTAGCATTGGAGGCCGCACCTGAGCCGCGGAAACTGCGGTCCTCGCGCGATTTTGCTGGGCGGATGGCGATCTTGATTATTCCGGCAATCCAATTCGCCCGTGCGGTGGTTTCCTTAGTAACATGCAGAGTGCAGTAACCTGCGCCGCAGATGCGATTCTTCCGGCTACATATCGTGTCGTTGCTGGTCCTTGTCTTTATCGTGGCTGCGCTCGCGAGCCAGGCGGCGCGCTTTCTGGTGGTGGACGAACCGGAAAAGTCCGATGCCATCGTGGTGCTGGCTGGGGAGACCAAGGTCCGTCCGGCCCGCGCCCTGGAACTGCTGCGCCAGGGAGTGGCGCCCCGCGTGTTCATGGATGCTGAGACGCGAGACCTGATCTACGATCAGCGACTGACCGACATTGCGCAGAAATATGTGAACAGCCTTCCTGAAGTCAGCCGCATCGCGGTATGCCCGATCGTTGGATTTTCGACCTACGCTGAGGCCGACGACGTAAGCCGATGCCTGCAGTCGCTGGGCGCGCATCGGGTGCTGATCGTGACCTCCGAATTTCACACCCGTCGCGCCTTGATGATCTTTCGCCATCGCCTGCCGCAATATCAGTTCCGCGCGGCCGCGGCACGCAATCCGGCGCAATTCGGCGAGGCTTGGTGGACGAACCGCGAATGGGCAAAAGTCACTTTTGATGAGTGCTCGAAGATGCTGTGGTGGGAGGCGGTGGACCGGTGGCGGTAGTTGGTTCTCAGTTCTCGGTTCTCAGTTGCAAAAGAGAAGTGAACATGCCGGGCTGACTGTCGCGCCTCTCTGTCTTTTCCGAGAACTGAGAACCGAGAACTGAGAACTGGCTACTGGCAACTTTTTGGGTTCTGCGATATTTTGAAAGCTATCCCATTTCCAGCGGAGTTCTCCATGGCGCAAGTCACGATTACGGTGCGCAAGAATGGTCCTTTGCGCGTAGACGATCCCAACGGCGTTGTTGAAATGGTGGACGCCGATGGCAACAAGTACGATCTGACGGGCAAACCGGTGTTTTCCCTCTGCCGCTGCGGCGCTTCCGCCAATCGGCCTTTCTGCGATGGTACTCACAAGGTGGCCTTCCAGGCGCCGGATACGGCAATCAAAGTCGGATAGTGCGGGGTTTGCATCTGCGTAACGTTCTTCCGTCCGCGGAGACGTGGCAAACGGCGTCTCTACCGGTGGAGTGATACGCTGCCTCGCCAGAGGGCATTTTGTCGGACGAATTTGTGTCGTCGGAAGTGAAGAAAGAACGGGATCGCGCACTGGGGATGGGTGCGAGGGTCACGCGCCGGGATTTTCTGAACGGAGTCGCGCTCACGGTGGGAGCGGCCGCCGTTCATGGCATCGTTCCTCCTGAAATGTGGGCCGCGGCAGCCGCCGATCTGGAAGCCCAGAACGTCCCGGGTTACTATCCTCCAGCCAAGACCGGCCTGCGCGGCGACCACGCCGGGTCGTTCGAACCCATGCACAAAGTCGCCGACGGCGCTTTTTGGGGTGACGCTCCCAAGGCCGTGGACACCGGCGAATCCTACGATCTGGTCATTGTCGGCGGAGGGTTCAGCGGGCTGGCCGCAGCGCACTATTTCCGCAAGGCCGCGGGCGACAAAGCGCGCGTCCTGATTCTCGAGAACCACGATGACTTCGGCGGACACGCCAAGCGCAACGAATTCCGCGCGGGCGGCCGCACGATTTTGGGATTCGGCGGCACGTATTCCATTGAAAGCCCGGCGCCCTATAGCGCCGTTGCCAAGGTTCTGATCGAAGAACTCGGGATTGATGTGCCTTCGTATCACAAATATGTCAACAAAGATCTCTACCGTTCGTTGGGTCTGAAGCCGCGGATTTTCTTCGACCGGGAGACGTTTGGGGCCGACAAGCTGGTCGCGAATCCGGTGCATACCGGAGAAGATGAGAGCGGCCTCAGCGACGAGGGCAAATGGGGCTTACAAGATTTTCTGAAAGAAGCTCCGCTCTCGGCGAAAGCCAAGCAGGATTTTCAACGTCTGCTCACTGGGGATAAAGATTATTTCCCCGGTCTCAGCTCTGACGAGAAGAAGGCGCGCCTGGCGCGCATGAGCTATGCGAAATACCTGACCGACACGGCCGGAGTGAGCGACGAAATTGTGAAGTTGTTGCAGGCCTTCCCGCACCCTCTGTTCGGCGTGGGCATTGATGCGGTTGCCGCGCAAGACGCGTGGGGCTTGCAGTTGCCGGGATTCGAGGGCCTCAAACTCGATCCCACACCGGGCAAGGGGATGAACCGCGACGCCATTCACAACGACGAAGCGGAGAAATATTTCTTTCACCATCCCGACGGCGCGGCCACCATCGCCCGATTGCTGGTGCGCAAGCTGATCCCGGCGGCGCTACCGGGGAACTCGGCCACCGACGTGGTGCTGGCGAAAGGCGATTACGCGAAGCTCGACGAGCCGTCTTCTGCGATGCGCATCCGGCTGAACAGCACCGTGGTCAAGGTGAATCACCGGGGCGATCCCGCCTCCGCGAAGGAAGTGGAGGTCAGCTACTTTACCGAGAACAAGCTCAGGACGGTGCGCGCCGCAAACTGCATTCTGGCGTGCTGGCATGTGGTGATTCCGTACATCGCGCAGGAATTGCCGGAGGCGCAAAAACGAGCGCTGGCTTCGGCGCAGAAAGTTCCGCTGCTCTACAACAACGTGCTGGTGCGCAGCTGGAGCGCGTTTCAGAAGCTGGGCACGAGTGCGATTTACGCTCCCGGCATGTACCACACCGGCGTGAACCTGGACATTCCGGTCAGCATCGGGGGCTACGAATGTACGAAAAAACCGGACGAGCCGATCGTGGTGCACATGATGAAGGCGGCCTGCCAGCCGGGACGTCCGGCGCGCGAGCAGCATAAGCTGGGACGCATCCAGCTCTATAGCACGACGTTCGAAACTTACGAGCGCAACATTCGCGAGCAACTGGCGCGGATGCTGGGTCCGGGCGGATTCGACCCGGCGCGCGACATCCTGGAAATCACGGTCAACCGCTGGCCGCACGGCTACGCGTATGAATACAATTCGCTGTTCGACCAGTTCTGGCTGGAAGGCGGCGAGACGCCGTGCCAGGTGGCGCGCAAACCGTTTGGGCGGCTGGCGATCGCGAACTCGGATGCCGACGCATACGCTTACCTCGACTGCGCCATCGATCAGGCTTACCGTGCGGTGCAGGAATTGAAGAAGTAGTTTGGAGGCTGGGCAATTATCGCAGCGGTGAACCGCTGCGCCACCCAAAATCAAGTGCAACACCGACTTTGGTGGTTGCCCTTCGGCTGCGGATATGGAAAAATGAGTTCGATTCCTAGCCCGCCTTATTCATGAAGAGTAACCCAGAGAAGAGTTCTTGGAGTTTTTTGGGGCGGGCGCGACCATAAGCGACAAAGGGAAGACTTCAGTTGGAAATGGGAACTGATTCTGAAGTAGTTAGC
>Ga0208820_1001857_pt1 | contig 11040 bp, 11 predicted proteins | sample June2015DPH_16_5_FD_184713 | JGI IMG/M metagenome (GOLD analysis project Ga0208820, IMG submission 184713) | Peatland microbial communities from SPRUCE experiment site at the Marcell Experimental Forest, Minnesota, USA - June2015DPH_16_40... | ecosystem: Environmental > Terrestrial > Soil >...
TTCGACGGCGTCGGCCGCACCGTGCGCAACGGGCTGAACTTCACCGAACGCGGATTCGGCGCGCGCGCGGCGCTGGGATGTTCCGACCGCGGCCACACGGCCGTCTCGCAGCTTCAGCCGGGTGAGGTCGATTGGGACGACATCTTCGGCCGGCACGGCGCCCGCTGGTTCCACACCGGCGGCATTTTTTGCGCGCTCTCCGAATCCACGCCCGCCGTGGCCATCGAGGCCATCCAGGCGGCGCGCCGCCACGGGGTGGTGGTGTCCTACGATCTCAATTACCGCTCCTCGCTTTGGCAAGCCATCGGCGGCAAGCCGAAGGCGCAGGAGGTCAACCGCCGCATTGCGCCGCTGGTGGACGTGATGATCGGCAACGAGGAGGACTTTTCGGCGGCGCTCGGTTTCGACGTTCCGGGGGTCGATGAGAGCCTGAGCGATTTCCAGGTGGCCTCGTTCCGACAAATGATCGAGCAGGTGTTGATCGAGTTTCCCTTCGCCGTGGTCGCGACCACGCTGCGCAAGGCCACCACCGCGACGCGCAACGACTGGGGCGCCATCTGTTACTCCGGCGGCCAGTTTTACGAAGCCAAACACCGTTCGGACCTGGAGATTTTCGACCGCGTGGGCGGCGGCGATTCGTTCGCCTCGGGATTGATCTATGGGTTCCTCACCGGCCAGCCGGCGCAGTGGGCGGTGGATTGCGGCGCCGCCCACGGCGCGCTGGCGATGACCACCCCGGGCGACACTTCGATGGCCACCCTCGATGAAGTGCTGCGGCTGATGCGCGGCGGCGGCGCGCGCATCGCACGGTAGCAGAAGGCAGAAGACAGAAGACAGGAGTCAGGAGTCGGAAGACAGGCCGCTCCCTCACGGTCGCGGCTCCGATGCGTTTCAGAGCCGCGACCATGGGGAGCGGTGGTACAGTTATTGCGAAGCGAATGGCTCAGCTACATGCTGCGGAGTTCAGGCCGACAGGGGCAGTGCCTGGCGGCGAATCACGCCGCTGAAGTAGTCGCGCAGCGGGTACAGCGGATAGGGCTCCAGCTCCGCGAAGGTCCGGCCCAGCTTCTGCTCGATCCGGTAGACCGCGTGAAAGAAGTTGCCGCGGTCCATGTTCAGCCTCCGGCAGCACAGTTTCCAATCCGCGCCGAGCAGAAAATGATACCGGAATATCCGGTGCTCCTCGTCGTCCAATACACGGCGGCTGACGAGGCAAAAATCCGCCATGTACTCTTCCGACTTCCGGGAATAAACGCGGCGGCTGTTGCGGCCGCTGCAAAACTCCAGTGATACCGTGCCGAGGTAGGCTCCGGATTCGGCACAATCGCGAAAACGCGCCAAACAGGCTCTGAAGATCGCCCGTAAGGCGCAGTTGCAGGGCACTTCCTTTCCAATCCGCACAAAACGCGTGCCATATCCATGGCAGTACGCGCACGATGCCTTAGCGACACCCACCGCGTTTGATCGGTTCCAACGCATGTTTTTGAGAGAATGTCCTTTTCCCGGAGACGGCTCCCACCAGGTCTAGCCGCCCCGATTTTTCCAAAGCTGTTCACAAGCTACGCTGACAATAGAAAAACGTCAATCATTTCAAATTACTTTCAAATTAATTTAATACAAATGGTTATTTAACTAATGGGGTATTGCATAGCTATCTCCAGTACTACTAATCACTTACTAGAACCACACACGGCAGTATCTTTTGGCTTTATGTGTAATAATTCAAACGCGGATTCAATGATTTTAGTACTGGGCTATTTCAATGAGAAATAGCCTTGGGGCTCGCCTATCCCCCTATGCCCGGCTTCAGGCAACTCGAATCGCGCCTGTTATGGACGCTGCGGGAAAGAATCCGGAGCGGTGAGCTTACCGAACGGGGCACCGCCCGGCTGACCGGTCTTTCCCAGCCTCACATCCATAACGTACTGAAAGGAAAAAGGTCTTTGTCCATGGATGCGGCCGATACCATTCTCGCGGCAGTCCACTTGGACACGCTGGATCTGTTCCGGGCGAGCGAACTGGTGGCCGGGCTCGGCCGCCGTTCCGCTTAGGGTCAGGCGAGCATTGCGCTGCCCGCCCCCAGTCGGGCACTATGGTACGGGAGGCCCACGGTGCGGCGCCTGCGCTCATGGCCCAAAGACGACCGATTGCAACGGCTGGCGCGGCGCATTCGATCGCTGGCGGATACCGACGAGCGCCGTGTGCGCCGCGTGCATGAAGTGGAAGCCATGCGGCGCGCCGCTGCCCGCGAGCTGCACTCGGTGTGCGACGACTTCGTGGCCGCCGTCAACGGCAGGCTGGACGACCGCGTGGTGCTGCTGGACCCGCCCGAATTCAGCGCCGCCTCTTACAGCGACGACTCACCCAACCTGGTGCAGATCAACGTCCACGGCCGCATATTGCAGGTTGCGTACGCGGCCACCGCGGAGCTGGTTTCGACGGAGGACTTTCGGATTCCGTACATTCTGGAGGGTTCCGTCCGCGCCTTCAATCAGGAGATGTTGGACAAGGACCTGATCGAGGAGCAGCCACTGTTCTACACCATGGAGCCAAATCGCAACATGTGGCGCTACTTCGAGACCCGCACGTATCACTCCGGCCCGCTCGACCGCGACTACCTCATCTCAGTGATGGAACAGATTCTCTGAGAGAGCTGACCGCTCCCTCCGGTCGCGGCTCCGTTTGGCGTCGAACACGAATCGGCTCAGCGACTGCGGGGATCCCACTTACCGCTTTTTCTTGTGATGGTGCGGCTTAGCCGGCGCTGGCGCTGGGGCGGCTTTCTCGGTATGGGCCGCTTCGGGCTGGAGGCGGATCAGCACGTGGTCGTGGATCCAGTGCTCGTCCCACCACTCCCGCGGGTTGACCTGGACGCCATCCACCTGCATGCCGAAATGCACGTGAATGCCGCCTGCCAGGCCGGTCTCGCCCGCGACGCCGATGCGCTTGCCCTTATCGACCCAGTCGCCCACCTTGACGCCGATCTCGCTCAAGTGGCCATAGATCGATTGCACCGAGTATCCGTGATCCAGCACAATGCAATTGCCGTAAATTCCCAGATCCCGCGCCCACACCACGCGCCCGTTATTGGCGGCGAACACGGGCCCGTGCGCGACATCGGAAAGATCGAAGCCCAGGTGCACCTGCCGATCCACTTTCTGGCCGTGGTAAATGTAATCGCGCAAATCGGCGAAGTTGGCTTCTTCCTTGCCCCAGTGCAGAAACGCGCCCGTCCAGAGAATCTTCTCCTCCGTCTGGAGCCGCAGGTCGGCGAGCTGCTGGTTGTTCGAGCGCCGCATCGGGCCGTTGATGAAAAGGAAGCGCGCCAGCAGGTCTTTGCCGGGCGCCAGGGCGCCGCTCGAATCCACCGAATGCACCAGTTTATCCATCAGCGCGTCGGTCAAATCGAAATCGCGCGCGCGGAACTTCTTCGGCTTGATGGTGACGGTGACGGGGGCGGTGGCTTCCGCGCCGGCCGCATTGCGCGCGTAGACCACGGGCACCACGTTGCCGGCGAGATCCCAGGGATAGGCGATCATGCTGAACCGCTGCGCGGAGTGGTCGGGCATCGGGAAGCTGCGAAAGGTGTAACTGCCGACTCGCACTCCGGCTTCGTTCCAGGAGCCGCCCGGCGTCAACACGACCAGCTCCGCGCCACCCTGGTTGATGTAGTGCCGAACGCCATCGGCGGCGACGCGCGGCGGTTCGAGCACCACGGTGACGTCGAACGCCGCGGAATCGGTGTGGCCGGCGAAATCGTTGGATACGGCTTCCACCACCAGTTGGGCCGGTCCGTCTTTCAAATTCGCCGCCTGGCTCTTGCCCGCGTTGAAGGTCACCATCAGCGGCGCTTCGTGTCTGCGCCAGAGCAGGCGCGTAGCGGCGTTCCTGGATTCGAACACCGGGTACTCGGCGCCTCCCTGCGTGACGGACGCGCGCACTTGGCGCACGCCATGCGGGTTGACAAGCCGGACCGTCACCGGAGTGCTGACGCCGATGCTCGTCACCGCCGGGATCGCCTGGATCGCCGTGTGGCCGGACATCACCAACAGCAACCCGCCGGTAACCAGCACCACCCCCAGCACTATCAGAAGAGCAGTTCTCATTTTTTTACCCAGCTATCCAGCCAATCGAGGAAAGTCTTGTACCAGAATAAGCTATTGCGCGGCTTCAATACCCAATGTCCCTCATCGGGAAAAATCACCAGCTTGGAGGGCACCTTTTGCATTTGCAGCGCGGTGAACAGTTCCAGGCCCTGGTCCTCCGGCACACGGAAATCCAGCTCGCCATGGAAAACCAGCGTGGGGGTATGGAATTCCTTGACGTAGCTGGAAGGCGACCACTTTTGGTAATCTTCCGGCTTGTCCCATGGCGTGCCGCCCATTTCCCATAGCGGAAACCACAACTCTTCGGTGGCGCCGAATTCGCTGGTCAGATCGTAGACGCCATCGTGACTGATGAGCGCCTTAAAGCGTTGCGTGTGGCCGAGGATCCAGTCGATCATGTAGCCGCCGTAAGACCCTCCGGCCGCGGTCATGCGGCTGCCATCGGCGTACGGGAGGTTGGCTACCACGTGATCGGTGACCGCCATGATGTCGTCGAACACTTTGCCGCCCCAGTCGCCGTTGATTTCGTCGATGAACTTCTGCCCATAGCCGGTCGAGCCGCGGGGGTTGGGCTCGACCACCACATAACCGGCGGCGGCGAATACCTGCGCGTTCCAGCGGTAGGTCCAGTTGTGCCCCCAGTTCCCCTGCGGGCCGCCGTGAATCAGCATAATCACGGGATATTTGCGCGCTGGGTCGAAGCCATAAGGCTTGATGAGAAAGCTGTGAATATGCGCGCCATCGGGGGCATCCACCCAGAACTCTTCGAGCGGCGTGAGCTGGTGCGCGTTGAGCGCGGCGTCGTTCAAATGGGTGAGCGCCGAAGGAGCGCCGCCGGAGGATGCGGCGCGGTAGATCTCGACCGGCGATTCGCCGGTCTGCTGCGTGTAGACCATGGTCTTGCCGTCGTGGGTCAGCATCATGTCGTCCAATTCGCTGTCGCCGGCCGCGGCGATATGCATTGCGCCGCCCTTGATCGGGATCCACTGGATGGCCTGCCGCCCGCGGTCTCCGGTGGTGAAGAACAAGCTGTTCGAATCCGGCGCCCAGACAAAGCTGTTCACCCAGCGGTCGATGCTTTCGGTCAGGTTGGCGACTTTTCCGGTGGATCGTTCGAGCAGCATCAACTGCCATCGGTCGGCCTCGTAGCCGGCCCGCGCCTGGGCGCGCCAGGCGAGGTACTTGCCGTCGGGAGAATAGCGCGGGGTGGCATCGGCGCCCAGGCCGTTGGTGATCTTCACCGGTTGTTGCGGCTCCGCGCCGCCGCCCAGGGGCAACGCGTACAGATCGGTATTGGTGCTGACGGCGGCGACCGGATCGAGATTCACCGCATAGCAGAGTTCCGTGCCATCCGGTGAAATATCGTAATCGTCCGGGCCCCCCAGCGAAAACGGGGGCACCTCGCGGTCGCCCGGCGTCAGATCGCGCAAGGCACCGCCCCCAACCGGCGCCATCAGCAGATGGCTGCGGCGGCGCGACGCCCAGGCTTTCCAATGCCGGTAGAGCAGCTCGGTGTAGACACGCGCCTTGACCGGATTAGCGCTGTCGGCGTCGAGGTTCTTCTTGTTGCAGGCGTCGTCGGCGCCGCATTCCGGGTAGACGCTGCTCGAGAAAATCAGGTACTTCCCATCGGGCGAGAACATCTCGCCGTCGGCTTCGGTGGCGAGACTCGTGATCTCGTTGGCGTTGCCGCCATCCGCATCCATCAGCCAAATCTGGGAGGAGCCGCCGCGGTCGGAGATATACGCGATCCGTTGGCCGTCGGGCGACCAGCGCGGCCGGGTGTTGTTATCGCCGCTGTGCGTGATCTGGCGCGGCGCGCCGCCTTCGAGCGGCACCGTCCAGACCTGCTGCGGTTTCCGGTTGGCGGCCAGGTCGATGGATTGCACGGTGAACGCCACCGTTTTTCCATCGGGCGAAATCTGCGGATCGCCGATCCGCTTCAATTCCAACAGGGCGTTCGCATCGAACGGCCGCTTCTGGGCGAACAACATCGCCACCGAAGCAAGCGCGAGAACAAGGCTGCGGCGCATACATCACGATTGTAATGCAGCGCCCGGCTGGGGGCGGTAGAATCGGCTCTGGACATGCGGCACCGGTGGCACACTTTCCGGCACGCTCTGGAGCGTCAGATTCGCTATCGCGTCACGCGCGGCGGGCTATGGTTTCTGGCCGCGCTGGCCGCGACGGCGGTGGCCGCCGTCGTGTCCGCCAACAACCTGTTGTTTCTGGTGCTGGCCGCCATGCTCGCCATGCTGCTGGTCTCCGGCCTGCTCGGCAGCCTTTCACTGGCCGGGCTGGAGGTCGACTTCGTGGCGCCGGAGCACGTTTTCGCTATCCGCGGCTTTCCCGGCCAAATGCGGGTGCGCAATCTGAAATGGCTGATGCCATCGTTTTCCATGCGTGTGGAAGGCATTCCGGACGCGGGCGGAGCGCGCCTGGAATCCGCCGTGTATTTTCCGCTGATCCCGGCTGGAGCCACCCTCGAGAAAACCGTGGAGGCGCGGTTTGCGCGCCGCGGCGTCTACCGCGAAAACGGATTCACGTTCTCCACCGCTTTCCCGTTCGGATTTCTCCGCCGAACGGCGCGCGTCACGCTGCTCCGCGAGACACTGGTCTATCCCCCGTTCGACCCGCTGCCCGGCTTCGAGGAGATGCTGCCGGCCATCGCCGAAGAAATGGAAGCGTATTATCGCGGCCTGGGGCGCGACTTCTACCGCATCCGCCCCTACGAAGCGCTGGAGAGCTCGCGCCACATGGACTGGAAGGCCACCGCGCACACGGGCGCCTTGCAGGTGCGCGAATTCGCCCGTGAGCCGGAGCGGACCGTGGAGCTGTTCCTGGACCGCGACGTGCCGCCCAGCCTGGACGCCTGGTTCGAGCGCGCCATTCACTGTTGCGCGTTCCTGGCGTGGCGGCTTTCCGCGCAGGGCGCTTCCGTCCATTTCCGCTCCAACGGCTACAGCCTGCGCCAGCCCGAGGATGGCGACATCTATGCCATCCTGCGATACCTGGCGCTGGTCTATCCGCAACCGAGGCCCGTGGTGGAAGCGCCGGTCGAGGAAACCAGCTACAAGCTGGCGTTCACCGCGTCACCCGCGCGATTGCGCCAAGCCGGCTGGATGGAAGCGCGCATCCTGTCGCCGGAGGATCTGCTGACGCCGGGATAGCTGAAAAACTCGATGGCCACAGATAAACACAGATGAACACAGATCAAAGAGAACTGGTCTTATCGGCGTTCATCTGTGTTCATCCGTGGCCCAAAAAAGTTTTCGGACCTTTTCAGCAGCCTCTTTAAGGCATGCCTCGCCCTTGCGTCCGCGCGAACGAAGCCATCGTAATTGCGAAATTGGTTAAGCCGTAGCCGCTATTTCCGATTCGGCTTGAGGAGATCGATGCGGGCTCCGCTCGCCGAGCGCTCGATGAGATGGGCCAGCCGGCGCGCCCGGGTCTCTTCTTTCTTCGCGCTCATCACCCAGAAAGCCGTAATTCTCCGGTAGCCGGGCGGCTGCGCATCGAAAAACGCCGATGCCTTCGGGTTGGCGCGCAAGGCCGCATCGAGCGCCGGATGGAGCTCTGCCTGCTCGCGCTCATATGAATACTGCCGCGTTTTGCGCTCGTCGCGCTCTTGAAATACGCGGAGACCCGGCGGCTGCATCAGCCCTCTGGCGGTAAGCTCCCCAACCCGCGCGATGTTCACCGCGCTCCAGGTGCTGCCGGGTTTGCGCGGCGTGAACCGGATGGTGTACGCTTCCGCATCGAGCCGTTTGCGGACGCCGTCGATCCAGCCGAACGAGAGCGCTTCGTCCAGCGCCTCCGGATATGCGATGCCGCCGCGGCCCGACTCTTTCCGGTAGAACCCCACCAGCAGTTCGCCCGAGTCGGCGTGGTGCCGGGCGAGCCAGTCGCGAAGGTCTGTGGGTGATTTGAAGAATGCCGGTTTCATGCGGTGTTCCGATATCGCCGCGCTGCCCATGCTGCCCAAATCACCGGCGACAAGATCGCCGGCGTTACCCGCGCGAAATCCCCGGTAACGCCGGCGATCTTGTCGCCGGTGCCGGGGCTCCCTGAGTCTACCCATGCCGCCGGGCGAAATCCCAGGCGTGCTGCACGATGGTCTTCAACTCGCTCGAGCGCGGCTGCCAGCCCAGCTTGGACTGCAGCTTGCCGGAGCTGGCCACCAGGCGCGGCGGATCGCCCTCGCGCCGCGTTCCCATCACGTACGGCACCTTTTGCCCGGTAACTTCTTCCACCGCGCGAATTACTTCCATCACCGAATGGCCGGAGCCGGTCCCGACATTGAACTGGTCGCTTGCGCCTCCGGCCAGCAGGTATTCGAGCGCCAGGATATGCGCTTCGGCCAGATCCTCGACGTGGATGTAATCGCGGATGCAGGTGCCGTCGGGCGTAGCGTAGTCATCGCCAAAAACCGTAACCGGCTGGCCGGAAAGCACGGCGCGCAGGATGAGGGGGATGAGATGCGTTTCCGGCTCGTGCCGCTCGCCCAGCGCGCCATCGGGCGCGCTTCCGGCGGCGTTGAAGTAGCGCAGGCACACGCTGGTGAGCTGGTGGATGCGGTCGAACCAGCCGAGCAGGGTCTCCACCATCACCTTCGATTCGCCATACGGATTCACCGCGTGAATGGGGAAGGTTTCGAGGATCGGAACCGCGTGCGGATTGCCGTATACGGCGGCGGTGGAGGAGAACACGATATGCTTCACGCCCGCAGCCTGCATGGCGGCCGCGAGCGAGAGCGAACCACTCACGTTGTTGACGAAGTACCGTTCCGGCTCGACCATCGATTCGCCCACCGCGATGAAGGCCGCAAAATGCACCACGGCCTCGGTCTTCAGTTGCCGCATCAACGCGGTGAGCGGGCGCGTGTCGGCCACGTCCATTTCGTAGAGAAGCCCCGGCGGAACGTTTTGGCGGTACCCTTTGGAAAGGTTGTCCACCACCGCCACGTCGTAGCCGCGTTCGAGCAGCAGGCGAACCGTGTGCGAACCAATGTATCCGGCGCCGCCGGTGACGAGAATTCTTCGAGTAGCCACGAGTGTAGGGTGGGGCATGCTTTAGCTTGCCCTGCAAATCAAGAATAAAGTAAACGGGCAAGCTAAAGCATGCCCTACCAAGGAACGCGTCACCGCATGCGGTCGGCTTCGGCTTTCATGACCTGGGCATTCTTCCAGGCCTGCTGCGCCATCGAGCCTTGAATGCCGGCGCACTGCTCGCTGAACTTGGCGCCTTCGAGAATTCTCGCCTTGTTCATGGTCATCTTGCCATATTGGTAGTTGGCGAGACCGAGGTTGAACAGCGCAGTGGCGTATGTCGTGGGATTACCTTTCGCGTAAGGCAGGGCGGCGCGCAGGTACTTGTCGGCATCCACCGGGTGTGAGGTGCCGGCATAGGCCAGGCCCGCCATGTAATACGAGGGGCCGAGTGTCGCGTCGCGCTCGCGGTTCCATTCGGCTTCGCTCATCCCTTCCGGCGGCTTGGGATGCGAGTTCCACAGCGCGATGATGCGGGTGGAATAGGCTATAGTGCGATCGTTCTGTCCATGCGAAGCCGCGTTGCGGGCAAGGGGGTCCAGCAGGTATGGATTCTCGGGGAAGTTCGCCAAGGCCTTATCGGCGATCTCCGGAATCTTCGCGGCGGACCCGGCCTTGGCGAGAGCCGCCAGGTATGGCCCATAGCCCAGGTCCAGGTACTTGCTCTTCGGATTCTGCTTCTCCAGCGTGGCGATCAGGTCCACCATTACGGGCGGTTCGGATTGCGCCGCGGTAGCGTAAAGCGCGTATTCGGTGTACGTGTCGATGGCGTGCAAGTCTTCGAGGCGCTTCTTCAACGCGTCCGGGTCGGTCTCGTCCGGCTTCGCGATCTCCTGGCGCGCCATGGCGCTGGTTTCAGCGGCCAGTTTTTTGATCGTCGCGACATCCTTCTTGGCTACCGCTTCCTGCAGGGTCTGATAGTTGGTGTCCAAATCCTGGGCCGCTACAACGGCGGCTCCGGCGATCAGCAAAACCGCCATCGATAGACCGCATCGGTTCATGGCAATTGTCCTCCCAAAAAAATCCGGCTGTGGATCAGTTGGATTATAACCCCCGGCGCGGTTGTTGGGAAGGGAACCGGATCTCAAAATCGGAAGCAGCTACTTGGACTTGGCCCTGACGGAACCGGCCGAGTTCGCTCTCACCCATCCCGATCAGTCGTACGCTTTCGCAATTCTTCCGCATCGCCAAGGTCTTTGGCTCTGCCGGTCTGCTCCTTGTTGCGGAGCAATGCCGCACGGCCAACAAAGTGCGTGGCGATCCCTTCCAATTCCGCATCGCTGCGTGTCGCCCACGCTTCTTCGAAGCTGACCCCGGAAATGGCGGTCAACAGATCGATCCTGTTCGGCTTCACTCCCAGCTGGATGACCATGCCGGGTGAGCGGAGGTCCGCTGCCTGAACCCCCACTTTGCCAAAGCCGAATTCCGACAGCACACGCAGGACGCGGTCCGCATTCTCCACGGTAGGCCGCACCAGCAGATCGAGATCGGCGGTGTAGCGAGGGAAACCGTGGAAGGCGACTGCGAAGGCGCCAACCACCAGGTACTCAACTCCGTTCGAGTTCAACAACTCGAGAAACTCGCGCCAGTCTTTGTTCAGCGGCATCGGGGTGACGGCGGTCGCGGAGTTCGATCAGGATATTCAGGCGCTCGTCGGACGACATCGCCGCGTCATCGCGCGCGTCGGCCACATCGGCCTCCTCGAAGCTGGCGAATACCCTGACCCTTTTCTCCACGTTCATAATTATAACCGGTTGGACGCGTCCAACCCTGGAAGCAAGATCGCAAAATCGGAAGCAGCTACTGTGACTTGGCAGGCGCCAGTTTCAGGATCATGCCCATGTCGGTCGCGATCCACATATTGTCTTCATCCACCGCCGCCAGGA
>Ga0208820_1001858_pt1 | contig 11039 bp, 12 predicted proteins | sample June2015DPH_16_5_FD_184713 | JGI IMG/M metagenome (GOLD analysis project Ga0208820, IMG submission 184713) | Peatland microbial communities from SPRUCE experiment site at the Marcell Experimental Forest, Minnesota, USA - June2015DPH_16_40... | ecosystem: Environmental > Terrestrial > Soil >...
CCCAACGCGACGCACGCCGCCGTGGTGTGCCATCCGCATCCGCTGTACGGTGGAACGCTGCACAACAAAGTCGTCTTCCACGCCATGAAAGCGCTGAACGGCTTCGGATTCCCCGTGCTGCGCTTCAACTTCCGCGGCACCGGCCTGAGCGAAGGCGAGCACGCCGGCGGCATTGGCGAAACCGAAGACGTGCGTGCCGCCCTCGATTGGCTCGAGCGCGAATTCACTGTGCCCATCATCTTCGCCGGTTTTTCCTTCGGCGCCGCCGTCGGATTGCGCGCCGCATATTCCGATGACCGAGTCCGCGCGCTCATCGCCCTCGGCCTGCCCGCCGTCCCGGTCGCAGATCGAATTGAAGACCGCGTCTACGATTTTGAATTTCTGCGCGAATGCGTCAAGCCCAAACTCTTCGTCAGCGGTTCGCGCGATCAGTTCGGACCCGCCGGAAAACTCGAAGCGCTCGTCAACACTTTCGCGGACCCAAAAAAGCTGGTCCACATTGAAGCCGGAGATCATTTCTTCGAAGGAAGACTCAAGGAGATGCGCCTAGCTATCGAAGATTGGGTCCGCGAGACCCTGCTCGCAAAAGCCACCAGCGACTAGCAGCGAACGAAGAACAGCGACCGGCGACCAGCGAACGACGAACGTCGTTCTTTATAATCCCCACCATGCCCCCGATCTCTCCCGAGCGCGACCAGCAATTCCGCCGCATGCGCGACACCGCCCGCGACATCTTCAGCTCCGCGCTCAAGAACGCCTCCATCGAAAGCGGCTTTGCCCGCAACGTGCACTGCGAGCGCCGTGTCCTGCGCATCGGCGACGACCTGCACAATCTCGATTCCTACCAGCGCGTCTTTGTTGTCTCCATCGGGAAGGCGGCGCACACCATGGCCGCCGCTCTCGAAGCCCAACTCGGCAGCGGCCTCGAAGGCATTGTGGCATCGTCCGTCGAACCCGCCAGCCAGGTGCGCGGTTTCCGCTATTTTCGCGGCGGGCATCCCACGCCTACCGCCGAATCCATCCACGCCGCCGACGCCATCCTCAAGTCGCTGACTTCTCTCGACGCCGCTTCGCTCGCCATCTTCATGATCTCCGGCGGCGGCTCTTCGCTCGTCGAAAAGCCCGTCGTTACTGTGAAAGCCACTAAGAAAGACACTTTGAAAGACGACGAAATCTCGCTGCCCGACCTCGCCGCCACCTACCGCACGCTCGTGCACTCCGGCGCGCCCATCGCCGAGATCAACGCCATCCGCAAACATCTTTCCTCCGTGAAGGGCGGACGCCTTGCCCAGGCAGCCTATCCCGCTCAGCAGGTTTCGATTCTTGTCTCCGACGTGCCCGACGATACACCCGACGCGCTCGCCTCCGGTCCCACCATGCCCGATTCCACTTCCATCCATGACTGCGAGCGCATCGCCGCCAAGTACAACCTTATCGATCAGTTCCCCAAATCCGTGGCCGATCTTTTCCGCCAGCATGCTCTCGACGAGACGCCAAAATCCGACGACCCCGCTTTCATCCGCGCTCGCTGGTGGACTGTACTCTCGAACAAAGTGGCCATCGATGAAGCTGCCGTAGCCGCCACCCGCGCCGGTTTCGCGGTTGAAGTCGATAACTCCTGCGACGACTGGCCCTACGACAAAGCCGCCGCCTATTTGCTCGACCGCCTGCGCGAACTGCGCCGCAGCGTATCGCGCGTCTGTTTGATCTCCGGCGGCGAGGTGACCGTGGCCGTCCGCAACGGTGGCATCGGCGGACGCAACCAGCAGTTCGCCCTCGCCTGCGCCGAACAAATATCGGGACACGACATTACCGTGCTGAGCGCCGGCACCGACGGCATCGACGGCAACAGTCCTGCCGCCGGTGCGGTAGTCGATGGCAGTACCATCTTCCGTGCCGGAAGTGGTCGGGCCGATGCCCGCGCCGGCGCTGACGCCGTGCGCCACGCGCTCTCCGGCTTCAATGCCTATCCTCTTTTCGACGCGCTAGGCGACGCCGTTATCACCGGACCCACGGGAAATAATCTTCGCGACCTGCGCATCCTGCTGGTCTATTAGGACCGCGGCCGCGCCGGCGCTGGTCCTCGCGCCGCTAGCCCTAGCCGGGCAAGAAACATCCAACCGTTACATATCGGTGACGTAGAAGTGGATGCCTCCGCGGTGCGGAACTTAACGTGCTAACCGCCGGCAGTTCATGGTCTTCCGGGACCGTAAATTCTTGTAAATCTAGTCGCCCCCGGCATCGTTGTACTCTCGATCTGCATCCAACGTCATAAAACCAATACCGGAGGTTTCGATTGAAACAGACATTGCGTATTGCCGTGCTCTTGACGTTTGCCTGCGCCGCCCTGACAGCGTTCTCGAATTTCGCGCAAGCCCAGAAAATCGATATCGGTTTCGGCGGCGGCACCACCCTAGCCCCAGACGCCAGTTTTGTGGGCGGTGTTGAAAGCGCCCCGTCGCTTAAGGGCGGTACCTTTCTTGGCTTTAACGGCGATGTTCTCTTCTGGCACAACCTCGGATTCGGAGCCGAAGTGTTCTGGAGGGCCAGCAGCAGCAACTGCGTGTTACTAGGCTGCATCGGTGAGGGCGTCACCTATCGTCCCGTGCTCTATAACTTCAACGCCGTGTACTCGCCCAAGATCGCACCCCATGCCTACCTGGAGCTTGTCGGCGGCATCGGCGCACTCGATACCCATTACTCCGCGTGTACCGGGGTTGGTGCGACGTGCGGTGGCAGCCAACTGATCTCATCGAGCAACCACTTCGACGTAGATCTCGGCGGCGGCATCAAGCTTTACCCGCTCCACGGCGGTTTCTTCATTCGCCCCGAGGCGCGCTTTTACTGGGTCAACAACGGCACTGCCGACTACAGCTCGAACCATGCCACCCGCGTTGGCGCCTCCATCGGCTACACCTTCAGATAGCCCTCTTTCCGTCTCAGGTGGGGACAGCCGCCCCCGGCTGTCCCGCTGAGCGAATCGGGGCTCACGCCAAGCCCGAAGTTGGCTTGACGGGGTGGAGAAGCTCGGCGGCGTGACTTTGTAAATGTCGTGATTTTGTAAATTTATTGTCCGCCCAACTCGCGAGTGGCCTGCATCCCCCGTCGCGCATTATGATAGACGTATGAATTTCGGCTTCTCAGGCGAGATGATCTTCCTGTTTCTTCTGGCGCTGATTCTTTTCGGCCCCAAGAAAATGCCGGAGATCGGTCGCCAGGTCGCGCGCTTCCTGAATGAGTTCCGGCGCGCTTCCTACGAATTCCGCTCGCAGATCGAGTCCGAAATCAATTCCCTCGATACAACAGATACAAGCGATAGAAACGCCGGCAGCAGCATCGCCAGCAGCCGTCGGCAGCAGATCCTGACCCCCATCCAGGCCCCGCTCGGATCGCTAGCCAATCGCATTTTCAATCCACCGCCCGCCGAAAAGCTAGAAGCTGCGGAAAACGCCGCTGCCGAAATTGCCGCCGCCCCAGTCGCCGCGGCCGAAGCCGCCCCAGCCGAACCTGCACCCGTTCCCGAGCCTGCTCCCGCTCCGAGAGTTGAAGCTCCGAAGGTTGCGCCCGATGCCTGAGCTGTCCGCCTCCTCGCCCCTGAACGAATCCGCCAAGGAGCAAATACCCGCTATGGGCTTCCTCGAACATCTGGAGGAACTCCGCAAGCGCATCGTTTATTCCATGATCGCCATCGTGGTCGGCTTCTTTGCCTGCTGGGGATATGCCGAGCATATCTACGCCATCATGCAGCGTCCCATCATGGACGCGCTGCAACGTAATGGCCTCTCGGCCAAGCTCGTTTACGTCAACCCGGTCGAGCCTTTCAATCTCTATCTGAAAGTCGGAATGATGGCCGGCTTGTTCGTCGCCTCGCCCTTCGTGCTCTACCAGATCTGGTGCTTCATTTCGCCCGGTCTCTACCGCAACGAGAAGCGCTACGTATTGCCATTCATGACCACGACCATAGCCCTATTCCTTTCCGGCGGATACTTCGGGTACAAAATAGTGCTCCCGCAGGCGCTCGTGTTCCTGATCGGCTACGGCAAAGACTTCCAGCCGATGATCACGCTCAGCGAGTACAGTTCTCTGTTTCTGACCATCATCGTCGGCCTGGGCGTAATTTTCGAAATGCCGATCGTGATATTTTTCCTGGCGCTCATGGGCATCGTCAGCGCCGGCTGGATGTGGCACAACATTCGCTATGCCATCCTGGGTATCTTCGTCGTCGCCGCCATCATCACGCCCACCCCCGATATCCTGAACATGTGCATCTTCGCCGCCCCCATGGTGGCGCTTTATGTGCTAAGCATCGCCATCGCCTGGCTCGTGCATCCCAAGCAGCGCAGGAAACGTGCGGAGAAGAAATCCTAACCACAGGGGACACGGAGGATCACAGGGAAAAGCATGAGAACATCCGCAACCAAAATGGAAGTGCGCCGAGCCTTGCGCTGTATTTCCCCGTGCCCCCTGTGGTTAAAGGTTTGTCTGACCGTACTCGGAATGGTAACGCTGGTTTCCTGCTCGCGTGGAACGGATGCGCAGCCAAAGCCGTTCGATCAAATATCATCACAAATCAAAACTGCGCCCCCAACGCCGCCCGAAGCCGCGCCCCCCGACTCCGCCCCACTCCCGCACATCGATGCTAAGCGCGCCTTCCAGTACACCCGCGAGGTCACCGCCTTCGGCCCGCGCTACATGGGCAGCGAGAATCACAAAAAGCTGGAGCGCTACATCATCGACCACCTCAAAGGCGATCAGGTCGAAGACGACGCCTTTACCGCCGACACCGTGGAAGGCAAGTTCCCGGTCCACAACATCATCGCTAAATTTCCCGGCACAAAAGATGGCATCATCGCCATCTTCGGCCATTACGACACGGTCTACCCACTGCGCAACTCCGGGTTTGTAGGCGCCAACGACGGCGGTTCTTCCACCGCTATCCTGCTCGAATTCGCCGACCAACTGCGCGGCGGGAGATCGGGAAAAAAGCGCGATGGCTACAGCGTCTGGCTGGTCTGGACCGACGGCGAAGAAGCGGTTCAGAAGTGGTCCGAAACCGATAGTCTTTACGGCACTCGCCATCTGGCCGAGCAATGGGGAAAAAACGGCACGCTCAAAAAGATCAAAGCGCTAATGGTAATGGACATGATCGGCGACGCCGACCTCAACATCGACCGCGACACCAATAGCACGCCTTGGTTGCTCGATCTGATTTACGTTGCCGCCGAGCGCCTAGGCTACCAGTCCCACTTCTACGCCCGCGAGGGCCATATCGAAGACGATCACCTGCCCTTCGTCAAACGTGGCGTCCCCAGCGCCGACGTCATCGACCTCGATTACGGCTACAACAACGTCTTCCACCACACCGCGCAGGATACCATGGACAAGCTAAGCCCCAAGAGCCTCGAAATCGTCGGCGATACCATCCTTGAAACCATCCACATGCTCGACCAACGCTAGTATCGACACCCAGTGCTTAGGCGCTCCTCCGCTGCTAAAATTGAAGACCCACAGAAACATCTAACTCAAAGTTGTGTTATCGCAATTGGAGGGATGGTGACAAAAAAATGAAAAAGCTGATTGGATTGCTCGCGATATGTTTCGTGTTTTCTCTCTCAGCCCTGGCACAACACGAAGAACATGCAGGCGGCGCCCGGCCAGAGGTCGGTGGGGGTCATCAAAACATTCCTAAGCACGGTCCTGCGAAGGTAACCACTCCGCACCCGGCGGAGGAAAACCGCAAGTTCAACGACAAGGCAGGACATCCCGAAGCTCCCCACGTACATGCCAATGGACAATGGGTGGGCCATGATACCGGCCGGAACGACCCTCATTACCATCTGGATCATCCATGGGAGCATGGCCGCTTCACCGGTGGTATCGGTCGCGGACATGTGTGGCGCCTCGCAGGCGGTGGTCCCGGCCGCTTCTGGTTCGGCGGTTTCTACTTTTCCGTGGCTCCCGACGACGTCGGCTTCTGTGACGGCTGGCTCTGGGATTCGGACGAAATCGTCATCTACGACGATCCCGACCACGTCGGCTGGTATCTCGCCTATAACGTTAGGCTCGGAACCTACGCCCACGTGATGTATCTGGGAGCGTAGTACAGATCAGTGAATGAATCATTCGGTGGAGCGCCGGGCGTCTCGCCCGCCTGCCCTGAGAGAAGTCGAAGGGGCCGCCGGGCGGGGGCGGCGCTCGACCGGACAAGAAATTCCGCTACTTCTTTTCTTGGCTCGTGTCGTCTTTCTTTTCGTCCTTATTCTTACCGGCATTCTTGTCCACGATCGAGAGCAGTTCGACCTCAAAGATCAGGGTTGCATTGGGCTCAATTCCGCTGCGCGGGTCCGGGCGCTCAGCATAGGCAAGGCTTGAAGGAATGAAGAGCTGCCACTTCGATCCCACGGGCATGAGCTGCAGCGCTTCCGTCCACCCTTTGATGACTTGCCCGACTCCAAACGTCGCCGGTTGCCCCCGCTTGTAGGAGCTGTCAAATTCCGTGCCGTTGATGAGAGTACCCCGGTAGTTACACACAACCTGGTCGCTCGCGGTGGGCTTCGGTCCGTCGCCCGCTTTCAGAATCTTGTACTGCAAGCCGCTGGGCAATGTTACGACGCCTTCTTTCGTTTTGTTCGCGGCGAGAAATTTTTCGCCTTCGGCCTTATTCGTAGCCGCAGCCTGTTGTATTTTCTCCTGCTGCTCTTTGCGTACCTCTGCCTGCACCTCGTCGAGAACGGCCTTCGCTTCTTCTTGCGTTAGACGCGTCTTACCGCCGGACATGGCGTCCTTCAATCCCTCGGCTGTCAGATTCCAGTCCACCTCCACCGACTGCTTTTTCAGGTTGCCGCCAACCTGTGTCCCGATGTCCATTCCCAGCGCATAGCTGAACTTTTCTTTTCGCGTTTTAAGGGGAGCAGGCGCCGTGCTCTTCGCTGCCGCTGTCGTCTTCTTCACGGGAGCTTTCGCCGTGGTGGCCGCTTGCGGAGTGGTGGCTGCAGGAGCCGCTGGAGTCGTTGCCGCCGGAGTGCTTGTTGCTGGAGTCTGCTGGGCATAGCCATCTCCGGCCAGCATCATTCCTGCGGCCAATAGAAAGGTTGTAATGAGAGATCTTTGCATTCACCTATTGTCACATTGCTCCGCATTCTGCGCCAGACCAGAGGTAACAGGGTAGTGATCTAATTCCGTGTTGCGGACTGCGAGGTTCGAGCCACGAGCTTCCAGAAAACTGGTTGCCCGCAGCTCGTGGCTCGCGGCCCGCAGCCCATTTCGCTATAATCCCTCCATGAAAACCACTCGCTTGTTCTCGCTCGCACTGCTCGTGATCGCACTCGCCTCGGCCAGTTCGGCCAAGATCCTGGTTCAAATCAAAGATGCCCAAGGCAAGGTTGTAGGCTCCGCGATTCTTTGGGAGTCGGCCCCGGGCATTGAGATGGAAGTCGATCTCGAAAATCTGCCTCCTGGCGAACATGCTATCCACTTTCATCAAAACGCGAAGTGCGACGCCCCGGACTTCAAGTCCGCGGGAGGCCACTTCAATCCCGATGGAAAGAAGCATGGATTGGAGAATCCGGAAGGTCACCACGCCGGTGACAACCCCAACTTCACCGTGGGCGCGAACGGCAAAGCGCATTTCAAGTGGCAAGATAAAGACGTCACGCTCGGCAGCGACAGCCATTCCCTGTTCAGCAACGGAGGCACCGCAATCGTAGTGCACGCCAAGGCCGACGACCAGAAGACCGACCCCGCGGGCAATGCCGGCGACCGCATCGCCTGCGGTGTTATTACGAAGTAGCGTCGGAGAAATTTCCGCTGCGTGACACGCCGGGCAGCCCCCCAAGCGGCGAACGCGTAGGGACAGCCCGCCCTCGGCTGCCCAAGGCGAGCGCAACTCGCCAGGATTTTTGTCGCCGACGTGCAAATCCAGGAGCGTGGCGACGCTTGGCATATTCACTCCGATCAAGTTGAATAAAGAAACTCCAGTGCCTCCGGAAAGCGCGCTGCCCAGGCCGATTCGCTGTGTGCAGCATTTTCTTCGATGCGGACCTTCAGCCGTTGTTCGTCCAAGCCAGCCTCGCGCAGAATCGATTCCAGTTCGCGGACGTCGCCAACGATCCTTTCGTCTTTCTCCGGATGCCCCACTTCCCGCGTCCCCATCCCCAGGTAAATGCGCGCCGGCCAACCGCGGAATCGGCGGCTCTCTTCCAGAATTCTCCGGTTCGCAACGGACAGAGGCGGGCTCTCGATCAGCAATCGCCCAAACACGCCCGGCGCTGCCAGTTGCGTGTACAAAGTAATCAGGCCTCCCAGAGAAGACCCGCCCAATCCCGTATTCTCCGGCCCCTTTAATACACAATAATGCTCCTCGATCAGCGGCATCACTTCACGCTGCAGAAAATCCGGATAGCATTTTCCCTTTGGGTTAAGAACTCTAGGGTCTCTTGACTCATACGGAATGTACTCGCAAATCCGGTTCTTCGTGTTGTCGATGCCCACGATAATCAGTGGCGGAACTTTCTGTTCGGCGATCAACCGCGCCGCGTTCTCGCCCACCTTCCAGTGCACTCCCGCAAAAGCCGTTACCGGATCGAACAGATTCTGTCCGTCATTCAAGTAAAAGACCGGATAGCAAGTCTCGCCCCAGCCGTCGTAATCGGGAGGCAGCCAAACCCGCAACAGTCGAGTGTTCCCGAAGATACGGCTGCGAAGCTCATGCAACCACAGGTTGCCGGTCGCTACCGGCATGGCAGCGGTGGCGGCACTCTTCGACCTCGGTTTTAGTTGTCGCGTTGTGGGCCGGGACATGGAGTGACTCGAGTTTTCAGCTCTCAGCTTTCGCCAAAAAACATTCGGGCCGGGATTGGGTAACGAGTACTGCGTTACTAGTTACTCACTGCTACTGTCTCGCTTCCACCAGATCACCGCCGCCAACACCGTCGTCGTCGCAATCAGCGCCAGCGAACTCAAACATAAAATGCACCAGACTCCCAGCACGCGCCCTTCAATGTAGGTCAGATACAAAGCAAACGCCAGGCCCGCGGCAGTAGCGCCGAAGAGCATTGCCGGAGTCTCGCGCCGCTCGCGATACACTGTCGCCAGCCCCACCAGCGCCGCATACCCGAGCATCCCAATCAGCGCGACCGGGATTCCCAGAATCGACGAATATTCGCTGCGGTTCACGATGTCGCAATTGAACGATTCCCCGATATCGCAATACGCCGTCTTTGCGATCGCGTAATGATGCTGTAGCGACACTGACGACACCGCGATTCCGCACACCGCCAGAATGGCCACAAAGCTCATCAAACGCTGCGTCAGATCGGTCATGGCAGTGTGCATCCGGTGCGGTCGCTCAGTTCTTGCAGAGTAAAAACGCGTTCCACTCGTTCACCTGTAGGCGGAAACTGCCAAGTCGGATAATGCTTGATGTCTTCGTCTTTGCAAACCTGCGAAAGACCGCGCAGGTCGCCTTTTATGCCGCATTCCACATAAGGAGCGTACTCGAACGACGCACCGAACTTTTCTTTCTGCTCCAAGCAATGCGGACACCACCACGCCCCGTACATTTTCACGCCGCGCCCGGTCAGACAGCGCGCGAACGCATCGTGCTTGTGCTGGGTACGGTTGTCAACATAGTAGGCCACCCCGAGCGCCGCTACGATCAGCACGGCATAAATCGCAATGCGCCCCCAATTCCGGCTGGAAGTTTTGATGCCGAATTTTTCCGTTTGCCGTTCTCTTCGCTCTCGCGACATGGATTTTTTATATCACGCTGGCGCAAGCCTGCTGGAGCAGGGCGGTTCAGAACCCGACTCTTCAAACCACCACCCGGAGCGCCGAGGGCAGCACGTCGATCGCCCGGCACTCCAGCGTCAGCACCTCGCCATCCACCATCACAGCCACCGGACCGTCGAGGCGAAACTCCACCCGTCTAACTGCCCGCCGCTCCGCCAGCGGGTGCCGTGTGTGCGTGCCATCATAAAGCGTTGCCAAATTCCGGATCAGCCCCAATCGCCCAATCGGCCCCCACCGCACATACTCGATCAATCCATCATCCGTGACCGCGTCGGGCGCGATCATCATTGTGCCCCCCGTAAACTTGCTGTTGTTGAATGTCAGAAACAAACAGCGGCGCGCATCAAACTCTCGCTGTTCGTCGAACCTCACCGGAAACGGCCGCCGATCAAGCCGCGCCAGAGCAAGAAAAATCGACAGCAGATACCCGAACTGCCCAAGGCCCTGAAATCGCCGGTGTCGCAGCGCCGCCACGTCCGCTGCAAACCCCATGCTCAACAGATTCGTGTAGTAAATCGCGCCGTCTTTGTGCGTCAATCGCAAAACATCACAAGGCCGCGAACGCCGCGCCTCCAGTGCCCGAAGAGCGTGCTCCAAACCGCTCTCTCCGGAAGTGATATCCTCGAAATCCCGCAGAAACGAATTCCCGGTGCCCAGCGGAACAAATCCCAGCGTAGGAATCTGCTCTTCCGCACTTGGAACTTCCTGAGACCCGAGACCTAGAGCCTGGGACCTGCTCTCCGGGAACAGCCCGTTGACGATCTCATAGGAAACCCCATCCCCGCCCACTGCAAGAAATTTCCGAAAGCCGCGCCCATAAGCCTCGCGCGCAATGTGCGTGGCCTCCCCCGCCGCGCGTGTCTTCGTCGCCTCAATCGCAATGCCCGCACCCCGCAACCGATCAAGCGCGGCTGTCACGCGCTCGCCGCAACGTCCCCCGCCCGCCGCCGGATTAATAATGGCAAGAAAAGTTTCGTTCACACTTAGCTCTTGGCTTTTGGCTTTTGGCTCTTGGCTCTTGGCTTTTGGCTCTTAGCTCTTGGCTTTTGGCCCTTGGCGATTCTCCCGAACGACTGCAAGTTGGGAGCTAAGGGCCAAAAGCTAGATCCCCACCACTCCCGCCCGCGCCGCGCCCGCTCCAATCTCCTCCGCCAATTCTCCGCGCTTGATTTTCAGCGACGCCGTCCGCGGAAAATCTTTCTCCCACACCAGATATCCGCCCACGCGCTTGAAGTCGGCCAGCCGCCGGT
>Ga0208820_1001859_pt1 | contig 11034 bp, 11 predicted proteins | sample June2015DPH_16_5_FD_184713 | JGI IMG/M metagenome (GOLD analysis project Ga0208820, IMG submission 184713) | Peatland microbial communities from SPRUCE experiment site at the Marcell Experimental Forest, Minnesota, USA - June2015DPH_16_40... | ecosystem: Environmental > Terrestrial > Soil >...
CCTGTCGGAGCACCGGTCGATCCCGCACCGGCGCGGCTGCCCGGCCCGGTGACGCTGTCCGGCCGGTTCGGCTCGGTTGCCCGGCTCGACGCGTTGCGCGACGCCGGTCCTCTGTGGCAGGCCTTGCGCGGCCACGACGAAGTCTGGACCTACATGTCCACTTCTGGGCCGTTCGCCGACGAAGCGGCGTTCTCTGCCTGGCTCGCCGAACGGCAGACGCTGAAAGACCCGTACTATTACGCGGCGCTCGATCCGAAGGGCCGCGCGCTCGGCCTGGCGACGCTCATGGAGATCCGTCCCGCCATGCGCGTGATCGAGGTCGGCCACATCGTCTACAGTCCGGCGCTGCAGCGGACGCCGCTTGGCACGGAAGCTCAGTACCTGCTGGCGCGTTATGCGTTCGAGACGCTTGGCTACCGGCGCTACGAATGGAAATGCGATTCGCTGAACGCGCCGTCGCGGCGCGCCGCCGGACGCTACGGGTTTGTTTTCGAGGGCATCCTGCGCCAGCACATGATCGCCAAAGGCCGCAATCGCGACACCGCGTATTTCTCCATGCTCGACAGCGAATGGCCGGCGCGCAAGCGCAACTTCGAGCGCTGGCTGGCGCCGGAGAATTTCGATGCACAAGGCCGGCAGAAAGTCAGTCTCACCGCGTTGAACGGACTTGGAGCATGATCCCGAAAGAGCCTGCCCTCGGACTTGTTCCGAGGGTGGCGGCCGGTTTTCGGAAAAGGTCATGCTCAAACTAAAGACTCTCTTCGTGAGGAAAGCATGAGCAACAGACTGGAAGGCAAGGTCGCGCTGGTGACCGCTGCGGGCCAGGGCATCGGCCGCGCCATCGCCGAGAAGTTTGCCGATGAGGGCGCCAAGGTCATTGCCACCGATCTCGACCCGAACAAGTTGCAGAGCTTGCGCGCCAAGCTGCGCAAGCTCGACGTTCGCTCCCAGGATGACATCGATGCGTTCGGCCGGGACATTGCCCGCGAGTTCGGGCCGCTCGACGTGCTGGTCAATTGCGCCGGTTATGTGCACCAGGGCACGGTGTTCGATTGCACCGACAAGGACTGGGATTTTTCGTTCGACCTCAACGTCAAATCGATGCACCGCACCATCAAGACCTTCCTGCCCGGCATGCTGGAGAAGAAAACGGGCTCGATTGTCAACGTCGCCTCGGTGGTGTCGTCGATCCGCGGCGTGGCCAATCGTTACGTCTACGGCGCCACCAAGGCCGCGGTGATCGGGCTCACCAAGGCGGTCGCCGCCGATTTCATCAAGCAAGGCATCCGCTGCAACGCCATTTGTCCGGGCACGATCGAGTCGCCGTCGCTCGGCGAGCGCATCACTGCGGTGTCGCAGGAGACCGGGCGTTCGCCGGATGCCGTGCGGCAGGACTTCGTCGCGCGCCAGCCGATGGGCCGGCTCGGCACGCCCGAGGAAGTAGCTTGGCTGGCGCTCTTTCTCGCCAGCGACGAAGCGAGCTACATTACCGGCCAAGCGCATCTCGTCGACGGCGGCATGGCGCTATAACGTCGGTTACCACAATGCACATCCTTATCACCGGCGCTGCGGGAATGATCGGGTGCAAGCTGACGGCGCGCCTGGTCGCTGACGGCGCGCTCCACGGCCGGCCGATCGACCGCCTCACTTTGCTCGACGTCGGCGTTCCGCCACGCCCGGAGAATTTCGCCGCGCCGGTCGAGGCGGTCGCCGCCGACGTCGCCGATCTGTCCGCCGCAGCTGCGGCGATTGCCGGCCGCCCCGACGTGATCTTCCATCTTGCGGCGATCGTTTCCGGAGAGGCCGAGCTTGATTTCGAGAAGGGGATGCGGGTCAATTTCGACGGTTCGCGTGCGCTCCTGGACTCCATTCGCACCACCGGCGGCGGTTATCGTCCGCGGTTGGTCTTCTCTTCATCGGTTGCGGTGTTCGGCGCCCCCTTTCCAGAGGCTATTCCCGACGATTTTGCCTTAACGCCGCTCACCTCCTACGGCACGCAGAAAGCGATGGTTGAGCTGATGCTCGCCGATTATTCCCGCCGCGGCTTCCTCGACGGTGTCGGCATCAGGTTGCCGAACATCGTGGTACGGCCCGGACGGCCGAATAAGGCCGCCTCCGGCTTCTTTTCCTCGATCATCCGCGAGCCGCTCAACGGCGAGGAGGCGGTGCTGCCCGTCGACGACAGCGTCCGCAGTTGGAATGCCAGCCCGCGCGCCGCCGTCGGCTTTCTCGTCCACGCCGCCGGGCTTGAACGCGATGCGCTCGGGCCGCGCGTCAACCTCACCATGCCCGGCGTGTGCTGCACCGTCGCCGAGCAGATCGCCGCCTTGCGCCGGATTGCCGGCGACAAGGTGGCCTCGCGCATTCGCCGCGAAACCGACCCGCTGGTCGCGCGCATCGTCGCCGGCTGGCCGAGCCGGTTCGATCCGCGCCGCGCGCGCGCGCTCGGCTTCGAGGCGGAGGCGTCTTTCGACGAAATCATTCGCGTCCATATCGAGGACGAGCTGGGCGGCAGGATCGCCGCTTGACGCCGGACGCAAGACCCTTGATCCGAGGGCAAAACGGTCTTCCCAACGGATCATGCCCCGCTAAACATGCTAAGTGCGGCCATGCAGTTTACCTCTACTCTGATCCCGGCGACGCTCGCCCGCCGCTATAAGCGCTTCCTCGCCGATGTGGTGCTCGACACCGGCGAGGTAGCGACCGTCCATGTCGCCAATCCGGGCGCCATGACCGGCTTGGACCGTCCCTTGTCACGGGTGTGGCTGTCCGATTCCGGTAATCCGCTGCGGAAGTTTCCCTACACCTGGGAGCTGGTCGAGGCGGACCTCGGCAGCGGCCCGGAACTTGTCGGCGTCAATACCGGGCAACCCCACCAACTGGTCGGCGAGGCGCTCGAGGCCGGGCTGATTCCGGAACTGCGCGATTACCAGTCGGTCCGGCGCGAGGTGAAATACGGCGAGAATTCCCGGGTCGATTTTTTGCTCGAAGATCCGGCGCGGCGGCGCTGCTATTTGGAGGTCAAGAACGTCCATCTCATGCGCAAGCCGCGGCTCGCCGAATTCCCGGACTCCGTCACCGACCGTGGCGCCAAGCATCTTCGCGAGCTTGCCGCCGCGCGCGCGAACGGCGCGCGCGCCGTGCTCCTGTTCGTCATTCAGATTCCGTCGGCCGAGCGCTTCGCCGTCGCCGGCGACATCGATCCGGCCTATGCCGCCGCTTTCGCGCAGGCGCGCGCGCGTGGCGTCGAGATGCTGGCCTGGCGCTGCGCCGTCAATCTTGGCGGTATCGAGATCGCGGCGCCGGTTCCCATCGTCGAGCCCTGAGGCGACGGCGGCGGCGCGGATTGCTTGCGTTGGCCGCGCGCATGCTTACATTGTTGGTCAAGCGGCGGCTTTCGGCCGCTTTCATTGCGGCCTACGCTTCAGCACCATGACTTACGTCGACGCCACCTGCGCGCCGCTGCGCAAAACCGGACAGATCAAGATTCACGGGCCGGCCGCCTTCGACGGCATGCGCAGGGCCGGCGCGCTGGCGGCCGAGTGCCTCGATATGCTGGCCGGCGAGATCAAACCCGGCGTTCCCACCGAGCGCATCGATCAGTTGGTCTATGAGTTCGGCCTAGACCACGGCGCCATGCCGGCGACGCTGATGTACCGCGGCTACCGGAAGGCGACCTGCACATCGGTCAATCACGTGGTCTGCCACGGCATTCCCGGACCAAAACCGCTGCGCGACGGCGACATCGTCAATGTCGATGTGACGCTGATCCTCGATGGCTGGCACGGCGATTCGAGCCGCATGTACACGGTCGGAGAAATCCCGCGGCGCGCCGAGCGGCTGATCGAAGTCACCTACGAGGCCATGATGCGCGGCATTGCCGTGATCAGGCCCGGCGCCACGACCGGCGATATCGGGCATGCGATCCAGACTTACGTCGAGGCCCAGCACATGAGCGTGGTGCGCGATTTCTGCGGCCACGGCCTCGGCCAGCTGTTCCACGACGAACCGAATATCGTGCATGTCGGCCGGCCGGGCGAGGGTATCGTGCTCAAGCCGGGCATGTTCTTCACGGTCGAGCCGATGATCAATCTTGGCCGCCCGCACGTGAAGGTGCTCTCCGACGGCTGGACGGCGGTGACCCGCGACCGCTCGCTGTCGGCGCAATTCGAGCACTCGGTCGGCGTCACCGAGACCGGCGTCGAGGTGTTCACCCTCTCGCCCCGCGGATTCACCCGGCCGCCCTACCCGGTGTGAGCCCGCCTCACCAAGCCGCCTCGAGAATTCCCATCACGTCTTCGGCCGAACGGATCGGCTGCGGGTTGGTCCGTACCCACAGATTATGCATCGCCGCTTCGGCGATTTTCTGTAATTGCTCGCGTTTGACGCCGACCGCGCGCAGCGTCGTTGGTTGCCCGAGCGCCGCGATCAATTCGGCGACCGCATCGGCCGCCGGAACGCCGCGCCGGCCCATGGCCTCGGCGATCACCGCCTGCTTGTCCTTCGTCGCGGCCTCATTGTAACGCATCACGTGCGGCAGCATGACGCACGAGGTGTGGCCATGCGGGACGTCGGCGAAAGCTCCCAGCGCATGGCCGATACCGTGGCTCGCGCCGTAATTGACCCGGGCGATTGACGAGCCGGCCAGCCAAGACGCCTGTTGGCAAGTCAGGCGGGCGCCGAGATCGTCGGGGCGTGGCAGCGCTTCGGCAAAAAGCCGCAGCGCGTGCAAGGCGAGCCCATCGCAATAGGGATGGGCCTCGATCGAGCAAAGCGTTTCCACGGCATGATCGACGCCGCGCACGCCGGTCGAGAGCCACAGCCACTGCGGCGTGTGCACCGTCGCCTCCGGGTCGAGAATCACGGAGCGTGCGCCGATATCCGGCCCGATGAACGAGTGCTTTTGCCGGATGCGCTCATCGGTGACCCCGGCCAGGTTCGAAAACTCGGCGCCGGATAGCGTGGTCGGCACCGCGACCTGGCGCACCGGCGAAGGCCGGATATCCGGCACCTGCCGCTTGCCGTCGGGACCGATCGAAACGTGCAGGCCGTCAAGCGCTTCGGCCGAATCGACACCGTGAGCGAGGCAGATTTGCAGAACCTTGACGGTGTCGATCGCGGTGCCGCCTCCCACCGTGAGGATGAGATCGGGTGCCGCCGCCCGCACCGCGCGGGCCGCGGCGATGACGCTGGCGCGCGGGCTGTGCTGCACGCAGCCGTCGAACAGGCCGACATAGTGCCGGCCGAGGGCTTCGGCGATGGTGCGCACCACCGGCGTTTTAGTCGCCAGCGTCTTCGACGCGACGATGAAGACCCGCGTGGCGCCGATGCGCGCCGCCTCCTCCACCGCAGCCTCGGCGGCCGGACGGCCGAACACGACGCGTTCGAGCGCGAGGTAGGCGTAGCTGCCGGACTGATACATCGCGTGCTCCATTTGCTCTGCCTTGCCAGCCGGCGCGTGCTCCGGCCTGAACGGCCGATTGCTTGCGGCATCTGCGTCCATTTTTTCAAGTAACTGTATATCCTTAGGAATCCGACCGCCATTTCGCAGAAACGCACTTTTTACGAGCATATTGTGTTAGTGCAATCTACGACGCCACGTGCAAGGTTCCCGAATACGCAGGCGCAGGGAGCAGGCCGAACTTTTCAGCACGCACGATGCACCCAACGTCGAACTATTTGTCCGTCACGCCGCTTTCGACGGCCCCGTAAGACGTGGCGGAGGTGATGACGGTGACTCGATTTTGAGAGATTGGAGTCCTTTCAAGAACAACAAGCGCTTGAGACATTTATCGATCATTGCGTCCAATCGCTCTTGAACCATCAAGTCCCTCATCAGGCCATCAATGGTCACCTCTTCGCCCATTTCCGCTAGGTCATATAGCTCACCAAGTTCCTCGCGTGCTTTGCTTTCTGCTGCATGCCACTTATCGATGAAAGTTTTATCGAAATCATCGGACTTGTCAGATCTCGGCACCCCATAATCCATCGGGATCACTGCATTCCGGATCTGTATCATGCGCTGTCGAGCACGCGCCGCAATTCGAAATATGGGAAGATTTCTTCTGCGCCAGGCGAGATGCGCAATGGTCTCCACGGTTTCCTGCTGCAGAGCACCATTCGGGGTCAATTCGGAAATTAATCCTTGACGCAATTTTTCAAATTCGGCCGCACTCTCCCCGGGAAGAATGCTCGTTGCGGAATAGCCGCCGTGCTGAAGGGCGGGATGCGGCTTTTTTATGCGCTCAGTCATTCGAACACTCCTCACCATCACTTGGCCGCTCGATTCTGCCACTTGGTCCTCGGGGCTTGCTCGACGGCCTTACCGTAAACTGCAGGACGGCCCTCTGCATGGGCGGCGAAACTCTACGCGCCCATCCACGCATTCAATCACACGACCACCATCCTTGACGGGCTTCTTGTAGCCATATATATAAGTCGACGGGTATACGTCACTATCTTTACCCATACACGAAAGGCTTACTCGCAGCCATCATATAGAAACCGACGGTGCTCAGTCAATATGCGACCAATGTCGTTAGATGAGGCCCTCCGCCGCTACGGAAATGGGCGGTTTACCGATGATGACGTGGTGCGCTGCACCGGCCTGTCCGTTCGGGCATGGCGCGAGCTGATAAAGACCCGCGCCGTTGCCACGGTCACGGAAAGCCTCGGTCGCGGCCACGTTCGCGTGTGCGATCCAACGGTGCTCAAGCGTGCGGCCGTAATCGGAGCACTGAATCGCGCCGGCTTTAGCTTGGCGGTATCGGGCCAGATCGCGTTCTCGCTGCCTCTCCGTACCATGCTCTATGAAATTTGCGACCCGTGGATGATCCTGTTTCAGCGCTCGCCGGACTTAGATCCCCAAGCCCGACTTCCAAAACGTGTTGAAAAGCCGAGGGCCAACTGGTTCGCCCCGCAAAGGCCCGCTGAGGCCGATCCCGAGAGTGATTGGTTTGTCGGGGTCTACGAACGCCGTTTCGTCGGGGTCACCTACAGCGCTAACCAGAAACCTACGATATTTGGCGATCTACGCGAGGATGGCGCGAGCTTTGTCGCTTGGTGGCCGTTCCGTCGGCGTGACTCCGAGCTGGGGCGCGTCATCGAAGCATTTTTGTCGGAACGCCCCTCCACACTCGTGGCCTTTGTTACGGAATGGGAAAATCCGACGAAGTGGCCGAGAGAGCTCAAATCTCTCGGTTATAGTTTCGAGAAACACAACCACGATGACGATCCCCTCTGCATAGCTGCTGAGGCATCCACCTGCAGCCCACTTTTCACGACGACGATCAATGTGACGCTGGCGATCAGAAAAGCCCTGCGCCGATATCTCGGCATCGAGCCGGCGAACTCGCTTTAGGAACCAGAGACTGCCTTGAAATGAAAGGTGAAATTTCTACGGGTCAGCGCTGACGGCAATCCCGGACTTTAACGGGAGCAGGATATGGTGCGCGCAAGAAAAGAGCGGCAGTTCACAGGCAACGGCGGCAACGTGTTCGCCGATGTGGACGGCCGCTCAGTGAGCGCCCGACGTTACCGCGACATTCTCAGGGCGCTCATGGCTGATCAGGGCGGTGCCGATCAGTGTTCTGAGTCGCGTAAGCAACTCGTTCGCCGCTTCGCTGCTGCCGCTGTCCTCGCCGAGCAGTTGGAGGCGCGCCTCGCGCACGGCGAGGAGATCGACATCACGGCACATGCTCTGCTCGCCTCGACCCTGGTGCGCATCGCGCAGTGCATCGGCATCGACCGCCCAGCAAAGAACGCTGCGCCGAGTTTGCGCGAATATCTTGTAGCCAAAACCACTGAGATAGAGGAGGTCGCCAAATGACGCACTCAGTTTCCATCCTCGATGCGATCGCCGACAACCGCTTGTTCGCGCCGTGGTTCAAGAATCGCGCGACGTGGCGAGTGTGGTTTGTGTTTCTCGCCGCCTTGTTCGCGCTGCCGATGACGCCTGATCAACTCGACGTCTATCGCCGCTGTACGGGCCGCATAACGTCACCGACTGAGCCGGTGGAAGAGGCCTGGTTGATCTGCGGCCGACGCGCTGGCAAAAGTTTTATTTTGGCGTTGTGCGCGGTGTTCAGCGCATGCTTTCGGGACTGGGGCCCCTATCTCGCACCGGGGGAGCGTGCGACCATCATGGTCATTGCCACCGACCGCAAGCAGGCGCGCACGATCATCCGCTACATCCGCGCATTGCTGACCAGGGTGCCAATGCTGGCGGAGTTGATCGAGCGCGAGACCCAAGACAGCTTCGACCTGAGCAACAGCGTCACGATCGAGGTACAGACGGCCTCTTATCGCTCGACGCGCGGCTATACGATCGCGGTGGCTTTGTGTGACGAGCTGGCGTTCTGGCAGACCGACGATGCGGCCGAGCCAGACTATGAGATCCTCGCGGCGATCAAGCCGGGCATGGCGACGATCCCCGGAGCGATGCTGTTGTGCGCGTCGTCGCCATATGCGCGCCGCGGTTCGCTATTTGACGCATACCGCAAGCATTTCGGGAAGGACAACGATCCGATCTTGGTTTGGCAGGCCGGTACGCGCACGATGAATCCCACTGTGCCGCAGAGCGTGATCGACGAAGCGATGGAGCGCAATCCCGCCGGCGCCGCTGCTGAGTACGGCGCTGAGTTTCGGCGCGACATCGAAAGCTTCATCGCCATCGAAGCGGTGCGCGCCTGCGTCAGGCCCGGCGTCTATGAGCGCGCGCCACAGTACGGTATAATTTATCAGGCCTTCTGCGATTCGTCGGGCGGCAGCGTCGACTCCATGACACTCGCGATTGGTCACAAGGACTACGCCAAACAAACCGTGGTGATTGATGCGCTGCGCGAAGTGCGAGCGCCATTCTCTCCCGAGGCGGTCGTTGGCGAATTTGCGCAATTGTTGAAGACCTATCGCGTCACGAAGATCGTCGGCGACCGCTACGCAGGTGAGTGGCCGGTTGAGCAGTTTGCAAAATTCGGCATCCGCTACGAGCCTTCGGCCAAGCCCAAGAGTGATTTGTATGTTGATCTGGTGGCACTGATTAATTCGAGGCGCGTCGATTTGTTGGACGACACCAAGCTGATAAACCAGTTGTGTGCTCTCGAGCGGCGCACCGCTCGCGGTGGCCGCGACAGCATCGATCACCCGCCCGGTGCCCACGACGATGTCGCCAATGCCGTCGCCGGCGTGGCCACCGCAGCCATCAATAAATACGGTAATTTTGACCCCACCTACGCCGCTTTCCAGCCCGACTTCGTCGACCGGGATATCGCAGACAGGTAGGTGTCGACAAGATCCGCATAGCGGCGAGACACTTCGATTTAAACCGGCGGCTGGCGTAAGGTCATTTTCCCATTCCAGCCCGCTCCACGTCAAACACACCCTATTGTGGTTTTTTGACTGAAAGAGGTTTCCGGAGGTGCACCCGGGCTGTCGGAATTCGTGCCAGCGGCGGTTCAGCATTGGTGACGGCGGATCTCAAGCCTTCAAAGGGCACAGCGTAAACCAAACTATCCAGCAGTTCCCTAGGTTTGACCTGTGGCCAACACCCTGTCCCTTCCGAAAAGTCATCCGGAAATGCGGGAGGGCCGCAGTGATGAAGAAGACCGCAGCAACTGTCGCGATTGCGATCGCATTGATCATGATTTGCGTCCCTCAGCCTTTGCACCCCGTCAGCCACGCACCGGCCAGCGCAATCAGCCGCGAGCTGTCGTTTTTCAAGACGGCGGTCATTGCCGATCGGCTGTTCCGCTTTAGCAGCGTCCGGGTATGCAATCGACGTTGCGTGAACGGAACTAAGTCTGCCGCTCGAACGGGTCTAGCACACGGACGCCGAGATTGACGACGTCGGAGATGTTGCGCGTGGCGAGCGTCATCCCATTGACCTTTGCAGTGGCTGCGAGCAGCGCATCGATCGTTGATAAGGAACGCTTGGCGCTCATACGGCCCCATTCATCAGCCACCGCCTGGTCGATCGGCATGATGCGCTCGGTGAATGACCTGACCAGCTCTGTGAGCCATTGCTCCAAGGCGCTCGCTTGTACCGGATTGTTCGGCCGAGCCCGTTCGATGCCCTTTCGGATTTCGCCCACGACCAGCACGCTGAGATAGATGTCGGCGTCGGCGATCGATTCGAACCACGCCGCGACATCCCGATCGCACCTTGCGCCTTTGCGCACCTCGGAAATGATATTGGTGTCGATGAGATATTTCACAGCGCCAGGTCGCGCCCGAGGTCCCGCTCACGGCTAAGATCGATGCCCTCGACTGGAGCTGCACGCAGGAGCTCCTTGAGGCCCTTTGCCTGGATTGCGCCGAAGCGCTCCCGCAACAGAGCGCGGGCTTCGGTCGCGCGGGCAGGATCGGAGAGCGCTTTGGCGACCCCGCGAATGAGGCTGGCGTCATCCTTGCGAACGTGAACCTCGAGACGCATGACGCCGCGTCGTTTCTGGCGACGGCGATAAGCGGATAGCGTTTTCTTCTGGGCGCTCGACATGTATTTGATCTATTTCCGGATATGTATCCGGAAATCACTCTCAGCGCAATCACGAATTTGGCACGGCATCGCGCGGTGCAATCAGGTCCGCGGTTTCAAGATCTTGGCGGGTGGCCAGCCGTGCTCAGCCTTTTTTCTGTTGCCGCTTTCGTAACCGTACCCCTGGGCCGCCACCGTTCTCGTCGATGAAATCGAGGCTGGCGCCTCTAGCCTCAACTCCCACGTTATATTACATGTTCTGAGCCACCCAAGGATCGACTATTGAAATCTTAGATCCGCAAAATGCCGTACGTTTCGGGTGACAAGGGTGGCGCGCCGCGCGAGCGCGATGCCCGTGATTTGCGTGTCACGCACGTCCACTGACCGCCCGATTTTTGCCGCGCGGCCGCCAGCAGTGCTGCTTCAGCCGCTGCGACGCTGTCGAAATCCAACACACGGTTTTCTAAATCCTCTTTCAGCAGGCCTGACGGCAACAGGCCGAGACGCGCCTCGAACAACGTGATGCCGGTTATGCACACGGATTCGGCGGGCGGGCGGTCCAG
>Ga0208820_1001863_pt1 | contig 11017 bp, 8 predicted proteins | sample June2015DPH_16_5_FD_184713 | JGI IMG/M metagenome (GOLD analysis project Ga0208820, IMG submission 184713) | Peatland microbial communities from SPRUCE experiment site at the Marcell Experimental Forest, Minnesota, USA - June2015DPH_16_40... | ecosystem: Environmental > Terrestrial > Soil >...
TACAGTGCTAATCTTCTTCATTGCCGGTCTCCTTTATCTCTTGCGCTTCAAGCGCGTTGATAACTTGGGAGCGTACAGCATCCCGTCGGAGACCGGCCTTCTCATCCCATCTGATTTCGTCAGTTCAGTTCAGGTCCCGTGCCACACACCAAGGTAACTTTCAGGTTCGGAATCGGCGTACTACTTTGAAGCAATGAGCAACAAGCGCGAAAAATCGCGGCAACAGTGGGAGCAGGAAATACAAGCCCGCCAGCGAAACATCACCCCGGCGGACTATCCTGAAGGCTTGCATTACGTCCGAGCTGATCATCTACCGAAGATCGTTTCACAACGAAGATTCTGGGTCGGTATTGTGCTGATCGCCGTAGGAGTATCCGTGTTTCGTTCCACACTTCCAGCGGGTGTTGCCGTCGTTGTGGCTATTGTGGCTGTGGTTGCTGGTTTGTGCCTTACCATCACAGCCATGCGGTTGAACGATAAACGGTGACAGGCTGTTCCTCGTTATCCCGATTCTTAGTGAGACACGGTCCTACCCCACTTCCACCAGCCCATAACTGAGCGCCCAGCGCGCTCGCATTTCCCGAAGCGCCCGATCAGTCTCTTCTTTTGATATTTCAGCATTCGGCCCCGAGATCACAAACGCAGCCTCGCGTTTGGCCGCCTCCAGCAGTTCGCGATCGCGGATGATATTGGCCACACGGAAGCTGGGAATGCCCGCCTGCTTGGTCCCGAAAAATTCGCCGGGGCCGCGCAGTTCGAGATCGAGTTCCGCGATCTGGAAACCGTCGTTCGAGCGCACCATGGCGTCGAGGCGGCGTTCGCCTTCTTCGGAAACCTTTCCACCGCGCATGAGCACGCAATACGATTTCGCCGCGCCACGTCCAATGCGCCCGCGCAACTGGTGGAGCTGCGCCAAACCAAAGCGGTCGGCGTGCTCGATCACCATGACGGTGGCGTTGGGGACGTCGACGCCGACTTCGATCACCGTGGTCGCGACAAGAATTTCGATCTTGCCCTGCTGAAATTCGCGCATGACATGCTCTTTTGTGTCGGCATCAAGACGGCCGTGCAGCAAACCGACATGCAGGTTGGGGAAAATCTTGTCGCGCAACTGCCGATGCATCTGCTGCGCCGCCTTCACTTCGCGTTCTTCCGTTTTCGCGGGGTTTTCCTCAATCACCGGATAAACCACGTAGGCCTGATGTCCGGCGCCGATCTGCTTGCGGACAAAATCCCAGACTTCGGGCGCGCGCTCGTCGGGCAGGGAGCGGGTGACAACCGGCGTGCGTCCCGGCGGAAGTTCGTCGAGCACGGAGAGGTCAAGGTCACCGTAGAGTGTTAGGGCTAGAGTGCGCGGGATGGGCGTGGCCGTCATTACTAGCACGTCGGGCTCGGGATCAGCGACGACCGAGCTGCGCTCGGAGGCGGGCGAGGGCGCCCGCCCCACACGAGGCTCGTCCGATTTCTTCATTAGCTTGAGCCGTTGCATTACTCCGAAGCGATGCTGCTCGTCCACGACGACCAGGCCGAGCTTCTCAAATTCGACGCGATCCTGAATCAGCGCGTGCGTTCCGATGACGAGTTGCGCATTCCCTTGCGCGATGTGGCGCCGCACGTCGCGTTTGCGGTCCTCGTCGAGCGAGCCGGTCAGCAGAACGATGCGGTAGCCGGCTCGTTCGAGAATCTGGCGCGCGGAAAAATAATGTTGCTGCGCCAGAATTTCAGTCGGCGCCATCAACGCGACCTGGTAGCCATTTTCAATGGCGATGATCGCGGCTTGGAAGGCCACGATCGTTTTGCCCGATCCCACATCGCCCTGCAGCAGACGCCGCATGGGGCTGGGCGTCTGCATGTCGGCGGCGATTTCTTTCAGCACTCGCTTCTGGGCCGCCGTCGGATGAAACGGCAGTATCTTCTTAATCGCCTCGCGAACGCCGTCGTTAAGCTGAAAGGCGATTCCGGTTTGCGCCTTCTGCTCGCGGCGCTTGAGTTCCAGCCCAAGCTCGATGAAAAAAAGTTCATCGAAGATCATTCTTATATGCGCCGGCGTGCGCGACGATTGCAGGTCGGCAAAACTCTCGCCTGCATCGGGCCAGTGAACTTTCCACAACGCTTCGCGCGGAGACACCAGGCTCAGATGTGCGCGCACCGCGGCGGGGATTGCATCGGGAAGATTAGGGTTCAAATTTTCGAGCGCCCCGCGGATAATGCGCCGGAACCAGCGCGGCGTAAGCTTGCCCTGGCCGGTCGATTCGTAGATCGGAACAATCCGTCCGATCTCGAGCGAGGCGGCTGCCCGTTTTTCGGCCTCTTTTTCCGCCGCCCCGGCGCCGCCCTCTTCGTTGATGTCACCGAGAAGCTCGAACTGCGGCTGCACGATCTGCAGTTCGCCCTCGCGATCTTCTTCAACCTTGCCGTAGAGCGCCACCACCTGTCCGGCCTGGAAGCGGCCCTGAAGATAGGCGGCATTGAACCAGATACACTTCAGGCGAGTGCGGCCCTGGCCGACCGTGAGCTGGAAGATGGGCATGCGGCGCGTGCGAAACAGTCCCGAGTTGCGGACTTCGGCAATCACCGTCGCCATCTCTCCAGCGCGCAGTTCGGCGACTGAACGCGGGTTCAGCCGGTCTTCGTAGCGAAACGGCAGGTAGTGCAGCAGATCGTCAACGGTTGCAATATCCTTGGCGGCAAGGACTTCGGCCAGGCGCGGGCCGATGCCTTTCACGTACTGCACTGGAGTGGACGGTTCCAGCATCTCAAGCGATGTTAGCAGGAGCGGAGTCTGGGTTGGCAGGACCGGGATCAAGATGAAGAATTTTCTCGACGCGCTCGTGTCCGTGCTCACAGGCAACGCGATGTATTTCCTGCTCATGCCACATCTGCCCGCGGTGGCGCGGCATACGCTTTTCAAGGAAGACTGGGGCCTGCTGGTGGATTTCGCGATCTGCACGGTGATCTTTGCCGCGGTGAGGTATGCGAGGCGGGATAAATCATGACGTGATAAATGATGACGTGATAAATGATGATTAGCAGAGACGCGGCTTCCGCGTCCGTGACGCGCTAAGCCTCGTCTCTACATGAAAATGCGCCCCGTGAATTCATGAAGTAAACTCATCGCGTCCATGTTTACGCGCATTCCGTTTACGCGAAACCTATGCTGAAGCCGCGGGAATTGATTGCCGGCTTGAGTCCGTACCTCTCGCCCATCGCGAGCCGCGCGGGGCTGAGTCTCGATCTCAACGAGAGCATGGCCGGATGTTCGCCGCGCGTATTGGCGCGGTTGCGCTCGCTCTCGGCGGCAGAGCTCTCGATGTATCCGCAGCGCGAGGTTGGTGAGCGGCTGATAGCAAATTTCCTGCACATCGCGCCCGAGCAGGTGTTGCTCACCAACGGAATCGATGAGGCGCTATCGCTGCTCTTTACAAGTTATCTTGGAGCGGGCGACGAACTGCTCTTTGCCGACCCGACGTTCGTAATGTACCCGACGCTGGGCAAGGCGCTAGGGGCGGAGATGGTGCGTTTGCAGTCGGGCGAAGACCTGGCGCTTCCCGTAGCCGATTTACTGGCTCGGATTTCGCCGCGCACCCGGGTGATCGCGATCGCGAATCCCAACAATCCCACAGGCCTGGCGGCTCCGCGCGCAGACTTGTTGAGGCTTGCAGAAGCAGCGCCCGACGCGGCCGTGCTGATCGACGAAGCCTACTTCGAGTTTTGCGGCGAAACTCTGATCCCGGACCTGGCGCTGCATCCGAACCTGTTCGTCGCGCGCACGTTTTCCAAAGCCTATGGACTCGCCGGCCTGCGCCTCGGGGTGTTGACCGGCGCGGCGCAGCAGATGGGCTACCTGCGGCGCTTCGGCTTGCCATTCAATGTGAATGCCGCGGCGCTAGCTTGCATGGAAGAGGCGCTGGCCGACCAGGCTTTCGTAAGCGATCACGTAGCGCAAGTGAAGCAGGGTCGCGAGCGGCTGGCGCAATTGTTCAACGAGCTGGGCCTGCGCTTCTGGCCGAGCCAGACGAACTTCGTGCTTGTGCGAGTAGGTGCGTCCGCACAAACATTCGTGGAGTCGATGCAGCGACGCGGCATTCTGGTCCGCGGCCTCTCGGCAAGCCCAGGCTGCGACGGATGTGTTCGGATCACCGTTGGGACGCCCAACCAGATGGATGAGGTGTTACGAGCAATTCGCGGGGCAATCGCGGAAACCCGTGCGTGACACTTTAAGGAGGTTTTCAGTGCCACGCGGTTCCCACCGTCGTACAATGCTATCCATGCGAAGAGGATCCAAGCGCGCCGCCAGTAACTCTGCAAAGACTAGCCGGAGTCTGGCGAAGCCCTCAAAACTGGCGCGTGACTTGGTCGCGCGCATTCGCGAACGTCGCGAGAAAATCCGGCAGAGGGCAGGCACTCTTTCCGATAGCACCATTCTGATTCGCGAGGACCGGGACCGCTAACCCTGATCTCCGCCTTAGTCGCCACCCACTGTCTTTTGCGGGATGGTTTTCGCGATGGCTGCGGCCGCGATCTGGGCGACGTCGAGCAACTCCGGCGGGGTGTCGGTGATCGCCGCCAATCCGTCGCGCAGCATCGAGTTGCAGAATGGGCAGGCCGCGGCGACCACGCTTGCGCCCGTTGCCACCAGTTCCTCGGCGCGCTCCAGGTTGACGCGCTTGCCCGACTCTTCTCCCAGGAACATTAAACCGCCGCCGCCGCCGCAGCAGAAGCCGCGTTCGCGCGCTCGCGGCGGATCCACCACCTGCCCATAGCGCGCAATCACCTCGCGCGGCTCGTCATACACGCCGCGATATCTCCCCAGGTAGCAGGCGTCGTGAAACACCATGCTCTTTTGAGCGGCGCCGTCGAGCGGCAGCTTGTCGCGGTAACGGGCCAGCAATTCAGTGTGGTGCTCGATCGGGATGTTGCCGCCGTGCTCCTTCCAGTCCACGCCGATGGTGCGCACGCAGTGCGGGCAGATGGAAACCATTTTCTTCACGCCGGCCTCGCGTATCTGTTCCAGGTTTCCCTGAGCCAATTCACCGAACAGATAGTCGTTGCCCAGGCGCCGCACCGGATCGCCATTGCACTTCTCCTGGCGCAGAACGCCGAAGGTGATGCCGAGGTAACGGAGCAACTCGACCAGCGCCAGCAGAATCTTGCGGCCATTCGGGTCATACGATCCCAGGCATCCCATCCACAAGCAGTATTCCTGGGTTCCGTCGAAGTACGGCAGGCCGTTCTTGTCGATGAATTTTTCGCGTTCGGAGGGCGGGAACCCCAGCGCATTACCGTGGCGCTCGAGCGTGATGAAGAGTTCGCCGCCATGACTGTTGTCCCACTTGCCGGTATTCACCGCGCCGCGCCGCAGGCCCACGATCAACGGCAGGTGCTGGATGCCCACCGGGCACTGGAACTCGCAGGCCCCGCACGTGGTGCACTGGAAGGCCGCTTCCATGGAAAGGTGTTTGCCCAGCAGCAATTCGCTGCTCTGCGGCCCGAACTCTTGCAGATAATGACGTGTGCCCAAAATGATTTCTTTCGGATTCAGAATCTTTCCCGTGTTGTTGGCCGGACAATGTTCGGTGCAACGGCCACACTCGACGCAGGTGTAGGCCTGTAGAGCGGTGATGCGGGTCAGATCCTTACCGGTATCGAGGCCGAAATCTTCGTCGCCCACCAGCGGCGGGATGCGGCTGAAGCCGTCGCGCTCCAGAAACACCGTCAACGGGCTCAGCACGAGGTGCATGTGCTTGGTACCGGGAATCAGTGGCAGAAAAGTTAGGAGCACCAGCGTGTGCGCCCACCACCATGTCCAGGCCGCCGCGCTGCCTTCCGTTACCCAGAACCTGGCCAGGTAGGTGATCATCAACGCGAAAATCAGGAAAGCGATCAGGCCAGATTCAGGAGACAGCGGCTCGAGCCATTTCGGCCGGATGACGAACCGGCGGAAGGCCAGCCCCGCGATCGAGACGGCCACGGCGACGGCGAACACGCCGGCAAACAGGAAGTAAAAACGCGAGAAGCCGCCATGGGATAGGAAGGCCAGGCCGAATCCTTCGGCGAAGTGGTTGAGGGTCACCAAGGCGAAAACGCAGAAGCCCCAGAACACAAAGGCATGCGCCAGGCCGGGCAGGGGCCTCTGAGCTATGACCAGTCCCTGCGCGGCCACCTCCCAGAGCACTTTGCGGATGCGCGGGCCAATGGGCCGCAGTTGGAAGTCGGCTTCCGGCTTCGATGCCAGGATGATGCGCAGCGCCGCGCCGAACTTCCGCCAGAACAGAAACAGCGAAATGCAGATGGCGACGAGCAGTATGACTTGTCCCGGCCAGTTCATACGGGGATGTCTCCAGATGACCCAACAGTCTAACGTAGCCGCAATCGCGATGCACTACGCAACTGGCGCGCGGGGACGAGTCCGCTGGGACCCCGCTGGAACAATGAGCATCGGGCTAACCACCGGGTGGCGGAGGGGATCACAGAGGGTCTTTCCAGGGTTTGACCGGCAAGTGCGCAACCCGAAAATGGTCGCGAACGAGTTTTCCACAGCCTGCTGACTCGCCCTTCACCCGGCTGGCCATTTACCCAGGTGTATACTCGGAGGGTATTTTTTACAGTAACCCGGCTATGACCGGGCACGGGCACATTTTTTCATACAGCTCCGTGAAATAGAACGCTGGCGCAGGGCTCTTAATATCATCCGCCCTGAACGATCGGCGGGGGCGGGAATCGCTTGAGCGGCGCCTTCCCCGAGAGAGGTCTTGCTCGTGGACATCGTATTCATACGCCTTCTATTTGTCATCGTCGTCGGTGTCGTCTGCTTTCTTATTCGTCCGTTTAATCTGCCCTCAAACCTGGCTGCCGTCGTCGGTCTGTTGATCGGCGCAGGCATCATCGTGTTCGAGTGGAGGTTGCGCGCGATGAGCCTGAAGCGCCTGATTGGAGCCGCCATCGGGAGCGTGCTCGGCATCTTTGGCGCTTATCTTTTCGCCCTCGTCATTCGCAACAGCATTTCGCCGAGCCCTACCCAAAGCTTCCTACAGATCATGGTCATGATGGTCATGGCCTACGTGGGACTGGCGGTGGGCGCCACCAAAGGCGACCTGCTCAATCTGGCGGCGCTCGGCGGGATCTTCGGCGGCGAAAAGACGGGCAAGAAGAGTTACAAGATCCTCGACACCAGCGTCATTATTGACGGCCGCATCGCCGACATCGCCGAGACCGGTTTCCTCGACGGCCTGATTGTGATCCCGCAGTTCGTGCTCCGCGAATTGCAACTGGTAGCCGACTCCGCCGATTCGCTAAAACGCAATCGCGGCCGCCGCGGCCTCGACATCCTGCAGCGTCTGCAGAAAACTGCTTCGGTGCAGATCCAGATCGTGGAAGACGACTTCCCCACCGTCCGCGAAGTCGATCTGAAGCTCATCGAACTGGCCAAGCTGTATGAAGGCAAAATCCTCACCAACGATTTCAATCTCAACAAAGTCGCCCAGTTGCAGGGCGTGGCCGTGCTCAACATCAACGAACTGGCGAACTCGCTCAAGCCCATCGTTCTGCCCGGCGAAGTGATGCGGGTATTCATCCTGAAAGAAGGAAAAGAGTATAACCAGGGCGTCGCCTATCTCGATGATGGCACCATGGTGGTCATCGATAACGCGCGCAAGATGATCGGCAAGACCATCGACATCTCGGTGACCTCGGTCCTGCAAACCACCGCGGGCAAGATGATCTTTGGCAAGTGGGATGAGCGCGGGCCCGTCCGCCACGACACCAAAGCAGTGGCGCCGCCGTCGATCGCCGTGCCTCCTGCGTCAGCAACCAGCGCACCGCCCTCCGACCCGGCAAAAAAGCCAACCCCAGCCGTGGTCGACCGCGCAGCCGACTAGTCTCCGGGTTTTAGACGGGACCTGCTCCAGTGGGGGATTCGTTCCCTCCTGTCCTTGATGTTCTGCCCTCGACAAATTACTTGGAATCTAAATCCAGGAAAACTTTGCTTCCCTGTACTATACTGATCGCCCCTATGAAGGTATTTGTCATTGTTCCGGCGGCCGGACTGGGCACGCGCATGGCCCCACCCGCGGGCGCCAAGTCGGCAGAAAGGTCCCGGAAAAAAGCGCCCACCAAACAGTTCAAAGAACTGGGCGGCGTGCCTATTCTTGTCCACACGCTGCGTAAGTTCGCCGCTACCCCTTCCGTCTACGAAATCATCGTCGCGCTGCGCAAGGACGAAATTGCCGGCTTTCGCACCCAGGTCGAAAAGCAGTACCCGGAAATCCTGAGCAAGCGCCTGCAAATGGTCGAAGGCGGCGAGCATCGCCAGGACTCGGTGGCCAGCGCCATGGCCCGCACCGCGGCCGATCCGGAAGACATCGTTTTGGTGCACGATGCCGTTCGCCCGTTCGTTACGCCCGATATCATTGGCAACGTGATCGAGGCCGCGCACAAACATGGAGCCGCGATCGCGGGCTGGCCCGCCGTCGACACCGTGAAGCAGGTGGAACGAACCGCGGACGGCGCACTCATCAAAGCCACCATCCCGCGCGCAAGCATCGTGATGGCGCAAACTCCGCAGGGCTTTCGCTACAGCATCCTGAAGAAAGCTTTTGACGACGCCCTCGCCGACGGCTTCGTCGGCACCGACGAGGCCTCACTGATCGAGCGCGCCGGCCTGCCCGTTGCAGTCGTAATGGGCTCGCCGCGCAATATAAAAATCACCACGCCAGCCGACATGGAGCTGGCAGGGTTCTATCTGAAAATCGGAGCTCAGTAGCGAACTCCAGTAGCGACCTTCAGTACCGAGCTCTTGTGTTTCGTTTCAGGGTGTTTCGTATCAGGGCGTCGCTTTCGTTTCGTAACAGCATCGCTTATGTTTCGTATCAGGGCATCGCCTTAGCGATGCCGTAAGTTCGAAAATCAGACGCCCCTTTAGGGGCTGACCGGAATCAGACTTGAAGCCTGAAATGCGCATCGGCTACGGCTGGGACTCGCACGAATTCAAGTCCGGCATTCCGCTCAAAATCGGTGGCGTGACTCTGCCGCACGCCAAGGGCCTCGGCGGCCATTCCGACGGCGACGTCCTGCTGCACGCCATCACCGACGCGCTGCTCGGCGCCATCGCTGGCCCTGACATCGGAGCGCTGTTTCCGCCTTCCGACCCGCAGTGGAAAAACGCCGACTCCGCCGTGTTTCTGCGCGAGGCTTTGCAGCGCGTCAGGGCCGCGGGTTACGAACTTGCGAACCTGGATTCCACGCTAATCCTGTCCGCCCCAAAAATCGGCCCGCATGCGGACGCGATTCGCAAACACGTCGCCGAGTTGTGCGGAATTCCCTCGGACTGTGTCGGCATCAAAGCAAAAACGCCGGAAGGCATGGGCACGGATAACGCCGTGATTGCGAATGTGGTGGTTTTGCTGACGCTCTTCTAGGTGTGGGGCGGGCGTCCCTCCGGCAAGCTCAGGGCAGGCTCTCGCCCGTCGTTCGCAAGCATCAGCGTCGTGGCCGGGCGGGGACGCCCGGCGCTCTAGCTACTGGCCGACTCCAACTCCCCCGCCAACTCCGCCTGCTTCGCTCTCGCCGCCTCGATGAACGCGCGGAAAATCGCGTGCGCGGACTCCGCCACCTCCGGCCCATCGTTCACACTTCGCTCCGGATGCCACTGCACTGCCAGCACAAAATGTCCGGGAGCGGTTCCTTCCAGAGCTTCAATGATTCCGTCGTCAGGCGACCGCGCCACCACCCGCAGCCCATCGCCCACTGCGCCCGCGGACTGGTGATGCGAAGAATTCACGGCCATCGTTTTGCTCGTGCCCACAATCTCCGCCAGCCGCGATTCGGGCTCGATCTCGACCGTGTGCGCCTTCGCCACCGTCCGTCCCGCGGTGTGATTGATCTTCGAATCGACGTTCGCCGACTCGATATCCTGCACCAGCGTTCCCGCCCGGTACACATTCAACGACTGCAATCCGTAGCAGATGCCCAGCACGGGCTTGCGCATTTTGTAGGCATCTTCCAACAGCAACTCGTCGACCGTGTCTCGTTTGGCGTCAGCGGGCGCCGTTTTCTCGTGGCGATCCGCGCTGTACTTTTGCGGATCGACATCCGCCCGGCTGCCGGGCAGCAGAACGGCGTCGCAGCGCTCGATCTGTTTCATCACCTGTGCCGGCGTCTGATCCAGTTCGATGCGCACCGGTTCTCCACCCGCTCCGCGCACGGCTTCTTCATACGGCGGCAGCGCGCGCGCGGCGTATTCGCGATCATCCTCGCGATCCCCGGAATGCGGCACGGGAATGGCAATACGCGGCATATTTCTTTTCGATTCAGACATCTTCAACTTACCCGCTCGATCCCTTCCAGCGTTTTCCGCTGCCGGTAGTTGCGAATTTCCATCGCCAGCGACAGCACCAGCACAATCGCACCCGCAGTGATCGCGCACGGAAACGCGATGTGCCGGTAAGCAAACGTCAGATTGGGCGCGACGTGCCTGACCTGCGAGTACACTACCGTCCCCATAATGCTCAGCAGCAGCGCAAGCGCGAACGAGAGCGCGGTGAACAGAAACGTCATCGCGAATACGCGCGCCGGAATTCCGATCCAGCGCGGCCCGTCCGACGAGCTCGTTTCGCCCATGCTAATAAGCTACACCATCGGTCCAGACCATCATCGGCCAGACCACCGCCACTGGCAAGGCGACAGTCGTCCGTCGCCACTGCACCCCATACGCTACAATACCGTCATGTCGCAAACCGCCTCCGCGATCACCCGCAGGCCCGCGGAGATCGTGCAAAACAGCCCGGTTTCACAGGCGCCTAACGGCATCTGTTATGCCCGCTCGGGCGAGATCACGATTGCCGACAACGATCTCGACCGCATGATTGCCGCGGTGCCAGTGCCGGTGGCCGCTGCGCTCAGCCGCAAGGCGTACTACTTTGTGCCACTCACCGTAACCCAGGGCGATGAGACCGTGATTGCCGACCGCTACGACGTTGCGCTCAGCGACAACGCAGTTTGCCATCGCAACCTGGATCTC
>Ga0208820_1001864_pt1 | contig 11013 bp, 9 predicted proteins | sample June2015DPH_16_5_FD_184713 | JGI IMG/M metagenome (GOLD analysis project Ga0208820, IMG submission 184713) | Peatland microbial communities from SPRUCE experiment site at the Marcell Experimental Forest, Minnesota, USA - June2015DPH_16_40... | ecosystem: Environmental > Terrestrial > Soil >...
GGATTCATCCATGGCTATTTGCGTGTTCAAGATGCTTGTGTCCGGATAGCCAGAGGTAGAGCCGGGCGAGTTCTCGAAGTACCAGTCGGCGGCATTGTTGTACGCGTCGAGCAGATAGTTGTACCGGGTGGTCTGGTCTCCGCCCCAGCGTTCCACCGGCAGGTTGGCGACCTGCTCAATGGATGGGGTGAGCGCGAGGAACCAATCGTTCATGCCATAGATATAGGGATTGATGGAATGGGTCCGCGGGCCTGCGTCCACGGTCAGCGCCGGGCCCACCGCTGCGGGCGGCGGTTCGAGGGTAACAGTGACACTGCCGCTCCGGGAGGGGTCCTGGATGCTGGTGGCCGTCACCGTTACCGCCGTCGGCGCCGGGTAGGGTGTGATGTAGAGGCCCGTCGAGCTGAGCGTGCCAGGGTTCAGAGTGCTGCCCCAGGGCGCGAGCAACGACCAGATCACCCCGCTGCTGTAACTGCCGGTTCCGGATACCTGAGCCGCAAACTGAACCTGGGTTCCGATGATTGCGGTCGCCGGATTGGGCGTCACCGTCACCGAGGTGATTGCAGACCCGCTGGGAACAGATGGAGCTGTTCCGGCATGTCCGGCCCCGCAAGCCGTCATCAGCAGACAAAGCCCGCCCGTCCGAACCGCCACATTCCAGCCATCCCAGCGGCCGCACGCGCATCACCGCGGCCATGCGCTGGAAAGCCGAGCATCCGCAGTCCACATCAGCCGAAGAGATGGCGAGACCGCTCTTCACCGCAAGGTGACTCGGCGGGTTGAGCTCCGCCGAACTTCGCGCGGCACTCATGCTGGCCGAAAAGCAGATCCGTAGCTGAGCTTCGATCGCACCCGCACCGCTCCGCCTTCGCAGCGCAATCCCGCGATCGATTCCGTGCACGCGGGACTCGTCGACTCGCCCGCCCTGGTGCGCGCGCGGACTCGCTCTCCGGGGTATTCGGGCTGGGCGCGCTCGGCGAGGGCGGCGGCGATTCGTTCGACGTGGTGCATTCGCCGAAGCCTTAGCGTCTCGGAGATCCGCATGGGAACCGCACACGAGCTGCGCTCATCACCGCCGCTGGCGAGACGCTGCCCCGCACGGCCGGCCGCCATCCCGCGTTCGATTCCGTGCACGTCGGATTCGTGGAGCGCCGAGCCGTGGTGGTCGCGCGGAGTCGCTCTCCGCGGTATTTGCACGGGGCAATCCCGCGTTCGATTCCGTGCGCGTCGGATTCGGCGAGCGGCGCGCTGCGGTGCTCGCGCGGGATTCGCGCGGCTCGCAGATCCCGCCATCCGTCCGCGATTTTCGCGCAGCGCTGCCGCTTTTTCGCACGGCGGAAAAGGAGGTAGTAGTTTAACCGGCGTGCGGCGAGAGACAGCCGGGGTTGTCCTTCACAACGGTTCCTTCGCCATGGCCACCCAAATCCACCATCAGTTGTTCGCGCGCGCCGTTGTGCAAGACGTTGTTGCTGATGACACAGTTTTGCAGCTCCTTGTAAACGATGCCGTAAGACGGCGACCAAATACCGGCATTGTTATCGTCGCGCCCGACTTGGAGGCTGTTGGCGGAACAGGTGATCCCGCGCGTGCGCTCCAGTCGCATCTGCGACGAATCGTATGTGCCGGATTTCGCAGTCTTCCCGCTGCGCTTAATGAAATTGCCGGTGATACTCATCTGCTCGCCGCCCAACACAGCCAACCCGCAAGTTCCCGCGCGATCGAAGTAATTTCCGGTAATGTTGTAGCCGTCTCCGCCGACAATCAGAATTCCTTCGCGGTTCCACTCGATGCGGTTCCCCGTGAATGTGCACGCGGCATTCTCTTCGCGCGCGGCAAATCCTGCGCCCTGGTTTCCGGAAAGCCAATTGTCGAGGAAGAATCCGTCCCAACCTCGTAGCGAGATGCCGTCACCGGCGTTGTAAGCGATCATCGAGTGGCGGATCGAGAAACACCAAGCCCGCGCCAGGCGCACGCCATCGCCACTGAAATTGGCGATCTGGGACCGCTCGATGCGAAACGTGTCTTCCCGCTTGCCGTAATCCGGCTTGTTAAGCCAGACACCGTGAACACCCGCGCCGAGTTTGTCTCCATCGAGGCAGACTCCGTCGATGGTCACGCCAAACGCGCCGGAGATATTCAGCAGGCACTGGGCATGTTTATCCGCCAGCCGGATGACTGAGCCGAATCCACGCTCGTAATCCCAGGCCGGAATGCCGGTCAGCGATACGTGGGGCCGCATTCGCAATTCTGAGCTTTGATAGACGCCGGGCGGCAGGAACACGGCACCACCGCGTGCAGCCGCGGCGTCAATCGCGCTTTGAATCGATTTGGTGTCGTCGCTCTTTCCATCGCCCTTCGCTCCGAACTGATGAACGTTCAAGACAGCGTCCGCTGCGACTGGGGCTGCGGCCATCCCCGGCCTCATCGCCAGCCACATTCCGCCGAGCGCGGCAGCACGAGTGATCTGCCGTCGCCCAGAACCGGGTTTTACGACGTCTTCAGGCATGTTCATCGGGGTTCTCCTGTCGAATTCATGTTTGAGTATATGTCTCAGCACGCCAACGCGCCATGTCCCTGCGCGAGAGATCGCTGCGAAGTGGCAACGGGAACCGCGTAGGGCGAGCCGCGCTCTGGGGCCGCCGCCCCCGCGCCGCCGTCGCGCACTCCCGCGCTCGATTCCCCGGACGCTTGGTCTGTCATGTCGTGCGCTGCCGTGGCTGCGGCACTTCCCCCAACCGGACTTCCGGGGCCTTTCGCCGGACCGGATCAGCGAGACGGGCGTTAGAACGAAGCCGCAGAGCGGCGGACGCTGGTGCGTGGTAATATTTGGCAGGCCAACTGCAATGCGACCGATCACCCACTCCGTAGCAACGTTGCTTCATTGCGTAACACGATTTGGATTGAATACCCAATAAGCAATTGCCCTGCCAAATCCAGGGCGGCTTCCTTCAAACGGCCTTATCCGAAGTGACCCGGAGCGTAGATTCTCGCCACAGTCAGGCATTGTCGGGCCGGGTCACTCCCGATAAGGTCCTAGCGTCATTCGTCCACAAGGGAGCGTGATGGGCTTTCGATAAGCTCGCGCGTGCCCGAACGCGGCGAGAGCGCCATAATGAGGTGGGAGGGGGAGAATAGTGGGGAACTTCATTGCTCTGTGAGTTTTCGGCAAGTGTGTTTGAAGTATTCCGTCGATAACTGTTAAGGTCGTTCTTCCGCTGGGTTTCCCGGCTAGGAGGAATGCCGTGCCGCGAAGCAAAAGCCCCATCGTCAGCCTTGAAGAAGCAAAAGCGCGCTTCGAACAATGGAGAAACAACCGCAGGGGGAAGGCCCGTATACCTGCTGAACTTTGGTTGGCGGCTGTGGAGGTGGCACGGAAGGAAGGGATTAATCGAACCGCGCGGGAATTGCATGTGGCGTGGGACGATCTGAAGCGGCGTATGACGGCCACAGGAGCAGTTCCGCAGCGTCCGGCCTTCGTGGAATTGGTCACGCCGCAGGTGCAATCGGTTCCCGAATGCACGCTTGAAGTGGAAGGTCGCCGGGGAAAGCTGCGAATCCTGTTAAAGGGGGCTTCAGCCTCTGATCTGGCGAGCCTCAGCCGGGTGTTGTGGGAGGTTGCCTCCTGATACAGATCACACCGCAACTCCGTATTCTGGTTGCGGTCGAGGCGATAGACGGACGTAAGGGGATCGATTCCATCGCGCAGCTTTGCCGGGATAAGTTGGCCGCGGATCCATTCTCCGGTTGTCTGTTCATCTTCCGCAGCCGCCGGGGGACCGCCATAAAACTGCTGGCCTATGACGGCCAGGGGTTCTGGCTCGCCACGAAGCGACTGTCGAAGGGCCGTTTCAAGTGGTGGCCCAGTGGCTCTGAGCCGGCGCAAACACTCCGTGCACACCAGGCGCAGTTACTGCTGGCGGCCGCGAACCCGGATGCCGAAGCGCCGCCAGTATGGCGGCAGGTGAGCGCGTAAGGAAATTACGCGAACCCCCTTGCGTTCCATTCTTGACTCTGCCACACTGCTAAAAGAATGCCGGAGTGGAGATACCGGGGACGCACCGTTACCACTGAAGAGATCGACTTCATCCGCAGGCTGGTCGCGGAACATCCTGCGGCAAGCCGCCGCAGGCTGTCGGAGAAACTCTGCGAGGCATGGCAATGGAAGCAGGCCAACGGCGCCCTGCGCGATATGGTCTGCCGTGGCCTATTACTGATGCTGCATCGCGCCGGGCAGATCGAGTTGCCCGGGATTCGTTTCCGGCCTCCCAATCCCCTGGCTCGGCGCCAGCGGCCACAACCGATGCTGATCGACATGACGCAGCTCGATGCACCACTCAGCGCCGTTCGTCCGATCCTCTTGCAGCAGGTCCGAAAGACGGCCGACGAATCGTTGTTCAACAGCCTGATGGAACAGCATCACTATCTTGGCTATGAGCAGCCGGTAGGCGAACACCTGAAGTATCTGGTGTGGGCACAAGGACGCCCCATGGCCTGTATGGCATGGAGTTCGGCCCCTCGTCATCTGGGCAGCCGCGACCGTTATATTGGATGGAGCGCCGATGCGCGCCGACGGAATATTCGCTTCATTGCTTACAATACGCGCTTCCTGATTCTGCCGTGGATCAAAGTTCCTCATCTGGCGTCGCACATTCTGGGCCGCGTAACGAGCGCGCTGTCAGGAGACTGGGAGCGGATGTACAGCCATCCGGTCTACTTCGCCGAAACCTTCATCGATCCCGTTCGTTTTCGCGGGACCTGCTACCGCGCCGCCAACTGGGTGCTGATGGGCCGCACTACTGGTCGGGGCAAAGCATCCAACAGTTACACCCCAAACCGCTCCATTAAAGAGATCCTGGGACTGGCTCTGACACGCCACTTTCGCGAATTGCTGAGTGAGTAGAAAAAATGAAGACCTCCCGACGCCGTCTCGATGTGGATGTGGAAGAGCTGGACCGGGTGATCGATGCAGCTGAAAACGGGCCGCTGAGCCAGGCGGACCGCCAGAAGCTCAAAACCACGCTGCACGCTCTGGTGGAACGACTGGCGCAAAAGCGGAACACGGAGAAAACCAACTCCGTGCTGGAACCCAAAAGCACATCCTCTGCGGCAGCTGAGTCTCCGGAGCCGGAGCCGTCCGTTCCGGCTGGCCACGGGCGCAACGCAGCCAGTGCTTTTACCGGCGCGGAAAAAGTCTCCGTACAACACGCACAACTCAAACCGGGCGACCCTTGCCCGGAATGCCGCGGGGGAAAAGTCTATCGGCAGAAAGAACCGGCGACACTGATCCGGATTGTGGGACAGGCGCCGTTGAAAGCGACTGTTTTCGAGATGGAGCGGTTGCGCTGTAATGCCTGCTGCCAGATATTCACGGCGGAAGAGCCCGCAAACGTCGGTACCGATAAGTACGACACCACCGCTGTGGCGATGATCGCACTGCTGAAGTACGGCACCGGAGTGCCCTTCAACCGGATGGAACGGCTGGAAGGTCAAATGGGAATGCCGCTACCCGCAGCCACCCAATGGGAGTTGATGGAGCCGGCCGCGGGTTCGCTGGAACCGATACTGGACGAACTGATCCGGCAGGCGGCGCAGGGAAGCGTGATTCACAACGATGACACGGGCATGCGGATACTGAAACTCGTGCGCAATACCGACGACGGGCGCACGGGAACGTTCACCAGCGGCATCGTTTCGATCTGGCGGGAATGGCGGATCGCGCTGTACTTTACCGGCTGGAAACACGCGGGCGAGAATCTTGCCGATGTGCTGGAGCGGCGCGCGGCAGGGCTGGATGCGCCCATTCAGATGTGCGATGCTCTCTCTCGAAACACGCCAAAGCTGGTGGGTCTGCAAGTGCTGCTGGCCAACTGTTTGGCGCATGGAAGACGGCAGGTCGTAGAGGTTGCCGCGAACTTCCCCGAGGAGTGCCGTTATGTGCTGGAGACTCTGGGCAAGGTGTATCAAACCGATGCTCAGGCAAGAGAACGGCAACTATCACCGGAAAGCCGGCTGCTGCTTCATCAGGAACGCAGCGGGCCACTGCTGGATGAACTGCACGAATGGATGGTGACTCAGTTTGCCGAGCACAAGACAGAGCCAAACTCCGGGTTCGGCAAAGCGATCTCATATCTGCAGCGGCACTGGTCGAAGCTTACGCTGTTTCTGCGACAGCCGGGCGCGCCCCTCGACAACAACATCGCCGAACGCGCTCTGAAGAAGGCGATTCTGCACCGCAAGAACGCGCTCTTCTATAAGACGACGAACGGGGCGCGGGTGGGCGATCTGTTCATGAGCCTGATCCATACCTGCGAACTGAACAAGGCCAACCCGTTCGATTACCTAACGGAGTTGCTCCGGCATCCCGCGGAAACCAAGGCGAGTCCGGCGGAGTGGATGCCATGGAACTATCGTGAGACGCTGGCGCGGGCCACGAGGCCCGTGGCCGCGTAATAGACTCGCCCACTGAGCGGCGGATACAGCGACGAGATCGCGAGCATGTGTGGTAATTCGCGTGTCTATTGCGCATTCCTCCCAACAATGAGGGCTAAACGATCGGCGACATGGAGCTCGATAACTGACCGAAACCGTTGGCAGAAGGCGGATATTTTTGAAGATCACACCTAACCTCCTCGAAGCTTACCTCAAGTGCCCTACTAAATGCTGGCTGCGGTCAGCCGGCGAACAGATTACAGACCGCACCTGGGCTCAATACACCCGGGCTGAGGATGAGTCATACCGTGCAGCTGCGATTGACCTCATGTTCTCGGGGATTGACGAAAGTGCCTGCATGAGATCCCCTGATGCGGACAGACTGAAGGCGGGAATGTGGCGAGTGGCTACCGACGTTCTTGCGCAAACACCGCAGCTGGAATCCCGTGTGCACGCAGTGGAATCATTGCCGTTGGAAAGACGCGGTGATCCCGCCCGACGGATCGCCATTCGTTTCGTCGCCACCAACAAGCTCACCAAGGACGCAAGGCTGTTGTTGGGTTTCGATGCCCTGGTACTTTCACGGATATTAGGTAGAGATATCAGCCACGGCAAAATTATCCACGGCGACAACCACTCGGTGCTGAATGTGAACACTCAGGCCTTGGTGGTTGGGGTACAGAAACATATTGAAACAATGACTGCGCTGTTGTCCAACCCCTCGCCACCAGATCTCGTTCTGATTCCACACTGTGCAGAATGCGAGTTTCAAGCCCGGTGCCGAAAGAAGGCGGCGGAGAATGATGACCTCAGTCTACTGTCGGGGATGACTGAAAAGGAACGGAGAAAACTGCACGATAAAGGGATCTTCACGGTGACCCAGCTGTCTTACACCTTCCGCCCGCGTCGGCGGCCCAAACGGCTGCGCGCCAAACCAGAACAGTATCGCCATTCGCTGAGGGCACTGGCCATCCGGCAGAAGAAGGTCCACATCATGGGTAATCCAGAAATGAAAATTGAAGGCACGCCGGTTTACATCGACGTAGAGGGGCTGCCGGACCGCGACTTCTATTATTTGATTGGCCTGCGCTTCGGAAGCGGCGATTCGGCTGCCCAGTATAGTCTCTGGGCGGATGGCGTCGACGACGAGAGGAGGATTTGGAATGAATTTCTTGGCATCCTAACGAACATTGAAGATCCAGTTTTGATTCATTACGGTTCCTATGAAACTGTGTACCTCAAACGTATGGGTGACCGTTATGGCTTGCCATCGATGCCCGCAGTCGCGAGAGCGCTGAGCAAACCGGTGAACCTGCTTTCGGTAATCTTCGCACAAGTCTACTTTCCAACGCTGTCGAACCGTCTCAAGGAAATCGGGCAGTATCTGGGCGCGAAATGGAAGGGCCCGGTAACATCCGGCTTGCAGAGTATTATTCATCGTCGCGAGTGGGAGAAATCACGTGTTGCTGAATCGAAGGCGGCCCTGGTTGCCTACAATCGCGACGACTGCATTGCGCTGGAAACAGTCACCTCTCACTTGACCCAGATCATCCGCGACGCCAAGTCCCGTGACGACGTCGAGTTTCCGGACAAGCCCAAACAAATCGCATCGGTCAAAGGGGTCGAAATTCACGGTTCGTTTGAATCGCTCCTGAAATCAGCCCACTCCAGGTATGCCAGCTCCCGAATCAAGCTGTCGCCAAGGAAGGCGACACAGCCTCTCGCGCCTGAAAAGAAAAGAGCCAAGAGACGTCCGCGCCGACGTTCGTTTTCCTCGATCAAGGGGAAAATCGTTAGGGTACCTCGCAGACGAATCTGTCCGGCAGGACACAAGCTAAGCGCCTCGTCCAAGATCTCTCAACATTCGCTTATCGATCTGATGTTCAGCAGCACAGGATGTCGCAAGACTGTGGTCAGGTACACAGGAGTGATGGGCTACTGCAATGTCTGCCACGAAAAATACGCCCCTCCCGGCACTCGCCTCCACCGGGGTCAGCTGTTCGGCTGGAATTTTCAGGCGTGGGTAGTCTATCAGCGCATTGCGCTAAGAATGTCATACCGGCTAATCTCGAAGGCTGCGTTTGATCTTTTTTCGGAACACCTCTCCCCCCAGACGGCAGTGGGTTTTATTGAAAAGTTCGCCGAACATTATCGGCGCAGCGAAGCTCTGCTTTTACGCGAACTGTTGAATGGGCCGGTCCTGCATCTCGATGAAACGAAGATGAACATCTTGGGGGCCGACCAACATGTTTGGGTTTTTACTGACAACATTCGGGTGGTGTTTCGGCTGAGACCAAATCGTGAAACGGAGTTCCTGAAGCCACTGCTGTCGAGTTTCAAAGGCACTGCGGTGACCGACTTTTATGGAGGATACGATGCGCTGCCATGTCGGCAGCAAAAATGCCTCGTCCATCTGATCAGAGACTTGAATGACGATCTCTGGAAGAATCCGTTTGACGAGGAGTTCGAGCGATTTGTCGTAGCTGTCCGCGACTTGTTGCTTCCGCTCGTGGGAGATGTTCAGCGGTTTGGCCTCAAGGCCCGTCATCTCCGCAAACATCGCCGTCGCGTCGATCACTTCTATCGCGACATGATCACGGGTAAAGTTTCCGCGCGGGACACGACGGCGCGATATCGGAAGAGGTTTGAGCGGTACAAGGACTCTCTGTTTTCCTTTATTGACGACGACGGTGTTCCATGGCACAACAACACCGCTGAGAGAGCGCTCCGCCATTTGGCAGTCCAACGGAAGATCTCCGGCTCGTTCAGCGAGAAAGGGGCCACCGACTACCTCCGGCTCCTCGCTATCGCGCAAACCTGCCGCTTCCAAGCGAAATCGTTTCTCGGATTCCTCCTATCGAAATCTGCAAACGTCGACGAATACAAAGAACGGAGCAGAGCGCATCCGGACTGGGCAATCGATCCCGGGGAAAACGAATAGCGCGCACCGCCTTAAGCATCCCAGCCGAAAGCACACCGAGAATCAAGCACTTCCTGGCGATGGTCCGTGAACTGAAAGCGGCATCTCGGCCCGGAGGCGTTTGAATAGGCTGGAGGCGCGGCAGTCGGTTTCAGGGAAGCTAACGCTGAGTTTGTCTGTTAGTGACGGATTGGCGACGACGCGGAGCCGACTCGACACAACCCGGCGATTGCGGGAACCTCCGCCCGCTCCAAGTTCCACCGGCTTCCTCCAGGAGGCGAGCGGTCAGGTACCGCACGAGGTCGCTGCCGCATCAGTAGGGGGGCACCTCCAAGTGGACGCACGGGATCTCGATCCCCCGCGCCGCTTTGGATGAGTGGCGGACGGCTCAACTGATACAGATGAGCACGCGCGAAGGTATCGACTATAGAAACGCGGCATCTGTCCACATCATCGTTTCGGGCTGCTCATTAATCCAAAATCTGTCGCCCTTAATCTGGCAGCGCTTTGCGGGGATAGGGCCGACCTCGCCGCGTAGGAACGCCTCGAAGCGTGCCGCCGCACTCGGTTCTTCGAGAATCGGAACAAGCACGGCGTGAAGGTCTTTGCACGTGCGCATGAAAACGATGTAGGCCCAGAGCGTTTGGGGTTCGAGGAAGCACACGAAAAGTAAACCATCACTCGCAGTACCTCGGACCTCAACCGGGGAGTCCAACAGTGGGCGTAGCATGTTTGCGAACTTGGCAAAATGGGAGACGGCGTTCTTTAGGACATCGGCCTTTCCCAGACTCCGGTTCTGAAGAAAGAAATCCCCAAGTACGGTTCGGCCGAGGAAACGCCCTCCCCGTGACAGCGCGTACCCATATCCAAGGAGGTCGAAGAGTGTCAGGTGAGCAGCCTTCAGCAACGAAACCAGCGCCGATAGTCGCGCATCCTGCCCAATCCGTATCTCGCATCCCTTGCCAATCGCGGCCGCGGCGCGATCGCGCTGTATCTTGAGGCCCAGCCGCACCCCACCGTCAGTGGTGGCCTCTGTGAAATGACTCGGAACGCGACCGCGCGCGGGAAAGTACTCAACAACCTCGCCTCCCAGAAGTATTTCCGGGCGGAGCTTATTCGATAGGGCGGAATCGGCAACGACCTGATCGGGAGGTATCTTCCAATACTGAGTCTTCTCAAAGTCTGCTTCAAAGCACCTGCCGTAGAAGTTGTCGACGTCGGTTCGCTGCACCGTCGAGCTCCTGTCCGACTCCGCGAATGCTTTGTTGACAATATGCGCCTCACAGAGCTCGGTGACGTCATCTTGGTACAAGATAGGACAATAGAAGTGCGAAAACGGGCTCCCGGTTACCGCTTGGTAATCGGAACGTAACCTATCGAGCTTCCGCTTCAAGACCGCGTTCATCTATCGCCTCCCAGGCCCTGATTGTCTCAAAAGCCCGAGCCGGACGGTAGCGCAGCGGACCTCCGGGCGAGTCACGCGCTACTCGGAAACAGCGTGGCGGGCCAGCTTGCCGGCGGAGTTGGCTTCCGATAATGGTACATATCGTTCCTACCAGCCAGAGCTTCGCTTCTCCTTCAGTGCGCCACTTTGCTTCTTCATTGCCGATAGTGATGGTGACGTGTCCGGCGGCGAGAGCAGTGAGTATCGGCGGATCGTCGGG
>Ga0208820_1001867_pt1 | contig 10990 bp, 13 predicted proteins | sample June2015DPH_16_5_FD_184713 | JGI IMG/M metagenome (GOLD analysis project Ga0208820, IMG submission 184713) | Peatland microbial communities from SPRUCE experiment site at the Marcell Experimental Forest, Minnesota, USA - June2015DPH_16_40... | ecosystem: Environmental > Terrestrial > Soil >...
CACGGTTCTTACGGAGGCATTATCGACGGTCGATTCGCCGCAAGCGCTCACCCTGCCAAAGAACGTTCGGCTCGATCCGAAGGACCAGCCAATCCTGCGGCCGCCAATTACGGTGTATGCAAATACTTGCTCACTGGCGATGCGAGGCACTTCGGGCATCTGTACGGAAAGCGGATCTGGGGCGTTCTGGTATTCCGAGCAGCGCAGTATTTAGAGCTCCAGCGCCGAGGATGAAAGGCCTTCTGCTCTGACATCGAGCCCATAGATCGGAGCCGTGTAAGCGCTGAAGTGGAGCAGAGGCGATGTGCAGCGCATCGCGCCTCCGGTGTCTTCAGGACCCAGCCGTTCGGCCGAGCGCCGCGCAAGTGCGACGAGCCTCCGTGGAGCCGACACGCTGCATCGGTGCCGTTGGTGTCGCCCGGTGATGGTGAAGCCGACCCACCCTTGAGTGCTGTCACTTGCCGACTTTGTGACAGGCGGTTGCTCTCAATCGAGCCGGAGGGCAGCGCAGATTTGCGCTTTGCCGATGAGCAGTTTGCACGGCAGCCACCTTGTTCCGATGGAGGTTGCAAGACGCTAAGGTGGATGGACCGTGAAGCTGCCCAATGCCCAGAAAGCCGTGGTCGAACTCGCGAAATTGCAGGATTATTGTTTGAGTGCGGCTCATCCGGAAGGTCGCCACAAAGCGCGGGTCTTTCCCTCAGTGCTGGGAATAGGCCCGGCCGACAGCCCTATGTTGCAGGAGCGTCTGATGGCAGCGGCTTGCGATCAAGAAGCCGTTGCCGGGGAATTTGACGAATTCGGCCACCGTTATGTGATAGATTTTCCGCTGGAGCGCGCGGGACGCCGAGCGCTGGTGCGTGCTGCCTGGATTGTACTTACGAATGAGGATTTTCCGCGCCTGACAGGTTGCTACGTTTTGCGGGGACTCTGACATGAAACTATTGGATGTCGTTGCGCTTATCGAAGACGAGCGAGAAAAAGGACTTCGTCGAGGACAGGTGGGGACCATCGTAGAGACGCTCGCGTCGGGGGTCTTCGAAGTTGAGTTTTGCGACTTGGAGGGGCGGACATATGCCTCGGTTGCCCTGCCTGAAAGGCGCCTCATGCTTCTTCATCACGAGCCCGCCTCGGCCGTGGCTTAAGTGGACTTTTGGGTTCCGCAGCAAAAGCCGAATCGCTGAGGTGGATGAATAGGTGCCCTTTGAGACTCCCGTCGGCCTGAAGGCTTGCCCATCCCCGACCACACACACTGTCGCCCTCGCTCAGCCCTTCCCAGGATAACTCGACGAAGGGTAGCCCGTCGCGTTCCGTGAATCTGCAATCGAGCCATCCTTTCACAGCGCCAAAGAGGAATTCACCCTGGCCGTGTTTACCGATCGTGATTTAGGCGGTTTCGACGAGATCGAGATATTGTTCATCCCACTGATCCATAGGGACGATGCGCCATGATCCATGAAACGACTTGGACTTTGCTGGCATGAGAGATTCTCTTCGTGTTCGCGGCTTGCGTCACCGCCGGATTCCGTAGCTTCGATTCGGCACATCCACTGTGCGCTCCCGAATGACCTTGAAGCTATGACTCACATTTACCGGAATCTGCTCCAAGGCCGTGGACTTCTCGCGGCTCCGATTGACGACTTGGCCTAGTCGCTCGCGGTTGTCGGTATAGATGCTGACGTCGTTCCGGGCGCGGCTGGAGCTACCCCTTTCAGGCGCGAGCCTTGCGTAAGGCTCGCCTCCGTTCACACTCGGCCTCTCTGGCAAGGTCTTTCACCTGACTTGCAATACCGGCAAAATGTCGATGATGATGCAAGCGCCTTCCAGCGGTCGCCTCAAATAGGATGTCGGACGGTCGGGCACCCGACCTAATCCGCGAACATATCGCGCAAGCGAGCGAGCGTGGCACGAAGCGTTCGGCGCTCCACCACGCTCAGGCGCCGCACCAAGCGTTGTTTGTCGAGAGTTCGCACCTGATCAAGCAGAATAAGACCGTTCTTCCCCTGAAAGTTCACCGGAACGCGAAAAGGTGCCGATCGGCCCCCGGTCGTCATGGGCGCGACCGTCACGGTGCGCAAGTGATCGTGCATCTCTGGCGGTGAGATTATGACGCATGGCCGCGATTTCTGAATCTCGTTGCCAACCGTGGGATCCAGCGCAGCAAGCCACACGTCGCCGCGTGCGACAGCCAGGTCCTTCGGCCTCGCCGCCTTCACCATTTCAGGTCCGTATCGCCGGCGTTGCCAAACTCGGGCCAGATCAGAGCGTCATCGCCGGCCTCGGCAATGCGCTTCGCCGCATCGGCCCAGCCCTCGCGCGCAAACCGCTTCGCCGGCACAAGCACGATCCGGCCTTCGTCAAACGACAAATCGAGATCGTCGCCCGCTTCCACGCTCCGCGAAAGTCCCGGTAAAACCTTCGCGGGCCAATGCGGCCAGCGGCTCGTAGAGCGGGGAGGCCTCCCGCGCGAGGTCGCGGGCTTCGGCGCTATTGGCCCTACAGGCTGCGATTGCCTCCCCCCCGGCTCCATACCCAGGGTTTCCTCACACGCGCTGACCCACCGCGCAAAGTCTGCCAAGCGCGGCGGCCGCTCGAGCTTGACGTGAGGGAGATTTCGGAGTCCCGCCACCGTGGCGTCGAGCAAGGCAACCAGGATCCGCGGGCGTCGCTCGGAGAATTCGCGCCAGAACTGCGCCTCATCCCGCCTAATTTCGGGCTTTATACTTAGAAACTCGACTATCAGCGCACGGTCGAGAAAATCCGGAAACAGAAAAGCCAGGAGTTTCTCGCCGCCGCAGTGAGCATCGATCGCTCTAATCCGCTCTGCCAGCAACAAGCTTGCGCCGCGCTCTCATCGGGCGTAGTGTGCGTCTTACCGAATCTTACCACTTGCGAGGCCACCTATGGAAACAACCCGGCTTTCCTCGAAAGGGCAGGTGATTCTGCCGAAGTCCGTACGCGACGCCCATCAGTGGCGGCCGGGTACGGAGTTCATCGTCGAAAACACTGCGGACGGAGTCCTGCTGAGGGCGGCCAAGCCCTTCCCGCCAACGCGGCTCGAAAATGTCGTCGGATGCCTCCGCTATGCCGGCAAGCCCAAGACCCTCAGCCAGATGGAAGCGGCCATCAGGGCCGAGGTAAAGGCCCGGCGTGGTCGCGGTCGATACTAACGTCCTGGTTCGGCTGCTGACTGGCGACGAGCCGGCGCAGACCGCACGCGCCCGTGCAATCTTCGAGCGCGAAGCGGTCCTGCTAGCGAAAACGGTGATACTCGAATCCGAGTGGGTTCTGCGCCGGCTCTACCATTTCGACTCGGACCGCATTGCTGAGGCGTTTGTTGCTTTGATCGGACTGCCCGATCTTGTGTGTGAGGATGCGGGCGCGGTAGCGGACGCGATTCGATGGATGCGTGACGGTATGGACTTTGCCGATGCCTTGCATCTTGCGTCGGCACGGCCCGCAGGGCGCTTTGCAACTTTTGACGAAAAACTGGCCAAACGCGCTGCAAAGATTGCGGATATCTCGGTGGTCCGTCCCTGAGCGCGCGTGAAGCTTTCAATTTCTGCGACCTTACACTTACTGTAAGAGTCATTTCCCTATTCAAGCCGAAATGCCACCGAACGAAGGAGAATAGCTCGCGGCGTAAATTGACGGACGGCGGACCGCGCGGTTTGACGCCGAACGGATGCAAAAGATTATCGAGCGAGCTGCCTATTGTGACCATCACGCGGTCGGATATCCGCGGCGGCTGTCGTGACGCAATCTCGGCGCCGAGCGGGGCATCGTTGAAGCGTGATTCCCGAACGCACCAGCGAGCTGCTGCGCCGCTGGCTACCGCGGACAGCGAACTGAGCCCATACGCTCACAACCGCGTCGCAAACCTTGGAAAAGACCGTCAGTTGCTGTCAGTAACCCGCGAGTCTCGGACCAATTTCCTTCGGCTACTGACGGCTACTGACAGCAACTGACGGTCTTTTCCCAACCTGGGCAGCAGCGACCACGGAAACCACGCGCCGGCCCTGCACATCGTTGCGGCTGAACTGAAGCTCGATTCCTGCGGCACGGAGATTGGTGGCCATGCGCCTGAGCGCGTTACCCAGGGCGTTCGGTGCCTTGGGCCAGCGGACCGAGCGGCGCATGGCTTCGCCGACCATAGAGTCAAGCCGCGCACGAAGTTCCGCGACAGTTCCGGTGAAGCCCTCGCGGGCCAGTTCGGCCAGCGGCTCGTAAAGCGGGGAGGCCTCGAGCGCTAGGTCACATGCCTCGGCGCTATTGGCCCGACAGGCTGCGATTGCCTCCCCCGACTTCATACCCAGGGCGTCCTCACACGCGCTCACCCACCGGGCGAAGTCCGCCAACCGCGGTGGCCGCTCGAGCTTGACCTGCGGGAGATTTCTGATTCCCGCCACCGTGGCGTCGAGCAAGGCACCCAGGATCCGGGGTCGTCGCTCTGAGAATTCGCGCCAGAACTGCGCCTCGTCCCGCCGAATGTCGGGCGTGATACTCAGGAATTCGACGATCAGCGCACGGTCGAGAAAATCGGGCCTGGCAGTACCGAGGTCGGGGATAGCGTTGAAGACCAGCGGACGGGTGGCATCGAAAATGGCCTCATCGTGGTCGCTGTACAGCTCCCGGCCACCGAAGCCGCCGCCGGTCGCGAGCCGACAGGCGGCATCGGCCAGCTCCTCGGGTAACCGGCTCAGATTATCGAAACAGACGAGCCAGGAGTTTCTCGCCGCCGCAGTGAGGTCGCGAACCTCGCGCGGGACACCTCTGAGCGCCGAAGTGCGCGGGTCGATGAGCGAACAGATCACGCGGCACGCGGTCGACTTGCCCGCGCCCTGCTCGCCCTTGGCGAGAAGAATAGGCAACGGGAAGCCCGGACGCAGCGCGGCGACCAGAAAGGCTCTGATTAATATCCAGCCATGGTGATCGACGTTGAAAAATGGCCGCAACTCCGCGAGGTTGCCGCCGTGCTCCGGTTCGGGCAGCGGCTGCGAACCGCGTGAGCGGCGAAACTTCGCCGGCGGTCGATCGACTATCCGCCAGCCCTCATCATCGATTTCGACTGCCCGCCAGGCGCGATCGCAGAGGTCAAGGTAGAGCCTGCCCCCGCACTCGGCAAGGCGCAGATGGATGGGGCACTCTTTCCCATCAAAAAGTGCTCGCGCCTCGAACAGCTCCGTGGCGGCGCGTATTGCCTGGCCCCCAGGGCTCTCGCCGGTATCGCCGTAATAGGTTCGCAGAAGGAAGAGCCGGAAGTCGCGCGAGCGAATCGCATGGTTCTCCCAGTGACCGCCAACGCGGACCGAAGCCCAGCCCTGCTGGTCGGGATCGTGAAACAGATCAAGCCCCGCGGCCAAGGCCAGCCTGATTAGTCGAGCGGCCTTCGACTCCCAATCCGGGTCTTCGATGCGCGCCGGCTCGCGGAGCATGTGCTCCATAAGCTGCAACTTTTCGTGTTGCTCTAGAATCGCGCGCCAGTATTCCCAATGCGCCGGATCCGCATGCCTGATGGCGGCGAAGGAAAGCACCGCCTCGGTCGAGACCAGCAGCTCCGGATCGTCTGCCACTTTGGGTTCAAGCTCGCGCAGGAACAGCAGGGCGAACTCGGCGGCGATGCTGCGGACCGGCTGGGTTGCGTCTCTCATAGATCAGATCCGTGGAACCAGCTTCTTCCATTTTTTGCGATTGCAACGCCGGCACAGGGTCTGAAGATTGAGGTCTTCCGAATCCCCGCCGCGACTAAGCGGCACGATGTGATCGACCTCAAGGTATCTGGCGCTGCCGCACCGCCGGCACCGCCCGCCGTCGCGAACCAGCACCAGCGCTCGAGTCTTGTCGCTCAGCGGTCTGCGCTCAATCCTCTCTCCTGCCTCTGCACCCTCAAGACGGGAAAATCGGATAAAGTCGGCGAACTCCGCCACCTCGATTGGTTCGGTCGCGCCGATTAACGAACCGAGTTTGGCGGGCCGGTTCGGCAGCAGATTGCCCATCCGCGCAGCGAGCAGCAGCAGGCAGATCAGATGAGCCTTCTGCGCGTCGGCAAGACGGCGGAAGCGCTCGTCGTTCAGTAAATCGCAAGGCAGTCTCACCTCGTGGTGCTTCTGCTCGAACTGTCGCAGATTTCGGAACCCGAAATACTCATTCATAGGACGGCTCCGGAAGGTTCGTGGGTGGTATTTGCGGCATCGTCGGGACCGGCGAAAGGTTGATCCTGACGACTTCGACGGGCTTCTTCCGGTAGGGTTCAAGATCAACGCCACGAAGCTCCGGTATTCGCGAGTAGTCGATCGAACCTCTGCGAAGGCTGCGCAAGACCTCGGTGCCGCAACCATAGGTGCGGCGCGCCGTCGCGAGTTTCTTGAGCTCGTCGCGAGCGTACTCTTCTTCCAGGGAAGCGCGGTCGAGCTTGAGTCTGGCGGCGCGATAGCGGGATGCTGCATTACGCCACTGCCGGTCGTTGCCTCGATTCAGTTCGTCGCCCTCATCGGGCCAGCGCTGTTCGAGCACCCGCAACCAAAACGCGGTCTCGGTCTCCAGCAGTTTTGCGATGTATTCGCGGTCGTGGTGCACCTTGACGAGGGTCCCGCCACTCCCATCGAACGACCAGTAGTGCAGCTCCCCGGCTCCGGAGACTTCCAGCTGGTGCTGCACCTGTGCGTAGTAGTGCGCTGGAATCCGCCCCGCACTTAAGGCGGCCTGATCGCGATTTCCCCATGGACATTTGATTTCGAGGGCGATCGAGCCGTCGAAGCTAAGACCGTCGAGCGACGCCCGCATCCATTCCAGCCCGTCGTGCACCAGGCACAACGGCTCCATCTGGATTCCGGTGTGGCGCTCGTAGGCGATCCGCGCGGCGTATTCCAGGGCTCGACCGCGCCGGGCAGCCGGACCGACGGTACTTTCCCGGGCGAGCCCGGTCTTCACCGACCAGAGAAATCGTCGCGTCCTAAATGGCGCGTCGCCCATGACGACCGGAGCGTCACTCGCGCCGATCCCCTGAAGCCGCCAGCGATGCCATTCCGGCGTATTCTGTTTGAGCCGTTCAATCCTGGGCATGGGCCGTCTCCCGCTGGCGGCGATTTGCGAGCTTGCGGTTCAGCACCTCGAGCGCCCGCTGGTATGCGGTTTCGTTCATCTCCCCGAGTGAGGCGACCTTGTAGTACGCGAGTACCCGTTCGAGCTCGGTGCCCGTATCGCCGATAAGTTTCTCGAGTTCGCGAACCTCGTCGGCGCCGATCGGGCGATCGGCACCTGGCGCGGTAAAGCGCGCCTCCATCCGTTCATCTTCCGGATCGTCGCCGGTGGCCAGCAGAAACGATTGGAGCAGAGCGTACTTCAACGCCCCGGTCATCGCCTTGTAGGGCGCCTTGTCGCCCGAATCGAGTCCCTGGCCCGCCACTTTTGCGACGATTTCTTCGCCGCTATCCACGTCGGAAAAGGTGTAGGCCATCACCACCCGCGCCATGCGCGTGGTCTCGCCGCGGCCCGTTGCCGATTCGTATGTGATGTTCTCGAGGCACGGGATTACGACCACGCCCAGCTCCGAGAGGATGTCGCCAACGGAGCCCGCGATGTCGGCGGCGGTTACGTAGCTGTAGTTGAGGCGCTCGTTGTGGCCGCGCTTCTGGATGTAGCCGATGCGGCGGCGGACCTCGGCGAGCTTCTGGCGGAGATTCAAACGTAGAGGATTCTCGATGGCAGCGGCGTTTGGTGCCGGCACGCTCGCCTCGCTCACAGGCGATGCTTCCGCTCCTTTTGGCTCCGTCGTCGCGGTCGCGACCCGTAGCCTCAGCTGTTTGCGGCTCCCGCTTCGATTCTTTCTCAAGAGCGCTTTCGGCCCGCCGTTTTGTCCGCCCCCTTTTCCTCCGTTCAATGAGGCCTCGAGTAACGCCTCGAGCTCGGTTTTCTCGGCTTCCGCTAGATGTTCGACCTCGATGGGCTTGGTCTCGCCCTTGTCCATCAGCTGATAGACGCTTCCCTGTTCGTCCACATATGTTCCTTCCGTTGAATCAACCAAGCTGACCGGTCGCCCATTGAGTGTTTGCACCTCTCCGTCGTTGGCCTTGCGAACCGGCAGCCAGGCCTCCGACCCATTCCGTTCTTGCAGTACGCAGAGCAAGCCTTCTCTAAACGCAATCGATGCTTTCACTGTCGTGAACCTCACTGACCATGTTTTGCGCGCCCTGCGGCTCGCGCGGTCGTCACGATCTCATACCCACAACCTCCCCATACGTCAACTGTACAGGACGTTGATGAGGCGTCCGGCAAAATGAGAGAAACTGCTGTGCAAGGCCCTGTCTATTGCCCCGGCCTAGATGATCTGGCAGACGCGCAGTCAGCTTTCACGTCAACTGCAAAGGACACCAATAGTATGCCGGTTGTTCGGACGGTTGAGCGGCACCCAGGCGATGTCTAGAGTCTGATCAATGGGTCGAAAAAAAATCGGCGGTCCGCCGGCAGGTCATAAGGCGAACAAGATCAACATGGTAGCGGCCGCCGTCGAGCTCGCTGGCGGCCCCACCGCGGTGGCGCGACTGTGCGGGGTCCGACGACAGTCGATCTATTTGTGGATGAAAGAATGGAAGGTCGAAAGATTAGTCGACGCGCTCAAATTGTCGCGTGCCTCCGGCATTCCGATTGAAAAATTCGCCGGCGAGATCATCGACGCGGAGCGTTCACAGGTGACCAAATAGCCGCGCTTTTGTGAGCGCAGCGGCGCAGAGATTTTTCGTCGAAGTAGACCCAAGTAAACCGTCACGATTAATGTTGCGAGCGCAAGGGCTAGCTGCCATGCCCACTATGGCATAGAAGCGTTTCATCCGTTTTCGACCGGTTTATCGTGCCGGCTGTCCGAAAGTTGAGAATCCTTAGTCAGTACCCCCGGACCAGCAGGATCGGCTTGACACAGTCTCGTTTCGGCAAGTGTAGTCCTCTTCTTCGGCTTCATGGGTGCGTCGCTCGCGGGGCGCCTCAGCAGGGGCGCTGATCGGCAGGTCGTAGGCAGCTAGAGGTGCTCACGAATCGGAGCCGCTTCATCGCGTCGGTCTCATCTCAGATACCCCATGGTTTGATACGGCCCGAGGCACTCGATGCGCTCCGGGCCTCGGACCTCATCATTCATTGCGGCGACGTCGGCGATCCAGCCGTCCTGGACGTGCTCCGAACCCTCGCACCGCTCCGCACGATCCGTGGCAATAACGACAAAGGGGCGTGGGCACCGGTAGCCGACGCGGGTGATTCAAGAGGGGGTCAGTCGCGGGCTTCGCAGGGGAGTCTGATTCGCTGTTCAAAATGCCGCATCATGGTCGAGGCCGTCGCCGCTACGAGGGCTACGTGGCGCAATCGACCGGCGATGGCATCTTCGTGCTGTTCGGTGCGCCAGTCGCCCATGAAGAGATGCCGGTTTTTCTGGCCTTGGCCAGCCGGTTAAGATTGCACGGGCGCCGATTTCAGACCCTGTCGCTCGAACCGCGGCCGAACCTTCCTGTAGCAGCGCAATCCCTCTTGGTTGCGTCCCTATTCGGCCATCGCTACGCCGCGCGCTCTCGTTGCAATAACCGTCCAGAGGGTAAATCCATGCTCGGCAGAGAGTACAAGCACCCTTTCCGCATACTCCTGAGCTACGCGTGCTTCCCGCCGTAATTGAACCGACAAAATTCTGCAAAAACCCGGCGTGGCCATACGGGTAAATCTTTAGTCGGCGTTGACAGGAGGGAGCCGAAGGCCCTGTTCGACGCCATTACTCGCCTCTTCGGCTGTGCTTTGCAGTTTTCGCCCATCACTCCGGAGATCCATCGCGGTTCTTCTTACTAGTCGACGGAAGGAGCGTAATGTCGCCTGCGGGAATCATATCGGCTAGATCGCCACGATTCCCTTTCCCTCGTTGAAGGCACAGACGGCCGCTCACTCGAGCATGGCCTCGCTAAGCTCCTGGCTTGCAGAATGCTTTCGGTGGCCCGTGAAAGTTAAACTCCCTACTTCCCCTGCGCCGGCGAGTTTTTCTGCCGCCCGGCATAGCGGCTAACCAATCGAATTCGGGGTATTGATTACCAGGCCCCTGGCCCGAATCGGCCACTCCTGCGGACGCGGCAGAGATTTGGTGGAGGATCGTTTGGGTCGGTCTGATCCGCGCTCAGGACGAAGCCGGTCTCATAGGGCGCGCGCTCGATGCGCTCTATGGGGTGTGACTGTGCGCGCGACGGGTTGGTCGGAACCAGTATTATTTCGCCCACCGAGTGCGGCTTGCCCAACGCGAGCATCAGCGCCTCGGCGCGGTCGGGCGATCGCACCACGCGCTGGCGCGCCTTCTCTTTGGGTTCGATCTTCATGCGGCCGTGCGAATCGATTTCGGACATGATGTCGGCGAGCTGGCCGATGGTCTCGTCATCGGTGAGGCCGTCGATCTGGTCCTGCTCGAAGGCGTCGGCCAGGGTCTGATAGAACTGCGCTTTCTGGTTGGCAAAGCGCTTGACCGGATCATTCTCATGCCATTCCGGTCGACCCCGGCAAGGGAGGCTGACGTTGACCAACTCCACCACGAAGCGCTCTGGGTCGCGCAGATGCAAGCCGAAATTATGACCGATCCCAATGGCGTCGACCCGCACGGTATTAAGGCGACTGCGATAGGGTGCGAGGAACCGAACGACCTCTCCGCGGGTGTCTTCGCCGCGCCAGGCGCCCATCTTGATAATTTTGTGTTGCCCCGGCTTGGACGCACAGAGATAGACCACGGTCTCGGCTTCGCCCCCGCCGACATCGACGCCGGCGATCAGGGTGGGGGCATCGTCTTCGACCGGGGTTTTTGAAGCGCGCACCAGCGCGCGTTCGAGCCATGCCAGTTTGATCAGAGCGTTCTGGGCCTGGTCGGGAAACTGGCCGCGCACCCGCGACATCCAGTTGGGTGAGCTGCGTTCGTCGCCGTGCCACCAGACCTTGTGCTGATCGTAGACCCACCGCCTCGTAACCAGGTAGGGAACTGGATTCT
>Ga0208820_1001869_pt1 | contig 10987 bp, 7 predicted proteins | sample June2015DPH_16_5_FD_184713 | JGI IMG/M metagenome (GOLD analysis project Ga0208820, IMG submission 184713) | Peatland microbial communities from SPRUCE experiment site at the Marcell Experimental Forest, Minnesota, USA - June2015DPH_16_40... | ecosystem: Environmental > Terrestrial > Soil >...
CCCGTGGTCGCGGTGTTTCTGGGATGGCTGGTTCTGCACGAGCGCATCGACCGCTATATCGCGATGGGGAGCGCGATCATTGTGGCCTCGGTGGTGCTGGTGACGAGCGCGAAGATCTCGACTCGGACTGCGGCGGAAGAGCTTCCCGCGGTCGAGGCTGCGGGAGACTGAGTTTTCAGCTGTCAGCTCTCAGCTTTCAGTTAAAGCAGCCCTTTCTGGGAGCGGCTTACGAACACCTCGCCGGCGCGCCACTAGCTCGGCCTTCACGTGCTCGGCTTGGACGGGCGAGGACGCCCGTCTCTCCACATGCTGCGGCTATTCCTCCGGCTCTTCGGCATCGTTCACGACATCGACAACGCGGCTGCGTATGGAGAATACGACCTTAGCATCGTCGCCGTGCTGAAAGGTGACGCGCATAGGCGTGCGTTCCCAGACTGGCGGCGGGCACTCCGAGTCGGGATCGTCGGCTCCGGCGGGTTCGCCTGCTTCTTTTTTCAGGATCGGCTTGCGTCGTCCTACCTGGGCGACGACCGCGTAGAGTTTCTTGCCGTCTTCGGAGACTCCGCAGTAGGCGATGTAATCGCGATACCAGCTCGCCGTCGAATAGAAGGGATCGAACTCGGGCAGGTTGAGTTGGGACACACGTCCGGTGAGGCGGTCGACCAGCAGCCAGCCACCGCGTTGCCATTGCCAGCGCGTGGCGTCGGCGTTGGCACTAGCGTTGGCCGTCTCAGTGGGCAGCGCATCGTTCACGCGAAACGCGCGCCGCACCACAAACAGGCGGTCGGTCAGCTCATGCGGAGTTCCGGTAGTGTATTCCTTGAGCCGCGTATCCACAAACAACGGACGCACTTTCAGGTCGAGCAGCTTCTGCCCAGTGGCGCTGGGCCACTTGGCGGAGATCCATTTTCCAAAAGCGATGACATGCGCTTTCGGGACGGCCGCGCATTCGCTCCACGGCAAGCACATCAGGACGCAAATCAGTAAGAGTTTCCGCAGCATGATGATGGAAGAGTGGCACGGCGCGGAATATCGCGGCAATGACGCCTGAACAGCGAAAATGTTCGGTTTTCTCCTGTTTCTCATGGGGTTGACTGTCCTGACTACCGCCTGCCGGGCCAGTGGCGCAGTTTCCGGGGCTGTGGGAGACTAGGTTTACGGCCAAGTGCAATCTGCCGCAAAGCGAAGTGAAGTGATGAATCTTCCGCCACGACAGCGCCGGACAACCCTTTCTCCGCACTCGAACTCTTATGCGGATATGGGTGATTTGCTGCCAGGGCGCCGGAAGCAGTCGATTCTGGTGGTCGACGACAATGCGGTGATCGCGGGGCTGCTGAAGGAGATGCTGGTGCGGCGCGGCTATCCAACGGTCGTAGTGCAGAACGCGGCTGCGGCGGAGGTGGAAATCCGGCGCGAGGCTCCGGACCTGATTTTGCTCGACGTGATCATGCCCGGCAAAACTGGCTACGAACTGTGCCGCGAACTCAAAGCGGATGTCAAGACGCGGCTGATTCCCATCGTCATGATTACCGGCCTGAGCGATCGGGAAGACCGCCTGAAGGGCATTGAAGCCGGCGCCGACGATTTTCTGACCAAGCCAATCAGTCCCGAGGAATTGTTTGCGCGGGTGAGTTCGTTGCTGAAGTTGAAGGAATTCACCGACGAACTGGAGACGGCGGATTCCGTGTTGTGCACGCTGGGGCTCAGCGTAGAGGCGCGCGACCCGTACACCGAAGGCCACTGTGAGCGCTTGGCGCGCGATGCCGCGGATCTGGGGCGATTTCTCGGGGTGGATGATGAATCCATTGTGGCCCTGGAGCGGGGCGGCTACCTGCACGACCTGGGAAAGATCGCGGTGCCGGATGAAATCCTCAAGAAGGGAAGCGATCTGACGCCGGCGGAGTGGGAGATCATGAAGAAGCATCCGGTGACGGGCGAGACCATTTGCCGGCCCTTAAAGTCGCTGCGGCGGGTGCTTCCGATCATCCGCTACCATCACGAGCATTCGGACGGCAGCGGCTATCCGGATGGGCTACGGGCGGCCGAGATTCCGCTTTTGCCCCGCATCCTGCAGGTGGTGGACATCTACGATGCGTTGCGCACGGCGCGTCCGTATAAGCCGGCGCTCGGCCACGAGCAGGCGGCGATGACCATGCGTGCCGAAGCGCAAAGCGGACTCTGGGACGAGGAACTGGTCTCGGAGTTTTTCGTCATGCTCGACAAGCGCCGCCAGGTGGCATGAATCATTGAGTCATTGAATGATTGAATCATTGAGCCATTGACTCGCTGCCTTAATCGTTCAATGATTCAATGTCTCAATGATTCAATGACTCTGACCTACAGTTTCGTCATTCCCGCCTATAACGAAAGCGTACGCATCCGGCCTACGCTGCATGCGCTTCTCCGCCATGTGCAGGAACAAAACTGGGACGCGGAAATTCTGGTGGTGAACGACGGCTCGAGTGACGATACGGCGCAAATCGTGCGCGAATACGGCAAGTCGCATCCCCACATTCTGCTGGTGGAGAATCCCGGGAACCGTGGCAAGGGTTACAGCGTGCGCAACGGCATGCTGCACGCGCGCGGCGACATTTGCCTGTTCACCGATGCCGATCTTTCTTCCCCGATCACGGAGGCGCAGAAACTGTTCGACGCGATTGGCCAGGGCGCGGATATAGCGATCGGGTCGCGCTGGCTGCAAGTGGACCTGCAGACCGAGCGGCAGCCCCTGTACCGGCAGGCGTTCGGACGAATCTTCAATCTGGTGCTGCGGCTGATTCTGGGTTTACGTTTCGCGGATACGCAGTGCGGATTCAAAGCTTTTCGGCGAGACGCCGCGCAACGCATTTTTCCTCTGCAGAAAATTGAGCGTTGGGGATTCGATCCCGAAGTTCTGTTTCTGGCCCGGCGCGCCGGCCTGCGGGTGGAAGAGGTCCCGGTGTTGTGGGCGCACAGTGAGGGGACGCGGCTGCATCCTTTCCGCGACGGACTGCGAATGTTCGTGGAAGTATTGCGGATCCGGTGGAATGCGATGACAGGGGAGTACGCGGCCGGCGTGGTGCCTTCTCCGGGAAAACTGTAAGTCAGACCATCCCTTGTGTGGGGGCGGGGCTTTGCCCCCTCCAAGCGAGGCGAAGCCCCGCTTCCACACCCGCTAAGAGGCGGCTCGATTATTGGTGTTAGCAGCCAGACGCACGAATTCGGCGATCTGGGCGCCCATTTCTTCGGTGGAGACGGTGCGCTCTCCGTGGCGCGCCAGATCGCGCGTGCGAAAGCCCCCCATCAAGGTTGAGATGACGCCAGCCTCCACGCACTCCGCTTCCCTGGGCAAATTAAAAGTATGGCGCAGCATCAGGGCGACCGAAAGAATGGCGCCTAACGGATTGGCGACACCCTTACCTGCAATGTCGGGAGCCGATCCGTGAACGGGTTCGTAGAGACCGACCGGGCCTCCGATGCTGGCCGAAGCGAGCAGGCCGAGCGAGCCCACGACTCCTCCCGCCTGATCCGACAGGATGTCGCCGAACATGTTTTCGGTGAGGATGACGTCGAATTCGGTGGGCTTGAGGACCAGCGTCATGGCGGCGGAGTCCACGTACATGTGGGAGAGCTGGACATCGGAAGAATCGCGGCCAACGCGAGTCACGACTTCGCGCCAAAGACGCGAGCACTCCAGAACATTCGACTTGTCGACGGAGAGCACACGCCGGCGCCGGGTGCGAGCCAGTTGAAAGGCAACGCGGGCGATGCGCTCGATCTCCGGCTCACTATAGCGCATGGTGTTGATCGCCTGGCGCGCGCCGGGAGCGCCTTCGCCTTCACCTTCAATCGAGCGAGGCTCCCCGAAATACAATCCGCCGAGCAGTTCGCGCACGATGAGAATGTCGGTTCCCTTGACGATTTCTTCGCGCAGAGGCGAGCACGCAGCCAGCGCCGGATAAAAGACTGCGGGACGGAGATTGGCGAAAGCTCCGAGTTCCTGGCGTAGGCGCAACAGTCCAGCTTCGGGACGAAGTTCGCGAGGATTGTGATCGAAGGCTGGGCTGCCGACGGCTCCGAGCAGCACCGCCTGTGAGGCGAGGCAGGCTTGAATGGTGGCGTCTGGCAAGGGATTACCGAATTTTTCCAGCGCGACCCCGCCGATTTCTTTTTCGTCGAGTTCGAGATCGTGGCCAAATCCACTGACCACTTCTTCCAGAACACAAATGGCTTGGGATGTGACCTCGGGTCCTATTCCGTCTCCGGGTAGGGAAGTAACAAGGAGTTGCATGGGATTCTCGGTTCCTTGACGGATATTTTCAGCAGGATACACCCGGAAAGGCCGCTGTGCTAGCCATTTTGGGGCCTGATTGTCAATATGCGGCTAGTTACACACCCCAGAGATATTCTTCCTGCTCGCTGTGTTGATCGGTGAAGGGCATCAACAGCGTAGCCTGGCCGACGTTGCCGGATACATGAGCCGGATGCGCCTCATTGGAATTGGCGGGAGCGGAGACGGCGCGGGCGAGAGTTACGGCGGCTGCGGCGGGCGGAATCATCCTGCCTTGGCTGCCTGTCACCTCGGCGCTGCCGACGTGGCCGCTGCTGACGTCTTGAATCAGTTCGAGCAAATGGCTGTCCTGAACCTTCTTGATGCGGTCGGCAAGAACTACAAACCTGCGATAGACCTCATCGAGTTCGCGGCGCTCAAACTGGTGTCCCAGTTGTTCGCAGCGCAGGGCCAGCGCGTGCCGGCCGGAGTGCTTGCCCAGCACCAGCCGCGAATCGGGTACGCCCACCGACTGTGGCGTCATGATTTCGTAGGTCAGCGGGTTCTTCAGCATGCCGTCCTGGTGAATTCCGGCCTCGTGCGCAAACGCGTTGCGGCCGGTGATGGCCTTGTTGGGCTGCACGGGAACCCGTGTGATCTCCGCCAACATCTGGCTGGAAGAATATAGTTGTTCGCTGGCGACAGCGGTTTCGTAAGGATAGCGGTCGGGGCGTACCCGCATGGCCATGACGATTTCCTCGAGAGACGCATTGCCGGCGCGCTCGCCGATGCCGTTGATGGTGCATTCCACTTGGCGCGCACCGTCCTGCACTCCCGCGAGCGAGTTCGCGACCGCCAGGCCGAGGTCGTTGTGGCAGTGCGTGGAGATCGTTGCTTTCTCGATGCCGGCGACCTTCTCACGCAGCGTGCGGATGAGTTGCCCGTATTCCTCGGGCATGGTGTAACCGACAGTATCGGGAATGTTGACGGTGGTTGCGCCGGCCGCGATCACGGCTTCGACCACCTGGCAGAGAAACGGGACGTCTGTGCGGGTGGCATCTTCGGGCGAGAATTCCACGTCGGCGCATAAAGACTTCGCGTGCCGAACCGCGTCCCGCGCCTGCTCCAGACACCGCTCACGCGTGATGCGCAGTTTGTACTTCAGATGAATGTCGGAGGTTGCCAGAAAGACGTGGATGCGGGGGTGCGCCGCTCCCTGTAATGCCTGCCAGGCACGGTCCACATCGCCGCTACAAGCGCGAGCCAGGCCCGCGATGATGGGCCGCCGCACCGAGGCGGCGATGCGTTGCACCGCTTCGAAGTCGCCATCGGAGGCGATGGGGAATCCGGCCTCAATCACGTCCACGCCGAGGCGCTCGAGTTGCTTGGCCAAGCGCAGCTTTTCCTGCACATTCATGCTGCAGCCCGGCGACTGCTCGCCGTCACGAAGCGTGGTGTCGAAGATAGTGATGCGCGCCCGATCCATGAATTCCGTACCTCCGGAAAGATTTGACTATCCAATAACTCTATCGGCGGATCAGGGAGGAAGAAAAGCTTATAATGTTTACAGTAGCATTAGCAACAATGATAGTATTAGCAAAGCTTATGAATTAGCTATAATTGACAACTGCTATCAGTTCTCCCTGTGAACCTCTGTGCCCCCTGTGGTTAAGGCTCTCGTCACCGGGAGTACAGAGGTTCACAGGTGAAAACCTGAGGAGCGAGACCCATGGACCTGTCGCAACTAGAAGTCTTCCTCACGGTAGCGCGCGAGCGCCGCTTTTCGCGGGCGGCCGAGAAACTCTTCCGCACGCAATCAGCGGTAAGCCAGACCATCCGGAAGCTCGAGTTGGAGATCGGCGAGCCGCTCTTCGACCGATCTTCCCGCGAAGGCGTACTCACCGACGCCGGACGCGTTTTACAGGAATACGCCGAGAAGTTGCTCAACCTGCGGCAGGACGCACAGACGGCGCTGGAGGAGATGCGCGAGTTACAGAAGGGCCAACTGGCCATCGCCGCCAATGAATTTACCGTGCTCTACCTGTTGCCGGTCCTGGGCGAGTTTCGCCGCCTGCATCCCATGATCAAGATCACGGTGCGGCGTTCCTTGGGCAGTCACATTCCCGACGATGTGCTCAAGCACAATGTGGAATTTGGCGTACTTTCCTATGATCCGCAGGAACCGCAGTTGCGCTCGGCAGTGGTTTATCTGGACGAGTTGGTATTTGTAGTTCCTCCGGGCCATCCTCTGGCCTCGGCGACGGAACTCAGCGTCCGCCAGTTGGGTACGGAGTCGTTCGTAGCCCACATCGTCGCGTCGCCTTATCGCGATAAAGTGATCGAAGCGTTCCATCGCCACAAAACTCCGCTCCACATGGATGTGGAACTGCCCACGCTGCAAGCCATCACACGTTTCGTATGCGCGGGGAATGGGGTGGCGCTGGTGCCCGAGATCAGCGTGGAAAACGAAATCAGCCGCGGAGACCTGGTGCGCGTTCCGGTGCGCGATCTGCATTTTCAGCGCAAGCTGCGCCTGGTGTATCGGGAGGAATCCGCGCTGTCGCACGCCGGGAGAGCGTTCTTGAAAGTGGCGGAGCAGGTGGCAAGAGACCGAGGCGGGCGTTATCGCTTCCAGCGCGAAAAGTAGCGCCTATGCCGAGCGTGGCAAGGACTGCACTAGCTCGGTGCTGCGCTCAAAGGCTCGCTCAATACGCACAGAGCAACCGGGAATTCCGCCAAGGCGGCGGAGACGCCGATCTTTGTGTGACCATCGGTTTTCGTCAGTTCCTGAACTTTCCCCGTAAAGACGTTCTGACACTGTTCGCGACCAGCGCAGAACGGGAGCAGAACGTGCGTGTCCTCCCAAATTTGGGCTCCAATTGGCGGGAGGTCGAGGTCATTGAGCAAACTGGCTACCAGGCGCGGCACAACAACGAGTACATTCGTGTGATCAAACTTCCTGGCAAAGGCGATAACATGATCGGCCCTTGCACCCGCAACCACCAAGGGCAGGTACTCGCCCTCCTGAAAAAGGTTGGGTTGCTGCTGACGCAGGCCTAGAGTTTTCCAGATCAAGTACAACTTGATTCGACCGTCCTCAGGCGTCTCCAGCAAGCGGCTTATTGATGACTCATCAGGTGCGCTAAGACGGCTACGGACACACTCGAACATTTGCTGGCGGCGGATATAGTCGACGGGACGACGATTGTCCGGGTCAACCAGACTGAAATCACATAACTCATTGCCCTGGTAGATATCGGGAACACCCGGGCATGTAAGTTTGAGAAGCGTCTGCGATAGGCTATTCCACAGACCGATGCGAGCCACACGGCGCTGGAAGGGAACAAAGTCGTTGAGAAACCGATTCTTGGCGGCCGGATCCAGCAGTGCCTTCACGAAGGACGAAACAGCAGCTTCGTATTCAGTATTTCGATTGACCCAACTAGTGTTCCGCTTCGCTTCACGGATAGCTTTCAACATGTAGGCTTCGATCCGGTCGCAAAAAGTTTTCCAGTCGTTATCGCCCTTGTCGCTCAAGGGATGCGCCGGCCAAGCGCCGATCAATGTCTGATAGAGCAAGTATTCATCGTTCGCCGAAGGCGCGGGTTGTTCGTTCACCAGCCGCTTGTGGCGGCGATTGAAGCGTTTCCAGTCTCGCAGGCGAAGCCTCCATAGTGCCGGCATCTCGGAGAGCACGTTGATCCGGGCGCGTACGTCCTCGGAGCGCTTCGAGTCGTGCGTACTGGTGGCGAGCATGGTGTTCGGCCAGGAGCGCAGGCGTTCCTGGTTTGCAGAGTGAAACTCAGCGGCTGTGATTCCAAACCGGCGAAGATCGCCTCCGACGTCATTCAAGGAGACCAGCCGGTTGTAGATGTAAAAGGCGGTGTCTTCCAGACCTTTAGCCATGACCGGGCTCGTGAACTGCTGGAATTTCATGGCAAAGTTCATGACTGCATCGTGGTAAGCCGAGTTCTGTCCTTCGGCGATGCGGGTGAGAAGCACTTCGCCGATGAAATCAAAGATAGTGGTATCCGCGGCCGGACTTCTCCATTTGGCCGAGGCGATGGCGAGGCGGATGCAGCGTGCATCCTCCTCCGAAACGCCCGCGGAGCTGACGTAGGTGCGGTAGACGGGAAAGCTGGCCACCACTTCCGTGAGCGCTTCGCGCAAGCTGTTGAGCGTAAAGTCACAGGTGCGACGTTTGGAAAGGGCGATACGAGCCAGGTGATTGGCAAGCACGTTCAATTCGCTGGCCAGGGCCACCCGAATAATAAGGTTTCGGCTGCGGTATGCGAGGTCCTCAAAATCGATTTCGTGAGCGATAAAATTTCGGTAAATGCGCTCCAATCGCATCGCTGCTGCCGGGTCTACAAATAGGCCGTTGACGAGATTCGCGAAATCGTAGCCGGTGGTGCCGCTCACCGGCCACTCGGCGCGCAGTCGCTCCGAACTAGTAAGAATTTTCTCGATGACCACATAGTGCGATCTTTCGTCTGAACCGTTGCTCGATCTATTTTCGGAATTGTTCGCGACGACGGCAATGCTGCGGTTGAGGCGTTCGAAGTATTGCGCGGGATCGTAGAGGCCGTCAGGATGGTCGAGGCGCAAGCCATCCACTTTACCTTCTGCCATCAGACTGAGAACGAAACGGTGGGTCGCGTCGAATACTTTCTCATTCTCCGTACAAATGCCGGCGAGATCGTTGGTATCGAAAAAGCGCCGGTAGTTGATGTCATCGGCGGCCACGCGCCAATTGGCTAGGCGAAAGGCCTGCGCCTTGATGAGTTCGTGGAGTTCTTCGAAACTTGCGGGATCAGCGGAGTTTCCGTTGATCAAGTCAACGGCTCGAAAAATGCAGTCGGCGATCGCCGGAACTCGGGAACATAGCTCCGCCAGCCGGCGCTTATTGATCTCCTTGTCGCGGTTGCGCTCGGCGACACGGTCGCTGCTGAGTTCCCGCCTTGCTGGTAAGTGCCTGAAAGCGGTGATCAGGCTCTGAAACTCGAGTAGGTCGGGGTTCTGTCCGCCGGCCATCTCGGTCGCTTTGGTTCCGCAGTGTTCGAGAACGCGCGGATATTCCTTGGGGTCGACCGGGAAACGATGCTCCCGATAGGCAATGTCGAATTCACCGCGCTCAGAGTGAAAAGTAAGCTTTAGTTCGCCGCTCTCCAGCACCGCGCCATAATGATCGTGAAGGACAGCCACCAGCACTTTTCCGTGGAGCTCATCTTTCAGCGGCTGCCAGTCTATGTCAAAAAAACTGGCGTAAATCGAAGATTCACCATTCTCCAGCACATCGAGCCACCAGGCATTATCGCTGCCCATCACCCCCATGTGATTGGGGACAATGTCGAGGATCAATCCCATGCCGTGCTCGTGGAGCGCGGAGACAAAACGGTCGAAATCCTCAGCGCTGCCGATCTCGGGGTTGAATGAGTTGTGATCCACGATGTCGTATCCATGCATGCTGCCGGGGCGAGCCTTCAGGCAGGGAGAGATATAGCAGTGACTGACGCCAAGTGCGGCAAGATAGGGAACAACTTCGGTCGCCTGAGTGAACCTGAAGTCGCGATTGAGTTGCAGGCGATAGGTCGCGAGCGGGATGTGTGAACGGGGCTTCATGATTCCAGAAACCACACGACCGACCAAGCTGGCAGTGTTCCTGGTTGCAGAGCGTCAACACTCGCTTCCGCGTTGGTATAGATAATATGTGACGCAGAGGATTTCAGGCCAGAGAGAGGAACCGTTCCAAGATTCGCCAACAGAGTGAGTTCGGAATTGTCTCGGAACCTCCAACGCGCGCTGAGGCCACGATCTCCATGGACCTCGTAACCCGCCTCTATCCTGCATGCATTGGAAAGTCGGGGGACAATGTATTCGGACCTTAGTTTCAGCAGTTGGCGATAGAAGCCGAGCCACTCTCTATGGTGCGGTTGCGCAACCACGCTCCAGTTGAGGCGGGAGGCTGCAAAGGTTGTGGCAGCGTTCGGATCGGGGATCCGCTCGCGCTCGGCTGGGTCACTGAACTCCGTGAAATGAGCGAACTCATTTCGGCGGCCCGCGGTAACGGCCGCCGCCAGATCCTTCTCGAAATCACAAAAAAAAAGAAACGGCGATTGAGCTCCGAACTCTTCGCCCATGAACAGCAGCGGTGGCGAAGGGGCGAGCAGAAGAATTGCCGACGCCGCACGGACGGCACGTGGATCCGCAAGTTTGTCGATCCGCTCGCCGAACGCACGGTTTCCGATCTGATCATGATTCTGAAGGAAGGAGACAAACGCGCTGAGCGGCAAGCCCTGGGTTGTCTCACCGCGGGTTGCGCCGTTTCTGTGAAGGGAAGTCTCGCCCTGGTAAGCGAATCCTTCGACCAAACAACGGCCCAATTGGTCCAGAGGATGTTCGGAGTAGTCCGAGTAGTATCCATCCTTCTCACCCGTGATCAGTACGTGCAATGCATGGTGGATATCGTCGTTCCACTGGGCCGTGTAAGTTCGAGGGCGGCAGCGCTCTTTAGGCGTTACCGTCCTTTGAAGGTAACGTGACTGATTGCGGTCGTTTTCCAGGATGAGATGAACATGGCGATCCGGTGCAACGGAACTCCGAACCGTATCGGCCAACTCCGTGAGGATGTCTGGCTCTGAATCGTCAGCAATGGCATGAACCGCGTCCAGACGCAGTCCATCGAAATGATATTCGCTCAGCCAATAGAGTGCATTGTGGATAAAAAAATCACGGACT
>Ga0208820_1001872_pt1 | contig 10953 bp, 9 predicted proteins | sample June2015DPH_16_5_FD_184713 | JGI IMG/M metagenome (GOLD analysis project Ga0208820, IMG submission 184713) | Peatland microbial communities from SPRUCE experiment site at the Marcell Experimental Forest, Minnesota, USA - June2015DPH_16_40... | ecosystem: Environmental > Terrestrial > Soil >...
GACTTTGGCGTGAAACTGAAGCTGAATCCGGTGCGGTCACTGCTGGAAGGGAAACGCGTGGTGCTGATCGACGATTCGATTGTGCGCGGCACTACCAGCCGTAAGATCGTTCGCATGATTCGCAGCGCCGGGGCAAAAGAAGTTCACATGCGCATTTCTTGTCCGCCCACAATTTCTCCTTGCTACTACGGCGTAGATACGCCTTCGAAAAATCAGCTAATCGCCGCCAATAAATCGATCGACGAAATTCGCCAATACATTCGCGCGGATTCTCTCGCCTATCTGTCGCTCGAAGGCCTCAAGAAAGCTTGTGGCGATGGAGAGAAAACTTCCTATTGCTCCGCTTGCTACACCGGCAAGTATCCTACCAACATCGTGGACGTGGAAGAGATTCAGCCGGCAACTGTGCCGCGGTAATAGCTATATAGCTTCATAGAAGTGCGGCCGGCTGCGTTTTCTCGACCGCTGGCGAAAGCAGCTAGTTAGTTAGGTTTTCTTTCGCGCTGCCACCACGCGGGGAATACCTTGAAGATCAGTGACGATTTGGATCTCCTCCCATCCAGTCAGCAGCTGCTTTGTGCCCTCCACGATTGTTCCGCTGATCTCCATCACCAGCCAGCCGCCAACGCGAAGTGCTGCGTGGGCTTGGGGAATCAGGCGAGCGATCACCTCGACTCCGGTGGGGCCGGCAAAGACCGCGTTGCGAGGTTCGAACTTGCGGACTTCTAGTTGGACTTGATCTTCTTCCGATTCGCCTACATAGGGAGGGTTGGAGACGATGAAGTCGAAAGAGTCATTGTCAACTCCAGTCAGCAGGTCAGCTTCGCGAAAATGAATGTGGGATTGGAGTTGATGACGAGCTGCGTTGGCGCGGGCGATTTCGAGTGCGGCGGAAGAGACATCGGTGGCGTGGATTTCGGCTTGCGGCAATTCCTTGGTGAGCGCTAACGCGATGCAGCCGGAGCCAGTGCCGACGTCGATGAGTCGGAGAGGGCTGGCGGACAAGAGTGTCCGCCCCACACAAGCCAAGACAGTTTCGATGACGTGCTCGGTCTCGGGGCGCGGGATCAGCACGGCAGGCGTGACAATCAAATCGATGCCCCAAAATTCCTGATGCCCAGCAAATCGATGCCCCAAAATTCCTGATGCCCAGTGATGTACTGCGCCGGAACCCCGCGGGCGCGTTCCGAGAGTATGTCCGCGTAGCGAGTGATTTCGTCGGAAGTGAGATCGCGCTCTGGATGTGCATATAAGTAAGCACGATCGCACTCAAGTGTGAACATCAGCAGAAGCTCCGCATTCATGCGGGGCGAGGGGACATTCTCCGCCGCAAGTGTTTTGATTGCTGAGATGAGCGCGGGTTTCAGTTGCACTTGATCATTTCAACGCACATCGTGGCGCGGTTATGCCTCACTCGACCTCTAGATCGGCTGCCAGCAAACTTTCAGGGCTGTTGATAATGTCGTTAAGCCTCGCGCTGATTAAGTCTGCCGATTCCCGAATTGAGCAGTGCGGCGTAGGCGACCCAGGCTGCGTACGGAATAAAAGCATTGGCGGCCGCGCGATCAACTTTTCGGGCCGCTTTGATGTAGGAAAAAATCATACCCTCCAACGCAATGGCGTCAGCCAGGGCGAGCGTTGGACTTTGTTCCCCAAGAAAGAGCCCCGACCATTTCGCGTTGGTGGCAAGTTGCGAAATCCACAGACGCAACGCATGTGTGCGCTCGCGGGACGGCGCGGCGCTCCAGATACGCCATCCCGACCACGCCATCATGGCGTAAAGCGCTGTCCAAACTACCGGACATACTTTCTTAGGCGGCGTAAGGCTCGGTTTGTCGAGGCGGCAGTGCCACGTTGCACGGCTTTCCTTGCGGCTGTAACCGGTCCCATACCATGCGGCCCCGGCGGTTGCCAGTCCGAAGCCAGTGAGCGCGAGCAGAGAGCGAGCATTCCCTTTAGACATAGTGCACCTTAGGTGCTGGATCAGTCCTGGCGGGTTGCTACAGCAGCTTCTGTTTGTGTGACGCTAACCCTAGAAACGACGAACGTCAGCTTAGCACTTTTACATCACGGTGCCGCCCTCTTCCTTCAGTTTTTCGGCCTGGTAGTGGGTTGTGAGGGCTTCAATAAGCGGTTGCAGCTTGCCGTCCATTACGGCTTCGAGTTGGTGGATCGTGAAGCCGATGCGATGATCGGTAAGGCGATTTTGCGGGAAATTATAAGTGCGGATCTTCTCGCTCCGGTCTCCGGAACCCACCATGGCCTTGCGCTCTTTGGCCAGCGCCTGCTGCTGCTTCTCCATCTCGATTTCATACAGGCGGGAACGCAGCACGCGCATGCCCTTTTCACGATTCTTGATCTGTGATTTCTCGTCCTGGCAGCTCACCACCGTGTTGGTGGGAATGTGTGTAATGCGGACGGCGGAGTACGTGGTATTTACCGACTGGCCGCCCGGACCCGACGAGCAGAAAGTATCAATGCGCAGGTCCTTCGCTTCAATCTTGATGTCGACGTCTTCGGCTTCGGGCAGCACTGCGACCGTGACGGCCGAGGTGTGGACGCGTCCCTGCTGCTCGGTAGCGGGAACACGCTGCACGCGATGCACGCCGCTTTCGTACTTCAGTTGAGAAAAGACGCGATTGCCCTCAATGATGGCGATGACTTCTTTCAAGCCACCGGCCGACGATTCCGACGAAGACAGCACCTCCACTTTCCAACGCTGCGTTTCAGCATAGCGCGTGTACATCCGGAAGATCTCAGCAACGAAGAGCGTGGCTTCATCTCCTCCGGTTCCGGCCCGGATTTCAAGGATGACGTTCTTCTCGTCGTTCGGATCTTTGGGAAGGAGCAGGACTTTCAATTCTTTTTCGATGGCCGAAACACGGGGCTCGAGTTTGTTGAGCTCTTCCTGAGCGTAGGCTCGCATCTCTGGATCTTTTTCCTCGGCAAGCATGGCTTTACTCTCAGCTATGCCTCGCGTCAGGTCCTTGTACTCACGATACTTCTCGACCACCAGCGCAATGTCGCTGTGCGCCTTGGCAGTCTTCTGGTATCTCGCCGAATCGTTGACGATATCCGGCGAAGCGAGAGCTTGGGTCAGCTCTTCGTAACGGGCTTCGATTTGGTCAAGACGTTCAAACATATCAGCCTTCGTATCGACGTAGCTTGCTACGTCGCGGGGTCGCTGTTGTTTTCTGAACTGGAGACGCGATGACTTACGTCTCCACGGCATTGTAGATGAGGAATGGGAAGAGAGAAATATTCGCGGCGGAGCCGCTAGGCGATTACCAACTCGCCGCCGTTATCTTTCTCCAGCGCCATAGCATGATCGAGGGCGACGATGGCGCATTGCGCTTGCTCGTCCGATGGAGGCTGCGTAGTGATGCGCTGCAGCCACAAGCCGGGAGCGGTCATCAGCGCGAAGAGCGAGCCGCGGTGCTTAGCGGCGAAGCGAATAATCTCGTAGGAGACGCCAGCGATTACCGGCAGGAGCGCGATACGCGACGCGAAGCGCGCCCAGAAGGTGGTGAACGGAATCAGCATGTAGAAGCCGATCGAAATCAGCATAACCGTCATGAGAAAGCTGGTGCCACAGCGGGGATGGAAAGTCGAATATTTCTGCACGGCTGCGGTTTCGAGCGGATCGCCATTCTCGAAAGCGAATACCGTCTTGTGCTCGGCGCCGTGATACTCGTAGACGCGTCGAATATCCGGGAACAGAGAAACTCCCCAGATGAACAGCAGGAAAAGGATCAAGCGTACCGCGCCATCGATCAGGTTAAACACAATCTGACCGCCAAAAGCGGGATTAAACTTCCTGAGTTCCGTGGCCGCCAGCAGCGGCAGGTACTTGTACATGAAGATGAAGAAGGCCAACGAGAGGATAACGTTGCCCGCGGCCAGCCATCCGCTGATGGTGGCGGCTTTCTCTCGCGTCTGCGATTGGGATGATTCCGGGGAAAGTTCCGCCTCGCTTCGCTTCGGCGGGACAGCCGAGGCGGCTGTCTCTACATGAGCCGTGGTGGAGTTCTCGCTTTGCATTACGTCTTCGATGGCTACATTCGCGGAAAAACGCAGCGCCCGATATCCCAGGGACATCGCATAACCGAGCGTCATCACCCCTCGCACGATGGGCCATGCCATCCACTTGTGTTTTTCCGAGGGACGGTCCAGCGGTTGGCTCAGGGTAACCACTTCGCCCGAGGGCCTGCGGCACGCGATCGCCCAGGCGTGAGGCGAACGCATCATCACGCCCTCGAGAACAGCCTGGCCGCCGACCAGCGTTTCTTCGCCACTTTCAAGGGCGGGCAGAAGCTGCACGGCTACCAGAAAACGCACGAGATTTCGCAGAGAACGCACTGTAATTAGATGCAACTGGCGCGGGAACGCACCTAACGATTAGATTACCACAGAGCAGCTCGTATTCTTATAGTTGTCTAGATCTGCTAAGTGATGTAAATGACGGCATTTAACGGGGTGGAGTCGGCAATCCGCCAGGGGTTGTCCATCCTCGGATCGCATCTTACCAACATGCGCGAGTTAGCTGAAAGCTGTGAGGCGATCGCAGCCACGACCAAGAAGCTGCAGAAGACGGCCATCGTGGCTGACTATCTGAAGTCGCGCGCTACCGACGAAGCCGCAGTCTCGACGGTGTTTCTCTCCGGAAGACCATTTCCGGCATGGGAAGAGACAACGATGCAGGTGGGCGGTTCTCTGTTGTGGCGAGTAGTCGCCGAGCTTTCGGGAAAGGATGAGTCCACGCTCACGACTGCCTATCGCAAGCACGGTGATTGGGGCGCTGTGACCGCAGATGTTCTGCAGGAAAGATTCGGACAAGGCTTGCGAATTCTCGAAGTTGCCGATGCTTTCCGGCAAATCGCGGCCGCGCGCGGGCCGGCGGCGAAGACCGCGCTGGTTCGCGATCTTTTATCGCGGGCGACGCCGCTTGAGGCCAAGTACATCGTAAAAATCATCACGGGTGATTTGCGAATTGGGGTGAAAGAGAGCCTGGTGGAAGAAGCGATCGCCAAAGCGTGCGGCGGAACGCTCGCTGACGTGCAGCGCGCGAACATGCTGCTTGGGGACATCGGCGAGTCGCTTCGACTGGCGGTGGAAGGGAAGCTGGCGACGGCGAAGACGCGCATGTTTCATCCCTTGGGATTTATGCTCGCCAGTCCGATTGAGTCGGCTGAACAAGGGTTGAGTTATTTCGCTGAGGCTGCGGTAGAAGATAAGTATGACGGCATTCGAGCCCAGGCGCACCTTTCGGACGGCGAGGTAAAGTTTTTTTCGCGTACGCGGGATGAGATCACGTCATCGTTTCCTGAATTGCCCGATGCGCTCGCAGGATTGCCGCAGGATGCGATCCTCGATGGTGAGATCGTGGCGTGGGAGTATCCCCAGAATCTGGTGCAGACGCGGGAAGTGGTGGACGAATTCTTCACTGAAGCCGGGGAGTCCAGAGCCGGGAAATTGGGCCGGGCTCGGCCGTTCTCGGTGTTGCAGCAGCGGCTTGGTCGAAAAAAAGTGAGCGACAAAATGCTGCAGGAAATTCCTGTGGCATACCTCGTGTTCGATGTTCTTTACGCGGGCGGCGAGTTGCTGATTGATCGTCCGCTGCAGGAGCGGGCGCGGATTCTGTATGAGTTGCTGGCTACAGAAAGAAAAGTTATTCACCACAGAGACGCCCTTCGACTTCGCTCAGGGCAGGCTCCGGCACAAAGGAACATTGGAACGCAAAGGAAACTGACGTTCGGAAACGAGCAAGAAATATCGGCACACAGTATCATCCGCGCACCCATATTTCGAGCAGCTTCGCCTGAGGAACTTGAAGAACTTTTTACCGCTGCGCAGGCGAGGGGCAACGAAGGATTGATGATCAAAGACCTCTCCTCACCCTATACACCGGGAAAGCGCGGCAAGTCATGGCTGAAGATGAAGCGCGAACTCGCCACGCTTGATGTCGTCGTGACTGCCGTCGAGTTCGGTCACGGCAAGCGCGTGAGCGTGCTCAGCGACTACACTTTCGGCGTCTGGGATGGCGACCGCCTACTGAATATCGGCAAGGCGTACTCAGGACTGACCGACGCAGAAATTGCCGAAATGACGCAGTGGTTCTTGCAACACACGATTGAAGATCAAGGCTTCCGGCGCACCGTTGAGCCGAAGATCGTGCTGGAAGTGGCCTTCAATAACATGATGCAATCTGACCGACACGACAGCGGATACGCACTGCGCTTTCCCCGAATCGTGCGACTGCGTCCGGATAAGTCGGCGGAAGACGCGGACACAATTGAGCGGGCGCGGGAGATTTTCGAAAAGCAAAATGGCAACGCGTAGAAAAGCGATGGCAAGATATCCTTTCACCGCCAAGAATCGGCAAGTTAGGGATGAATCTTCTCTTTCCTTTCCAGCATTGCAATAAACTGTTCGATCTTTCGAGCGCGAGTCTCCGCCTTTTTCGCGGTCTGAATCCGCCAAAAGACCGCATATCGGTTCGCCCGATCAAGAGTCTCGAAAAATGCCGTGGCCCGCGGATTCGCGTCCAGCGCAGTCTGAAAATCAGTCGGTACGGTGGCTTGACGGGGAGAGTCATATGCTGCATCCCATTGTCCATACTTCTTGGCATTTTCGATTGCCTCGAACCCCATTGCTTTCATTTCTCCGCACGCAATCAGCGCCAGAGCTTTCTCCCGGTTAATCTTCGACCAGATGCTCTTGCTCGATCGAAGGACAAATCTCTGGAGCCATGCCTGTTCGCTTTCAGGCCTTTTCTGGCCATCGATCCATCCGTAGCAGAGCGCAACATCGAGCGCTTCCTTGTATGAAACCGACCGCAACTGCGAGCCTTTCTTCGCCAGTCGGAGCCACAAGCCAGTGTTCTTGCGATGGTTTTTCTCCAACCAGGCATCCCAGTCCCTCTTGCACTTGAAAAGCCGCACCGGAGAACTATCTGGCGTATTCGTCTTCACGAGAGTCTAGTGCCCAGGGGTGTGATGATGATGCTCTACGCTCTCGCCCACCGGGATCACGCATCCGTGCGCCACTTCGCATTCCTCATGCTCAAACTGGATCGTGGTGTGATCGATGCGGAAGTGATGGTGCAGGCGGTCTTTTATGTCGCGGAGGATACGCTCGCTGACCGAGGGTGGAATGTCTGCAATCGAGATATGGCAGGAGAGTGCGTGGGTTTGTGAACCAATGCTCCAGACATGAAGATCGTGTACGTCGTTGACGCCCTCGATGGAGCGAATCGCGGTTTCGACCAGTTCGAGCTTCATCCCGCGAGGCGTGCCTTCGAGCAAAATATTTAGCGTCTCGCGCACAATTCCGAAACCTGACCACAGGATCAGCGCGCCAATCCCGAATGAGAGCGCGGAATCGATCCAGTAGTCCCCTGTAACTAGGATCGCCCAGCCACCAGCGATGACGGTGGCGGTCGAAAGGGTGTCGCCCACTTCATGCAGCAGCGCGCTGCGGATGTTGACGTCTCCACCGGATCGGTAGAGCAGCAGCGCAATCACTCCATTCATCACGACACCCGCGCCGGCGACCCACATCATCACCGAGGCCTGAACGTGCTCGGGATACTGCAGACGCCGGAACGCCTCGTAAAAAATGAAGAATGAAACCGCAACCAGCGACACGGCATTGACCAGCGCGGCCAAAACTCCGGCGCGATGATAGCCATAGGTCTTGGTGGAACTGGCCGGGCGTGACTGCAAATAGACGGCAACCAGGGACAGCAGCAAAGCTAGAAAGTCGGAGAGATTGTGTCCGGCCTCGGACAGCAGCGCCAGCGAATGGGCACGAATGCCGGCCACCACCAGCAGCACGATGTAGGCGAGAGTCACGCCCAGCGAAATCTTCAGTACTCGCTTGGGACCGCCCCCGCCATGAACGTGGACGTGCATATCCTAAGTGTACGGACGGGGAAGGCGGGCTTCAAGGGTGATGGGAGCAAACGATCAGCGGTTGAATAGTTTCTGCAAGTAGCGATCGTTGTACATCGTGGTCGTGCTTTGAACGAACTCGAGAATCCGGTACATTTTTTCACGCGACTCGCGGCTCATCTCCTTGAATTGCACCGCCACTCCCGAACCTGGATGGATTCTGGCGACGGTGCCTTCTGAGCTCAAATTCGCGTCGTCCAAGGAAAACACCACTTTGACATTCGAGCCGGGCGTAAGGATGGCGCTGGTCTCCACATAACAGCCTCCCAGGCTGAGGTCGATGAGGTTGCCGAAAACTGGCCCGACGCCCGCCTGCGGATGTAACTCAATCGTGAGCCGGCACTTCATTCGCGTGTGCAGCCGCTGGTCTTTCCGGGTTGGTTGTTTTTGCTTCTCCAGATACATGCGGCGGTCGGCTTCGGTGAGCAGCTGTTCGGCGTCATTTCCATCGTCGGGAGACACAGCCAGCCCTACACTCAACGAGAGCATGTCCTCTCCACAAACGTCGAACCCAGCCTGTTGTGCGAGGGGCCGAATCTGCTCCACCTTCTTGGCTGCAGCGTCGGAGGCCAGACCCGGAGCAATGACCACGAACTCGTCTCCGCCCATGCGGGCGACATAGTCATACTCGCGGCAGCTATCTTTCAACGCTTGTGCGAACAGACGCAAGACTCGATTTCCTTCCAAATGCCCGAAGCGATCGTTGATCTTCTTGAACCCGTTCATGTCACAGACCATCAAAGTGAGCGAAGCATTGTCGCGCTTGCAACGCGCCAGCTCGCGGTCGAGTTGTAAAAACAGCGACCGGGCGTTGGGTAGGCCGGTGAGATAGTCAGTGGTAGCGGAGCTCTCCGCCTGCTGGTACTTGAGAGCATTCTCAATGGAAAGAGCCATCTTGCCGCTCACCGCCAGCAGGATTCGCAGATGGTCGGTCGTGAACGCGTCGCGCTCCGAGCGGTAGAGTGCGAGAACACCGATCACGCCCGTCACTCCCTCAAGAGGCAAAGCCAGCGCTGAGCGCAACGTGCTGAACTTGGCGGGATCGTTCAGGTAGCCCGGTTCCACCGAAGGATTTCCGTTCACAATCGGTTTTTTGTTCTGTGCCACCCAGCCTGAAAGCCCATGGCCCACCGGAATCCGAAGAGAGGCAAACAAACGGTAGTTGTCCCCGTTTACATATTCCGGAATTAGCTCATCGCCCCGTCGGATATAAATGGCGATAGCATCATAGGGAACCATCGGTTTCAGTTTCACGGAGAAAACAGAGAGAGTTTCCCCCAGGCTCAATGACGCTCCCAGATCCTGGCTCAACTCAAACAAACTCTGCGCCTCCTGACGCGCCGCCGCAATCGACGATAGGAAGGTCGCTTCCCGCCCTGGCGCGTCCGATACACCCGCACTCTCGAACCCCGCAGCCGGCGCTGGCCCACGCGCAATCTTGATCCCGGCAGAGAGTGCTGCGTTACCATCCTCCGCCGATTTCGCCAGCGCCAAATTCTCCAGAGACTTATAACGTCTCTTCAGGACGTCCACTACCTTCGGATCGAACGACTTCCCTGCCTCCGCCCCCAGGCGCTGCATTACATCATCCAATGGCATAGCGCGCCGATATTGCCGGTCGGACGCCAAGGCATCCAGATAATCGACTGCGGAAAGGATGCGCGCGCCAATCGGAATCTCTGTGCCCTTTAATCCGTATGGGTAACCGGACCCATCATATTTTTCATGGTGGGCTCGCACAATCGGCACCACCGGGTAAGGGAAGCGAACGCGCTCAAGAATTTCCGCGCCCACCACGGTATGGATCTTCATCTTCTCGAACTCTTCCGGAGTCAACCGTCCGGGCTTCGAAATGATGTGTTCCGGTACGGCCAACTTGCCGATATCATGCAACAGCGCCGCGGCGTGGAGCGCCTCGAGTTCGGCACCTTTTATGCCCAGTTCCTTGGCTACCTCAATGGCATAGACGCGAACCCTCTGCAGGTGATCGTGAGTAGTCTGGTCTTTGGCTTCGATGGCCAGGGCAAGGGCCTCAATCGTTCGAAGATGCAGGTTCGCCATCTCTTCAACGTGCCGCTTTTCATCTTCCAATTTACCCAGATAGAGGCGGTAGGACCGGTAGATGATATAGATGGCGGGGACAAACAGCAGCGAAGTCTCCCAATTGAAGGCGTGATTGATCCAGGAAATGGTGCCCGCAATGCCGGCCCCCACCAAGTAGTAAGGGAAGGACCAGAAATAACAATCCACCAGAATCTTCCGCAGCGGTTTGCCTTCGCTGAACGAAATTACGACCGCAATGCATCCGGCATTGACGATGAAGTAGATCGACGCTGTCAGGCACAAAAGCAGCGGCCGATTCCCAATGAGCTCATTGCACAAAGGGTTGTGATACACGACATAGGCCACTGCGGTGGAGAGAGCGCCCCCACAAACATTGAACGTCAACTGGATGGCGGTTGGCCGGCCCGGAAACAAACTCTGAGCCAACATGGCGACCCCACCCAGAGTGAGAGCCTCGGAGTAACCCAGTTCTGCTATCCCCACAAGAATGAACAGGAAATTCACCGAAAGAGTTCCGGTGATGCCGGGCAGTATGACGCGCAATCGAGACGCTAAAATTGCGATGCCCAGATAGCAGATGAATTCCGCGATGTTCTTGCTGCTCGGGTGGAGAGCGGCCTGCAACAAACACGCAGTGCCGGCCGCAATCACCAGGCCGACGAAGACCTGCGCCCCTGCAGGCAGGCTTCTCCACGAGTTTGTGCTAGCAGACATTAACCGTACATGTGATCGCGCCGCCTGCGTCGCCAGCGCGCGAGTTCCCGGTTTTAGGATAAATAGCCGACAGGCAGACTCACAATCATTTGAGTAATACTCCGGAAACTTCGGTAACGCATTCTATCTGGGGAACTTATTCAACTTTCGGAGAAGAGTGAACCAAAGCAGCCCGATGCGTCGCGGTACGGCTGAATCTGCCAGCGTACATTCTTGGAGGATG
>Ga0208820_1001873_pt1 | contig 10936 bp, 7 predicted proteins | sample June2015DPH_16_5_FD_184713 | JGI IMG/M metagenome (GOLD analysis project Ga0208820, IMG submission 184713) | Peatland microbial communities from SPRUCE experiment site at the Marcell Experimental Forest, Minnesota, USA - June2015DPH_16_40... | ecosystem: Environmental > Terrestrial > Soil >...
ACAACTCGAGCGCCGCCAGATCCACCGGCTTGCGTCCACGGACGCCCTTGAGCGCCTTGTAGATTTTGGTCTGCTCCATCATGCGGCGCGCCAGCGTGGTGTTGAGCGGCGGCAGCGCCAGCGCACGGTCTTTGAACACCTCGACCAGTTGGCCGCCGGTGCCGAACAGCAGCACCGGTCCGAACTGCGGATCGAGGCTGGAGCCGACGATCAGCTCATAGGCATCCTTGAGGCGGACCATGGGCTGCACCGTGACACCTTGAAAATGCTCGGCGCCGGCTTTTTCGGACACCGAAGTCTGAATTGCCGCAAAGGCCTTCTCGACGGCCTGGGCGTCGCCCAGATTGAGCTGCACGCCGCCGACGTCGGTCTTGTGGGTGATGGTTTCCGAATACAGCTTGAGCACCACCGGATAGCCGATTTTGGCGGCGGCCTGAACGGCGGCAGCGGAATCCGCGGCGACGATGGTGGCGGCGACGGGGATGCCATAAGCGGCCAGCACCTGCTTCGATTCGGATTCGGTGAGGATGGTGCGGCCGTGGCTGCGCGATGCCTGGACGATTTCGGCGACCAGCGCGCGGTCGGGAGCCCAATCCGCGGAATCCTCGGCCAGTGACGGAGTTTCGTAGAGGCCGCGCAGGTTGTAGCTATACTGCCACATGTAATTGAAGGCGCGCGCGGCGGTATCGGGATAGGGGAAGGTGGGGATGTTGGCGCGGTTCAGAATCTCCTCGCCAGCGGCCACGTCCACGCCGCCCATCCAGCTTGCCAGAAGCGGCTTGGCCTCCTGCCTGGCGAGCGGTTTCAACTGTTCGGCAATCTGCGTGGGATCGGTCATGGCCTGCGGCGTCAGAATCACCAGCATGCCGTCGGAATTGGGATCCTTGGCGGCGATATCGAGCGCTTTGGCGTAACGCTCGGGCGAGGCGTCGCCGATGATATCGACGGGATTGCCATGGCTCCAGGTGGCGGGCAAGACGCCGTTAAACGCCTCCATGGTTTCCTGGGAAAGCTCGGCCAGCTCGCCGCCGCCCATGATCAGCGCGTCGGTGGCGAGCACGCCCGGACCGCCGGCGTTGGTGACGATGGTCAGCCGGGGACCCTGCGGCCGCGGCTGCTTGGATAGCACTTCGGCCATGTAAAAGAGATCGGCGATATTGGCGACGCGCAACACGCCGCAGCGGCGGAAGGCAGCCTCCAGCACCTCGTCGGATCCGGTGAGCGCGCCGGTGTGGGAAGCCGCTGCCTTGGCCGCGGCCGCGCTGCGCCCCGGCTTGATGATGATGATGGGCTTGTTCAGCGCCACTTCGCGGGCAGCGGAAAGGAAGGAGCGGGCGTTGCCGATCGATTCCATGTAGCAAACGATGGACTTAGTTTTCGGATCGTTGCCCAGGTGATAGATCAGGTCGCCCCAGCCGACATCCACCATGGAGCCGACCGAAACGAACACGCTGAAGCCCACCATTTCCTTGAGGCTCCAATCGAGCACCGCCGTGCACAGGGCGCCGCTCTGGCTGATGAAGCCGACCGAGCCGGGGCGCGCGATGGTGGTGGCGAAGGTGGCATTCATGCCGGTGAGCGGGGCCATCACACCCAGGCAGTTGGGACCGATGACGCGGATGCCGGCCGCCTGCGCCGCGGCCAGAAGCTGCTGCTCGAGCGCCGCGCCTTCGGGGCCAATTTCCTTGAAACCGGCCGAGATCACAATCGCGCCGCGCACGCCGTTTTCGCCGCACTCCGTGATCAAGCCAGGAATCGAAGGCGGCGGCGTCACGATCACGGCGAGGTCAACATCCTCCGGGATCTCCGAGACGGACTTGTAGGCCTTGACGCCCAACACGCTGGGCCGCTTCGGATTCACCGGGTAAACCGTTCCGCCGAAGGGCGACGTAACCAGGTTCCACAACAGCGTCCGGCCCACGGAATTCGCCGTCTCGGTGGCGCCAATCACGGCCACCGTCTTGGGGGAGAAAAACACCTCCAGCGGCTGGTGCACCGGGCTCTGTTTCTTCTTGCGCGGGATCTTATTGGTGGCTTGCATGTTCGTCGCTCTCCGCCTGCGACCCGAAGGCGGCGCGGTTGAGCGCGTCCACCACGTCGGGAATGTGCAGGCCGTTCTTGCGCGCCACCGTCTCGATGGCGCAGTCGTCGCAACTGTCGCGGAAATGGAGGTTATCGAAAACGGGGCTAGTTGCCGGGTGGCGTTGTTTCACGTCACGGATGATCATGTCGCGGCGGATCAGCTGATCGAATCGGAACATAGGCGTGCGGATGACTGATTGTACTGCACCCCTGCTACCAAAGGAAACCCCTCCCGTGTCAACAAATTATGAAGGGTTCGGAGAGCGGAGTGGGTGAAATGCCCCAGCGGAAAGCCGATGGTCGATGCCCAGCGCGAGAGCAGCGGCGCAGGGATACCGTTCACGACGGATCAACGCTGGCTGAACTGCCGGCGGAGATTGTTAAGACGTTGCCGAGGCGGCGGCTGCGGCCAGTTGGGAGTTGGTGGTGGTCCAGATGCTTTTGATGTTGTGGCCCGCGATAATGAAAAGCGAGGCCGAAGCAAGCGCCACAAACGCCAGGAGCAGCGTGTACTCGATCAGATCCTGACCGGCGTCCTCCGATAAGAACGTCTGAATCGGATTCACCATAGAACTAAAGTACCGCCCTGCCACCGCGAATACAATCCTACACCAGTACTGTCTTGGGCAGTACCGGTACTGAGCTGTTTTGCTCGATATTCCTTGCTTTGTGCGGCTTGCCGGATCGGTGCGCAGTGGTGCGCTATCAGCGCGGCTCACCCGTCAGCCGCTTCGCCACGTCCTCGCGAAAGCGTTCGATGAAAGAGAGCACGTAGGCGGCGATGGGGAGGGTGGGATCGTCAACCAGGGGGGTGAGATCCATGGCGAAGCTGAGCGCGGATTCCTGGTCGGTGGAGTGGGAGGCGAAGTAAGTGGCGTGGGCCAGGCGGCGGCCGGCGGTGGCGAGGTCATAGCGCTTGCCGCCGGAAACCTGGGAATCGAAAACGCCCACGAGGGCGGCGGCGATGTTGGAGCGGGCGGAAACCGGGAGCGGACGCTTGTCCTGGTCGGGCAGCCAATCGAGATCGCGCCACACTTCGCAGCCATAGACCACGCGCGGGCGGGTTTCCTCGCGCACCGCGCGCAGGGCGGCGATGGCGCGCAAGGCGGTGACGACATGGGTGTCGTGCTTGTCGGCCAGGTTGTGGAGGTACACCACCTGCGGCCGCGCGGCGCGCAGGATGGCGCACAGATCGCCGGTCAGCGCGGTAGCCGGATCCTTGACCTGGGCGCTCGAATAGCCGAGTTGGATCTGGCAGGCGTACTCGCCGACGAAGGCCGCTTTGCGCTGCTCCTGGATGCGCACGCGCCGCATTTCCTCATCGCTACAGGCGGCGTAGATGCCGGAGCGGGGACTGCCGGCGCCGTTGGTCGCCACTACGCCGGTGAACCAACGGTCGGCGATCCCGAAACATTCGGCGATGCCGTGGTAGGCCATGATTTCGATATCGTCCTGGTGCGCGGCAATCGCCAGGTGGGTGGTGCGGGCGAGGGCCTCGGCGGGCGGCAGACGATCGGGAACGAACACGTCAACGCGAGGATTGTCAGGGAACATTCGGAACCTCCTTGGGTGCGATGGCGGGAAGGCTGGCGGCGGCGATGGCATGGCCGTGGCGCTTCTCCTGCTCGCCGGGTAAGTGGAAGCGGATGCGCTCGGCAAAGGCCGGGAAAATCGGCTGCCAGCACGCGGCGGGCGACGCGCCTTCGGCCTGGCCGACTTGGGCGCGGTAAGCGCGGTTCCATAACGCCGCGGGGACGAACCCGGGGTCGAGAGGCGGATGGAATCCGGGCGCAATGGCAAGCGACGGGGCCAAACTACATGGTGCGACGGGCCGCGGTGCTCTGTCCAGCGGCTGTGTCACATTGAAGGCCTCGACGCTCAGGTGTCCTCCGAAGACAATTATTGACGCGGTGACTGGCACTTCACTGACATGCGACAAACGAACTGGCTGATCGTGCAGGCCGCTGGGGTACCTGTCGAGACGCTCAGCCGGTTGTTTCATAAATGCGGTCTCTCATTCTGGCGGCAGGGAAGCTCGTGGAGGTCCGGGCCGGGCATGGCCGGCCCCTACGGCGGCTGCGCAGGAATAGGCATCGCATCTGCGAAATGATGCTCTAAGCCAGTCTCGGGATCGACGGGTTCACGCCGGTGGCGCCGACACGACGTTCCAGTCCCGGCAGGCTGGGAGGGTTGCCAGTGCAGCGTCCAGCGCCGCCGTTTGAATCGGTTTGGAAATATACGAGTCCAACCCGGCCTGCAAGCATTTTTCGCGATCTCCCTTCATGGCATGGGCGGTCAACGCGATGATCGGGATGCGCGGTCCATTGGCCGACTCGCGAGCCCTGATGCGGCGGGTGGCCTCGTATCCGTCCATCTCCGGCATTTGGATGTCCATCAGAATGCAGTCGAAGCGGTCCTGGCGCCAAGCCGCCAGCACGGCGCCTCCATTCCCAACTATGGTCACGCGATGCCCGCGCTTCTCGAGAAGGATCCGAATGAGACGTTGGTTGACCAAGTTATCTTCCGCGACCAGTATAGAAAGGGGTTGGCGCGGCGACTGCTCGGCTGGCGACTGGCCAGCAGCGGCGAGGTCGGGTTCCTCGCCTTCGGGCGGGGCCTGGCCCGGCGGAAGCGAAACGGTGAAGAAGAAGGTGCTGCCCTGTCCCTCGGCGCTTTCCAGCCACATTCTTCCTCCCATCATGGTGACCAGCTTGCGAGAGATGGCCAAGCCGAGGCCGGTGCCTCCAAAACGCCGGGTGAACGACCCATCAGCCTGCCGGAAAGGTTGAAAGATCAGTTCCCGTTGTGACTCGGGGATGCCAATGCCGGTGTCGGAAACCGCAAACTGGATCTGCCGCGGCGCCCCGGCGCCATGGGAGCCAGCCGCGGCGGCGTCCTGTTCCGGGGCCAGCGACACGCGCACCGCGATACCGCCGGCGGCGGTAAACTTCACGGCATTGCCCAAGAGATTGAGAAGGACCTGGCGCAGCCGGTGTGGGTCGCCGCAGACCCAGTCCGGTACCTCATCGTCGAACTGAACCGAGATCGCAAGGTTCTTTTCAGCAGCCAGCGATTGGACGGAACCGAGAGCGGCCTCGACGCACTTGCGAACCGAGAAATCCAACGATTCCAGTTCGAGCCGGCCCGCTTCCACGCGGGAGAAGTCCAGGATATCGTTGATGACAACCAGCAGGTTCTCCGCCGACGAGCGCACGGCTTCGTTGTGTTCCCGCTGGAGGCCAGTAAGCCCGCTTTCCGCCATCAACCCGGCGAAGCCCAGGATACCGTTCAGGGGCGTTCGGATCTCATGACTCATGTTGGCCAGGAATTCGCTCTTGGCCCGGCTGGCCTGCTCCGCGGCGTGCTTGAGCAGTTCTTCCTGCTGTAGCTTCTTGCTGATCACGGCGGTCTGCAACACGACCTTGTGCCGCAGTACGCCCACCCAGGACAGAACGGCAAGCAACACAGCCGCCATGGAGCCGAGCACGGCCAGCAGGCGGCCGGGAGTCCACCAGGGCGCGGCCCGGACCACGGCGATGTCACCGGCGCTGCGCAGTACGAGGCTGAACGACTTTGGGATGCGGTAGGCGAGATTGCTTTCGGCTGCGATGGAGCAGACACCAGTCACACGAACGATGCAACCCCGGTCCAGCGGCGGCACCCGCCCGTGATCCAAAGTGGCGTTGAACAACTTACCGCCCACCTGTAACATCACAGTGTTGCCTCTGGGCTGGTCCACGACGACGGCATCTATGGTGACCAACCTGGAATCGTAGGTGCCTTCCAGGGCTTCATCCACGGTTATGGACGGCGGCGGCGGCGCGGGTCCCCGATCGACGAGCGAGATCTGCGCGTCCCGCATTTCCGGGCTGAAGGAGCCGGAGTGGCCGAAGCCGAGAACGTCGACCACATCGCCGGGACGGAGAACCATGCGCGCGTGATTGACGATCTTGACACCGGCTCCGCTATCTTCGACGTACGACGGGCCGGAGGGGCTGGCCAGAGTGACGACACCCCGAATTCGCGAGCGGTGCCCCGGCGAATCGGAGAACGAGAAGCGGAGGAGCTCATCGATCGGGCGCGGGCGCAGCGCGGCCGGATCCGGACCGGGCTCCAACACGCGCACGAAATCAGGCGAAGGCACATAGATCTGAATGCCGACGATCTGCCGCCTGGCGTTGAACAACGACCCGCAAACACCCTGGGCCTGGACGCGGCTATCCGGCGGCGGGAGGGGGCGTGCGTTTGGATTGTAGACGTACAAACGGTACAGGTGATCGCCCCACTGGACCGAGACTTCGTCCACCAACGAGGTGCGATGGGGTTCGACGCTTTGCACGATGCCTTCGGTTTGCACCCAGGCGCTGTCCATTTTTCCGGAAAGCAGATCATCGAAGGCGGCTGGCGACGGCGGCGGCATGGAAGATGAGGAGACGCGCTCCGCCCAAGCCCCGGAAATGATCGGCGCGAACTGACCTGGCGAAGTGACGCCAGTCACATCCACCAGATCGCCCGCGTGCACATTGAACTCGCGGATCCGCGCAGCGCCCACGTAAGTGGCCCCGGTCTGATCCTGCACAAAAAGAATTGCACTTTTGGGATCGATATAGGTCGCCGTGGCCCGGACGTGAACGGGAACACGCCTGCCGGCGTCTTCCGGGCTGAGGGCATGAATTTCAGCCACGGAAGTGATGATCCGGTCCATATCGGCGGGATGGGGCGGAGGATTTGCCTGCACCAGTCTGGCGTCGGTGATTTTGAGCTCGCCATGATCGAGTTCGGCAAAGCCGGACACATTGACTAGCCCGCCGATTGGCAACACGGCGCTAGAGGACTGAAGGATGCCAATGGAGCCGCTGCCATCCTCGAATCGCAATCCCTCGTGCACGCCATCGGATACAACGCTGCCACGGAAGTGGAGCATGCGCTCGGCCAGCGAATTCCGGGGCAGCGAGGCCAAACCGCGAATGGTCTGAACCGGAATACTCCGGGGAGCTGGCGCGAGGACTTCGAAGTCCGTACTCCGCGGCACCCAAACCTGCACACGGGCCGTGCGGCCGTAAACATCACGGCTCAGATTGGCCACGGCGCGCACCCGGATGCGAGCGCCGATTGTGCCGTTGAGATTTGGCAGATCGGTTGAGCCGATGTAAGCCTCGAACACCGTCGCTCCGGAGCCGATCCTGATTACGACGTCGCCCGAGCGGTCCTGGCGCGAGGAGCGAAGTGCGCCTTCCACGGCGATATAGCGGAAGCCCGTGCGGCCGGCGGTGAGGTCCGCGACCTGGATGGGGAGTGCGCGGGGTTCGCGGGTACCTTCCAAGAGTTGGACTTCACTGGCGACAATCGTGGGCGCGGAACCGCCTTCGGTCACTTCACCCATCACCTCCACCAGGTTGCCCGGCCTGGGGTCAAGGTGAAGGAAGGGGAGGGTCACACGGGCAGCGCCGGTGCCGTCTTCCAGGAACATCAGGTTGGTGGTGGGATCGGAAAGAGTGACCCAGCCCTTCAGGTGCACCGGCACGCGGTGGTCCGCGACCTGAAAGGGCAAGGCCGCGACTTGCCCGATGCGTTCGAGGGGCGCGGCGGCGTGGCGGCCGGTGCAGGAGCCGGTGGCGAGCATGGCAACCGCGGCAAGACCGGCGCGGAAGCGCTTTGTTCGTTCCGACATGAACCGATCCATCACTCATGGCACTTATCGACGGCATTGGTCGGCGACTTTAGGTTGCGGGGGCGAGAGCAAACCGGCGCAAATCCGAGCTCTCCGCAATTGGTCGAAAGACCCTTGGGGCGCGCGGCCGATTGTCAACGCTCACCACGGGCGCCGGTTCCGCTGTAGATTAAGACTATGGGTATGCGAGCGGCAGGGATGCTGGCCGCGCTGGGCTGGGTTTCGGGTTGGTGCGCACCGGCGCCGCAGGCCTGGGTTCCGATGCGGTGGCCATGGCAGGACGCGCGGTCGCTCGAGCTGCTGGCCGGCACGCCCATCAATTGCCTCCTGCTGGAAACCTATTCACCGGAGCTGGTGGCCGCCGCGGAGAAGCGTGGCCTGGTAACGCTCGAGCGGATCGCTCCGGGCGGCGATACGATGGCGGCGGCGCGCGCGGCGCTCGGCCGCGGCGTGAGCGGAATCGTGCTGGAAGGCTCATTCACGGAAGGAACTGCGGCCGCGGTGCGGGCGGAAGCTGGCACGCGGCTGGTGGTCGAGATCACCGCGCGCAACCGCCTGGCGCTGGGTTCGGCGGCGCCGGTGCTGGGCACATGGCAAGGGGTTTGGCCGGGCATTCCCGCGCAAGATCACGGCAGCAGCAGAATGGCGGGTCCGAGCGGCTCGGCTTGGATCGACACCAACACCGGCTTCCTCCGCGCGGTGCGGGCGTGGGGCGACGCGGCAGTATGGCTCGCCAACATGCCACCGGCGGGCGAGGTGGTCACAACCGTTCGGTACCTGCAGGCGATCGCCGACGCCGCCATCTCGGGCGGGCGGTGGGTGGTGGCGCTGGACGGCGGCTTCGCGGCGCGGCTGGCCGCCGGGGATGAAAGCGCGCGGGTGAGCTGGCGGCGCATGGGCGCCCTGCTCGATTATTTTGAGCGCCATCCGGAGTGGCGCGCCATGCGCGAAGCGGGCAAACTGGCGCTGGTGCAGGACCCGGCGAAAGGCGGCCTGCTCTCGGGCGGCATCCTCGACATGATCGCGGTCAAGCACACGCCGGTAACGCCGGTGCCGCCGCAGCGGCTGACGCCGGAATCGCTGGCCGGCACTGCCGTCGCGGTGGATGTGGATGCCGGCGCGCTGACGGCCCCCGAAGAAGCGGTGCTGCGCGACTTCGCGCGCTCCGGCGGCACGGTGCTGACCAGCCCCGCCGGATTCAAAGACGAGCGGCCGCCGGGCGACAGCATCACCCTCAGCAAGGCCGAGTTGGACCGCTTCAACGACATTTGGCGCGACGTGGATTCGCTGGTGGGCCGGCAGAACCTGGGCGTCCGCCTGTTCAACGTGTCCACCATGTTGTCGAACGTGCTGGCTTCGGCGGATGGCAAGACGGAGATCGTGCACCTGGTGAACTACTCCGATTATCCGGTCGAAAACGTGACCGTGCAGTTCCTAGGCGCCTACCGCCGCGCCACGCTGCTGACCCCCGACGGCGCGGAGAAGACATTGGAAGTCTACGCGGCCGACGAAGGCTCCGGCGTGGACATCGACAAGGTGGCGGTGTGCGCCACTCTCAGACTGGAGTTATAGCCGATGATCACTCGCAGAGAATGGATCGCCATGATGTACGCTGCGCCAGGAGCGGCGCTGCTGGTGCGGAGCGCGGCCGGGGCTGTGGCTCCGGCATCGCCGGTGGCGATCGCCCGCTGCGCTTCTTACGACGAGAACGTGACCGCCCGGCTGGCCGCCATGTTCGACCAGTTGGGCGGCCTGGAGCGGCTGGTGCGCGCGAAGACGGTGACCATCAAAGTCAACATGACGGGCAGCCCGGGGATGCGCGTGCGCGGTAGAGCTCCCGCGCTGACGCATTACACGCACCCGAAAGTGCTGGGCGCCACGGCTTACCTGATGGGGCGTGCGGGCGCGCGGCGCATCCGGTTCGTCGAAAGCGCCTGGGCTTCGGCCGGGCCGCTGGAAGAAATGATGCTCGACGCGGGGTGGAACGTGCGCCAGTTGGCCGCCGCGGCTCCGCTGGTGGAATTCGAAAACATTAATGCGCTGGGCAAGCACAAGCGGTATGCGCGCTTCCCCGTGCCGGGCAACGCCTACATGTACCCCGCCTACGATTTGAACCAGGCATTGGAAGAGACCGACGTCTTCGTGAGCGTGGCCAAGCTGAAGAACCACGCGACGTGCGGGGTCACGCTCTCGCTCAAGAACTGTTTCGGCAATCTACCCGCCTCCATCTACGGCGACGACGCGGGTCGCGACGAACCCAACGAAAAACCCACCAGCGGGCGCGATCTGGTGGGTCACGAGGGCACGCGGCAGCCGCCGAAATCGGCGCCGCAGGAACTTCATTTCGGCGCCAGCCACGACCCCGGTTACCGCGTACCGCGCATCGTAGCAGATCTGGCCCGAGCGCGGCCCATCGACCTGGCGGTGATCGACGGGGTGGAGAGCGTCGCCGGCGGCGAAGGCCCGTGGATCGGCGACCTCCGACTCGTCCAGCCGGGAGTCCTGATTGCAGGGCTGAATCCGGTTTCGACGGATGCCGTTGCCGCCGCCGTGATGGGCTACAACCCGCGCTCGACGCGCGGGGCCGCGCCCTTCCGCGCCTGCGACAACATGCTGCTGCTGGCCGAAGCCCACGGCGCAGGCTCCGCCGACCTGACCCGCATCGATGTGCGCGGTCTCGCGATGGAACAGGCTCTGTACCGGTACGAGAGTTAGTTCCCGCGGCATCGGCTGCGCACCGCGCCATCAACCGAGCGTGTGTTTCGCTTGGAATCGGTTTAGAATCGAAGGAGCGGCAAATGTCGGGGCGTAGCGCAGCCTGGTAGCGCACCTGCCTTGGGCGCATCCGATCCGGCTCCAACGGTTCCTTCAATTCTCCACACTTCTTAATGTTTTCAAGAATTTGGGGAATCTGCTTTTCGCTCGAAGCTATCCTCAACCACTACAATGCGAGGAGTTTTGGCACGGTTTTGACACGGTACGATGGGTGAACGTCGATGTTCGGTGTTTTCACCGGCCTCTCGGTCGTTCGAGTTCTCTGAGATCGGCGAGCATGTCGTGGGCATACCGTAGATTGGCATTTTTGAGTCGATTTCCGCTTGAGGACGGCCCCGATATAAAACCTTCAAGGCAGGTTTGCCTGTCTGAGTGTTCGACGCACGGCACGAAAAACCTCCTCAAACC
>Ga0208820_1001876_pt1 | contig 10926 bp, 6 predicted proteins | sample June2015DPH_16_5_FD_184713 | JGI IMG/M metagenome (GOLD analysis project Ga0208820, IMG submission 184713) | Peatland microbial communities from SPRUCE experiment site at the Marcell Experimental Forest, Minnesota, USA - June2015DPH_16_40... | ecosystem: Environmental > Terrestrial > Soil >...
TCGGCTCGAATACGCGCGTGTTGCGGTAGGCCTTGATTGCATTGGCGAGGTATTGGGGGTCCTGGCCTGCCAGACTTGGCGTCGCAGGGTCGCTGCTGACCCCGAGCAGGCCGTGGCAGCCCGCGCACAGCACGGTGTGCGGCTCGCCTTTCGCCGGGTCGCCGAAATCGGCGGGCGGGCGCTGCGCCGGGGTCTGCGAAGCGAAGTACAGCGCCACGCTGTCCACATCGACCGGGCGCATGTCGCGCACCAGCATGTGCATTGGGGGCATTGGGGAAGGCGTACCGCGCGACCCCACCAGATATTCGTGCACGGCCGTAGCGAAATAGCGAGGTTGCTGGCCGGCAAGGCTTGGCGTCCCGGGCGTCTTGCTGTTGCCGTCAGGGCCGTGACATTGGCCGCAGGTTACGGCCAGCTTCTTGCCGGTCTCATACGGGGAGAAGGGCTGAACAGTCTGTGCCGAGGACGCAGCGATGGGCGGCAGACTGGCGAAGTAAGCGGCCACGTTGCGGATCTCCGCGTCGCTCAAACCTTCGATGATCGCGCGAAGTGCCGCGTGATGGCGTCGTCCGTCCTTGTACTCGGCCATCGCGGCGAGCAGATAACCTTCGGGTTGGCCGGCCAGCGTCGGGATCGCCGGACCCTTTCCCCTGCCGTCGATAGCGTGACAGGCCCCACATTGCCGCTCGGCGACCGTCTTGCCTGCTGTGATGTCCGCGGCGGGTTGCTTCGGCGGTTGGCCGCTTCCGGCGTCCTCCTTTGAGCAGCCGAGGAGACCCGCCGCCAGCACGATGATTGCCGGCAGGATATATCGAAGCCTCGATGGTTGATTGGTCATCCTATTATGCTCCGAACGAATCCAGTCAGGATCATGATCAGCAGGATCAAGCCGGCACCCATCAGCGTGAAGCCGAGAATCTGCGAACCCCGCTTCATCGGCCGCGACGGCGCCTGCACCAGGTATTTGTCGAGCTGGCCGGTTCGGACGAGCCGATCGTACTCGATCCTATGCTCCCGTCTGAACTTCTCCAACGGCATCGAGCCCGTGAACATCAGGATGTCCAGCGGGAAGTTCTCCGGCCGCCAGTGGTTGTTGAAGAAGTGCACCGTGAACAGGAAGCCGGCGGCGAGGACCGCCTCTTCGCCGTGGAAGATGGTGGCGACGTTGAAAACCCAGCCGGGCAGGATCGAGGCCGTCAACGTCTTGAACCAAAGCATGGCGCCGCTCAAGCCGATGATGGTGACGCCCCAGAACGGCGCCCAGTAGTCGAACTTCTCCCAATAGGCCCACTTATCGAACTCCGGTTTCGGGCCGAGACCAAAGAACCACTGGAACATGTGGAAGATGTCGAGGATGTCCTCCAGGTTGGGGACCATGGAAGTCGGTCCGAACCAGTCGAACGTCCGCCAGTTCCTGGCGATCCGCTGCCCCACATAGACGAGATGGGCGAAGAAGATCGACACGAAGGCGACAGCAAAGATGCGATGCACGGTGCCGGTGATCCGCGGCCCGCCGAACGCCCCCTGAACCGTGGGCGCCCAGAAGCTGTTGGCGTAGAACAGCGTCATCCCGGTGAACACCAGCATGATGACGCACAGCGCGAAAGCCAAATGAGCGATGCGCCACATCACAGGCCAGCGCTGATAATATTGGACGTGCTCGTCGGAAATCAGGCCCTCGGTACGGACGTGTGTCGTCGTGCCGGTCGCTTTATGATCCCGGTATTCGCGGAGCCACCACAGCAACGAATGCAGCCAGAAGAACGACAGCGTACCGCCGAGCAGCAAGATCATGAATTTCGACGCGACCCAGGTATACGGATAGCGCGCAAAGTCGTGGGTCGTGGCATGCGGCTCGAATGTCGTGAACCCGACCGTCGCATCGATGTGACATTGCCGGCAGGTCTGCAGCCGATTGGCCGGACTGACCTTGGAGCCGGGATCGTTGACGCGCTGGATGCCGTGGTTGCCGTGACAGTCGAAGCACTTGGCGGTGTAGGCGTAGCCAAGCTTGTTGACCTGCCCGTGATAGGTTTCCAGGTAGCTTCTTAGATTCTCTTGGTGGCAACTGCCGCAGTTCTGGGTGATGGTGAGCAGCGTCGCCGGCAGCGCCGTCGAAGCGATATCATGACTGGTATGGCAGTCCGCGCAGGTTGCCGCCTTCGGATTGTAGTCGAGCAGCACCTGCCTGCCGTGAATCGAGGTGGCGTATTCGGCGAGCTCCTGGGTGTGGCACTTGCCGCACTTGTAAGGAAGTCCGAGGCGCCACTCCGACCAGATCGAGGTGCCTGGCGGATAGATGTAATGCGGTTCGTGACAGTTGTAGCAGGTGGCGTTGGTCGATGATTGGTCTTCCCTGTTCGGTCTGGCATGGACCGATTTCAGGAAGCTGTCGATGCGCTGAACCACCATGGCCAGTTCGGCCTTTTCCGGCGTGTTCTGAAACAGCGCATCCTCGTACATATCCTGATGGCAGGTGATGCAGCTGACCTTGATCCGCTCCAATTTCGGGTGCGGGACCTCGGTGATCTGCTGGTGACAGTCGACGCAAGCCCGCTTGCCGTGCACGCTGTTCAGGAATTTAGGTCCGTTGACGTATAACGAGCGCATCTGCCCGTTGGCTCCCGGCACCGCGAAGCCATCGATGCCGTGGCAGCCCAGGCAGGTTTCGCTTGGTATCTTGGCGGCCTGCTGTTCCGGCGGCGGCTCCGCCGGTTGGGCTGCCGGTTGCGCTGCCGGCTGCTCGGATGGCGCCGTCACGGGCTGCTGCGCGCTCGCACTATCCATGCCGAGCGCCGCTGCGCAAATGGCAATCGCCAGGGCTCGAGCAACGGTGCTGGGAAGGGCCAAGGCGCTGACTCGCGAGAGTATTCCGGTCCGGGATCGCAAGGTGCGATGCATCCTATACGAAGTCAACGCTGCACTTTTACTATGCCGTTGCGACTTGGAATTCAGGTTGATGAGGGCCAGGAGGCCTGGCGCTCTCGACGCGCATGACGCTCGCCGCCGCCGCCGATTGTTCTCTTCCCATTGGTTTTGCCGGCTGAAATACCCGAGCACTGCCCACGCCATAGTACGAACGGTCCCGCATTAATTAGCGACTTTTTGATATGGGCGGAAGACGCAAGACCAACGGCTCATTTGAGCGACGCGTAGTACGCTGCGACGTTCTCCATGTCCTGGTCGCTGAGCGAACTTGCCATCCCCTTCATGATGGCATTGTCGCGCTTTCCGGACTTATAGTCCTTGAGAGCTTGAACAAGCTGAGCCTCGCTCTTGCCTGCCAGCGGGGGATTTGACCCTACCCCTTGGCCGCCTGCACCGTGACAAGCGGCGCAAGCCGCAGCCTTGCCCTTACCTGCCTGTGCATCCCCCGCGGCATGGGCTGGACCGACGACACCAAACAACACAATAGCCGCCATACCGGCCAACGTCGTACGATTCATTGCCGTGCTCCATCATGTATCGTTCTAGCTGACCAACGCGCGATATGCCTCCACACCGTCGTTCGCCTAACTCCGGCGCGGTTGAGCCTCGTACGATTGCGGTTTGCGGGCAAAGTCTCAATATCTACGGTACGCCGCCCCACACGTACGTAGCTTTATCAATAGACGTCCTGGTCATTTTGATCTTGATCAATATCAATAGGCTTCCAACTCCTTTTGATCTTGATCAATGTCCCGATTAGATCGGCGCGATCGAGCCACCTGGGGTCAGGCTGCCGCTTCTTCCCAGGGCGGAAACAGTCGGACCATCACCAGCAGCAAGACCATCGGAATGACCAGTACGATTGCCGCTGCCAGCAAGCCCTCCCGGCCGAAAATCGGCGGATGATAGGCTATCAAGCCTCTGGCGGTCTTCGAGATTTCCTGCCCGCCAATGACGACATTATAGCGCATCATCAGCACCGCGAGCAGAACGAGAATGGCGCTTCCGGTAATTCCGACAAGCAACGCCGTTCCGCTGCTGCCGCGCCAAATCAGGAAGGTAATCACGGCGAGCGGCAGCGCCGAACCAATGCCGAACTGCAGGATGAAAAACGGAACAACGAGCGGCCCCTCGACGAACTGCATAATCACATCGATGCCTTCCCGGCCCCGATAGACCAGACTCGCGAATTCCACTCCTTCCAACAACAGAGTAAACATCATGAAGCCCCACAGCGAATAAGCCATGACCTTCAGGCACGAAAGGTCCACTGGGACTTTACGCAGCTTACACGACAAAACGTAGAGCACGATCACCAACGCGGTGCCGGAGATGATCGCAGAGAACAAGAAAATGACCGGCATGAGATCGGACGACCACCACTCGCGCGATTTTACCGAGCCGAACACAAAGCCTACGTAGCCGTGTAAGCCGTGGGCACCGGGAATGCCGATGATTGCCAAAGCGAATAGCCATTTCCGGTCGTAACGCATCGCGTTCTCGGACAAGTCGGAAGATCCGAGCGACAAGATGCGGTAATACCAGCCCAACAATCCGGCCCGTTGCTGCGCCTGATGCACCATGTGAGGTCGAAATACAAACCAGGTCTCCAGCGTCAGCAGAATCACGTAGAATGCAGCCGCATACCCGAAGATCGCAAAGGCGGAGGTCGCGTGCGGTGTGATCATCGCATTGAATGCGCGCTCGGGATGACCAAGATGCAAGAGCAGGGGTAGCGGCACGGTGACCATGCAACATAACGAGATGAGCAGCGCAAAATGTGCGACCGGCCGCAATTGCTTGAAGCCGAAGACCTGGTACAGGCTTGAAATGGTGAAGGCGCCGGCGACCAGCCCCGTCAGATAGGGATAGACGACAATCAGCACCGTCCACGGGATAATCGTTTCATTGGGGTAGACGTAACCGGTGAACGGCGAGGCTTCAAACAGGCTCTCCATCAGATCACGTCCTTGTCCAGGCCGACATAGAAGACGTTCGGCCCGTTGCCCGTCTCCGGTTTCAGCACGCGAACTCGATTGTTTTGGATGAACCGGCTTACCGGGCTTTGTTTATCATTGAGGTCGCCGAAAATGCGGGCGCCGACCGGACAAACCTCGACGCAAGCCGGCTGCAGCCCCTTGCTGATGCGGTGGTAACACCAGGTGCACTTGTCGGTGACGTTTCGGCGCTCATCGAAAAAGCGCGCACCGTAGGGGCAGGCCTGCACGCAATACTGGCAGCCGATGCAATAGGTATGATCGATGACGACGACGCCATCCTCGGTTTTGTAGGTCGCGCCGGTGGGACATACCTGCACGCAAGCAGGATGCGTGCAGTGGTTGCAAAGCTTCGGCACGAAAAAAGCCTTTCCCACCTTGGCATCCTGATAGCGGTTGGCGAAGCGATATTCGCCCGCCGCGGTTGAAGCCGCGATATTCTCCGGGTCGGCTTGGCTGTCGATTCGCGCGGTCTCCTCGCCTTGCAACGTGACGTAGCGCTCGACCCATGTCCGGAAGTGGTGCGGGTCGGGGGAAACATTATTTTCGCGCTTGCAGGCTTCGACGCAGCGCAGGCAGCCGATGCATTTTTCGGCGTCGACACCGAACGCCCAGCGATGCTTTGACCAGTCATAGCCGGGGATTGCCGGCGGCCGGCTGGTTGCCGCTGCCTCTTGCGGCGCCGCCGTCGCCGGGGACGATATCGAGGTGGCGGCCGCCGTTGCCGCGCCGCATGCGATGGCGCCGCCGAGCCAGCTCAGAAAATCGCGACGTTCGATCTGGTGTTTCTCAGTTTCTTCTTTGAGGTCCATGTGCAGCGCTCCCAGCCGAATTCCTGTTCGCCACGCATTACTTGCAAGTGGCGGCTGCGTAATAGGCCGCTACGTTTTCGAGTTCCGCCTCACTCAGGCCGCGCGCGATGCCGGCCATGATGGCATTCTTGCGGGCGCCGCTGCGGTAGCGGTCGAGCGCGGCGACGAGATAGGCCTTGGATTGCCCGACGAGGTTCGGCCACGACCGATTGGTGCTCACGCCGTCAGCGCCGTGGCAAACGGTGCACTTGGCTGCGGCGGTGCGGCCCGGCAATGTTGCCTGCTTATCCGCGGTCAGAGCGCTCTCGCATTTCAAGCCGTTGAAGTAGGCGGCGAGGTTTGCGGCATCTTCATCGCTCACCTTGGCGGCCGCGCTCATCATGGGGTCGACGCGGACACTGGTGCTGTAGGCCTTCAGCGCATCGATGATATAGGCATCGTGCTGACCCGCGAGCGTCGGTCCTGGAAGATTATCGCTCACGCCCTCGGGCCCGTGACAGCCGGCGCAAACCGCCGCCTTCGCCTTGCCCGCAGTGGCATCGCCAGCTGGCGTGGTGGCGGCTGCTACCAAATTGAGCCGCGGCGAATGCGGATTGTGGCAGACGACGCACTGTTGTGTTCCGGCGTGATCGGCAACGACGATCTGGCGCTGTTGCGATGGCCTTCCAGTCATTCGTTCATGGCAAAGCGTGCACAGCTTTCGCGAGTCGGCCGGCACGATCATTTTCCGATTTTTCGGATGATCCGGACCGGTCGTCGCCGGCACATACATGCGCTCGGGGTCTCGCTCTCCCGCCGGTCCGTGGCAGACCTCGCATCTCACCACCTTGCCGACGTCAAGACTGTTGTGGACGCCATCGGACCATTCTGCGGCCTGCTGGGAATGGCACGAGGCGCAATAAGCTGTGCCTTTGTATATCGGCTTCTCGGCAGCGATCTCGACGACCGATTTTCCCCGGTAGTGGCCATATTCATAAAACGAATCGGCAGTGAAAAATCTTTTGGCGCCGTATGCCAGCACGGCGAAAGCCACAATGAGCAGCAGGAGTCGGGCGATATGTTGCGGCATGGCCTGACCGCTTTGTTTATTTGCGGAATCTCCAGGTCTTTGGCTAGGCGTTTCCCCGCACCGGTCAGGGCGCGGTTAGCCGCGCCGATCCGAATATGCGGTGTCCCATTTTACCCCAGGGGCCCCCATCAGATTCTTCCGATCATAAAATGGATCAAATCACATCAGAGTTGATCTATATCAATGGGCGGGGATTTTCGGACGCGAGCGGCCGGCGCGCGGTTCGAAACAGCGGCGGAGCGCCCGCAATGAAACGCGTTCGTCACTCGGCTCCACGAACGAACAGGAGTGGTGGAAAGCGATGATCGCCGTGACGCTAAAGCAGCGACGCCGGGCAATGCCCGGCGTCGCTTCACGAACGTCGTGACTGGCTTTGCTTTCCCGCTACCACCTGGCTATGAGCGACGCGGAGAGCATTTGCACGTTGTAGTTCGGGTTGTCGTAGGCCAGCCAAAGCGCGTTTGCCGTAAAGGCTGGAATGTCGGTGTACGGCGCCAGCGGATCATTCTGCCAATTGCTGACGCTGTTGCTCTCCCAGGTATAGCGCAGCCGGAAAAGCAGATCGCCCTTGAAGCCCATTTGCTGGACCCAGGAGGGGTCAAACCTGTAGGTCGCCGTTGCGTCAACGCGCTGGAGCAAGGTGGTGTCATTGGGGAACGGAGTCCCCACAGGCTGAGCGACGCCTGCAAGGTTGTTCCAGGTACATTTATTGCACGTCTGCTGGTCGACGCCATCCGAGACCGAGTAGCGGACATCGAAGTCGAGCGTATTCGGTATCGCCGCCCATTTCGCCGCGACCGTGGCGGTATTCACGAACTCGTTGTCGACGGTCGTGACCAGAGTCGCAGCGGTCGCAGCAGCGGCACTCGAGTTGCTATACAGATTTTGATGGTAGTATTCGTAGTAGTAGGAAGCGACGATCGACAGGCCGGGCGTGACGACCCAGGCAACGTCGACGCCGCCGCTGATCATCTTTTGATCGCTTAAGCCTTCCGCAGGGGCCCCGGCAGCCGCGCCAGTGGCGGTATTGAGTGGATAATAGTCGTCCTTGTATTTGAAGGTGGGCGTGACGGTCACGCCGGGAAACACCACGACATCGAGCAGGAAGTCCGCCTTCGTCCGCTGCCGATTGTCGAACATGAATTGCTGATAGGCCGACTGATAAACCCAACCAGCGCAGCTTGCGGTAAGGACCGCACACTGCGGCGTGGCGTTCGGGAAGATCGGGTATTGAAACATCGCCACGTTATTGAGGTAGTTGTAATTGCCCGCGGTTCGATCGGAATAGAAGCCGCTTGCGCGCGCGGTCAGCCAGCTGAACGGCTTCCAATCAACGGACCCTTTTGCGGAATATTCATTGGTGTAGCCGGCGTCGGCTTCCGTGTAATTATAGCCTTCCCAGCCGCCGGCGGCAGTGAAGTTCCATTCCTTAGTCGGCCGCCAATTCAGCTCTTCCCCGGCATTCTGCTTGATGTAGCTGATTGACAAGCTCGAAATCGAGCCTTCAAAGCCGGCTGGACCGCATAGATGCCCAGCTGTGGGCGCAGTGCCGGTTCCATCATAGGAGATCCAGCACGGCTCGATAACGCGCGGTGTTTGGTTGTCGAAGTTGTAATAGCGGTAGTTCAATTTCGACGTCAAAGTTGGGGTAATTTGCGTGGTGATGACGTTGTTGCTCAGCAGCGTGTTGATGTCGCCGCCAAGGCTCTGCACCGGCAGGGCGCCGACCGTGTTCCAGGGAAGCCCGTTCGGGCTTGCCGCTGCGTTGGGGTTGTTCGTCATCGGCAGGAAGCCCGCGTTTTGCGTCATCATCTCGTAGCTGGTCGTGCCCATGTAGTGGCTATTGAACGGCAGATCCGCCGTCGTCGTTGTGCTGAACCCGTTCATTTGATTGCTGGGCCAGGTCGACAGCTGTGCGCTGCCGCAATTCGCCGTACCCGCCGCCGCCGCCGTGGGTTTCGTACAGGGCGCCGGCACGCCTGCGCTGGCCGCCGTTGGGAACCAAGGATTCTGCACGGTGTAAGATGAGATGTTGTCGGTATAGATCGAGCCGTTATACGCGGCCTTGAAGGTGAATTTCTGGCCCCACAGCGAGGTGCCGATATATTCGCCCTTGGCGCCGAAATTCTGCGTGCTGTCGTCGACCGGCGCCGGCACGGTGGTGGGCTGGAAGCCGTTCAGCTCAACGATGCCCGCGGGCTGCGTACCGGTCCGCGTCATGTATGAGTAATTCGCAGTCGCATCCCAAGACATCCAAGGGTCTGTCGCGCGATAGATGACTGCCGCAGTGTTGCGCTGGATGCCGAGATCGATCCCGTACAGGTAGGGCAGAATGCCGCCGGCAGCAGCGCCGGCATTCAGGTTGACGTTGCCCTTGAGCGGATTGGCTACCAAACCGGCCGGCAGCGTCAGGTTATTGCTTCCGACTCCGTTCCAGATTGTCTGCGCGCTGGTGCTATAGACGTGCGGCGTCTGATCCCAGATGAACGTGAGGTATTGCTCACCGGCCTTCGACGCGGTCAGCATGTAAGACTGGTCGCTGAAGCCTTGAAAGTTGGAGGCGACGTTGTTGGCCCACAAATCGATTTGGTAGAGACCATCGCTGGTGCCGGTGGCGACATGGCCGCCGCCGAACGCGCCCGGCGCAACGATGCTGTACTCGTAGTACTTCGCCAGGCTCTGTTGCCCGACAAAGGCGTAACCGCCGGTGGCAAAATTAGCGTGGTTGGTGTCGGCCCAAATCGAACCGTTCGTGTCCGGATTGTTGAGGAAGTCGCGTCCGCCGACCTCGATTTCGCCGTGGGTCCACCAGAACGGCGCCACCGGTGGCGCCTTTAGCAGCGATGCGTTGTCCGCCGGCCACAGCCACGGGTCGGCCGGCCATGAAGCCGAGGTGGCCAAACCATCGGTGAAGGCATTGGCAGCAGTTGCCCCACCGCCTTGGCAGCACTGGGCAAACGCATCGGTCGAAATTAGCGCCGTCCCACCTAACACTGCGCCGACGACGCAGGCTTTAAGGAAACCAATTCGCTTTGACATTGCCCCGAGCCCCCCAGCTCCGATGCGAACCCTGTCGCTACTGTCTCAACTCGTCATTGGAGCGACTATCTCAACTCACCGTTGGAGTGCCGCACCGGCCGGACTGTTGCTTCCATGGATCATGGTGTGACAGTTCTGGCAGGATCGGCCCATCGTGAAGTTACTATTCGGTCCGGTTGCTTCGCCATGACCGATCGAATGGCACTCGAAGCATAGCCGCGGGCGCGACATTTTCAGCGAGTACTCGTTGATCGAGCCATGCGGATCGTGACAGTTCAGGCAATTCTCGCGCACCGGCGCATGTTCGAACAGGAACGGTCCGCGCTTTTCGGCGTGGCAGGTGTAGCAGTTGTCGTTGATCGAATCCTGCCGCAGCAGAGCCTCGGTGGTGCTGCCGTGCGGATTATGACAATCCGCGCACACGATCTTGCCCTCGCGCATCGGCATGTGCGACGAGCGGTACATCTGCGCGCGCCGGTCTTTGTGGCACTGGAAGCAGGTGTCGGGCTGGAACGCGGTCTTCAACTGATTCTGCGCCGATACCGCACGCATGATGGTGTGACAGTTGGTGCAGGCCAAGCCGCGCACCTGGTGCACACTACCTTCCCAGTAGGCGCGCTCGCCGCGCTCATGGCAGCCGAGACAGATGGCGTTGTTCTCTTCCGCCGTCCGGCTGAGATCGTTGGCGCGGTACGAAATGATGCCGCCGACGCCGCGGCCGCCGCCGGCCTTGGCGTGTGCCGAACCCGGCCCGTGACAGGTTTCGCATTCGAGCGATTTGCCCGTCCGTTGCAGCCGGCCCATCAGCGTGGTGGCGTACGTGGCAGCCGAAGCCGCGTGGCAGCCGAGGCACACCTTCGAGCCGATATACGTCGCTTCGAAGCCGCCCGGCGCCTTGCCCACTGTCCCCCGTGGCGCCGCCACAGGAGGCGGTGCGGCGGCCGGTGGCGGCGCACCTTGCTTCAACCAGTCCAACATGTTGTCGGCGTCCGCCACCTTTGGCTGATCCTTGATCGAAGGCAGCGGCTCGGAGCCGATTCGCTGCGCGAATGCGCGCAGCGTCGCATAGCTTTCAACTTCG
>Ga0208820_1001878_pt1 | contig 10924 bp, 9 predicted proteins | sample June2015DPH_16_5_FD_184713 | JGI IMG/M metagenome (GOLD analysis project Ga0208820, IMG submission 184713) | Peatland microbial communities from SPRUCE experiment site at the Marcell Experimental Forest, Minnesota, USA - June2015DPH_16_40... | ecosystem: Environmental > Terrestrial > Soil >...
CGGAGCAACTTGATGAGCGCCTCGCGACGACTTAGCACTGTGCTCTCAGTGGGCGGCATACTCGCTCCCTGCCTTTGCATTTTGAAAGAAGTTCAATTCTAATTCTGCTCCGGTGGTATTGTCAGTGGCGTTCCTCACAACCGCGAGCGATTGGCGCCCTGCATCCGGGACGGGGCTCGGAGTAAGGGGTAAGTTAGTAGGGGTGCGTAAAAAGAACGGGGGGAGGTTTCCCTTCCCCCATTCAGGCTTCTTTGCCCCGGTCATGTGCCTTACGGCAGGGATGGCTCCGGCAGCATTCATTACAATGATGAACGTGAATTGAAACTATGTCAAATCCAAAGTTTGTCTACACTGCCGAGTTCATCGCCAGTATCGACCGGGTTCTATCGCGCGAACGGTTGTCGCGCTATCTAACTGCAACCAAAGACGATATCGGCGGCGCTTTGGAACTGTATGAGCATAATATCGCCATTTCGGAGGCACTTTTTGGTTTCCTTCATGGACTGGAAGTGGCCGTGAGGAACAGCATCCACTACACACTTCGTCGTGACCTTGGGACGCCGATTTGGTATGAGGGCGGTGTCGTGCTCCCGTGGTCCACGACCGGGGAGCCACTTTCGTTGACCCCTGTTATGACCGATATGGTCAAAAAGGCAAAAGAAAAGCTCCAGCCTACAGCGTCGCCCGGAAAGATGATTGCTGAGCTGACATTTGGATTCTGGTCAAACACCATCACTAGAAGGTTTCATGCGACACTTTGGGTACCGAGCTTGCATAAAGCCTTCCCGCACGCCAAAGTTTCACGGAAGATTATTCACTTAAGGCTGGAAACGGTCCGTCACTTACGAAATCGCATCGCTCACCATGAACCTATTTTCACGTCTCGCAATGAGGTGTACACGGGGTTTCCAAGCATGCCATACATAGCCTTGCCGAAACTTTTGGAGTGTGCCGAATGGGTTTCGACAGAAGCGGCGCTATGGCTCAAGGAGCAATCCCGCTATCAACAGGCAGTGGATTTGCTTTTGGAAGTGAGCAAAAAAGGAATCACTCTTTGACCGGCATCGGTGATTCACAGAGTCTCAAAAAGATTGCTCTAGCCCTGCTCGGATTCACCGCGGTCATCGGCCAGATTGTTCTCATGCGAGAACTCATTGTCGTTTTCCACGGGAATGAAATCTCCGTGGGAATGATGCTGGCCACATGGCTTTTGTGGACTGCGGCCGGAAGCAGCCTGGGCAGCCGCTTTTCACCCGGTCGAACCAGCGCTCCAAGGGCAGTCGCGGCACTCGAATGCCTGCTCGGCGCCAGCCTGTTGCCAACGGTCTGGGCGGTGCGCGCGTCGAAAGCCTTTTTCCAGACAGTACCGGGCGAACTGGCCGGACCCGTTCCGATGCTGCTGACCTCTCTCATTTGCCTGAGTGTGTTTTGCCTTCTCTCTGGGTGTCTATTCGTCGTCGCTACCCGGATGTACGCACAGATGCACGGACATGCCCGCGGCGTCTCCCTTTGTGTCGCGTCCAGTTCGGCATACTTGTATGAAGCCGCCGGCTCCGCCTTGGGCGGAATGGTGGCCAGCGTCGTGTTACTGCGCTTTCTTGAGTCCTTTCAGATCGCCGCGGTCGTCGCGCTCTTGAACCTATGCATGGCTGCAATCTTGTTGTTCGGAGCGGCTCGCAAACGGGTCCTGGCGATCATTCTGTTTGCGATATGTCTCGCGGTCCCTCTTCTTGTATATGTTGCGCCATCTTTGGCCAGATCTTCGCAGGCGCGCCAGTGGCGGGGATTTCACTTATTGGAGTCCCGTAACTCGATTTATGGCAACTTAGCCGTCACTCAGACGGGCAATATTCGCAGCATCTATGACAACGGCGTGATCCTGGCCAGTGTGCCCGATGAGGCTGCCGCCGAAGAAGCGGTTCACTACGCGCTGCTGGAACATCCCGCTCCGAAGAGGGTCCTGCTGATTGGTGGCGGCGCGAATGGCAGCATCGCTCAGGTCCTAAAGCATCCCTCGGTCGAGCGGGTGGACTATGTTGAGCTCGATCCCACGATCATCGACATGGCGAAGCGGTTGCTTTCCGCGCCGTCTGCTCCTTTTGTTACGGATGATCGAGTGCATATTCATTACGCCGACGGCCGGCTCTATCTCAGAACGGCTCGCGACCAGTTTGACGCGATCGTTCTCGATTTGCCCGACCCTCAAACCGCGCAGTTGAACCGCTTCTACACTGCCGAGTTCTTTCGGTCCGCCCGCGAACATCTGGCCGTGGGAGGATTGCTCGCGCTGCAACTGCGCGCATCGGAGGATTACATCAGCCCGGAGCGCGCTGACTTTCTGCGATGCATTCATCGCACCTTGCGCGAACTCTTTCCTTATGTCCTTGCGATTCCTGGCGAGACCATCCATTTTTTTGGCGCGCTGCGCCCCGATGTTTTGACCGACGATCCCCAACTGCTTATTTCGAGGCTCAAAGCACGAAAGCTGCAAACCCTATATGTCCGGGAATATTTCATCCCGTTTCGCATGATGCCGGATCGCATGGCGCAGGTTCGCGATCTGCTGCAACCTCTGCCCGCAACGCCCGTCAATCACGACTTCGAACCCATCGCGTATTACTTCGACATTGTGCTCTGGAGCGCGCAATTCAAGCTGGGCTACTCCCGATGGTTCCAGGCTGCGGCGCAGGTCGCTTTCATTCGCATTGTCGAAGGCAGCGTCGCCATTCTGCTCTGTGTGGCAATTCTTCTGGCGTATGTGCCTGCTCGCGAGAGACGCGCCCATGCTTCCGCGGCCTACTGCATGGCGGCAACGGGCTTCACCCTGATGGCTCTCCAGATTTTTCTGTTGCTCGGATTCCAGTCTGTCTACGGCTACGTGTACCACCAGCTCGCAATTCTGATCGCCATGTTTATGGCGGGCATCGCTCTTGGCAGTTGGCTGGCCATTCGTCGCTTCCGCTCCAGTGATCGTTCTCCATCACCATTCCGCGTCATGGCTGCCACTCAGTTCCTTCTAGCTCTTTCGGGGCCGGCGCTGATCTTTCTGGTTCGCCTGCTATCGCGGATTTCCAGCGGGCCCGCAACGCTAGTGGCTGCGCAGTTTGTTTTCCCCGCGTTGGCCGTCTTGGGAGGAATGCTGGGTGGCTATCAATTTCCCGTCGCAACGGAGATCTACCTTGGCGACAGCACTCGCAAGGCGAGCGTAGGCGCGCTTTATGCCCTCGACCTATTCGGTGGTTGTGTCGGTGCTCTGCTGCTGAGCACTTATCTCATCCCCGTGTTCGGCTTCTCGAAGACGGCATGGCTCAGTGCGGCGGTGAACCTGGCGCCTGCGTTCCTGGCCGCGCGGGTAGCTCTGGACGCGAGGACGTCTCGGGCGTAAGCGCCTGAGACTGCGTGTCTCCGAACACGACGGCGGTGAACTCGAAGATGTCGGTGTTGTCATCCTTCCAGCAACCCGCGCGCATTCCCGCTTTGGCGCAGGTTTCTTCGAGGAACTGCTGCCGTCCCCATTTTTGTTCCACCGGGACCTGCGGCAGCAGGACGCCCTCATGAGTGTCATCCTTCATCAGCAGGCCGTGCTGGCCGACTTTGATCTCTCGAACATCGAGCACGCGACGGAGCGGCGAGAGCACTGAGATTTCGTATTCAAGCTGCGGCAATTCCGAGGCCGATACAGGCGGGAAACGAGGGTCCCGCAGAGCCGCGAATGCAGCCGTGTCGCGCACGGTCAGGGTCAAGGGCTTCCGCGAGGACATGTATCCGATGCAGCCGCGCAGTTCTCCCGATTTTTTCAACGTCACGAACGCGCCGCGCTCCTGATTCAACAATTCGCTCGAGCTTGCATCCGGTTCGTAAGGCTTGCCTTCACGCACGGCATGTTCTACCGATTTGCGGGCCAAAGCCAGGAGTTCATTTTTCTCATGCGCGTTCAGCGAAAACGGCTGCTTGATTAGCTTGCCGCCCGGCGTCTTCAAGAAGACATCGGCGCTGTAACCGACGACACGCGAATGGTCTCCCGTGACGTCGCCGGTGTTGGCGTATTTGAGCACTCGGGCCTCATTCGCTCCCATTCGTTCCGCGGCAATCATGGCTGCGACGATGGGCGCGCCGCCGCAGGCCTCCCAGATGCGCTCCTGGAAGTTCTGCGACATGCTGAAGTAGTCCCACTGCTGGAGCGCGTTCAGCGTCTTATGGTCGATCTTCACCGCTTCATCGTAGGGGTGATAGTGCGACAAATCGGAACTGGCGACGATCAGCGTGTCTTGTCCATGAATCAGTTTTGCCAGGGCCACGCCCAGGGCGCGGCTGTTTTCGTAGCTCTGGTCTCCCATGACGATCGGCAAAAGCGCAAAATCTCCCAGCACACGCTGCAACCACGGTAACTGCACTTCGATCGCGTGTTCGGCGCCCTCTTTGGTGGGAGTGTGTCCGCGACTCGAAAGCTGAATGGTCGGGCTCATTTTCACCAACTGCGCGGCAAACGCTTTGTCCACACGGACTGTGCCCAGCGGCGTCGCATAGGCGTCGCCATCGTAGACCGAGGTGAAATCAAAACCTTCATAGTGCGACGGCGCGATCACCACAACCCGCGAAAATTTCCGTCCTTTCAGCGCAGCGTAAGTGTAGGCAGCCACCGGGCCTGAGTATTGATAGCCCGCATGGGGCGCGACGACTGCGAGTATGGGATCGTTGATCGGCGGCTGAGACAAAGCGGCGTGCGCCAGCATGTCGTCGATCATGGCCGTGAGCGCCTTGGGGTCGGCGGGATAGAAGCCGCCCGCGACTCCCGGCTGCCTCACCGCCTGCGGATTGCCGGCCAAGCAAGACTCGGTCGCCGCAACCAGAAAGATTGCGATGAACAAGACCGTTGCCGAATGGACTCTGAAGCGCATCCCTAGGCTCATACGAAAAAGACTTATACGAGAAAGCCTCATACGCGAAACCCTCCTCTCGCGTTTATGCGTGCCAAATGCCCGGGATCGCCTGGCTGCAAAAAGGACAAGCGCCCTTGCGGACCAGCATCTGGCTCGCCGTGAACCCCACGCGTTCCACCAACATGCGGCGGCACTTGGGGCAGTAAGTATTTTGTGCTGGATGTCCTGGCACATTGCCGATATACACGTAGTGCAGCCCCTCGGCATCGGCAATCGCCTTGGCCCGCTCCAAGGTTGGAACGGGCGTGATGGGCAGGTTCTTCAAAAGATATTCCGGATGAAACTGCGTAAAGTGTACGGGCACATCCACGCCCAGATTAGTCTTCATCCATCGCGCCAGCCCTTGAAACTCGGCGTCGCTGTCGTTGAGAGTGGGCACCACTAAGTAAACGATCTCCGTCCATTTGCCCATCTTTTGCAGCGCGACCAGCGATTCCAGTACCGGCTTCAACTCACCGACGACGACATCCCGGTAATACGATTCCGTGAACGCTTTCAGATCGATCTTGATCGCGTCCATTTTCCCATACGCTGTTTTCAATGCCTCGTTCTGCATGTAGCCATTCGACACGACCACACTGCGGACGCCAGCTTCGTGTCCAGCATCGGCAGCATCCATCAAGTACTCGCTGAAGATCACCGGCTCGCTGTAGGTGTAGGCGATCGTCGGACAGCGGTTCTGTTTTGCCAGCTCGGCAACCGCTTTTGGAGGAGCATACTGGGCCGGAACCTGCTCCGGGCGCACTTGCGAGATGTCCCAGTTCTGGCAGAATTTGCAGTTAACATTGCAGCCGGCCGTGGCGATCGAGAAAGCCAGCGTTCCCGGCAGGTAATGGAACAGCGGCTTCTTCTCGATGGGGTCAATGTGGGCCGCACACACGCGTGAGTGCACCAGCGAATAGTAGGTTCCTCCATGATTCTCCCGCACGCCGCAATACCCGCGCTCCCGGTCTCCCACCGTGCATTCGCGCGGGCATAGCTTGCATTTCACCTTTTTGTTCGGGAGTTTCTGGTAGAACTTTGCTTCGACGGTGAATTGCGAGTCGTCCTGCGTTGGCTGAGCCGACGGTGGCATTGCGGGGAAGGGCAGAGCGAAAGCGCTGAGGCCGCAGGTTGCTCCGGCCGTTGCTCCGGCCATGGCCGCGCATTTCAAAAACGAGCGGCGATCGAGCGCGGACCGAGAGATGACCCTGGGCTTGGGATCTCGTTCGGCATCGGCAACTGGCTTGCGAGCCATTTCGAACCTCAATCGCGCCGTTTGTGTGGGGACGGGCGCCCTCGCCCGTCCAAGCCGAGCGCAAGCTCGGCAGCTTCCGTTTGCTTTACGCGTCCGTCGCTTACACCTCAACGAGCGCAATTCGTTGCGGATCGTTCGTGCCCAATCGATGCTGCGCATCCGCCGCTGTAGCAATGTAGCGGGGCGCTCGGCCATCGGCTTCCAGCGTCTTTAATTTCCTTTCGGCGCGCTTGCTTTCGATGATGCGCCAGCCGCTATAGTCGAGCGCCACTGGGTCTTGCGAAGCGATCAGGGCATTTTCTTTCCAACTGTATTGCGGCTTGAATCCCGGGCCGCCCTCAAAGCAGGCCGTGGTCGCGTCGCAAATGGTCAAGCGCACCTTTGCCCGGATCGCCGGCAGCATATTCAGGTCCGCAATATATGGATTGCAACCGTGCGGATGATACTTGTTCGGATTATGAATGACGCCATACATGTTCTTTAACGCGATGGTTACACCGGCGCCATCGTGATCTTTCAGCACGGGCAAATTGACGACCGCATCGCAGCGCTCGGTCAAAATCTTGGAGAGCCGGCTGCCCACACTGCCGTACGTCGCCAGATCGTCTTCGTAACCCACGCGATCGGTGCCGTAGCATTGAACGCGCCCCTCCGCGGTGGAGACATGGAAGCCGGAACGCCCCAGTTCGTCGGTGTCACGGTCCCAAATCACGATGTCGCCCGCTTTGATTCCGGCTTCCTGCAATCTTTCGCAAATGGCTTCGACAAGCTGAAGATTGCTGGACAATCCGCGTCCTCCGAGCGCGTTCACCTTGATCCCCACTTTCTCTCCGGGGCGAACGAGCTTTTTCCACGGCTCGGCCGGATGGTCGAGCTCGAAGAGAGTTTGCATGGCGCGATCGAGCAGGCCCAGGATCCGGCCAGAATCCACCGTGGCCCCAGTGCCGCGCAGCAAAGGATCGCGTGCGATTGCGACCCTCGATTTCAGGGGCAGGGAAGTGTGCTCCGCGTCTCCGAGCAGCGCCAGCTTGTCGCGCATGCCGAGGACAACACCACCTGCAAGGCAATTCTTTAGGAAATCCCGCCGGCTCTTGTTGTTTCCGTTGTCCATGGTCGATCTCCCTTGGGATAACTTACGCCGCTACGCTGCCCTGGATTATCCATACTCCAACCGGACTGCATTTTCAGTGACCAACAGCACACAACTTGCGATCGCCTCACTTTCCAAGCCGCTGCTCTATTGCCCGCGCCAGTCCCAGAAGGGCCGGCTTTATTTCCGCTGAATCCTCATAGGCGGTGATTCGCACCAGATAAGGCCCTTTGCGGAAAACCAGGCTCTGGCTGTAGAGGCGAGCGCTGTCTCCCAAGTGAGGAGCGTCGGCATTCGCCGCAGGCTCGGATTCTAAAATCTTTTCAGCGCCGGCCGCGTTTCCCATGGTGTAGATGTCGACGACGGCGTCGAACTTGTCGCGAAACCTGTAGTCGGCAGTGGACACGGTTTCGACGCCCGCCTTCAGGTACCTCTCAGCCTCACCGTCAATGTACTTCCACAGGTCGGCAGCCGCAAACGTGCGAATCTCGCCCGTCTTGGCCCATCCGGCAGCCTCATTGGAATTGGATGCAGGGAACGGCGAGGCCTGTTTTTCCACATGTCGGTGGCAGGCGGCAACTCCGAGAAATGCCAAACACAAGCTGATCAGCAAGCTGCCGCGGAAAATCATGGAATGCATAATCACTTGGCTGTCTCCTTGCCTCGGTTGAGCAGAATCTGATTGGTGCGGGAGCGGCTTTCGCCAATGCTGGTAACGTACACGGCTGGCCTATCCTGCACCGGGCAAGCGTATTCGCAAGCGCCACAGCCTACGCAACGGGCGGGATCGAGGTAGGGTTGTTTCACTTGCTTAACGTTGCCTTCCGCATCCACCACTTCGGCAGGCCTCAGATAAACGGCCTTGGGCGATGTTGGGCACCACTCCTCGCACACAATGCACTCGGTCGCCATGGCCCAAGGCAGGCATCGTCCGCGGTCGTAGAACGCCGTGCCCACTCGGATCGGCTTGGCATCCTCGATCGCGCTGGCTGCCCAGCCTTTTTCTTTCGCCGTGATTTCCCAGATCGCGCCCGTGGGGCACACTTGGGAGCAGAGCACGCAACTGGTTTCGCAGTAGCCAATCCGCGGAACCATCACCGGCGTCCAAAGACCTTCCAACCCCGCCTCGTTCAAGGCGGGATGCAGAGCGTTGTTGGGACAAGCCTTCATGCACTCCCCGCACCGTATGCAGCGCGAGAGGAAATGATCCTCATCCAAGGCTCCCGGTGGCCGCAGCAACCGTTCGTGACGCTCGGCGGCAAAGCCGGGTGTAGCGCGCATCAGCGGAACCAGGGCCACTCCCGCGCCTAGTGAGGTGAGCACCTTGCGCCGCTGCAGGTTCACACCCGCGAAAGCTTGCGGCGAAAAAAACTTGAACTGCAGGCCGTGCTCTGGACACTCACCCACGCAATTGAAGCAGAGATGGCACTCCGGTTGACGCCACGGAACGCCGCCGATCGGATCGTCGCCGCCCTGGCAGCGCAAGAGGCACCGATTGCAGTCCTGACAGTGCTCTGGGCTCTTGACCAGTCCGAGAACCGACCAGCGCGACACGACGCCAAGAAGCGCGCCAAGCGGGCAAAGAGCGCGGCACCAGAACCGCGTCACGCGAAAATTGAGCGCCACCAGAAAAATAAAGATCGCGCCCAGCCAGATGCCTTGCCGGAAGTACGGCTGCTTCAAGCTGATGAGAAGCAGCCCTCCGAGAATGAAATGCAATACGCTGCCCACCGTTTGCACCGGCGCGAATCGACTGCCTTCCAGGCCGTGCAACGTCGCGCGCAAGGCATAGCTCGTTCCCGGCAGAATCGACAACCCAAGCGATCGCACCAGCAGCGATATAGGGTCAAGCCATCCAAAGATGCCCGTGCCCATCAGAGCGGCCACCAGGCACGCAAACAAGAGGTAGTACTTCGTGGTCTGCCAGCGTTTGTACCGGTTCGACTCAATTAACCGCATCCCGCGCTTGCGCTCCGACCGCAGGTTGCTGAAAAAGTGATGGAGCGAGCCCAGCGGACAAATCCATCCGCAGAAAAAGCGCCCGAGAAACATCGTTGGAATCAGAATCGCCAAGCTCCACAGCAGCCCGCGATACAGCGCGCGACTCGAGAGCGCATTCGACAATGCCACCAACGGGTCGATCTCGAAGAACCAGCGGACCGGATACGGAAGCCGGATATCGCTTTGGGCCGCTTGGAGCGATCCCCGAAACTCTGTGTGCAGGAGAAAAAACAGAAATAATACGAAGAAGGTGATCTGCGAAAGCCGCCGCAACGTTGTCATTTTGACAGGACGCACTCTGTTCCCTCCCATCTACGCTAGAGCGGATTCACCGTTGCTTTCATCATGGGCTCTTCGGGGCTGGTCCGGCTTCTCTGGCCGAGGAGAGCGTTCAACTTCGCCATCACTTCAAACGCATCGGCTACGTAAAGCACGTCCGCTTTTCCTCGCGCCCATCCGCAGTTCGGGTCGAGATTCACGGCGCGGCGTTCGTTGATGAACCGCCAGCCCACGACATGGGGCTCCTCGCCATGGCAGCACGTGGACAAACCCTTGGGATGACGCGGCGTCGCTCCGGTCTGGCCGACCTGGTTCAGATGCGTCATGAAGCCCAGTACCGTCTGACTCTCTCCGGTTTGATCGACCAGCGACTTGCTGCCGCCGAGCGATGCGCCCGAGGCGCGAAGGAAGCCCAGAATCAGCGTTTCCGCTTGATCGACATGGGTCTTTCCATCGGCCTGCTTCTTGGTCCAGCCCGCGCCCGCAACCAACAGCAAGTTGGCGTCGGGCCGGATGGTTTGCGCGTCGCTCTTCGGAGCGCGGACACCGCTGACGACCGTTCGCGTGGCGGCCTTCAGGAGTGTCACCGCAATCTGTTCCACATGGACCGCACCGGGCTGCCCCGTCCACGCCGTTTCGCAGCCGGACTCGAGCGACACAATCCAAGGCCGCGCGTCGCGACGAATGACTGCTTCGATGCGCTGGCGATAATGCCAGCGCGTGGCGCGCAGTTCGCCATCAATAGTGTTGGCTTCGAGCGAGGTGACATGCGTGTCCACGCATCCCTTTAGACGATGCGCCACTCCCGGCAGAACGCGCATGAACCGTGAGGTTGCAGGCGCGAGAATCAGTTCGGCTCCCGCTGCCCGGCAGAGCGCTTCCGCCGCCGCCGCGTCGCCCGCATAACGCGCGGTCGCGAAGTCAGGCCCAGCGACCGCAAGAATTCGATCCGCTCCGGCGGCTGCAATTGTTTCCGCCGCCGCAGACACGTCCGCGCCGATTAAGCCAATGGTCAAGCGCGCGCCGAGCTGCTTCGTCAACTTCAAAGCAGCGCCCAGGACTTCGTACGACACTTTGGGGAGCGTGTTGCCATCTTCCGCAACGTGCGCCAGGAATAAAATGCTTCGTGGCATCAGGGTCTTGATCTCCGGATATTGCCGTCTACTTGCCAATCCATTCCACAATCTCTTGTGCGACCTGCTCAGGCGACAGATCTTTGACTACGCGCGTCTGGCGCTGTTGTTTCGGCGGGGTCGCGCTCAGGAAATGCAATCCACCAGCCGGCAGCGGCTCGGACTTCGCCCGCTGCAGCGCGGGCATCACCGTGCGCATATTCGCCATTCCGACTTGAGGATTGTTGCGAGGCTCCGGCAGATT
>Ga0208820_1001880_pt1 | contig 10918 bp, 11 predicted proteins | sample June2015DPH_16_5_FD_184713 | JGI IMG/M metagenome (GOLD analysis project Ga0208820, IMG submission 184713) | Peatland microbial communities from SPRUCE experiment site at the Marcell Experimental Forest, Minnesota, USA - June2015DPH_16_40... | ecosystem: Environmental > Terrestrial > Soil >...
CGGGAACCGGCGTCGGCGCGGGCGCAGGGGCCGGAGCTTCCTGTTTCAAATACATCGCGGCAACAAAGGCATAGCTGTTGCCGGGCGGATCAATTTGCATCCAATCGCCTTTGGTGGTGATTTCGTTCACCGCCGTGCCCCGCTCAATGACGCCGAGAACACTGTAATTTTCACCCGGCCCGGCGCGCAAATTCAATTTCTTTGGCAAAACGGTCTTGCTCGTAGCGTCAATATACGAAGACTTGACCCAGGCATGCGTGCTCGACGGAAGGGCGATTTTCGCCCATTGCGCGGGTTCATTGACTTTGTGCTTGTCCAAATTAATCTGGTCCAAAACCGTCACGGTTTCGCCCTTTTTCAAATGGCTGACGACTTCACCCTTGAGACCGGCCTGGCCGCGGGCGTTGATGTTGGCCGCAACCTCCGCCGGGCCGGGAACAAGTGTGACCGCCGGCTCGTTGATGGGTTTTGCCGCCGCGGCCTTGTGCTTCTTCTTGACGGGCGCCGCTTTTGGGGCCGGCTCCACCGCCGGCGCGGGGGTGCTCGGCGCCGGCGCGACCGCCGGGGACGGCGCGGGGATGGGAGGCAGTGTGTTTGTATTGTCCTGCGCGACCGCGCTCATCGCGAGCATCACGCCCAAGGTCAACCAGCAATTCATTTTCATATTTCCTGAAGTAAAGTCCTTATTTCTGTCTCTGTCAATGTCCGCCATCGGCCCGGTTTCAACTCGCCCAGTTTGATTTTGCCAATCTGCGTCCGCTGCAACCGTTTCACCGCCAGACCCTGCGATGCAAACAACCGCCGCACCTCGCGGTTTTTGCCTTCGCCCAGTTCCAACTCCACCACGCTCCGCGCGCGACTGGCTGAAACGAGCCGCGCCGCCTGCGCCCGGAGCTTTTCGCCCGCGTGCCACACGCCGCGCGTGAACTGCCCGAGCATCGCCTTGTCCACCCGGCCTTCGACAGTGGCCACGTATTTTTTGCGGACACCGTAGCGCGGATGGGTCAGGTGCAAGGCGAATTGTCCATCATTGGTCAGAAAAATCAACCCCTCACTGTCGAAATCCAAACGGCCCACGGAATGCAGATTTTGCCACTCTTTTGGCAATAAATCATGGATGGCCGGACGTCCCAATTCATCCCGGGCCGAACAAACGCAGCCGGCCGGCTTGTGCAGGGCCACGTACAGCTTGCGTTTGGCGCGAACGGGCCGGCCATCCACCGTCACTTCGTCGTGGATGGGATCAACCCTGGTTCCGAGCAACCGCACCAACTGGCCGTTGACGCTGACGCGCCCGGCCAGGATGATTTGTTCACCCGCGCGGCGCGAAGCCACGCCTGCGTCGGCCAGGAATTTTTGAAGTCGGACCACTGAAGTGACGCGTGACACGTGACGCGTGACAAGTTGGGGGAGGGAATTCGCGTCACTCGCCGCCCGTCACCTGCCACCCGTCACAATTTACACATCAGGCTTGGTTTTGCGGAGGCCGGTGATGCGGTCGCCGTCCTTCCACTGGCCGCGCTTTTTGAGAAGTTCGGTGCGCTCAAAGCGCTTGAGGACATTGCGCTTGCCGCCGAGCGTGGACGCCGCGCGCAGACTGCGATGCTGTGACATAAATTTTCTTCGGTTAAATTTTCGGTAAAAACGAGCCGTCAGGATACCAAATCAAACCGTTCCGGCAATGATGAAATTTCACCGCTTCAAATGTCGGTGCGCATCAAGGGGCACTAGTCGCCGCCCGCTTAAACAACCGTCGATAAGCAATCAGTAGAAGGGGAGATATGAATACGATAAAAATGGCTGCCCGCACCCAATTAGAGCTTTTAGAGCTTTGCTCCCCTCCGGGGGACAGCAGAGAACGTGGTCCGATACCTGGATCCTTTAACTTCTGCTCAAACAGCGTCTCGAGATCAGGGGATTGCGCTGAAGTGATCCATTGCTTGGCAACGTATCGGATAAAATCAATGTGCCGTTCTCTACTTTGAAATCGAAAATCTGTGACAAAAATGGGTTTGTCGAGCGCTTTCGGTTCAATTTTTCTGGAAGCTATCTCCCGTATAACGATGTTCGCACCACGATAAATCTCCATTGTCGGTGTCTCTGATGACGGGCGAAGGATCACGAGCTCAAAATTAACCGGCAAACGCAGGCCGTGGATGTTCGTAGTTGCCAGCACATTATATCTTGCTCCTATGAAACCGTAGGGTTCAAATAGCTTCCAATGCTGGTAATCAGGATGAGAAGCGGCAGGCCCCTCGTGAACAAGCCAAGGGTTTGCAGCGGCATTATTGACCCGGGATTCTGTCAGCGTAAAACTTGCCGAGCTAGGCAGATATGGAGAATCTCCCAAAACCTCCACCTTCGATTTATAAGCATGGGCTTTGGCAATATACCGGGCATTCAACCAAGGAGCAGGAAGATCGTCCGAGTTGGTCCCGACGACTACGGATGACTCATAAGCAAACCAGAGAACCCGGACACCGCCGCCGCCGCTGAGGCCGCCCGAAGGGACCGGCCCGGCCTCGACCGCGACAACATAGCTGTCAGGTGGAAGGGGTGATTGCCCACGGAAGACTATGACCTTGCTTTTGTCGAAATAGAAAATATTCGTACCATCACAGATCGCTGCCGAATTAGAAATTCCACCTTCGTTATTATTGATCTGCCATTGCTCACCAGAAACAACCATGGTGAATGGCGTAGAGTTTGTGAAGGACTCACGACCGTAAAATCCGAAGTGGTCCAGAGAGCCGCGAACTTCGTAAGACGCCGCATGCAAGGATGGCTGCACGGAGGAATACGTCGCCGTAGTTGCTACGGCCGCAATGATGCCCAGAATCTTTTTCATACTTGTGTCAGCCCCCGCTCCGATTAAAGTTTAGGCTATCTCATAGCGGTTTCGCTCTGGGGCGTGAGGCTAAACAATGATGCCAGCCTTCCTGCTGCATGTTGCCAAGTCCACTTGCTGCGAGCTATATCAGAAGCTCGTTGACCCAAGGCTTTGCTTTCATCCTCACGCTCATAGGCGAGCCGCATCAGATCAACCAAATGGTCCAACTCCGGCTCGACATAATAGCGAAAGATCGCGCCATCCTGAGCCTTTTCAGGGCGCGGGGCGGAATGGCGAAGCGTGTAAGCCCATTCCGGTGACAAGAAATCCGCCGGGCCACTCCAAGCCGTGGCTATAACGGGCAACCCACACGCCATCGCTTCAAGAATGGTCATGCCGAATCCCTCGTATTGTAAAGGATGCACATAGCCATCCCGCGCCCTGCGCCACACCCAATCGGTCCCGCCTTTGGTGAATGCATTTGGCGCACTTCTTTATCAAATTCACCAAGGTCCCGCCGTCAGCCCTTTATCAGGCCAAAGAGGCCCGCGACCAAGGCGACCCGCAAGGATTACAACAATCTATTTTATGAGATCGATTAAGAGTTGACCATTGTGGTGTATCGAATCAGAGTAGGTGCTCTTGATTTCCTTGTACAAAGCCTGCGCTTTCTCCTTTTCACCAGTTTCACGGTAGTAATTCGCCAAACAAAACCTCGCCAAGGCTCCGACCTGAACTCCGTCGCCGTAATAGCAATCGTTAAATTTCTCAATACAATCTTTGAAATATTTTTCAGATTCCGGTCCAGTGGTACTTTGTGCTAACTCGAGGAGTATGCACCCAGTTCGGTTTGCATCTGGAAACTTCTGCAACATTTGATTCACGCTTGCAACGGCATCCGGTGATTCCAACTTCTTCTCCGCTGCTGCGTACATATTCTCCTCTTCCATCAATTGGTCCACAGTATATTTCTTTTTGTCCAGATCGCAGCGTTGATTGAATCTCTCACGATAGGCACGCTGCCTTGCCTCAAATTGAGATTGCGCTGGTGAGGTTTGTTTCTCCATTTCGGTCATCCTGTTCTCTATATCCGCCACCTTTGCCTTCAACTGCTCCACCTCTTGGGTGTTTTTGTCACCGCTTGCATTGCATCCCGCTGAAACCAAGGAGATCGCCAAAACCAGCCCAAATGCAGCTACAGAGTGTTTTAATTTCCAAATTCCCGGTTCCTTTCCCAAGCGGCGCAGCCACTGAATGATCTGCGCCGTTCCATTGGCGGTGAGTTGGATTTCCACTTCGGGAATGGCCACCACGCGAAGAGTGATCTGGGCCAATATGCGCGCATACGAAGCGCGATTTTCCATTTGAGAGGACGCCACGCGGTCAGCTTCTTCCTCGCATGCCAGGCTGTGGGCTTCGGGAACTCTCCAAACCAAGGGGTGGAACCAAAAAAGCGCCTTCATCCACCGCCAACCGGCACACCAGAGCAAATCGTGCCTGCGCAGATGCGCAATTTCATGTCCCAACAGCGCCCCCATTTCCTCGGAAGACAAGCTTTGCACCAGTTTTCCAGGCAGCATGATGGCAGGATGGGTGACTCCGAAAACAAACGGCGAAACAGCCGAATCTGAAACCAGCACTCGAACGAAGCGCCTGATCAGCAATCGCTGCAAAATCCCCCCGGCCAGCACTTGGATGGCTGGAGCAGCCGGGATCGCAGATCTTTTCAAAGTGGAAAGTTGGATAATAAAACGCACCAAGCGAAGCACACACCAAAGGGCACCTGCGGCCCAGATAGTGATCAACATACCATTCAAAGAAATCATCGGAAAAAAGCTGCCCGCTGGACGGTGAACCCTATCGACCGCCTCGCCGTGCTTCGCCACCTCTACTATCACAGGCGCAACCGCCTGCGCCGTCCCGGACGGAATAGTGCCCTCCGCCAGGCTCGGCGCAGCCACACTTGGTGTTGCCGGCGCGATCTCGGCAAAGTCATGGACCGGGATCTGAAACCCCGGCAGCGGGAGAAACTGCGTGAGCGGCAGGGCCAGCCCAAAACAGAAAACACCGCGCCAGAGGATCAGCCGCCACCGGGCATCCCGGGAGCGAAGCAGCCCATGAGCCGTCCATCCAAGCACGAGCAGGACGGTCCACTTCCAGAGGATCTCAAAAACCGGCGACTGAGAGAGATCGAGCAGTGATTTCATGGTTATTTCCTTTTTGTCTTTTGTGAGGTGTTTTCAGCAGTGGAGCGGCGGATCAGTTCCAAATCCTCCGGTTTGATGTCCCCGGTCTCCACCAACTGGGCGACCAGTTCCCGGCTCGAACCTCCGGTAAAAATCCGCGTCATTGTCTTGAGCATGTCTTGGAGCAAGTTTGTCTTTTGGACGCACGCGTCGTACAAAAATACTTTACCATGAAGCTTCCGGACAACGTGCCCTTTTTTTACCAAGTTGACGAGAACCGAACGCAAGGTTGCGTTTTCAATGGGCCAGGAAAAACGACTCTGAATATTGGCTGGCTTCAGTTCGCCTCCCTCCCAAAGAATTCTCAAAGCTTCCAACTCGTTCTGATTCAAAGACGTCGTTCGCATGTGTGACTTTCTCGCATATTGAAGCCTAGTTGTCAACATAAAAGTGCGAAATATTCACACTTTCTTGACAATGCTGCTGCCAACCATTCCAGACTGAGGAATAATATGTCGTTACAAATTTAACGAAAGCCACTTACAGAGACAGGATGGAGTTTTCCAATACCGAGATTATGAACCTTTCTTTAGGACCACTGTTGCCGCATATGGAACCATTTGGAAGCTGTATTTGGCTTTCGCCTCCACGCGCATGTCGAAGAAATTCATTATTGCAGGCCACATGCCGGCTCCAACCTGGTTCATCTCCGTTCAACCACGCGCACCACTTCGCCCTGCAACACATCCAGGGCCACCGGCTTGTACAGCACCGGCAACTCAACGGAATCAATGAACTTCTGGAACTGTGAGCGGGCATCCAGCCCGATGATAAAAATAAACCGCCGGGCCAGCGACGGATTCGTGCGTCCAACCGTGGCATAAAACAGGTCGCCTTCAACTCCGGACATCTGAAGATCGCAGACCACGGCATCGAGTTGGTGCTGGAGGACGAACTTCAATGCCAGCGCGCCATCGGGCACAATCGTCGCCTCATAGCCATCACTTTCGAGGGATTCTTTGAGGGACCAGGCGAGTTGAATATCGTCGTCCACGATCAGGACGTGCCGTTTGCGAGGTGTGCCGTTATTGGTAACCATGACGACTGGCCTCGCCCTGATAATACACCGGAATGCGGGCAAAGCAAGCTTTTTGAAAGCTCGGTAGAGGTATATTAGAGGTATAGTTTGCAATTCGGTGGGGCGAGCGTCCTCGCGAGCCGGCTCGTCGGTAGCCTCGCCCCACCCAAACTGTACCTCCACTGAAAGCTCCTTCGTCCTGTAGGAGCCGAGGTGACGAGGCTCTGGCTGATTTACGATGTGCGATTTACGATTTACGAGTCCGACTACATCTCCTCCACGCCGCGTAAATCGTATATCGTAAATCGTAAATGACCAGCCTTACGCCGGCTTCTGGCGAGATTCAAACGGTCCTCCTTATGAACTCATGTTTTCCCCGCCAATGCCTGCTCCCGCTCCAGCAACGTGGGATGCGAATAGTAAAATCCGCTGTAGAAGGGATGCGGCGTGAGATTGCTTAAATTCTTCTCGTTCAGCTTGCGCAACGCGCCAAGCAAGGATTGTGTCCCGCTCATCACCCGCGCGGCGAAGGCGTCGGCCTGATATTCGTAACGCCGCGACCACCAATGGATCAGCGGGGAAAACCAAAACGTGACCGTCCCCGCCAGCAGTCCAAACAACAGCAACGCCGGTGCAACGTTTCCCGGTTCAAAACCGAAGGCGCGGTAAAACCATTCCTGCCGGGCCAGAACGGAAATGAGATAAAAGCCGGCGAGCGAGCAGGCCGCCGAGAAGACCAGCATTTTCGGGATGTGCTTTTTCTTGAAGTGCCCGATTTCGTGCGCGAGCACCGCTTCCAGTTCCGGCCCGGTCAGTTGCTGAACCAACGTGTCGAACAGCACGATTTTCCGAAACCGCCCGAAACCGGTGAAGAACGCGTTCGAATGCCGCGAACGTTTGCTGCCGTCCATCAACTGGATGCTTTGGGCGCGAAATTGGGTTCGCTTCGCCAGGTCGAGCAGCCGTTCGCGCAGGTTGCCTTCCGGCAGCGGCGTGAATTTGTTGAACAGCGGCAGAATCAAAACCGGCGCGAGCACACTCATGAGGAGTTGAAATGCCAGCAGCGCGCCCCAGGCCCACAGCCACCACCATACCCCCGTCCATTGGACAATTTTCAAAATGAACACCAGCAGCGGATACCCGAGCACGAGGGCGAGCAGCAAACCTTTCAACCGGTCAGACCACCAGATTTTCGGCGTTGTGGTGTTGAACCCGAATTTTTGTTCGAGTCGGAACTGCGCGTACCAGTCGAACGGCCAGCCCGGCAGCGACACCGCCAGCCCGACCGCAAATAAAAACGCCGCCATCACCCACGCCGACCGGCCCAGCCCGTGGGAGAAAAGATGAAACACCCACGGCAAAACACCGCTGAATAGAACGACCAGCAAGACCGCGGTGTCGCAGGGGTCTTCAAAGTTTCCCAACCGGCCTTTGGCCAGCGTGTACGCGACGGATTTTTTGTAAGCCGGCTCGTCAATGATCCCACGGAAAGCCGGCGGCATTTCACCCGCGTGCGCGAGCACATGACGGCGGTTGAGCGAGGCCAGCCAGAGTTCAGCCACCAGCCGGGCAAGAATCAGTCCCAATGTTAACCAGAGAACCAAGTTCACAAATTGCAATCCATCAGACTTGAGGCTGATCGAAAATGATTAATTTGGTGTGTCTTTGTCGGCATTATTTTCTCCAAATAACTTATCAAGTTCACGTGCTTGTATCACCTGTGGATGGTAAGAGAGTGATTCAAAAACAAATTCCATATCCTTCCATTCCCGACAATTCCCACCAAATTTAGATGTGTTGAAATACTCCGAATAGCGATTCAAAATTCGATAGCCCCCTTCGAGAAGCTCGTCAATGTCACCAAACGGCAATGGATGATCATGTTCAAAAGGTTTTTGTCTGAACAGTTCTCTCTCATCTTTGTGAAAGGTGACGCGGTCACGCCATTCTTTAAGATTTGCCACCTTCGGATTTGCCTCACTAGAAAACTCGATGTCGCGATCAAGTTGTGCGGAATCTAAAGCGCCAATAGCTTGAATCAGATCATCCGCATGAGGGTCGGCTTTTCGTCTCTTGCGAACCTCTGCTGAATCGAAGATTCCCTTATTGTTTCGGACTGTGAGCAGAAACCTGTGCAAGTTGAAGCTCTGACTATTTGGGTCGTAAATTCGGTGCAGATGGATGAGCACAGTCTGCAAATGCGCTCGCAAAGTGAAGTGCCAAAAATGCGGCGAGAATTTAACAACCTGCTTGTGTTGTTCACAAAGGCGACCCGCCTCTTTGAAAATGTCGTAGTAGAAGTTTGCCCAATACAATTCATCCCAAAGCACACGAAGGTAATGCTCAAACTTTTCAGGTGAGTCCAATTTTAATGGTTTTAGTTCCTTTTTAGGCATGTCTTTGAAGTGTTACCACTTCAATTCCGGCAAGCGGCGGGCGACTTCCTCCGCGTTGGCGCGGCTGTTGAAGGCGCTGATGCGGAAGTAACCCTCGCCTTTCGAGCCAAAACCGCTGCCGGGCGTGATGACCACGTTGGCTTCGCCCAAAATTTTGTCGAACGCCTGCCAGCTCGTGACGCCTCTCGGCGCTTTCACCCAGATGTAAGGCGCGTTCACACCGCCGAAAACCTTCAGTCCGGTTTTCTTCGCCCCGTCACGCAACACTTTCGTGTTGCCGAGATAATGCCTGATGAGCGCCTGCACCTGCGCCTTGCCTTCCGGCGAGTAAAGCGCCTCCGCGCCGCGTTGCGCGATGTAACTCACGCCGTTGAATTTCGTCGTCATGCGCCGCAGCCACAACGGATGCAGCGGCTGGAACTCGCCGGATTTCGTCTGCGCGTTGAGCGACTTGGGCACCACGGTGAACGCGCAGCGGACGCCGGTGAACCCGCCGTTCTTCGAGCAACTGCGGAATTCGATGGCGCAGTTGCGCGCGCCGGGAATCTCGTAAATCGAATGCGGCAGATTGGAGTCGGTGATGTAAGCTTCGTAGGCCGCGTCGAACAAAATGACGGCCTTGTGTTCCAGCGCGTATTTCACCCACGCTTCGAGTTGTGGACGATTGGCCGCCGCGCCGGTCGGATTGTTCGGCGAACAAAGATAAACCACGTCCACATGCCGCTTCGGCGGTTCGGGAATAAAGCCGTTGCTGGGTTTGCATGGCAGATAAACGAGCCTGGCGTAAGCGCCGGCTTCGTTGGCTTCGCCGGTGTGGCCGGCCATCACGTTTGTGTCCACATAAACTGGATAGACCGGGTCGCTGACGGCGATTTTATTTTTGTGGCCGAGGATGTCGAGGATGTTGCCCGTGTCGCATTTCGTGCCGTCGCTGACGAAAATTTCATCATCGGCCACGTCGCAACCATGATCGCGAAAATCATTTTGGGCGATGGCGGCGCGCAGCCACTCGTAGCCCTGTTCCGGGCCGTAGCCTTTGAACGTCTCGCGCACAGCCATTTCATCCACGGCGCGGTGCATCGCGGCGATGGCGGCAGGTGGCAGCGGTTCGGTCACATCGCCGATGCCGCAGCGGATGAGGCGTTGGGCCGCTTCCGGGTTGGCTTCGCAAAAGACCTTCACCCGCCGGCCGATTTCAGGAAAAAGATAACCGGCCTTCAGCTTGAGATAATTGTCGTTAAGCAATGCCATGATGTCTCAAAAGGCAGATGAAACGATAATGAAAACAGAGAACCGAAGCAAGAAAGCGAATTGTTAACCACGGATGGACACAGATGAACACGGATTCAAAAACAGTGAGGCAAAAATCCAACCGCCTTCATCCGTGTAATCCGTGTACTATTATCCATGAAAGTTTTGTTTTCCTGCGCAAATTTTCCAACGCAGAGGCGCGGAGAACGCAGAGTTTCGCAAAGTTTAATTTTCTCCGCGTTCCTCGGCGTCCTCTGCACCTCTGCGTTAAGGCTTCCGGACGTTTGGTTGCGGCTGTTGCCGCGCCAGATATCTCGTGGTTAAAAATCTTGGCGGGAAATTCACCCGGTTGAATTGCGCCACTGTAACTGTTTTACCTGCGCGTGTTCAGGATGTTGCGGGTCGAGGCTGCGCAGTTCAAATTCCGCGCCGTCGCGCGCGAGCGTGGCCCGCACCCAGCCGCTCGGACGGCCTTCCTTGAAGACGTAGGCCGTCGGTGGCAGATTGACGAGCTGCACGCCGCTCACGTGCTGCTCCACGTGCCAGTTGTGCGTGTGACCGAAGATGAACGCCTTCACCTGCCGATGCCGCGCGAATAATTCCTCAAACGCCGCCGTATCCTTAAGCCCCGAAGTCGCGCCGGGAGCCTGCAAATTGTGATGCCCGACAAGGATCGCCGGCTTGTCCGGACGCGCGGCGAGTTCGCGCGCCAGCCAGTTGAGCTGTGCCGTGCCAAATTCGCCGGGCGCGGTGTCGGTGACATCCAACGAATCGAGCAGGAACCAGTTCGCGCGGTCACTGGCAAAAACTATGGCCTGCCGGTGCAGCGTGGAACTCTGCCTTGTCGCATCGTGCGGAAATGCTTTCCAAAAGTTTTCGCGCTCATCGTGGTTGCCGAGTGAAAGATGGATTGGCGCCAGTGCGCGGACCGGTTCAATCAATTCTCCGAACGTCGCGTAATCTTCCGGCAGTCCGGAGTTGAACGCGAGGTCGCCGTTGACGATGACCGTGGCGGGCTTCACCGGCCACGCGGCGAGTTCACGAACGCAGGCAGCGAGATTGTCGGCCATGTTGACATGGCTGTGTTTCAGTGTGGCATCAGCGGCAATGTGGGTGTCGGAGAAAAAGGCGAAGGTGTTTTTGTCCCGCGATTTGCTGAAGAGACCGGCATGGCTTT
>Ga0208820_1001882_pt1 | contig 10914 bp, 10 predicted proteins | sample June2015DPH_16_5_FD_184713 | JGI IMG/M metagenome (GOLD analysis project Ga0208820, IMG submission 184713) | Peatland microbial communities from SPRUCE experiment site at the Marcell Experimental Forest, Minnesota, USA - June2015DPH_16_40... | ecosystem: Environmental > Terrestrial > Soil >...
CGGGACGAAGCCGATGCTGCTCCTGGTCGGACTCGGAAATCCGGGAGCACGCTATGTCGGCACCCGCCACAACGTCGGCTTCATGACGGTTCAGGCGATCGCGAAGCGCCACGGCATCGGGCCGTGGCGCCGCCGCTTCCAGGGCGTCGCCTGCGAGGGGACGCTCGGCGGCGCGCGCGTGCTGCTGCTCCTGCCCGGCACCTATATGAATGAATCCGGCCGCGCCGTCGCCGAGGCGGCGCATTTTTACAAGCTGCCGCTCGCCGATATCACGGTGTTCCACGACGAGATCGAGCTGGCGCCGGGCAAGGTCAGGGTCAAGGTCGGCGGCGGCATTGCCGGGCATAACGGGCTGCGCTCGGTCAGCGAGCACATCGGCAACGATTACCGTCGCGTGCGCATCGGCGTCGGCCATCCCGGCCACAAGGATCTAGTGGAGCATTATGTGCTCAGCGATTTCGCCAAGAGCGAGCAGCGCTGGGTCGAGGCGCTCACCGACATCCTCGCCGACAATGTCGATTTTCTCGTCCGCGGCGAGGACGCGAGTTTTCAGAACAAGGTCCACCTCGCCATGGTGGCGAAGGGATATGGACAGCAAGACCAGGACTCCAACGGCGATCACGCCGGCGCGTGAATCGCCGGCTAACCGGTGAAAATCGTTCATGGGCTTCAAATGCGGCATCGTCGGCCTGCCGAATGTCGGCAAGTCGACCCTCTTTAACGCGTTGACCGAAACCGCGGCGGCGCAGGCGGTGAATTATCCGTTCTGCACCATCGAGCCGAATGTCGGCGAGGTCGCGGTGCCGGACCCGCGGCTGGAAACGCTGGCGGTGCTCGCCAAATCGGCGACGATCGTGCCGACGCGGCTCACCTTCGTCGACATCGCCGGCCTGGTGCGCGGCGCCTCGAAAGGCGAGGGGCTGGGCAACCAGTTTCTCGCCAATATCCGCGAGGTCGACGCCATCGCGCATGTGGTGCGCTGCTTCGAGGACACCGACGTGACCCACGTCGAAGGCCGCATCGATCCGATCGCCGATATCGAAACCGTCGAGACCGAATTGATGCTCGCCGATCTCGACAGCCTGGAGCGGCGCGTCGACGGATTAAGCAAAAAGGCCAAAGGCGGCGACAAAGAAGCGAAGGAAACGCTCGACCTGATCAATCGCGCGCTGGCGCTCTTGCGCGAGGGCAAGCCCGCGCGCCTGACCGCGCGCAAGCCCGAGGAGGAGCGCGCGTTCCACATGCTCGGGCTCCTCACCTCGCTGCCGGTGCTCTACGTCTGTAATGTCGAGGAGGCTTCGGCCGCGAGCGGCAACGCTTATGCGCGCCAGGTCGAAGCCAGAGCCGCGGCGGAGGGCGCCGCCGCCATCGTCATCTCGGCCAAGATCGAGGCCGAGATCGCGGTGCTCGCGCGCGACGAACGCAACGATTATCTGGCCGCTGTCGGTCTTGAGGAAGCTGGACTCGATCGCCTGATCCGTGCCGGTTATGCGCTGCTCGACCTCGTGACCTTCTTCACCGCCGGGCCGAAGGAGACGCGCGCCTGGACGGTGACGCGCGGCACCAAGGCGTCGCAAGCCGCGGGTGTCATCCACACCGATTTCGAGCATGGCTTTATTCGCGCCGAGACGATCGCCTACGGCGACTACGTCGCGTACGGCGGCGAAGCCGGAACGCGCGATGCCGGCAAGATGCGGCTGGAGGGCAAGGACTACGTCGTCCAGGACGGCGACGTCATGCACTTCCGGTTCGCGACGTGAATCTCAGTGTCAGTAATCAGTAATCAAAGGAATCTGATTACTGTCCTCTGATCCCTGTTCCCTGATTCCTGATGGCGCCAAGGTGCTCGTTGATGCGGAACACGATGAGCACGAATTCGGCCATGATGCGCGCGAAGATGACGCCCATGCAGGCGCCGAGCAGGCTGGCGATGAGAGTGATCATGCCGACGAAGGGATTGAACGCCATGGTGGCGAGCGAGGACACCGCGCCGGCGACCCCGAGCAGGATCGAAATCACGACGGCGAGCCAGTAGAAGACCTTGATGATCGTGGGCGTTACGAACCGCTCCCACTGGAACAAGTCGCCAATGCCGAACATGCTGGATCCTCCCCGGCGCGAACCACATGACCGTGACTGGGCGCCTGGCGTGCCGAATCTGCGCTGCTTGAGAAGCCCCTTATAGAGTGCACGCCGCCTTTGCGGTGGTCAAATCGAGCCTCCTTTGGCGGCGCGCGGACATATCCCGCCGCAAAAGTATGGCCCGACCACGGTTGCGCGTCGGCAATTTTGCGGCGCCGGAACGCCGGGAGTGGCGTTCGGCAACCACTTGCGCCGAGCAGGGACGCACCACGTGGCCGCGCGTTGGGTCGGCATGCTCGGATCGTTGCGTCCGACGCAAATGATGGAGTTCTCGATGAGAAACCACATCTCCTACACAGTTCTTTGCAGCGCAGCCACGGGGAGAATCGGCGGCGGTCAACACTTCTTTGCCGCGAGGGCGAAAAGCTGCTTGCTGCTTCCGCGGCGACCGGGTGTTATAATAACCCCAGCGATGGCACGGAGAACACGAACATGATTCTACCCGCGGCGCTGGCGCTTGGCGCGCAGCTCATGATGCCGGTCGCCGACGGCGTTCCTGTGCTCAACGTCGAGCAGGTCTGTGAGGGTATCGCCCAGCAGGGCGGCGTGACGTTCCATGATCCCGCCATCGCCCAGGAGAAGAAGAACTGCCTGGACAGCGAGCAGGCCGTCCGCGAGGAACTCGTCAAGCAATGGTCGAGCTTTGCCGCCGCCGACAAGACCTCTTGCGTGAACGAATCGAGGATGGGTGGGGAGTCCAGCTACACCGAGCTGCTGACATGTCTGGAAATGGCGCGCGACGTCAGAGCCATGCGCAATGAGCAGCAGCAGCAGCAGGGTGCACCGAGCGGCGCCAAGCCGGCGCGCTAACCGACTTTCCCCGCGGCCTTAAGATCGGCCGCAGTGCGAACCTAATAGCCGAGCAGAATTTCGCTGACCGCCGGGTTGACCGCCCGCAGCGCCGGATCGGACGAACTGTATTCATGGTCGGCCGGCAACGCGGTCACTGCATCGGCGGGGGCCTTCGGGTCGGCCTGCAGGCTGACGCCGGACTTGCAGCCGCCGGCAAGCGTCGCCAGCGCGCCGCCATCCCAGTCGCTGACGGTCGCGGCATTCGCTTTATCTTTGTCAAAGCCTTTGAGCTTGAACGGCTTGTGATTGAGCTTTTCCAGCTCCGCCAACGTCAGGCCGAGCCGCATACCGCCCGGCGCCCCCCAGGTCGATTGGCCGTTGATCAGGATGAGATAGATACCGCTGCGGTTCGTCGAATTGGACCACCAAATTTCGAGGCGGCGCTTGGGGTCTTTGGGGAACAGGATTGAGGCCCCCACCTTGGTGCCGTTGACGTCGATATCGCTAAAGGTGACGTTTCTCGAGTCGAAGGCCATGGCGAGCTTCAGATTGCCCGAGTCTTTGGCGAACGGACCGCTGCAGGCGACGTCGCGAAAGATCGCAGCCCGCGGTTGTTTCCGGGTGGCGGTGTGAGGCGCGGCCGGTGCGTCGCTCGCGGCATGCTTGGCCGCGTGCGCGTGACCGGGGACGGTCGGCGTCGGGACCGCAGCCGGCATGGGCTGTGTCACCTGCGACGGCGCGAGCTGATCATTGGCATCGAGGCTTGGATCGTACTGCAGCGCCGGAGCCGGTCTCGTCTGCGGCTGCTGCGCCCAGGGCGAGCCGGCCATTCCCAGGGCGAGGCCGGCTATCAACGCTGCTTCGATCAATCGCCGATGCATTCTAAGCGCCTCCCGTGCCGCGCGTGACGTAAAAGCATAGCATAGCAATCGGGGCTGCGAAAATTCCGTTGGTGGTGATTGTGTGCTCAGGCCCGCCGTGTTCGGCGTCGGTCAGCTTGGTGGGATAATGTTTTGGTGGAGCCAGGGGAGTCGAACCCCCGACCTCTTGAATGCCCATTTTAAGGGTGGCTAATTCCTGCTGCTTCCTCAACCTTCCTAGATATTTCAATAAATCCCTTGGAATGGGCATTTTTCAGCGTAATTGGCTCCCTTGATCAGTGCGCCGCTGGAGATGGCTGCCTAGGAGGAGGCAGCGCGATCAGTGCTAATCGGGCAAGCCTTGTGCTCGCAAAGTCCCGCGCTAGGCGCGTGACCAGACGGCCGGCCTCCTCCGCATTGATCATGAGCAGCTTGATGATATCCTGCACGGTGCATCATGGTCAGGATCGAAGTCAGTGACCATAGCGCCAGAATGGCACGAGTGGCCCTGCTTCACAGGCAGCGCCGAAACTTATCGATCGCACTGGGCAATCGAGATTTGTGGGTCAGGGCCGTCATGCAACCTCCATCGTTCCCTGAAATCCGCAATGCTTGAGAAGGATGTCAGCAGGTGTTAACTGCATATGGTCGGCTGCAGTGAAGCTGAACTTTTTCCGTCGACGGCGTCTGCCAGCGAAATATGCGGCTCTTAACTACTTCGGGACAAACAATCTCGGGGACGAAATTCAAACGATTGCGGCCTTGCGGTTTCTGCCGCGCGTCGATGCATGGGCGGATCGCGACCAGTTGAGTGCTTTTTTATCGGATACAACCCACAAAATCATTTTGAACGGATGGTTTCTTCGCCGGCCAGAGCATTGGCCGCCCTCTCGATGTCTTCATCCCCTGATTGTTTCGTTCCATCTGACACGCCGAGTTTCGGACTTGAATTTCAGCAAGGTCGCGCCAAGCTCGACGGTTCTTGGCCCAAAGGGGATCAGATATCTCAAAAATCATGAACCCATCGGCGCGCGCGACCTGGACACTCTTGAGCAACTTCGAGCAGCGGGCGTGCGCGCGTACTTTTCGGGCTGCCTGACTCTGACTTTGCGTGCACCACATTCTCCCCGCCGGGGCGAGATCTATGCCGTCGACGTTTCAGATGAGGTTTTTGCATTTCTTGCCTGCCACAGCGATGTCCCAATCACCCGGCTGACGCACGCTGACCATGATCTGACCGGTCAAGCTCGCTTCGATAGGGCGGCATGGCTGCTTGCGCACTATTCTTCGGCCAAAGCTGTTGTGACCGGAAGGTTGCACTGTGCGCTTCCCTGCCTGGCACTGGGCACGCCAGTTTTGTTCGTCGAATCGGCTGACGATCCGTATCGTTTTCATGGCCTGAGAGATTTGCTAAGGCACGTTTCGGAGCCGCAGCTTCTCGAGGGTCGATACCAATTCGACCTGCGCTCGCCAACGCCGAACGGCAATGATTGGTGCGTCTTGCGTGATCAACTCGAGGAGAGATGTAAATGCTTCATCCAAGAGGAGTGACCGCTTGTCGACGAAAAGTGAGAGGCAGGCAAAGATGGTGCATTACGATGCGCAAGAACCCGGGGCTGAAAACTCTAACGGATAGTTCTACATGCACGAAGATGTGACGCAGTGGGATGAAACTGGCGAAATTAACGATCGCCGTATGTTACGTCTCGGCCAACGGTCCGCGACGGTTTCTTCCAGATCGGCGAGTTGAAACTCGAGCTGTCTTTCGTTTGATGGTTTCCCTCCGTTTGAGTATGGCCGGGCCTCGGCGTCCGAAAGCTTGCGGGCCGGCGGTCGCCCTGAGGTATTCGAAACTCCATGCCCTCCACATTCGACCCAACGACCCATTTGCCTTCGCAGCTCGCGCTCGAGCCGCAATCCGATACCCGACACACGGCGGTGCTTGCCAGACCCGGCAGGCAGCCCGTCGGTATCTCGTTTGAGAGTCTCGGGCGACGCCTAGAGACGTCTGAGCATCTCGATGGTTTCATTGCCGTGTTGCTGCCCGCGCTTCTCCGCGCCGATGGCGCCGTGCATGTCGCGGGCACACTGACGCGGGAAATCGTGCGAAATCTGATCGACGCCAGTGAAGGCTGGGAAAATTGGAATGTCGATCACTACCGTGCCCTGCGCATCAGCGCAGACTGCATCATCGATCCGCCGGTGCCAACGTTGTCCCCGCGAGCGGCTTTCGCCTGGTCGGGTAGTTTGAGATCTACTCATACCCTCGTGCGCCATTACGCCCGCAGCGTGCCGGGAGCGGTTCAGGTTGCTCGGATTGTTCACGTTATCGGCCTGCAGGGTGACGCGCGAACGGTCTCTACCGATGCGATTGCGGCTGAAGTGAACAAGCATGCCGAACGACTCGGCGCGACAGCCGAATGCGTGGTGACGAACGCGCATGAGGTCGGTCTCGTCGAAACCGAGATGGGCGTGTTGCCAGTGATTGCGGCAGCGCTGCATCTCACCGCCACGGACCTGAAGCTCGGCTTTCACGCTCGACGATGGCCTTTCTCGGCACAGCTTCGTTACCCGAGGCCAGAACCCGCATTTCCCGATGTATTCTGCGGTTCTCGAATGCTGATACGTGCTGATGGCGGGGCGACAACCCCGACGCAGATGGTGCGCGAGGTTCGCGAGCATGCTCCGTTTCTGCTGGCTGCCATCAGCGGCTGCAGCGAGCGACCTCGCTTCACTTCTCCCTGCGGAGCCTGCTCGGGCTGCATCATCACGTCGCTCGCATTCGCGGCCGCCGGCACCTCTCACCATCCTTTTGCCCCCGCCAACCGCATTGAGGTTGCGCGGCTGCAGTGGAGCGATCCGATCGTCGCCGCGGAAGCAACCGAGATTGCTTCAGACTGGTCAACACCCGGATCGCGCTTACATCTGGCACTTCGTCGCCGAGTCGAACGGGATCGCGCAAACGCCGCGAGCGTGGAAGTGCGCCGCTGGCTCGCCTCCGCCACCGGCCTGGGGCCCATCTGGCCACGCTGATGTCGCAACCCGTCCACATCTGGTTCGTGGAAGGTCAGGAGGGCGGCGAAGTCGTTCGCCGGCTCGTCTGCAAGGGCGTCGTGGGCCGCGGCGCGCCTCGTCTCGACCTGTGGTGGCGTATTCCGGGTATCGCTTCCCTCCCAACGCCGCCAGTACTCGACTCCCTGCTCGGGGGCCCGTTGCTCTGGGCAGCGATGTCGGACCAGGACGTCGTCGTGCACGGGCCGGTCAGCACCGGTGGCCTGTACAACCTGAGTCAGCTGATCGAAGTCCGTCAACGGCTCTCGCCCGAGCGCTACCCGCGCGTGATCGAAGTGCGTCCGGACAGTATCCTCGAAGTCGCGCGCGACGCTCATGAGCCGTCGAAGGCGATCGCTGCGTTGTCCGGCGGCCTAGACTCAACCTTCACCGCCGTACGGCATGGGCTCGGGCTGGCAGGCGAGGCCACGATCCCCATCGAGGCGATGGTGATGATCCATGGCTTCGACGCATCGCTCGATCGCATGGATCAATTCGATGCGATGCGCCGCCGCGCCGAGCCGACGATAAAGCTGCTCGACGTTCCCTTTCATGTCGTGCGCACCAACAGCAAGCTGGACGGACGGACCTGGCCGCATTCCGCGATCCCGCTGACAGTGAGTGCTCTCTCGCATTTCGGCCATCTGGCGCCGATCGCCCTGGTCTCCTCCGGCGCACCGTACGGAATCCCACGGTTCGGCATTTCGCATCCTACGGCAGTCGAATCGCTAGCATCAGGCGACTGGTTCCGCGTGGTGACGGACGGGAGCGGATTTGGCCGTACTGAAAAGGTGGAGATGTTGACGCCGTACCCGGCCGTGCTCGCTGCCGTCAAGGTCTGCTGGGCGGGCGACGACCCCGGTAAGAACTGCGGAGCGTGCGAAAAGTGCGTGATGACTCGCCTTAACTTCCTGGCGGCGGGTATCCGCGATGCACCCTGCTTCGACACGCCGCTGACTCCAGAACTGATCGCAGGCCTCTCCATGCCGTCGATGAACGCGGTACGCGACCTGTTCCGGACGTGCTGGAACGAGTTAGAGGCGCGCAATTGCAGCGGGCCGGAAGTCGACCTACTGCGCAGGCGCCTGAGCCGTGTTCCGCCGGACGTTGTGGTCGAGTGGAGGAAGAAAACTCACGACAACATTGCGCGATGGCTGCCACGGTGGGTCAAGCAACTCATTAAACGCGCGCTCGCCTAGCGCCTACGCGTCACTTTGCGTCGCTCGAGATTCACGAAGCCACGACCCGACGCCCTGGTGTAATGCTTCGAACGCGGAGGCCGCGAGTTCTTCCTGCTTTTCAGCAGGCCAGTCCCGGAAAAGCGCTTGCGCTGCTTTCCAGGTGCTTCCCCCGCGGCGAGCCCATCACGGCTCGCCGGGAATCTCTCATATAATATGTATAAAAATCAGTAGCTTAAGTGGTGGAGCCAGGGGGAGTCGAACCCCCGACCTCTTGAATGCCATTCAAGCGCTCTCCCAACTGAGCTATGGCCCCTCCAGAGAACAGGTATCGGTAATCATGGAACAGTAGTCAGTAATCATGGGCACGTTCTGATTACTGATTGCTGACTACCGATGCCTGATTAGCCTTCCTCCTCGTCTTCGATGTCGCCGCCGATGATGTCGGTGACATCGGCGTCCTCTTCCTCCTGCTCCTCGATGAGGGCGGCATCGTCCAGGCTCTCGCCGATCTCGACATCTTCTTCGATGTCGGGCTCGGTGGTTTCGACCGCCTTCTTGCCGCCCTGCGCCTCGGCGTCGGCATCTTCCAGCGAGACGAATTCGGCTTCCACCGGCTCCGGCACCGCGACTTCTTCTGCCGGAACGGGAGTGCGTGGAGCCGCCGCCTGCTGCTCGGGCCGCGCCCGCGAGATCGGCGTTTCCACCGGCACGACTTTGCCGGTATACGGCGAGATCACGGGATCCTTGTTGAGGTCATAAAACTTGCGCCCAGTGTCGGGGCAGATGCGCTTGGTGCCAAGTTCCGCTTTCGCCACGGCCGAAATCCTTCAATTTGGGAGCTTCACTTGGCTAGTCGTGGTGCGCCTGTCAATAGCGGATTGCCGCCGCCCCGTGATAGAGGACGCGGGCTGGATTCTTTCCCTATGCACGCCGATCCCCCGACCCTCACCGCCCGCCGCCATGGCCCCTTGAAAGGCCGTGTGCGCGTACCCGGCGATAAATCGATCTCGCATCGGGCCCTGATCATCGGCGCGCTCGCGGTCGGCGAGACGGCGATCAGCGGCTTGCTCGAAGGCGAGGATGTCCTCAATACCGCCAAGGCGTTGCGGGCGCTCGGCGCACAGGTCGAGCGGCCCGCGGCGGGGGAATGGCGGGTGCGCGGCGTCGGGGTCGGCGGCTTCGCCGCGTCTGCGGCGCCCCTCGATTTCGGCAATTCCGGCACTGGGTGCCGGCTCATGCTCGGGGCGGTAGCCGGCTGCCCCATCACCGCGACCTTCGACGGCGACGCCTCATTGCGCAAGCGCCCGATGCAACGGGTGCTCGACCCGTTGCAACGCATCGGCGCGCGTACGCTCGCGGCGACGGCCGGCCGCTTGCCGCTGGCGCTTACCGGCGCGCGCGAGCCTATCCCCATCGTCTTCGAGCCGCCGGTGCCGTCGGCGCAGTTGAAGTCGGCGGTACTGCTTGCCGGCCTGGCGGCGCCGGGCGAGACGGTCGTGATCGAAGCGGAAGCGACGCGCGATCATACCGAAAAGATGTTGGGCCTGTTCGGCGCCGACGTCCGGGTCGAGCCGCAGGGGGCGAATGGCCGCCGCATTACGCTAGCCGGCCAGCCGGAACTGACGCCGCAGCCGATCAGGGTCCCCGCCGACCCGTCCTCGGCAGCGTTTCCGCTCATCGCCGCGCTGATCACGCCGGGTTCTGACGTGATTCTCGACGGCGTGATGCTCAATCCGCTGCGCACCGGCCTGATCACGACTTTGCGTGAGATGGGGGCCTCGATCGAGCAGCTTGATACGCGCCAGGAAGGCGGCGAGGACGTCGCCGACCTACGCGTGCGCGCCGGCGCACTGCGTGGTGTCGAGGTCCCGGCCGCGCGCGCGCCGGCGATGATCGACGAATATCCGGTGCTGGCGATTGCTGCTGCCTTTGCCGAAGACACGACCGTGATGCGCGGGCTCAAAGAGTTGCGGGTGAAGGAGTCCGACCGCCTCGCCGCGACCGCCGCCCTGTTGCGCGCCAATGGGATTGCAGCCGACATCGAAGGCGACGATCTTATCGTGAACGGCAAGGGCCGGGCCCCCGGCGGCGGCTTGGTCGCAACCCACATGGATCACCGCATCGCCATGGCGGCGTTGGTGCTGGGCCTCGCCAGCGAGCAGCCGGTGAGGATCGATGACGGCAGCTTCATCGCCACGAGTTTTCCGGGTTTTCTGGATTTGATGCGATCGCTGGGCGGGGCTTTGTCATGATCATCGCCATCGACGGGCCGGCCGCCTCGGGCAAGGGGACGATCGCTAGACAAGTCGCGGCCGTCTACGGGCTGCATCATCTCGATACCGGGCTCCTCTATCGCGCCGTAGCCAAGGCGGTGCTCGACGCCGGCTATTCGCCCAGCGATGTGGAGCGCGCCATTGAAGCCGCCATCGCGCTCGATCCGGCAAAATTCGATGACAATGCGCTGAAATTGCCGGCCATCACCGAGGCCGCTTCGGTGGTCGCGGCCATCCCGCAGGTGCGTCAAGCGCTGATGAGCTATCAGCGCCAATTCGCCACGCGGCCGCCGGGCGCGGTGCTCGACGGTCGCGATATCGGCACCGTCATCGCCCCCGGCGCCGACGTGAAATTGTTCGTGGTGGCGAGCCCCGAGGTGCGGGCCGTCCGGCGCGTCCGTGAACTCCGGGCGCGCGGCGAAGAGGCCGATGAGAAGGAGGTCTTGGCCGACCTCCTTCGGCGCGACGAACGCGACTCCCGGCGCACTGCTGCGCCGCTCAAGGCGGCGCCGGATGCGCACTTGCTCGACACCACCCATTTAGGTATAGACGCCGCATTCCGGGCCGCTGTTGAGATCATCGAGGCCGCCCGAACGGGCCGAAGGCGCGGTTGAC
>Ga0208820_1001885_pt1 | contig 10908 bp, 8 predicted proteins | sample June2015DPH_16_5_FD_184713 | JGI IMG/M metagenome (GOLD analysis project Ga0208820, IMG submission 184713) | Peatland microbial communities from SPRUCE experiment site at the Marcell Experimental Forest, Minnesota, USA - June2015DPH_16_40... | ecosystem: Environmental > Terrestrial > Soil >...
AGCAGATGCTTGGCGCGGTCGAGCATGCCGACGTCGTAGAGCGGGCGGCCGCAGCACAGGTGGGCGCGCGGGACGGTGACGTCGAAGCCGGCGGCCTCGAGCACTTCGGCGGCAGCTTTGGCGGTCGCGGGGAGGAAGTGGTTGTTGAACGTGTCGGCCCAGAGGAGGACGGGGTTATCGGCAGACCGCGAGCGCGTGGGCGAGCCGAAATGGCTGTCGAGCTTCGCTCGACCGGACGGCCGAGGGCGGCCGTCCCCACGTGAGTATTGCTTCTCCCACCAGTCTTTAAATGTCTGCGGCGCAAGCGCCGGAACGCGGCGCTGGGCGGGGATTCCTGCGGCCAGCTTGGCTAGGTCTCGCAGGACTGGGAGTTGGGTTGCTAGATTCACCAGGCCGGGCGCGTGTGCGGCGGCTCTCATCCACAGGTCGATCTTCGACAGGGCCCGCGCATTCAGCGGACGCCGGTTGGTTTCGTAGTAGTGCGACAGGAATTCCGCTTTGTAGGTCGCGACATCGACGCCCACGGGGCAGTCGCTCTTGCAGCCCTTGCAGGCGAGGCAGAGGTCGAGCGATTCCTTAACGGCTTCGCTTTGCCAGCCGTCTTTGATGAAGTCTCCTTTCGTCATCTCCCAGAGTAGGTGGGCACGGCCGCGGGTGGAGTGCTCTTCCTCATGCGTGACGCGGAAGCTGGGACACATGACTCCGCCGGAATCGTGGCGGCACTTGGCGACTCCTACGCAGCGCATGGTGGCGGCGGCCAGGCTGCCGTGGTCGTCGGGAAATTTAAAATGCGTTTCGGGCTGCCAAGGGTCGTAGCCGGCGCCGAGGCGGAGATTTTCGTCGAGGCGATAGGGATTGATGAGCTTGCCCGGGTTCATCTTCCAATCGGGATCCCAGAGCGATTTGAACTCGCGGAAAGCCTGCATGAGCTCAGGGCCAAACATCTTAGGCAGAAGCTCGCCGCGGGACTGGCCGTCTCCGTGCTCGCCGGAGATGGAGCCGCCGTAGCGCACGACGAGGTCGGCGGCCTCTTCCATGAATTTGCGGAACTTGCGGATGCCTTCGGTGGATTCGAGATCGTAATCCATGCGGGTGTGCACGCAGGCATGGCCGAAGTGTCCATAGAACGAGCCGTCGTAGTGATGGTCCTGCATCAGCTTGCGCAGGTCGCGGAGATAGGCCCCGAGCTTGTCGGGCCCTACGGCGGAATCTTCGAAGCCCTCCCAGCGAATCGGTTCGCCGGGGACGTGCGCAGTTACGCCAAGACTCGACTCGCGGACGTCCCAGATGCGGCGCATCAAGCGTGCGTCGGTGAAGAGCTCCTGGTTGGGCGGAGTGGCGGAGCGTTCGAGCGTCTTCATCAAATTGCGCGCCTGCGATTCGGCTTCGGCGGCGGTGTCGGCTCCGAATTCGACCATCAGCCAGCCACCGCCTTCGGGCAGCAGCGCGAGGGCATCGAGGTTCACGCGTTTGTGGCGGCTGGCGTTGACCATGATGTCGTCGAAGCCTTCGAGGCCGATAGGGCGATGCTCCATGATCTGCGGGACGTGGTCGGCGCAGATGTAAACATCGGGCCATCCGATAACGAGCAGCACCCGCGCCGGGGGACTCTCGACCAGGCGGCACGTGGCTTCGAGAATCGTGACGCAAGTGCCTTCGGAGCCGACCAGCGCGCGCGCCACGTGAAAGCCGCTTTCGGGCAGCAGGTGGTTGAGGTTGTATCCGGAAACGCGGCGCGGAATGTTCGGAAACTGGCGGCGGACCTGCTCGCCGTAGCGGTCGGCGAGGGACTTGAGGCCGGTGTAGATTTCGGCGCGGCGTCCACCTTCGCGAATGAAGAGGTCGAAATCGTCGGCGCTGGTCGCGCCAACGTGCATCCGCTGGCCGCCGTAGGTGAGGATTTCGAGCGACTCTATGTTGTCGTCCGTCTTGCCGGCCATGATCGAGTGCACGCCGCAGGAATTGTTGCCGATCATGCCTCCGAGGGTGCAGCGGTCGTGGGTCGCGGGATCGGGCGCGAAGGTGAGATGGTGCTTCTCGGCTGCAGCGCGCAGATTATCGAGGACGACGCCGGGCTCAACGCGCGCGATGCGGCGCGCGGTATCGATTTCTAGAATGCCCGCCATGTACTTCGAAAAGTCGAGGATGATGGCGGCGTTACAGCATTGTCCGGCGAGTGACGTGCCTCCGCCGCGCGCGAGCAGCGGAGCGCGGTAGTCGCGGCAGAGGGCAACGGCGGCCAGAACGTCTTCTTTGTCGCGGGGAACTACGACGCCGATTGGGACCTGGCGGTAGTTGGAGCCGTCGGTGGCATAGAGGGCGCGGCTGCCGGAGTCGAAGCGGACCTCTCCGCGAAGGTGGCGGCGGAGCGCGGCTTCAAGCGCGGAGTCGTCGAGTTGCGCGGAATGGGCTGGGGGTGGGGCGATGGTTTGCGGCATAGGGCACAGAACATCTTCATGGATACGGGCGTTGTGCGCAAGGGGATTGAAGAGGTCAGAGGGCACATTGTAGAGGTTAAGGTTGGCGAGAGCCGGTCGTTTTCGGCCGCTGAACGGGCGAGGCGCCCGTTCCTCCGCCGTATGAATCCTCACGCGGTGCCGGTTGCCAACGACTGCGTTTGGTGCGAGTATCATAATGCGATGAGCACTGAATGTTGTACCCACTGCAAACAGTCGCACCCGGGCCGGGCCTGCGACTATGACGACCAGGGCGAATGTGCCGAGACCGCTCCGGAACCGGAAACGCAGGCCGCGAACTCCGCTGCGGCGAAGAAGGCTTCCGTCCCGCCCCAGGCGGGTACCAACCGCGCCTGAAACGGGCCCGATTCCCCTTCCTTGGCGGACGGCGTGATGACGCCTCCGTCTGGCGCGATCGAGCCAAAGATCCCGAAGGTCAGGAAACTACCGGCCCTCAGGGGTTAAAGCCCGCTCTTTATTAGCTCCGGGCGGCACGACTGAAGTCGTGCCCTTCCCAAAACCAATTTCGGCGACTTGCGGTATGCCTCAAGGCATACCCTGATACGCAACCGGAGTTTTTCCGCAGGCTCTGAAGCCGTGCCTTCCCGAAACCATTTTATGTTGCTTGCCCGACGTGTTGTTCAGTGTGTAGCTTTTCGCGGACGGAAGTGTCGGGCCGACATATGTTGTCGCATTAAGAACCTCTGTTGTCGCATTAGAATCTCTTGGATCATCGACTTGATGGGAGTACCATATCCCTGCTAAAAATGGCTGGACCAGATCGCTTTTCCCCGATTCTAGTGGTGAAAGACACAATCGCCGGAGCCTTATGAACATTACCGACACAATTGGATTGCTGTTGAAGAACACGGGCAGCCAGCGGGTCGTGTCTGTAACGCCGGATCAGTCCGTCTACGAGGCCATTGAGAAGATGGCGGCGGAGAGCATCGGCGCACTGCTGGTTATATCCCAGGGCAAGTTGGTCGGCATCCTGTCGGAGCGCGATTATGCCCGCAAAGTGATCCTCAAGGGGCACTCCTCGAAGGAGACCTTGGTGCGGGAGATCATGACCAGCCCCGTGGTCTTCGTTACTCGTCAAAACACGGTGGATGATTGCATGGCCATCATGACGAACCTCCGGTTTCGTCATCTTCCCGTGGTCGAGGATGGCGTAGTTGTGGGGGTGGTGTCGCTTGGCGACCTCGTCCGCTGGATCATCTCCGGCCAGGCGCAAACCATACACCAGTTGGAAGGGTATATCACGGGGCGATATCCCGGCTGAGGCGGCCATCACCGGGGCTTGCCACTCCGGCCACTCCGGCAGATTTTTATCTGTTTCGGGCTCGTTCCGGGTTACAATTCAGCGCATAACCACCCAGGTGTGGGGACGTGGGTAGGTCTGTTGCTTGAACGCAATTCAGATTCAGCAAATTCAGGAGACTTGCATGGATGCATCGGCCACTGTGACGAAATCTGAGAATCCACAATCGGTTCAGCGCGAGGATCGCAATACGTGGATTTTCACCGCGTACGCAATTTGTGGGATCGCGTTTTTCGGGGTGTGCGCTTATTACGCTGCGCTGTATTTTGCCCGCTAGTACCGTGACCTCGAAATGTTTATGGCAAGCTGGTGAATTGTAGCGTCGGCATCTTGCCGGCTGTCCCGAGGGCGTCGCGCCCTCGGCGCGGCTGGCGGGGATGCCCGCCGGACAGCTGCCGGGACGGCAGCGCTACAGTCATCACGCATCGGCCGACCCTGTAGTAGAGATCAGACGAACACGGTACTAGTAATTAGGGGCAGGCGTGGTTGCGAACGAATTCGGAACGAGTTTATAGAGGGAGAGAATCGTCGTCGTCGCGATTCTGTTGCTGGTCACGCTTCCTGCCATAGCGAAAAGCCAACCCCACGCCCAAGGTCATGACTCCAAGGGGCGGAGCCACCAAGACTACGACGGCTCTGCTAATGGCCTTTTGCCCATCTTTGGAAGCTGCCGACGCCGAGCTATAGCACATGGCGCAGCCTTGTGCGAACGCGGGGACCGCCCACAAGCACAGAAGCCCGACCAGTAGGGCAGCGCTACGCCTTGCCGCATGCGTCTTTACACGTTGGACCGCAGGTTTCACTTTACCCCCAACGAGAGAATGCGGAACGCATCCGGAAAGAAGACCATCATCATGGCCAGACAAAACACCAGCGAGCACATGGTGAGGTACTTCATGCGCGACACCTCGTACTTCATGTGCATGAAATAGCCGATAATCAGCGCGGCCTTGACGATCGACAGGCACATCAGGATCGACAGCATGCGCTTGGGTTCCATGTTCTGGTAGCCGAGGTAAACTTCGATGGCCGTCAGAACCAGAAGCGTTCCCCACACCCAGAAGAAAGGAGTGACACTGTGGTGGCGTTGCTCTTCGGCCACGCGTGCTTCAATTGCCAGCTGAGAAGCGTCTTCCATAAGTTTATCTTTCCAGACTCCTAGACGATCTTGGTGGACATTATGTAGACGAGGGGGAAGATGAACATCCACACCAAGTCCACGAAGTGCCAGTACAGGCCGGCGACTTCGACATCGGCGGCGTCATAAATCTTCGGCTTCAACCACATAATCAGCGAGCACACGAGGGCGGCAATCAGCAGCACGTGAGCCGCGTAGTGGAACGGACTGTAAGACGGTGTGGCGAGCCACGCGACCAGCCAGCACGCGAAAAGAATCGGGATGAACTTACGCCGCAGCGCGATGACACCGAGATAAACCACTCCCAGCGTGACGTGCAGCATGTGCATTCCCGTCAGCCCAAAAAAAGTTGCCGCGAACTGGGGCACGGTTTTGGATACATCGGCGAATTCGGACGCAACCTCCTGGTGCGGGACTGCCGGGAAGATGGGAAGGCGGAGACCCTCGGAGATGAGATGGCTCCATTCTTTGCCGTGGAGAACGATAAAGCCGACCCCGCACGCCATGGTAGCCAATAGATAGATGAGACGGCTCTTTTCGTTTCCACGTGCCGAGGCGTTGACCGCCATGACCATGGTGAGCGAACTGGTCAACAGGAACGCGGTCATGATGGTGGCATTGACGATGCTCCCGGAGTGGAAGGGCGTCGGCCAATTTGAGATGGAGATGCGTCCATAGCTGTAGGCATACAGCAAGGCGCCGAAGGTCAGCGAGTCGGATAGCAAGAACAGCCACATCCCGACTTTCTTTGAATAGGTGCCAAACAGCGACGGCTCGTATATCTCCGCGACGTTGCTCGGCAATGCAGCTTCCGCCATGCGTTCGGTCTCCTTGTTCTGACTAATAGCGTCCGACTAATAGGGTCTGACTAATAGGGTCTTACTAATGTGGTCTGGCTAGTGTGCGAACTCGAGCAGCGCCAGAATGTAAATCCACAGCAGAGCCATGAAATGCCAATACCAGGCAGTGACATCAACCACGATCCGGCGCGCTGCCAAAGGCCGGTTCAACACGACGGCCGCTCCGGCCGCCAGCAAAGCCATGATTCCTCCGAATAGATGCACGGCGTGCGCGCCGGTGAGCAGATAAACGAAGGAGCTGCTGGGGCCAGTGGCGACGTAGAACCCTCGCGCCGCGAGATCACTCCAGGCCAGCCATTGTCCAGCCAGGAAACAGAATCCAAAAACAATGGTCAGCGCCAGCCAGGGAAAATTCTTTTCGGTGCCCAGAGATACTCCGGGAATGGACTGCACGGGTTCCAGCGCGACTTGCCGCGCAAGTTGTCGCCGCGCACACTCGATGGTTGCGCTGCTCAGCAGCAGCACACACGTATTAACCAGAAAGGGCAGGGTGGGCAGCGGGACGGGGATCCAGTCGTGCACCACGGTGTTGGTGTGCGGGTCGAAAGTCGGCAGCCCCTGACGCACAATATAGGCGCTGGTGAAGGCAACGAACAACATGGTGATTGGCGTCAGAGCTACCGCCAATCCAAGGCGCGCCCGGCGCAAACGCGCTCCGTAGTCAGGCCAGCCGGGATCGGGACGCCCGCCGTCTCCGCCACCTACCACGGGCGGCAGATCGGCGCGTTTCCCCCGGGAGGTTGTGGGGTGGGACGCCGGAATCGTAGGAGTGAAGCTCGCCATACTTCTCTTGGTAATCTCTCTAGTTACTCTTCTAGTCAGTGTGCGACCACGGTTGCCGGATCACTTTGCATCACATAGTCGCGCGGCGCTCCCGGCACGCTGTATTCATATGGGCCGTTATTGACTACCGGCGTACGTCCCCCGAAATTGTCGTGGGGAGGCGGAGTGGCTGTGGTCCACTCCAGCGTGGTTGCCTCCCAAGGGTTATCGCTCGCCTTCGGGCCCTTGAACATGCTCCAGAACAGATTGAAGAGGAAGATCAGCTGAGCGGCGACGGTTACTACCGCCGCGTAAGTCATAAACGTGTTCAGGCCAATCAGGGGATGCAGATAGGCAAGCTCGGTTAGTTGAGAGTAGCGCCGGGGTTGGCCCGCCAGCCCCAGATAGTGCATCGGCATGAAGACGCAATAGGTGCCGATGAGCGTAAGGAAGAAATGGACTCGCGCCATCTTCTCGTTCATCATTCGACCAAACATCTTGGGGAACCAATAGTAAGTCGCCGCAAAGATACCGAAAATAGCGGCTACACCCATGATCAGATGAAAGTGGCCGGGCACAAAGGCGGTGTCGTGCAAGGGGATATCCAGCGCCGGCTGAGCCAGAAACGGGCCGCTCAAGCCGCCGGAAACAAACAACGACACAAAGCCGATGGCAAACAGCATCGGCGAGTGGAACCGAATACGTCCCTTATGAAGCGTCCCCAGCCAGTTAAAGGTCTTGATGGCGGAGGGCACTCCGATCGCCATGGTCATGATGGAAAAGGCAAAAGCCGTGTAAGGACTCATGCCACTCATGAACATGTGATGTCCCCACACCATGAACCCGAGCAGGCCGATCGACAGCATGGCATACACCATTGCCTTGTAACCAAAGATCGGCTTGCGGGAAAACGTCGAAAGTACCTGTGAGGCCACGCCCATCCCTGGAAGGATCGCGATGTAAACCTCGGGATGACCGAAGAACCAGAAAAGGTGCTGCCACAGCAGCGGCGAACCACCCTTATGTCCGGTGAGTTGACCGTTAATGGTGCCCAGCGGCAGAAAGAAACTGGTACCGATGTTGCGGTCCATGAGCAGAAGAATTCCAGCCGAGAGCAGAACTCCAAAAGCCAGCAAGCCCAGGATCGCGGTGATGAACCAGGACCAGCAGGTCAGGGGCATACGCATCATGCTCATGCCCCTGGCGCGCATGTCGAGCGTGGTGGTAATGAAATTGAGAGCACCCATGAGCGAGGCGATGCAGAAAATCGCGATGCTGATGATCCACAGGTCCGCGCCCAGACCCTCACCCGGCCCAGAGGATTGCAGCGCACTCATGGGCGCGTAGCCGGTCCAGCCGTGAAGAGGCGCTCCACCCACTACAAAAAAGGCTGCCAGCATCACGATATAGGCAGTGAAGGTCGTCCAGAACGAGAGCATGTTGAGGACGGGGAACGCCATGTCGGGCGCGCCGATTTGTATGGGCAGGAAATAGTTGCCGAAGCCACCCTGGGGCGCGGTCGTCAGCACGAAAAACACCATGATGGTGCCGTGCATGGTGACCAGGCTGAGATAGGTTTCGGGTTTGATCGCGCCCAGCAACGGCAGGATCGCCGTCGGCCAGATGAGATGGATCCTCATCAGCAGAGAGAGAAACATGCCGACGAAAACCGCAGTGAGCGCGAGGAAGTAGTACTGCAGGCCAATCACCTTGTGGTCGAGACTGAACACCCATTTGCGGATGAAGCCTTGAGGAGCCGCGTGTTGGTGGGATTCCTGGGCAACCATTTATTGTTTCTCCGCCTCTCGATCTGCCAGCCATTTGTCAAACTCGTCCTGGCTGACGACCTTCAACATGCCATGCATCTTGTAGTGGCCTAGCCCGCACAGTTCGGCACAAGTGATTTCGAAGTTACCTGTTTCGGTTGGAGTGAAGTGCATATGGATCGCCAGGCCGGGCACGGCGTCTTGCTTGAAGCGCATGGCAGGAACAAAAAAACTGTGGATCACGTCGTGCGCGCGCAAAATGACTTCCACCTCGCGGTCCACCGGCACCACCATAGTGCCCGTCACCACGTCGTCCTTCGACGCCGGATCCGCGGGGTCCAGACCTAAGGCTGCTTCCCCGCCTGCGGACGGGTCTTCCAATTCAGGCCTGGCGATGCCAAACTTGCCGTCGGGACCGGGATAGCGGAAATACCAGGCGAACTGCATGCCTGTGACCTCGACTCGCGTGGCCCCATCCACGGCCGGACGAAAACGTTCCGCCGCCCAGATGGGACTCCCGAGCAAGTTCAACCCGACGAACAGGATCGCGGTGAGAGTGGTCCAGATGATTTCCAGCTTGAGGTTGCCGTGGGAGTAGTCAGCGCGGGTAGCGGAAGGCTGGTCGCGATATCTCCAGACGAAGTATCCCAACGCCAACTGGGCGGCCACGAAGATCACGCCCATGAGGATGAAGGTCACGGCGAACTGGTGGTCGAGCGCGGCGGTGGCAGCGGAGGCTCCGTGGGGGAACCACCAGGTTTTCGCAACGAAGAAATAAGTGCTGGCCAAGGTAATTAGCCAGATAACACAGAGAATAACTAGCCCCATGTACCAAGACCCCCTACCCCACTCAAGTAAATCGGCTTCCCCCGAGAACGCCGAGACCGATGCGACCGCCGCAGAATGGACGGAAGTGTATCACAGCTCGATGTGATTTGCGCAAGGGGATTCGAGTTCGGTTTTTACGCGAACTGACGATCGATTTTATTTGTTGCGGCGCAACGCTGTGGCGCAAACGTTGTGCCGCAACGTTGTGCCGCACTACGAGCGTTGGCGCATTGACGAACGCGGAGGTTTTGATTAACATCGTGTCCACTTCTGGGGTCGATGGGAAATGGCGCGGATTTCGAAACGTGTTGGGGTAGTCCTTTTCCAACTCGGTGGACCCGATTCATTGGCGGCGGTTGAACCCTTCCTTTACAACCTTTTCTTGGATCCTGACATCATTGACTTCCCGTTTTCGCGGCTGGGCAGGCGGGCGCTGGCGCGGCTGATCTCAACAACACGCGCGAAAAAAGCAGCCCAGCACTACGCGGCGATTGGAGGTTCTCCCATTCGCCGGTTCACCGAACAGCAGGCCGCTGCTCTGGAAGCACGCCTGATGCGCGACGGGGTCGACGCGCGCTGCGTGGTGGCGATGCGCTACTGGCACCCGTTCACGGCCGAGGCGATCGCTCAGCTTCACGATGCGAGACAGGATGCGGAAGTGGACCAAGTCGTGTTGTTACCCCTTTACCCGCAATACTCGAGCACGACGACCGGCAGCAGCTTGAACGAGTGGCGACGTCTTTGGACGGGCGCCGTCCCGACTTCCTGTGTCGCGCCTTTTTATCGTAATCCGATATACATCGCCGCCGTCGTGGAGAGGATTGATGAGGCGCTTGCGCGTTTTGCTCATCCGGAGGCTGTGCCGCTAGTCTTCAGCGCGCACAGTGTCCCGGTGTCGGTGATTGAGAAGGGTGACCCCTACCAGCGGCAAATTGAAGAAACAGTGGGCTTAGTGATGGAGCAGGGAGGATGGTCCAACGATCATCGCCTGTGCTATCAGAGCAAGGTGGGCGCCAGCCGATGGCTGGAGCCGTCGTTGCGCCAGACGCTGCGGCAAGTGGCCTCGGAGAAGCGGTGTGGAGTATGCATCGTCCCAATTTCATTTGTCTCCGACCATGTCGAGACCCTGGGAGAGATTGATCATCATGCGCGGCAGGAGGCCCGGCTTCTCGGCATCGAGCGCTTTGAGATGACGCGAGGCCTCAATGACTCGCCAACATTCATTCAGGCTCTCGCGGCATCGGTGTTGGCAACGATCGGCGAATCGGGAGTAGCGATTCAGGGAGAGGAAAAGATTCAGGATCAGGAAAGGGAAGCGGCGGCGCAGTCCATGGTCGCCGACTGAAGCACGAGAAACAAATTCAGGAAACAGATTCAGGAGAGGATCATGGCAGAAAGCCCGGATGCACCCAAAACACCCCCTGCTGGAGGAGGAGCGGCTACTCCTTATGTTGGTTCGGGTGCGGTGGGCACCTCGAAGGCGGCCGCCTCCGCGGGCGTGGCCGCGGTTGGTCCGGAGGACAGCGCGGTCAACCAGCGCCGCCGCCGGCTGGTATGGGTGTCTGTCACAGCTTTTCTGACGGCATGGTTTCTGGCTTTTTTCCGGTTCTTTCTGCCCCGCACTCTTTTCGAACCAGCAACGATTTTCAAAATCGGCTATCCCTCCGATTACGGGTTGGGTGTGGACACGAAATGGCAGCAGAAGTATCGCATCTGGGTTGATCGCAGGCCAGACCGCATCTTTGTCATCTACGCTCGTTGCACACACCTGGGCTGC
>Ga0208820_1001886_pt1 | contig 10907 bp, 10 predicted proteins | sample June2015DPH_16_5_FD_184713 | JGI IMG/M metagenome (GOLD analysis project Ga0208820, IMG submission 184713) | Peatland microbial communities from SPRUCE experiment site at the Marcell Experimental Forest, Minnesota, USA - June2015DPH_16_40... | ecosystem: Environmental > Terrestrial > Soil >...
CGAAGATCTTGAGAGCCAGGTAAGCCGTGGTGAGCAGGCCGGGCACGGCGACGCGTTTGCCCTTGATCTCCGCGGGCGCGATCGGCCACGAGGCGACGAGCAGGGGCCCGTAGCCATCCCCCACGCTCGACCCGCTGGCCATCAGAGCGTACTTGTCGGCGACGTAGGGGTAAGCGTGATAGGAAATGGCGGTGAGCGCGTAGACGCCCTGCTCCGCCTTCCGGTTCAGAGTCTCGATATCCTCGAGCACATGCTGGAACGAGACCAGGCGCGAGCGGATCTTTCTGGTCGCCAGCGCGTAAAACATGTACGCGTCGTCCGAATCCGGGCTGTGGGCGCAAGCAATTTCTGCGGGTCCAGTTGACGTCATAGGAAGGCGGCTTCAAACACTATAGCAGACCGCCTGGCGGCGCAACCGGACCGTGATCCGGTAGTGGGCAGCTACGCCAGCTTGAGTTGCCGGGCCAGCGCCAGCAGGGCTGCCGTGAAGCGCTCGATTTCGCGTTCGAGGACGGCGCAGACCTCGGGCGCAGGCCGGAGATCGCCGCTACGTCCGAGCATTTCCAGGCGGAAAGCCGCCTCACGCGCCGGCTCGGCTCCGAAATTCGCCACCGATCCCTTCAGAGTATGGGCGGCGCGCTCGAGCGCACCAGAATTCCCCGCGGCGATCGCCGAGCGGATATCGGCAAGCAGCTTGGGGCAATCTTCGGCGAACAGGGCGGCGATCTCCTCGAGGAAATCCAAATCGCCTCCGGTCGAGGATGGCCGTGCTATCCAGGAGTTGGCCAGGCTGATCCGGTTCCACGCCCTTTCTATCGGCTCGCCCGACCCGGCACTTTACGCCCCAGGACGCCGCTATGATGAGAGCGATGCCTGGCCAGCGCATCGCCGTGCATGGCCACCGCGGCGCCCGCGCCGCGTTTCCGGAGAACACGCTGGCCGCGTTCGCTTACGCCATCGGCGCCGGCGCGGACTACATCGAGCTGGACGTCCAAGCCACGTGCGATAGCGCGCTGGTGGTGTGCCACGATCCGGTGCTCAGGCGCCGCCGCTGCCAAGGGCCGCCGGGCGGCCGGGTGGTCAGCCGGCTTACCCTCGCCGAGTTGCAGCGGTTCGACTGCGGGTCGCTCACCGACCGCCGCTTTGCCCGCCAGACCGCCGTCCCCGGCGCCCGAATTCCGACCCTGGACGAGGTTCTGGCTTTGGCAGGCCAGGGCGACTTCCGCTTTAACATCGAGGTGAAGACGTTCCCCCAATACGGGCCGGAGCCGGAGAGCATTGCCGCGGTCGTGGTCGAGGCGATAGGACGCCGCAGCCTGGGCCGGCGCGCCGAGGTGCAGTCGTTCGACTTGCGCGTCCTGCGCGCGATCTCGGCTGTGGACCGGGCGCTGCCGCTGGCCGCGCTGTGCCAGTTCGGCAGGCGGGACTTCCTGCGGCTGGCGCGCGAGGCGGGCGCGACGGCAGTGGGTCCATACCAGCGCCTGGTGACGCGCGGAAGCGTGGCGCGGGCGCACGCCGCCGGTCTGCGGGTGGTCCCTTGGACGGCCAACCGGCCGCGCGATTGGACGCGCCTGATCCGCGCCGGCGTGGACGGCATCATCACCGACGATCCGGCGGGGCTCATTCAGCACCTCGCCGAAAGGGGCCTGCGCGGGTCGTCTTGACTTTGGCGCGCCCGCCGCCCATAATCGTCCCACGCAGTCCCATTCAGCCCTGAAGGAGTGAAGAGATATGGCAAGCAACGTTCCTCCCCTGCCCCCGCCTCAGCCCCCGGCCACCGGCCTGCCCGCGCCGAAGAAGGTCAGCCCCGTGGTCTGGATCCTCGGCGGATGCGCCGTGCTGGTTGTCCTGGCGGTGGCGGCGCTAACCCTGGGCGGCCTGTTCATCGCCCACAAGGTCAGACAGGCCGGCCTCGACCCCGAGTTGATCCAAAGGCACCCCGAGCTGGCGGTGGTCAAGCTCATGGTGGCGGCCAACCCGGACGCGGAGCTGGTTTCCATAGACGAAGACAGGGGGATCGTCACGGTCCGGGACAGGAAGACCGGCAAGACGGTCACCATGAACTTCGAGGACATCAAGAAGGGCAAGATGAGCTTCGAGTCGGAGGGCAAGAAGGTCGAGATGGAGGGCCACGGCCAGGGCGATACGGGTTCGTTCACCGTGAAGAGCGACCAGGGCACGGCCACGTTCGGCGCGGGAGCGGTGAAGATGCCCGCGTGGCTGCCCGCCTATGGCGGCGCGAGCGTCCAGGGCTTTTCGAGCCAGACCCCCAGCGGCTCGGCCGGCACGTTCTCCTTCAAAGCCAGCGACCCATCCGACAAGGTGATTGAGTTCTATAAGGAGGCGCTCGAGAAGGCGGGCTTCACAGTCGAGGTGATGCAGCATCCCGGCGGCGCGCTGATGACCGGGCGAACCGGGGGACGCTCGGCCACCGTCAACGTGATTGCGGAGGGCGGCGGCTCTTCGGTCAGCGGCACCTTCGAGGACAAGTAGGGGCGGTGCGCCGGGGGCCGGCCGGGAAATGGCCGCGCGCGGTGTCGTAAAATGAGGAACGGCAATGTCGGGGCGTAGCGCAGCCTGGTAGCGCACCTGCCTTGGGCGCAGGGGGTCGGCAGTTCGAATCTGCCCGCCCCGACCAATAGAATCAATTGGTTAGAGCAGGAATCGAGAGTGCCGGATCTGTCCTTGTGACGTGGTTTGTGACGTAAGCCAATCGGGCCCCCGTGCGCGCGGGTTTCCTGCGGTCCCCATGAATTGGCTCCTTACCCGGGCAACCGGTGCGCTATTTTTGGACTTCCACTCTGCCGCTGCCAGTCTTGCAGTCCGGGGTTAGGGTCGCAGCAATCGAAGCAGCAGGGGCTGCGCCGCATTTGTCCACTGCGGGGATCGGCTCGGTTGCCTTCAGCGTCGCAACGTCCCCGTTCATTTGGCCGGTCACTCGCCAGGAAACACGTCCGCATTCCGGTTTGGTAATCGTCAGCGAACCGGAGATGTCGCCGCCCGTCTGACTGAGCGACCATGTTCCGCCCGTTTCCGGGTCGGACCAGGTTCCGCTCGCGTCTTTACAGTTCACCACAGAGGATGTGTGAACACCCAGGGGCGCGACGGGCGTCGCTGCTGGGCAACTTCGATCACTGGGCCACTCGGCTGCTGGCTCGGTGGACTCTGCGGGGACACTCCAATGGCCATACCCGGCCGCGGGACTCGCGTGCCGGTCGCTGTCCACTATTTCCAGGAACATGTTGTGCGAGCCTGCGAAGTGGGCGGCATTGAACCGGACTGCAAAATGCACTTTCAAGGTATCTACGGTGACTTCGGCCTGCGAGCATCCCGCCAGGAAGCAGCGGTTGTTCCACAGTGAGGCGTTCCCAGCCGCGGCAATTGGCCCAAGGTATTTGCCGGGCTGGTCCGAGAGCAGATACAGGCTCTTGCTGCCCGGATCGTACCTGACAACACACCTGTCGGTGCGGCTTCCCGCCCGCTCCTGGAAATGCAGGCGCGCCTGCGAGATGCCAACGCCATTGTTCCCTAGCGAGAACTCGGCCGTGAAGACCTGCGCCGCCCCTTCCCCACGGTTTGGATCGACCGAAGACATGTACGGCCCCGTCTTGAACACCTGCTTTGCACAATACTGGGGGAGTCCGGCCTTTGGAAATTCGGTGAGCAGATCGAGCGAGGCGAACGCGCGTCTCCCGGTTTGAAACGGTATTGTGCAGGTGTAATCGGCGTTGCCCTCATGTCCCGCCGCATCCGCTGGGATGTGGGCAATCAAGCAACCATCGGCTAGCGCATTGATGTTCAGGTCGAGGTCCGCCTTCCCGCCATCCCTGTGCGTTACCCACGTGCTCCGGCACGATGCGAAATCGAAGATGTACTTCCCTTCCACATATGTGACCGGGATTTCGGGCTTGAATCCAGGCCTCTGCTTTTCCTCTGGGTAAATCGCGGGGTAATCTTTCTGCTCGCACCGCCCGAACCGGTCGCACTCCTTCCATTTGCCTACCTGGCGGCCCTCGCTATAATCTCCTGACGAGCCTTCGAAATCTGGATCGAACCAGAACCGAAAAGGACCGTCCTTTACCGCGAGGGAGCCCGGCAAAACGTGCTCACAGAACACCGGTCCCCCGACACCGTTGCGGTTGTCGCGATAGGCTCTATCCCCCGAACAATCGACCAACTTTGTCGCTTGCGCAAAACCGGCGCAAACGCCGGCGCATGCCAGGAGCCACACGCTTAGAGAACGACGCATCGCAGTACAACGATAGCCGTCTGCCAAACCGACGTCAACGTCGACGGCGTTCTTGCCCGAAGGCAACACCGCCCGGCCGAAGCCACCTCTTGCAGTCCTACGAGAATCAACCTGGGCTGTCGAGCGGGCCGAGTTCGAGGCCGGCGCCCCTACTTCGGCAGATCGGCTTTGCCCGTTACGTTGAATTCTCCGACCTGAACCGAGGCTGCCTCCTGGGGCTGTGCTCCACCCAGTGAGACGATGTATTCACCAGGCACGATCACGCGATTGCCCTTCCCATCGACTTGGCCCACGGAGCGCGGATCGATTGTCAGGGTGACGTGAGCCGACTCGCCTGGACCCAAATGCACGCGCTTGAATCCCGCCAGCACACGCAGAGGAGTCTCAAAGGCCTTAGGCTGCGTCAGGTAAAGCTCAACGACTTCATCTCCCGCCGTTGCGCCCGTGTTCTTCACGTCACCTTCTACCGTGGCCGAATCACCGGGTTCGACCGTCAATGGCGTAATTCTCAGGTTGTCGTACGCAAAGCTCGTGTAGCTGAGTCCGAAGCCGAATCCGTAGAGCGGCTTGTCCGCGAGATAACGATAGGTCCGGCCACGCATCGAATACTCCTCGAACGGTGGGACCTGGCTCAGCGACGAGTAAAAGGTCAGCGGAAGGCGCCCGGCAGGATTGTTGTCGCCGGCCAACGTCTCGGCAATTGCCGTGCCACCCTCTTCTCCCGGATACCAGGCTTCGAGAATCGCATTGGCATTCTGCTGCGCCCAGTTGACGGCCAGCGCGCTGCCGTTCTGCAGCACCACAACCAAGGGCTTTCCGGTAGCGGCGAGCGCTTTCAGCAGATCTTCCTGGGCCGCGGGCAAATCGATCGAAGTGCGATCGCCGCCGCTGAACCCAGCCAGCTTTACGGGCATCTCCTCGCCCTCCAGAGAGGGTGAAAGCCCGACGAACGCGATGGTCACCTCCGATTGTTTCGCTGCCTCGACTGCCTGGTTGCGCAGCACAGCCGCCGGAGCGTGCCAGGTAAGGTCAATGCCGGCGCTCCCCGTTCCATGCAAGTACTCCAGACGGATCGGGTGTGGTTGCGTATCGCCGAACGTCACAGCCGCTTCGAAGACAGCACCTCGCTCGCCGGTAGTCCCGCCGCTGCTTTCAACCAGCAGCTTCTCGTCCAGGTAAAGCCGGAAGCCTTCCGCGTTCTCGCAGGCGTAGCAGTAGTTCACGCGCACACCCAGTTTGTACTCGCCGGGTGCCGGCGGAGTGAAGCTGCCGCTCCAACGCACCGAGTAGTTGTTGCGCTCGAGGCCGTTTACGGGGACAACCTTGTCCCAATTGAAATTGATGTTACGGTCGGTCCGCGTAAGGACAGGCGGGCCACTCAAATCGGGCGAGCTGAAGTACTCGCCGGTAAGTCCATGGCCCGAACCGCTGGCGGGATGAAGCGCGGTATGCCCGATAGGCATCGCAAGACCCTCAACCAGCGTCGAGCCCTGCGCATAAGCCACCTTGGCCCAGGAGAACCGCTTTTCAATCCCGTCGAGTGGATAGACCGGCAGAGGTGGCGGCCCGTTGTAGTTGCCTTGCAGGGACTGTATGAGCTCCGCGGTGGGACCGACGACGGCGATGCGAGCGATCCCGCCTCTTAGAGGAAGGATGCGATTGTGGTTTTTCAGCAGCACGATGGACTCCCGCGCCGCGCGCAGCGAGAGTTGGCGATGATCCGGCGAGTTGACCTCGCTCACGGCAATACGCCCATAGGGAAGACCGGACGCCGGGTCGAACATGCCGAGCTGGAATCGCGCCCGGAAGAGGCGGCGCAATGCGGTGTCAAGCTCGGATTCCTGAATCAAGCCCTGGTGAATTGCGTCAACGAGCGCCGGGAACGCCTGTCCCGGCCCGAAACCGCATTCGAGATCGGCGCCAGCCTTAACGGCGGCGGCTGCCGCGTGGGCCATATCCGGAGCGTAGTGGTGTCCCGTGTTTACATCGGCGACGGCAGCACAGTCGCTTACGACGTAGCCGTCGAACTTCCACGCCTCGCGGAGATGATCGCGCAGGAGCATGGTATTAGCGCAGGCAGGCACTCCGTCAATCGAGTTATAGGCGCACATCAGGGACTGCGCGTGCGCCTCGGTCACCGCGGCGCGAAAAGCGGGCAGGTAGGTGTCCTCAAGATCGTGCGGCGAGACATCCACGTTGAAGCCGTGCCGCAGCAGTTCGGGACCGCTGTGCACCGCGTAGTGCTTCGGAGTCGAGACCACTCTGAAATGTTGCGGATCGTTTCCCTGCATGCCGGTGACGAATGCGACGCCCATGCGGCTCGTCAGGAACGGGTCTTCCCCATAGGTCTCCTGGCCCCGCCCCCAACGGGGGTCGCGAAAGATGTTGACGTTGGGCGCCCAAAACGTAAGCCCGAAGAACATTTCGCGATGGTCGTTGCGCATGGCCTCGTTGTACTTGGCGCGCGCCTCGGTCGAGATCGTCTCGCCCATCATGTGGACAAGGCCGGTGTCCCAGGTGGCGGCCATCCCAATCACCTGAGGGAAATTCGTCGCGTAGCCGGCAAAGGCGACACCGTGCAGGCCCTCGTTCCACCAGTCGTACCTCGGAAGGCCAAGCCGCGGGATGGGGGCCGCGTGGTCCCGCATCTGCGCGACTTTCTCTTCCAGCGTCATGCGGCCGATGAGGTCGCTAATACGCTGTTCCAGCGGTAACGCCGGATTCATATACCCAGGCTGAGCAGCTCCCTCCTGCTGGGCATGGACAGGGAACGCGAGTGCGAGGCCGGCCAAAAGTCCGAGAAAGCCTCTCACTCGAGGAGTGCGGAAACTAGACATGGAGATTGCCAACTCGTTGTGCATGAGGGTTCTTACAAGACGTACCATTATAGCCGGCAAGGCCCGGTAGACATCCCCGCACGAGAATCTCGGGAGCCGCCCGGGAGCGAATGTACCCGCATTTCCTCTGGCATCCGCCCGCCAACCGCTACGTTATGGGCTGGAACGACGGAACCGAGCTGCGCATCTACGTCTCGGGCGCCGACCCAATCATCGCTATCGAGCTGATTGCCAGCGTCCAGCGAACTGCCCCCGATCGCCCGCGGGCTCCTGCCGGAGTCAGCCCGGCCGAATCCCGCACAGTTTGACACGGTACGGATATTTACCGTACACTGGCTGAAGGGGATCCTCCCGTGCGACAGACCGTCCAACGAACCCGAAAACGAAGCGAGCGGACGCGGCCGGCGAAAGTCTACCGCTTCGATGCCCGTCTCAATGGGGAGCAGAAGCTCCTGATTCAGCGAGCGGCGGACTTAGAGGGCCGAACCATGACGGACTTCGTCCTTCACAGTGCCGAGGCCGCCGCCGAACGGACCATCGAGAAGCGTGCCCTGCTGGTCCTGACGCTCCGCGAGACGGAGAACTTCGCGAACGCGATTCTGAACCCGCCCCGTCCGGGCCCCGTCCTGCGGAAGGCGGCCCGCGAGTACCGCGCAAAAACGGCCGCGCGTTGACCACTGCACCGCATTTTGAGTATCGGGTGGAGCCCCTCGGCCCTTCTCACGACCGCACCGCCTTCCACTCGGGCGTTCCGGAACTCGACCGCTATCTCCACCATCAGGCCGGCCAGGATGCCAGACGAAAAGTCGCCGCGCCTTTCGTGATGGTCGCGCGCAGCGGTTCGATCGCCGGTTATTACACCCTCTCGGCTTACAGCATCCAGCTTGCCGACCTGCCTGAACCTATTGCCAGGAAGCTCCCCCGCTACCCGCAACTTCCGGCGACGCTGCTCGGCAGGCTGGCCGTCAGCAGTTCAGGGCGGGGCCAGAACCTGGGCCGCTTCCTCTTGATGGATGCCCTGCACAGAAGCTGGAGAAATACGTCCGAAGTAGCCTCCGTTGGCGTTGTAGTCGAAGCTCTGGACGAAACCGCCCGCTCCTTCTATCTTCACCATGAGTTTGTGAAACTTGCGGATCACCCCAACAAGCTCTTCCTCGCCATGGCCACGATTGAACGAGCCTTCAAGGGGAGCTGAATCGCGCAAGTCGAACAATTACGGCAGCGCCTTGAAATCCGCCCAGGCGTGCGACTCCAGGTCGCGCAGGATGGCGCCCTGCCAGAGCAGGTCGCGGTGGGCAGCCAGGTGGCGGGCGGCCTTGAAGCCGAGGCCGCAGGGGTGGCCCATCGAGGCGCTCAGGGACATCGCTTCGGCCATGGTCGAGTCGGCCACCTTGGCCTGCGTCGTGCCGGCCGGGCCGTAGGGCGGCTCCCAGGGCTTGGCGCCGCGCGGCGAGAGATCGATGTGCCCGCACAGCGTGCGCTCATCGGGGTCTGTCTTATGCTCAAAGGTATCGAAGTGATCCGACAGGAACTTCTGCGCCCGGATGACGTCGATTTGCCCCTTGTTCTCGTCCATCAACTGGTCCCAGCGGGCGTGGCGCGCGTTGGCGCTTTCGGAAATGTCCTTGGCCGGGAAATCCGTCTCCTCGCGCATCAGCTTCTCGTTCACCGGAAAATTCGCGCCCACGAAGTAGCCGTCGCTAGTCCGCTGGAGCGTCACGTTCTTGAGGCCCAGCTCGAGGCTGGCGATCTCCTTGGTCTTGCGGTCGGCCACCAGCCAGTTGTTGGCGTAGCCGCCGTTGTTCCCTTCCTCCATGATGCGGGCGAAATCGTCGATCGACGAAGCGTACTGCATGGCCTTGCGCGCGCGCACGAATTCCGGAATGCCGTTGGGATCGAAGCCGGAAAAGTGCGCGATGGTGGTCTCGGCGATCATCATTCCGGCGGAGGTGATCCCGAAATCGGAGCCGCTGTGGATCAGGCCGGGGAAGCCGTCCATGAGAATGCGGTTACCGTCCTTGGGGTGTAGATCGAAGACGATCCTCCAGCGCGCGCCTTCCGCGTAGCCGCTCCACAGGTTGTGACCCAGCACAGGCCGGCCGTCGCGGGTGTAGGAGCCGGTGGCGACAAACGCGCTGCAACGCTCGGGCGGGACCGGCGGCGCGGTCTTGCCCTGCTGCGCCTGGCGCCACTTGAACCAGTACGGGGAAAGCTCCATCCAGGCATTCATGACGGTGAGGTCGAGCGTGTCCAGCTTCACTCCGTGCGCCGCCAGGCCTTCGGACATGCCCTGCAACTCCTCGCGATATTCGGCGGGAACCTTTGGCCAAAGCATGTCGCGCGCGGCGGCACGGAAGAAGTCCCAGTCCTGGTTGGTGTCGTGGTTGAGCAGCAGCTCGATGACGCGCTGCGCATCCTGAATCTCCGGCGCCAGAAGGTAGCCGTGCTGGTAGCCGAGGTCGGCGGGCGCCCCCTCCAGGTGGACGAAGATCCAGCCGGCCTTCTCGGATCGCGAGGCATGGCGCAACCGCTGGGCATCGCCCGGTTCGCGGGAAACCAGCGCCGTGGCGCACAACACCGCAAGGACAACGGCGCTGGGGCCGTATCGACGCATACTCCCACCTCCTTGAATACCTCGATTGTAGCCTGCCGACGCCGTTGCTTACGCGCGCGGTTGGGCACTCAGACACAGAATCCCGACCGTCAGGGAGCGGAGTCCCGCCAAACAGCAGAACTCCGCTTGCTTACGCGCGCAGTTCGGCGCCGGAGTCCGAACATGTCGCCGCAGCACGCTAAAGCCCCTCGACGAACAGACGGTGAATGCGCAAGTCCGCGGTCAACTCGGGATGAAAAGTCGCCACCAGGTGCCGACCCTGGGCCACCAGCACCGGGTCGCCGTTGTAAAAGAGGTAGACGCGCGCGCCCGAGCCGATGCGGCGGATGATGGGCGCGCGGATAAAGACGGTCTCCAGATCGCCCGGACCCGTCCGCTGGAGGAATTCCTCTTCCGGCATCAGCCGCACCACCCGGCTGTCGAGCTGCCGCCCATAGGCGTTGCGCTCGATGGCCATGTCGACCAGGCCGAGCGACTCCTGCGCCGGGTTCGAGACCTCCGTCGCCAGCAGGATCGCTCCGGCGCAGGTTCCGAAAATCGGGCGTTCGCGGCCGAAGCGGGCCAGCGGCTCGAGCAGCGCTTCGTCCTTGATGATGCGCAGCATGGTCGTGCTCTCGCCGCCGGGAATGATCAGGCCGTCAACGCCGTCGAGCTCGGCCGCCGTGCGCACTTCAACGGCCGCGGCTCCGGCGCGCTCGAGCGCCTTGCGGTGCGCCTCGAAATCCCCTTGCAGCGCGAGCACGCCCGCGCGCTTGACGCCGCCCACCTACCAGCCCCTCACCGCCATGCGCTCGGACTCGGGCATGCTGGCCACGTCGAGCCCGAACATCCCCTTGCCCAGTTCTTCGCTGGCCTCGAGCAGCTTCGCGGGGTCGTTGTAATAGGTTGCGGCCTTGACGATGGCGCGGGCGCGCGCGTCCGGGTCGTCGGACTTGAAAATGCCGGAGCCCACGAAGACCGCCTCGGCGCCGAGTTGCATCACCAGCGCCGCGTCGGCCGGCGTGGCAATGCCGCCCGCCGAGAAGTTCGGCACCGGAAGCTTGCCATTCGCGGCCACCCACTCGACCAGTTCGAGCGGCGCTTGCAGCTTCTTCGACTCCGCCACCAGCTCCTCGCGCCCCAGCACGGTGAGCTGCTTCATCTCCTTCTGAATGGTGCGCATGTGACGCACGGCCTCGACGATGTTGCCCGAGCCCGCTTCGCCCTC